>PDWJ01000111.1_pt1 | contig 114140 bp, 107 predicted proteins | sample 1430881 | NCBI WGS metagenome assembly PDWJ01 (sample SAMN01162460, study PRJNA174530) | Oral metagenome, whole genome shotgun sequencing project. | biome: Marine environment; feature: Marine mammal; material: Swab sample of the gingival sulcus; isolation source: swab sample of gingival sulcus... | reverse complement strand
TCCCCCGCCGCCTCGCGCAGATAGGCCACGAAGGCCGCGTTCAGATCATCGGTGCCCTTGCCGCGCGCCAGCTCCGCCGGGGCGCCCACCGCCATGACCCGGCCCGCATGCATCAGCGAGATCCGGTCGCAGCGCTCGGCCTCGTTCATGAAATGGGTGGAAACGAAGATCGTCACCCCGTGGTTGCGCGACAGATCCACCAGATGCTGCCAGAAGGCATCGCGCGCCACCGGATCCACGCCCGAGGTCGGCTCGTCGAGGATCAGCACTTCGGGCGCATGGATCACCGCGACCGCCAGCTGCAACCGCTGCCGGATACCCAGCGGCAGGCTGTCGGGGCGCTTGTCGGCCTCTTCCACCAGATCGAAGGTGGTCAGCATCTCCTCCACCCGCCCGGCGGCGTGAAGCTCAAGGTTCCGGCGGACGGTCAGCTCGCTGTAGAGCGAAAACGACTGCGACATGTAGCCCACGCGCTGCCGCGTCACCATGTCATCGGCGTCGAGCGTTTCGCCAAACAGGAGCGCCCGCCCTTCGCTGGCGGGCAACAGGCCGGTGAGCATTTTCATGGTGGTGGTCTTGCCGCAGCCGTTGGAGCCGAGGAAGCCGAAAATCTCGCCCTGGCCGATCTGGAAATCCACATGATCGACGGCGGTGAAATCGCCAAAGTGTTGGGTCAGCCCTTGTGCTTCGACCGCCGGTGGCCCCTCGAAGGCCTCGCGCGGCGGCACGATCACCTCGCGGTGGCCCTGACGTTCGGCCTCGGGCAGCATGGCGATGAAGGCACGCTCCAGCGTGGGTTGCCCGGCGTGGCTGCGAATGTCCTCCGGCGAACCGGTGGCAATCACCTTGCCATTGTTGACCGCCGCCAGCCAGTCGAAGCGCTCGGCCTCTTCCATGTAGGCGGTGGCGGTGATCACGCTCATTCCCGGGCGCGCGGCGCGGATGCGGTCGATCAGATCCCAGAACTGCTGGCGCGAGAGCGGATCGACGCCGGTGGTCGGCTCGTCCAGGATCACCAGATCGGGGTCGTGGATCAGCGCCGAACAGAGCGAGAGCTTCTGTTTCATCCCGCCCGAGAGCTTGCCCGCGGGCCGGTCGGGAAACGGGTCGAGCCCGGTGGCGGCAAGAAGCTGGTCGATCCGGGCACGGCGCTCGGCCTCGGACTGGCCGAACAGGCGGCCAAAGAAATCGAGGTTTTCGCGCACGGTAAGGGTCGGGTAGAGGTTCCGCCCCAGCCCCTGCGGCATATAGGCGATCCGGTGGTTGCACAGCTTCAGATGGCTGCGGTCGGTGATGTCGCCGCCGAGCACCTGCGCCGATCCGCTTTGCAAACGCCGCACCCCGGCGACCAGCGCCAGCATCGTGGATTTGCCCACGCCATCCGGCCCGATCAGCCCCGCCATGCAGCCCGCCGGAATGTCGAGCGTCACGTCCTCCAGCGCCGCGACCGCGCCATAGCGATGCGTGACCGAGGCCAGCCGGGCGACCGGTGCGCGGGTCATTGCGGCAGTTTCACCGCGAGCGCAGCGGGCCAGGGCGTGGCCTCATCGACCTGCACATAGCCGACCCCGGCAATGCCCGCTTTCGCGCGCTCCTGATAGTCCGAGAGCAGCTCGGGCGCGATGCTCAGCTTGACCCGGAACATCAGCTGATCACGCTCTTCCTCGGTCTCGACCGATTTCGGCGTGAACTGCGCGGTGCTGGCCACGAAGGTGACCTTGGCCGGGATCACATAATCGGGCACCGGATCAAGGATGATCCGCGCCTCCGCCCCGACGGCCAGCCGCCCCGCTTCGCGCGCGGGCAGAAAGACCGTCATGTAGACATCAGACAGATCGGTCAGCGTCACCACCCGTCCGCCCGCGCCGATGACCTCGCCGGGTTTGGCCAGCACATATTGCACGCGGCCCGCGCGGGGGGCGGTCAGCCGGGCGTCGTCGATCGTGCTGGACAGGCGGTCCACCGAAGCCTGGGCCGCGGTGATGGACGCCTGCGCGAGGGAAATCCCGGCCTCGGCGGCGGAGACACCGGCCTCGGCCGTCTCCAGCGCGGTGCGTTGCCGGTCCAGCCGCCCCTGCGAGGCATAGGAATCCTCGGCCAGTTTTTCGACCCGGGCGAATTCCGCCTGCGCAAAGGCCAGCTCCGATTGCCGCTGATGCAACAGCGCGTTGGCCTGCTGCTCCTGCTGCTGCGCCTGAAGCACCGACGCCTGCGCCTGCCGCAACTGCGCCTCAAGCTCGACGGTATCCATCCGGGCCACCAGCGTGTCCGCCTCGACCCACTGGCCTTCGGACACCAGAACTTCAGCAACGCGCCCGGGCAGTTTCGAGGCAACGTCGATCCGTTCCGCTTCCAGTCGCCCGTTGGAACTGGCAATCCCGTCAGGCAATTGGGCGCCGGCAACACTCTGCCAATAGGCATAGCCCCCCCCGGCGAGACCGATGGCCAGAATGGTTCCGAGTGCCCAGTGTTTCCACGCCATCTTTCCTACCTTCTCCTGACCGCAATGGTCATGTGCCGCAGCGATCCCGCCGATTGCCCCTGGCGCCGGATTTGCACAGGAAGCGGCACCCCGTCAACGCCTGAATGCCCGCACGTTTTCACATTCTGTCCGAAGGGATATGATACATCATGCATATGTATCATGTTGCCCATATCGTCAAATCCCCCGGGCGCTCCCCCAACAGCCTGCCGCATTCAGCGGACAGTCTGCACGCGCCACGCCCTGTCCTTCTGTTTTTGAACGTCTGAAAGCGTAAAAAAAACCGCTGCCCGCAGAGCTGTTGGCGAAGGCGCGCCCGCCGGGCGTTTCAGTCAGCGGGATCAGACGAAGGCGGCAGATCGGCCCCGGTATCCTGCGGCGCCAGGGCGGGAGCGGCGCGGGTCAGGTTGAGCGGGCTGCGCGAGAAGCGCAGGGGTGTGCGCAACCCGGCCAGCCCCTCCGGCGCGATTTGCAGGGCCCGGCTCTTGACCTGCGGATCCTCCAGCGCTTCGGCCACGGTGTTGATCGGGCCGCCCGGCACCCCGGCGGCCTCGAGCGCGGCGATCAGATCGGCACGGCGCCGCGTCCGGGTGCGCTCGGCGATCCGGGCGCAGAGAGTTTCGCGGTTTTCGACCCGGGCCGGGTTGGTCGCGAATTCGGGTTGCGCGGCCAGCCCGCTCAGCCCCAGCACATCGCAAAGCCGGGCGAATTGCCGGTCATTGCCGCAAGCGATGATCAGATGCCCGTCGCTGGCCGGAAAGACCTGATAGGGCACGATATTCGGATGCGCATTGCCCAGCCGGTGCGGAACAACCCCGCCCAGCAGGTAATTGGTCGCCTGATTGGCCAGCACGCCCACGCCGCAATCCAGCAGCGACAGATCGACATGCTGCCCCTTGCCCGAGCGCTCGCGTTCGGCCAGCGCGGCCTGAATGCCGATCACCCCATAAAGCCCGGTGAAGATGTCGATCCAGGCGACACCGACCTTTTGCGGCTCGCCCTCCGGTTCGCCGGTCAGATCCATGATGCCGCACATGCCCTGGATCAGGAAGTCATAGCCCGGCTGGGCGGCGCGCGGGCCGTCCTGGCCGAAGCCGGTGACGGAGGCATAGACCAGCCGGGGGTTCAGCGCCGACAGGCTGGCATAGTCCAGCCCGAATTTCGCCAGCCCGCCGACCTTGAAGTTTTCCACCAGCACATCGGCCTCCGCGATCAGCGCCCTGAGCGCGTCGAGATCGCGCGGATCGTTGAAATCGCAGCGCCGGGAGGTCTTGCCGCGGTTGGCGGCGTGGAAATAGGCCGCGACCTTTTCGGTGCCGCCATCGGCAAGCGGGCGGTCGATGAAGGGCGGACCCCAACGGCGGGTGTCGTCGCCCTCGGGGGCCTCGACCTTGATGACATCGGCCCCCAGATCGGCCAGCGTCTGGCCGATCCACGGGCCGGCGAGAATCCGGGCCAGTTCGATGACCTTCAACCCCTTCAGCGGGGGGGCGTCGGCTTGGGTCATGTCCATCCCCTCTTTCGTCCGGCCGTTCAGCCCGCCGCTCAGCCGGCGAAGCTGTAGGCGGTTTTCACCGACGTGTAGAACTCGGCCGCATACCGCCCCTGCTCGCGCGAGCCCAGAGACGAGCCCCTGCGCCCGCCGAAGGGCACGTGGTAATCCACCCCCGCCGTGGGCAGGTTCACCATCACCATGCCCGCGCCGCTGTGTTTGCGGAAGGCGCGCGCATGTTTCAGGCTGCTGGTGCAGATGCCGGAAGACAGGCCGAATTCGGTGTCATTGGCCACGGCCAGCGCCTCGTCGAACCCGTCCACGCGGATGATGCTGGCGCAGGGGCCGAAGATTTCCTCCCGCGTACTGCGCATCTGGTTGGTGGCGTTGACGAACAGCGCCGGGCTCTGGAAATAGCCCCCGGTGTTGCGGGCCAGATGGTCGCCGCCGACCACCTCGGCGCCCTCTTCGGCGGCCAGCGCCACATAGGCGAGGTTGCTGTCGAGCTGCTTTTGCGACACCACCGGCCCGATCTCGACCTCCGGGTCCAGCGGATCGCCGACGCGCAGCGCCTGCGCGGCCGCGGAGAGCCGTTCGACAAAGGCATCATGGATCGGCGCATCGACGATGATCCGGCTGGAAGCGGTGCAGCGCTGGCCGGTCGAAAAGAACGCCCCGTTCAGCACCGTGGCCACCGCCAGATCCAGATCGGCATCGGCCATCACGACCATCGGGTTCTTGCCGCCCATTTCGAGCTGGATCTTCTTCATCCCCTGCGCTGCCGTCGCTGCCAGCGCGCGCCCGACCGGCACTGACCCTGTGAAGGAAATGGCGTCCACCTCCGGGTGGGTGGTGATCGCCTCACCCACCAGCGAGCCGCGCCCCATGCACAGGTTGAACACCCCGGCCGGGCAGCCGGCCTCGTGCAGGATCTCGGCCAGAACATGGGCGCAGCCCGGCGTCAGATCCGCCGGTTTGACCACGACCGTGTTGCCATAGGCGAGCGCCGGGGCGATCTTCCAGGCGGGGATGGCGATGGGAAAGTTCCACGGCGTGATGATGCCGACCACGCCCACCGGCTCGCGCGTGACCTCGACATCGACATCGGGCCGCACCGAGGCAATGGCGTCGCCGGCCATCCGAATGGCCTCGCCGCCGAAAAAGCGGAAGATCTGCGCCGCGCGGACGGTCTCGCCCACGGCTTCGGCCAGGGTCTTGCCCTCTTCGCGCGCCAGCAGGGTGCCGATCTCGTCCTTGCGGGCCAGCAGCCGCTGCGCGACCGCCTCCAGCAGATCGGCGCGGACCTGCGGCGAGGCCCCGGACCAGCCGGGCAGGGCGGCGCGGGCGGCCTCCACGGCGGCTGCGGTCTGCTCCGCCGAGGCGCGGGCGTAGAGCCCGACCAGATCGGCCGGGGCGGCCGGGTTGCGGTTTTCCGAGGCATCGGCCCCGTCGACCCATTCGCCGGCAATCAGGTTCCGCTTCATGGCTTTCCCCCCCAAACGGCTCAGAAAAACGCCTGAAGACCGGTCTGCGCCCGGCCCAGAATCAGCGCATGAACGTCATGGGTGCCCTCATAGGTGTTGACCGTTTCGAGGTTGACCATGTGGCGGATCACATGGAAATCCTGACTGATGCCATTGCCGCCATGCATGTCGCGGGCCATCCGGGCGATGTCCAGCGCCTTGCCGCAATTGTTGCGCTTGATCACGCTGACCATCTCGGGCGCGGCCTTGGCCTCGTCCATCAGCCGCCCGACACGCAGCGAGGCTTGCAGCCCGAGGGTGATTTCGGTCTGCATATTGGCCAGTTTGAGCTGGAACAGCTGGGTCTGGGCCAGCGGCTTGCCGAATTGCTGGCGGTCAAGCCCGTATTGCCGCGCGGCGTGCCAGCAGGCTTCGGCCGCACCCATGGCGCCCCATGCAATGCCATAGCGGGCGCGGTTCAGACAGCCGAACGGCCCCTTCAGCCCTTCGACATCGGGCAACAGCGCGTCTTCGCCGACCTCCACATCATGCATCACGATTTCACCGGTGATCGAGGCGCGCAGCGACAGCTTGCCCTCGATCTTCGGCGCGGACAGGCCCTTCATGCCCTTTTCCAGCACGAAGCCCCGGATCCGGCCCTGATGCGCCTCGGATTTGGCCCAGACCACGAAGACATCGGCGATCGGGCTGTTGGAGATCCACATTTTCGAGCCGTTCAGCACATAGCCGCCATCGGTCTTCTTCGCGGTGGTCTTCATGCTCGACGGATCGCTGCCGGCATCGGGTTCGGTCAGCCCGAAACAGCCGATATATTCGCCCGAGGCGAGTTTGGGCAGGTATTTCTGCCGCTGTTCTTCGGAGCCATAGGCATAGATCGGATACATCACCAGCGAGGATTGCACCGACATCATGCTGCGATAGCCGCTGTCGACGCGCTCGACCTCGCGGGCGACCAGCCCATAGGCGACATAGCCGGCATCCAGCCCGCCATAGCTTTCGGGAATGGTGGTGCCCAACAGGCCCATCCCGCCCATTTCACGGAAGATTTCCGGGTCGGTCTTTTCGGTCGCGAAGGCCTCGGTGACCCGCGATTGCAGCCGGTCCTGTGCATAGGCGCGGGCGCTGTCGCGGATCATGCGTTCTTCTTCGGTCAGCTGGTCTTCGAGCAGCAGCGGGTCATCCCAGGTGAAGGCGCCGAGATCGGGCTTGGATTGCGGGGCAAGTGACTTGGACATGGGGTGGTTTCCTTGTTCGGCGGCCAGATCCGTGGCCTACAGTACAGCGGTGATGGCCGTGGTCAGTTTGTCCAGCGCCTCATCAACCTGATCCATCGGGGTTGTCAGCGGCGGCAGCAGGCGGATGGCATTGCCATAGGTGCCGCAGGGCAGAATGATCAGCCCCTGCGTCTGGGCCTCGGCAATGATCGCCTGCGCCAGCTCCGGGGCGGGCGCGTTGCTGTCGCGGTCGGTGACCAGTTCGAAGGCGATCATCGCCCCCAGACCGCGCACATCGCCGATCGCCTCGAAGCCCTGGCGGGCGGCGAGGTCGCGCAGATGGCCGCTGATCCGGTCGCCGATCTCGCGGGCGCGGTCACAGAGCTTCTCCTCCGCGATCACGTCGAGCACCGCATGGGCCGCGGCCACGGCCACGGGGTTGCCGGCATAGGTGCCGCCCAGACCGCCCGGGGGCGGGCTGTCGACCATCTCGGCCCGGCCCGTCACCGCCGACAGCGGAAAGCCGCCGGCCAGACCCTTGGCCATGGTCACCAGATCGGCAGCCACGCCGCTGTGCTCCATGGAGAACAGCTTGCCGGTGCGCGCGATCCCGGCCTGAACCTCGTCGGCGATCAGCACGATGCCGTGCTGGTCGCAAATTTTGCGCAGCTCCTGCATGAATTCCGGCGGCGCGACGTGAAAGCCGCCTTCGCCCTGCACCGGCTCGATGATGATCGCGGCCACCCGCTCCGGGTCCAGCGAACTGCGCAGCACCGTCTGAAGCGCGGTAATGCTGTCCTCTGCGCTGATCCCGTGGAAAGCGTCGGGGAAGGGCACATGGGCGACCTCGGCGGGCATGGCGCCGAAGCTCTTCTTGTAGGGGGCGACCTTGCCGCACAGCGCCATGCCCATCAGCGTGCGCCCGTGGAACGCCCCGGTAAACGCGATCACGCCCGAGCGACCGGTATAGGAACGCGCAATTTTGATCGCGTTTTCAACGGCTTCGGCCCCGGTGGTGGCCAGCATCGTCTTTTTCCCGAAATCCCCCGGGGTGGCGGCGTTCAACCGTTCGGCCAGGGCGACATAGCCCTCATATGGGGCGACGTGAAAGCAGGTGTGAGAAAACTTCTGCTCCTGTTCAGCCACGGCGGCCATCACGCGGGGGTGCCGGTGGCCGGTATTGTTGACCGCGATCCCGGCGGCAAAGTCGATATAGCGTTTGCCATCGACATCCCAGAGTTCGGCATTCTCGGCGCGCGCGACATAGATGTCGCGGGTGGCAACGCCCCGGGCAATTGCGGCAGTGCGACGGTTCAATAGGTTCTGGCTTGTGGACACGGCAACGCTCCCTGAGGCGATTGGTGATTCGTGGCGATCAATATCGCTCAGAATAATGCGCGAATCTAGCGCGAACTGTCTGCTGGTTCCGGTACTGTTTACCAGAAAATTCCGCGCTGCGGGCGCACCGGTTGTGCGGCGACCTGCTGAAAGCGCTGCAAAAGCTGGGCATGAGATACGCTTTGGTCTAAATTGCAGAAAACAGCAGGAAAGAGATGAGCACAGACGATTTCGATGTGGGGACACGGCTGAAGGAGTTGCGCGCCCAGTATGGGCTTTCACAACGCCAACTGGCCGAAGCCGCGGGTGTGCCCCATGGCCAGATCTCGATGATCGAAACCAACCGCTCCAGCCCTTCGGTGGCCTCGCTTCGCAAGATATTGGGCGGTTTCGGCATTTCCATGTCCGGTTTTTTTGAGCCCGACCGCGTCGCCACGCGGCAAGCCTTCTTTCGCCCCGCCGAGTTGCGTGATCTGACATCGCTGCTGTTCAAGGGCGAACCCCGGGTCCGCGGGAAGATTTCGATCAGACAGGTGGGCGATGCCAGGGCGCATGGGCTGCAAGTGCTGCATGAACGCTATGAGGCCGGGGCCGATACCGGTGACGCGATGATCGAACACGAGGCCCATGAGGGTGGTTTTGTCATTTCCGGCGAACTGGAAGTCACCCTTGGCAGCGAGGTCAGCGTGCTGAAAGCGGGCGATGCCTATCTGTTCGACAGCCGTGTGCCGCACAGGTTCCGCAATATCTCGGATCGCCCCTGCGAGGTGATCTCGGCTTGCACCCCGCCCTACCTGTAAGCAACAAACAAACGGCCGCCGGCCTGGAACAGACCGGCGGCACGATTGGCAGACACCCTGGCCTCAGAACAACAGGCTTGGCAACCACAGCGCGATCTGCGGGAAGGCCACCACCAGCGCCAGCCCCAGGATTTGCAGGCCGACAAAGGGCAGCGCCGCCATGTAGATATCGCCGATGCGGATTTCCGGCGGTGCAACCGATCGCATGTAGAACAGGTTGTAGCCGAATGGCGGCGTCAGATAGGCGGATTGCATAGACAGGATGAACAGCACCGCAAACCAGGTCGTGTCAAAGCCCAGCTCTTGCACGATGGGCACAAACAGCGGCACGGTGATGAACACGATGGCGAAGTCATCGAGAAACATCCCCAGCACGAAGTAGGTTGCCAGCATGGCGATGATGACGAGCATCGGGGAAAGCTCGAAATCCTCGATCAGTTCGCCCACGATCACGCCCGCGCCCAGACCCACATAGATCTTGGAAAAGAACACCGCCGCGATGGTGATCCACATCAGCATCCCCATCAGCTTGGCCGTGGCGGTCATGACATATCGCATCATGTCCCAGCTCAGCCGGCCATGGAGCGCCGCAATGATCAGCGCTCCGAAGGCGCCGATGGCCGAAGCCTCGGAGGGCGACGTGACACCGCCGATAATGCTGCCCAGCACGGTTGCGATCAGCACCGCCGGCCCGATCAGATGGCGCAGCGATTTCAGCTTTTCAATGCCGGTATACCGCTCTTCTACCGGCGCGGGTGGACCCAGCTTCGGGTTGATCCGGCAGCGGATCAGCACATAGGCCATATAGATCCCGGCCAGCATCAGGCCCGGGATCAGCCCGGCGGCAAACAGCTTGCCCGGCGAGTCGCGGCTGAGAAAGGCATAGATGATCATCAGAACCGAAGGCGGGATCAGAAAGCCCAGGGCGCCGCCCGCCATGATCGTTCCGGTCACCAGCCTGGGGTCGTAGCCACGATTCAGCATCGCCGGCAGGGCGATGATGCCCAGCGACACGGTGGCCGCACCCGAAACGCCGGCCATGGCGGCAATCAGCGCGCAGATGATGACCGTGCCGACACCCAGCCCCCCGGGTACGCCGCCCATCAGCTTGTGAATCATTTCGAAGAGGTCATCGGTGATGCCTGATCGTTGCAGGACGAGGCCCATGAAAATGAACATGGGCAAGGCAACCAGCAGGAAGTTGTCCATCGCGCTATAGGTCGAGCTGACCAGCAGCTCCAGCCCGCCGGGCCCCCACAACATATAGGCGCTTCCTACGCCCACGATGGTCAGCGCCCAGGCCAGCGGCGCGCCAAGCGCCATCAGCAACAGCATCGACAGGAACATGATCGCCGTGATTGTCAACGGATCCAGTTCAGCCATAAGTATTCTCCCGGCACGGTCTGCCCATGCCGTTCTGGCCCATCAGTTCTGGGCGGATTTCATCAGCTCGGGGTCAATATCGGTTTCCGGCGCGGGTTCGCGCGGATCCTCGAAGGGAATCCCCAGCGCGGTCAGCACCGCGCGCAGCAGTTCGGCAATGTTTTGCAGCAGCACCAGCCCGACCGCGACCGGAATAACCGTCTTGATCGGATAGATCGCAGGTTGCCAGATGCTCTTGTTGGAATATTCGCGCTTGGCCCAGCTGTCTGCGGCAAATTCCACCGACAGCTTGAAGAACACCAACAGCACGATCAACCCCAGCGAGAAGGTGATGACATCGCACCAGGCCTGCGCGCGGGTGTTGAGGTTGCCATAGATCACTTCGGAGCGCACATGCCCCCGGTGACGCAGCGTATAGGCCCCGGCCAGCATGCAGAACGCGCCATAAAGCATGGTGCTGGTTTCATGCGCCCAGATCGTGGGCGAATTCAGGAAATACCGGGCGACGATCTCCAGCATCAACACCGCGATCATCACCAGCGTCAGCCAGGAGATGGCCCGCCCGACAACGTCGGACAGACCATCCTGCAAGGCAAGATACCTTGTCACAAGCGGCGGCGCCATTACAGACGCCCATGCGCCTTGGCATTGGCGATCAGCGCATCGACCAGCGCGCGGTTGCGCTCGGACCGTGCCGCCTCTTCTTCCCAGACCGCCTGCGCGGCCTTGGTCAGCGCCAGCGAATCCGCCTCGGGCAGAGTGGCATATTCAAACGTGCCTTCGGGCACATTCGCGTTGCCCTCGGCCAGCCACTGGTGAATGTCTTCGGCGTACTGGGCCAGAGCGGTGCGCAGAATGTCCTTGTGCTCGTCCGACAGAGCGTTCCAGCTGTCGGGATTGGCCAGGTAGGTATCGGTCCAGCCGGGCATCAGCAGGTTCATGTAGGTGTAGTGTTTGGCCGGTTCGTTCAGCTTGAGCTGTTCATATTCGACCGGGCCGCCATAGATCGCCCCATCAATCACGCCGGTGGACAGGCCGATGTAGAGCTCCTGCGCGGGCAGATAGACGGTCGGAATATCAAAGGATTGCAGAACCTTGGCAACAGCCGACGTGGCGCGGATCTTGCGCGTCTTCAGATCTTCCAGCGTCGCAACGGGCTCGGCCGTCAGCAGATCGTAGCTGTGGCCATAGCCCTTGCCCAGAAAGACCGTGCCGGCATCGGCATAGGCTTCGGTCAGCAGCGCTTCGACTTCCGGCTGCTCGAACAGCGCCCTGGCTTCATCGACGCTGGCCCATGCGCCGGGCAGGCCGGCTTCGATGTTGCCGATGTCGATCTGACCCGACCAGTAGCCGCCGGTGCCCTGAACCAGGTCGACCGTGCCCTTGGCCACCGCATCCGCGAACTGGTCCGAGGCGATCAGTTCACCGCCGCGGAACACCTGGATACGCAGATCCCCGCCCGACATCTCCTTCACCGTGTCACGCAGCTTCTTGGTGATAGGGTCGAGTTCGGTACCGTAGTAGGTGTGAAAGCGCAGGCGCGTCGTGTCGGCGCTGGCGCTGGTCGCCAGAACGGTGGCCGCGACCATGGCTCCAAGCAGCGCGCGGCGTTTGATGGTGAAGTTCATTGTAGTCCTCCTCTGCGGGTTTCGTTTTTTTCAGATCGCGGGCCGTTGCCGCCCGCCATTTACCTGGCAATCGCCAGTCCCGTTCCACAGCTTAGTCGGAACCGGCCAAACTGCACAATATTTTCATACTTCCAGACAAGGTCAATTGTGGCATTGATGTGCAGATCTTCTCCGTTTTGCCTCACAAATGCCAACAATACCAGAGCTAAAGCGCGCAGCCCGCCCAGGTTTTCCTGATGGCGGGGCGGCGTTTCCGGTCGAATTTTGCTGGTTATCTTGGGCATTGCACTTCATAAGTCGCACAAGGCCGGACGAATCATCGCGCCGAATCGTCAGGCAGAATTGCCGGACCTGTCCGCCGGATCACATGGGCAAGGCCGCATGAAAGGACGTGATATGTACAAGAAAATCCTCGTTCCGATGGCACTGGATCACGATGTCTCGCCGCGCACACTGGCGATGGGCATGGCGCTGGCCGGCGAGACCGGGCAGGTGGTCGCGCTGCACGTCTATGATCCGCCGCGCGGGCCGGTCGCCGCCTATGTGGACAAGGAAATCATCGACGAGGGGCGCCGCCGCGCCCGTGCCAAGCTGAAGGAAAAGACCCGAGACCTGCCGCATGTGACCAGCGATCTGGTGTCCGGCCATAGCTATCAGGCGATCATCGAATATGCCAACAAGCATGACATCGACTGCATCGTTCTGGGCTCGCACCGGCCGGGCTTCAGCGATTATCTGGTAGGCTCGACCGCGTCGCGGGTGGTGCGTCACGCCTCTTGCGATGTGCTTGTCTGCCGGTCCCCCTGACCTGGCACCGCTTGCCCAGGCCGCCGGAGACCCGGCGCGTTCAGCCACAGAGCGGCACCCCCTTCAAGCCCCTGCCCCGGTAACCCGGGTCAGCGGAAGTGCCACAGGAGTGCCAAAGGCATGGCAGGATACGTCCGGTTCCTTTTGCTCGAAAACCGCCGTGACCGTCAGTTCCCGGCGAAAAACCTGGACCCGACTTCCTCCGAAGAGATGCTCCGCCGCTCTCCTTCAAACGCATAATAATCGGGCTTTTCGTCGGCACAAATGTCGGCTGCCAGCCGCAAACCCTCCGTGCTGTCGAGCGCCCCGGCAGAAAGCTGGGCCATGCCATTCATCGGTGCCGGTGCAAGGTAATAGGTCAGCATCGGCGTACCGCAGACCCGGCAGAAACATGCGTTTTCGTTCCCGGACACCGGATAATGCACCAGGTGGCCCCAGCCGCAAAACACGGTATTCACCGCCCGCACCATCAGCGTCAACGCAACCCCGCCAGAACGGCGGCGGGAAACCGCATCGTGGTTGGCAAATACCATTTCAACCGGACGTTTGATCTGAAAACTGACCTTGCCACACATGCAGCGCCCGGTAGGCAGATCGTCCGCACCCGGCGCGATCTCATCCTTTACAAGCTCCGGCAACCTGTCCCGGGTAAGCCCCTTGGCAATTCCCATGTGCTGCCCGGTATCGCTGCCAGACGGAGCGCCGGAATTCCCGTCACTTGCTGACTCGGAGCCAAATCCGAACGGGCATCTGCTTTCTTCCATGTCTTTCATGTCATGCCCCTGATATACTACAACCCTGGAGCGCCGCGACCTCAGGCCGCGTGCGCAGCACCCTGCCCCTCGCAGGCCGAACAGAATATCTCTCCCGTCCGGGTATGCATGAGAACCGTCTCACCCGGGAATATTTCCCCGTGACACCCATCGCAAACCGACCCGACATCCATCTTTTCGTGGCTGTAACCTTCCAGGTTCACTTCCTTGCCTTCGTGAAGAATGCCACGCGGTGCAGACTTCACGATTTCGCGGCGGAACATCTCGTGAATGGCCGCCCAGCGATGAATGAACCGCTCTTCGATGCCATATTTGCGAACCACATCGAAGAACATGCGTTCGCGGTAGTCGAACAACTCGTCGCTGATCACCATCCAGTGATGCGAGTTGAACGGCTTTTCACCGAAAAACATCTTGGTTCCGCTGAACAGATCCTGAAGAAAACTGAACTGCTTGTCAATCGCACGCTGTCTGGTCGTCCGCTGGAAGAACGGCGCAAGGCGCGGGTCTTCAAACAATGCGGTATAAAACTCGGTCAGGATTTCGCTCAGAATCCGCCCCTCGCCAAGCGCCTCCCACATTTCCGGATCGGGCTTGATCGACGCCAGCTTCTCGTTTTCATTGGTCTGGTAAAGCCCCGGCGGGTCAAACGAATCCGCGTGAACCCGGCCAAGATCGGCCCCGTTCCGCATCGCCCGGATGCGGGCGTTTTCGATCATGTCGGGGTTGCCGCACAGAAAAACATGGGTCTGGGTCACGTCGGGGTGCCGGTCGAATGCAAGCTCCGCAACCCGCGCGGCCGGCTGTCCGCCAACAGCTTCGCGGGAGGCGATCTGCATGACGGATACACGATCCGCGGGAAAGTCCGCCACATGGCCGGAAAGATACAGATCTTCGGCGGTACGACCGCCGAGATAAAGATGAACCGGCCCGCGATGACCTTTCGCCAGGGCGTGCCTTACGAGCCCCGTCAGAACACCGCCCCCGGTACCCGTACCGATCAGCAGAAGCGGGCTGTCGGCCATCTCTTCCCGGTATACAAAGTCACCAGACGGCCCCTGAAACCGCACCGTGTCGCCGACCGAAAGGCCGCCAACCCAGCCGCTCACGGCGCCGTCGGGGTAGATGCGAACATGAAGCTCCAGGTAATAGTCTTCCTTGCCGCTTACCAGGGAATAGCTGCGCACGTCATCATTGTCATTCATCAGGTTGATCACCTGACCCGGCTGCCATTCGATTTCCGTTGCCGGTTCCAGCTGCAAAACGACGATGTCCGGCGCGGCATAGGTCTTTCCGGCAACGGTCGCCTCCTGAACGCATTGCGACAGGTCTGGCCGCTGGGCGACAACGCTGTCCACATCCGTTGCCATGCAGGGCAAGAAGAACCCCCGCTCACGATAATCCGGCGGCAAGGTCTGGACTGCCGCAATGCCGGGATCTCCTGAAACCGCCTGCAACATGCAGGCCCGGCATGCGCCCTGCCGACAGGAAAAACTGATTGGCGCACCTTGTCGGAGCATCGCATCAAGGGCCTTTTCGCCCGGCCTGATGCCGAATTTCCTGCCTTCGAACTCGATCCAGTTTGTCGACGCCATAAGCTTAATTCCCGCGTTCACAATGGGGCATCTTTGTTTCTTACCCGGAGTTTGTGTTTCAATTTCGGCTGAACTGTGTCGGCACCCGGTTTGCCATGTGTCCATTTGACGACAAGTGCACCGGTCGTTGGGGGCCGTGGCCAGAAGCTCAGCGGTGCCCGCCTACTGTGCCACAGCCATGAGCGGCGCGAATTCATCGGGGTAGACCCATAATATCGCCTGCCCTTCGCTCTCGTCGGAGGACGCACTCACGCCGTCACTTTCAAGATCTCTTGCCAACTCGAAATCCCACAACTCCTGCTCCTCCAGCATGTCGAGTGCCTCCACGCCCCGCAGTTCGGCAGCGAGTAGTGCAACCTTGTCGGCCGGCATGCCAAGATAAATCAACTGAAGCGCAAGGGCGCGAATTGTCTCCGGCTCCTGCCCGAGAGAATAGAATACAACCGGACGATCTCCGTCCAACCAGTCATTTACGGCTTTGCAGCGCGCCATGTCGTCAGACAGGCTGCTTTCCGATCCGTCATTCCCCGGCAGCACCGTGACCATGCCATTCTGCGCGAATATCTCGACCTCAGCCATGTCGGCCTGCGCCGGCGCAATCACGCAACCGATGTTCCGCGAGGCGAGGTCAGCAACGTCACCGGCAAGCGTTTCCAGATCTCCGGAACCTGTCAGCAGGTATACCCTGCCATCAACGACCGCCTGCAAACGACCCTGAGCACCGACCGGCGAAACCGCCATTTCAAACGGAAGCGTCCGCAGATCGTTGCTCAGATGATGGTTGGGCGTATCGACGCCCGCGGTGGTGACCCAGCCGGACCCCACGAATTGCCGGCCAGCATCGGTTTGCGGGTCTTCAAAAAACTGCGCGGTCGGTGAAAACTCTGCAACCCGGCCACCGGCCAGAAGCATGACGTAGTCCGAATAAAGCCGCGCCTGTTCCTGGTTGTGCGTGATCATCAGAATTGCGCGCGATTGCGCCAGGATCGAAAGCCGCTCCATGATACGGGCCGCGTCAGCCTCCGTTGTTTCAGCGGTTGCCTCGTCTACACACATGAGCGGTGGATTGTCCGCCAGCTGGAGCGATATCATCATCATCAGCTGTTCGAGCGTATGCGCCTGATTCTGACCGTAGAGAGACGGCCGGTTCTGACGCGACACAGGTGCACGGAAATAATCCGCCCGGGCACACTCTGCCTTATATATTTCCGGGTCCGCCTTGCCACACAACCATTTGAGAAGTGTCGACTTTCCGGTTCCGACCGGCCCCATGAGCGCGGTGATGCCTATCGGTGGAAGACTGAATGATGCGTCTTTCAAGACAAGTTTGTCCGCCGCCCGAAGTGTCAGCCCTTCGACGATGAGAATTGGATCGGCCATATTCGACTTCCATTCTTTGCTGATGTAAACACGGTCGCTACCGCGCTGGACGACCCCGGAACACAAGGTATGCCGGAGTCGCAAAGGATGTATCGTTTTGTTGCCGTGGACCGCGCACCCGGCCTGAACGGGAGGCGCCGGCCGGGAATGGACGATCTTTATTGCCCACCTCAATCGGTCGCATCAGAAGGCGCTGGTCACGCCTTCCAGAGCCATCCGCGCCTTGGTCATCACCATTCCCGGGTTGGCGCTCCGCCGGCAAACGAAACTGCAAACATGGCCCGGATACATCTTGGTCCGCAGGAATATGTGAATCAGGTTTTCCGAGAACACGAGAATCTCGTTGAAGTAGTGGTCATCCGTGTTGGTGCCACGGGCGTTCTTGAAGATCTGTTCGATCTGCACGATCGACGCCCCCTGGAACAGATCGGCGGTTGCCGCGGCGAGCAGGTCGAGCACTTCCTGGGGGTGGGAGTCGATGGTCTGCACACCCAGAAGCATCCCGGTGTCCATGTCGATATAGCCGGAGGCCAGGCATTCGGGAATACCTGTCATCGCGGACATCAGTGCTTTATCAAGTGACATTGTAATTTCCTTTTCAGGGCTATGCCGGTCGATCGAGACCGATCTGTCCGGCTGGCTACGGTTTGACACAGTGTCGGTTGACGTGTTTCGAGTGTCAGTGGTCACGTCACGCGGTTCCATCGCGTGATCGGATTTGCGGGGGTCCGCGCCGAGGTGTTTCTGGCGCGCACTGGCAAACTGTCTGAGAAACTCCATTTGCGACTCAGACTGGATCCAGTATTTGTTTGTCGATTTGACCCACTTTACAACGGCATCGAAGTCCGGCTGGTACCAGAGAACCATTGCCGCCAGCAATGTTCCGGTCCGGCCGCGACCGGCGCGGCAGTGGAATACGATTACCTTGTTGTTGGCGAGCGCCTCGGACAGCGTTTCGCATATTTCCTCGGCCTGCTCCATGGTCGGCGGTTCCATGTCCGGCATCGGGAAATACAGGCTCTCCAGACCGTGCCTGGCAAGCTGGGCCACCGGGGGCTGCCATTCTTCGGTGAGCGTCACGACCGTGGTCACGCCAATCCGGGCCAGCGCTTCGGCGTCCTGATCGAGAGAACGGTGAAGACCGGGCTGGGGCGCACCACCCAGCCGTCCGCGAACCAGCCATGTAAAATCGGTCGGCCCATAGTAGGCCGCCCGTGCGTTGGGATTTTCAGCCGGAAGCTGCAATGCGGACGTCGTCGAGCCGGTACCCGCCTGATTTTGCGTCGTTTCAGAGCTGCCCGGCCTGATCATTTTATTCATCAGAAATACTCCGATTGCGCGGAGCGCTCCGCAGCAGGTTGAATGTGGGTAGAAACGTCTGACGTCTTGCCTGCATGATGTGCCTGCTCAGCTATGCCGATTTTCTTTCCTGCTTTGCCGCATCCGCCTCGTGGCTCATCTGGTCGATCAGCTTGTCAACCGTGTGAGCGAGGGTCGGTGTTTGCGACAGGTCGAACTGGTTGCAGATCTGGCTCCACATCTCGCGGATCATGTCGACTTCGGTTTTCTCCGCCACAGCTTCGCCAGGGCTCCTAGCCGGAACCGGATCCGCACGCCGGACGGGCTCCGGCTCCTGCGACTTGTTCTGAACCGGGGGTTCGAAAGACGACGGATTCCTCAGGTGGTAGTTCGACAGATCCACGTTTTGCCGGTTACCACGATACGCAGCCGGATCGTTGAGTATGTAGCTGTGAATATCGAGTGTATTCTGAGCCGGTATGATGGCAGGCGCTTCGTCTTCTTCGGGCGCAGTCTCTGCGGCGGAGATTTCGGCCTGAGGTGCGGTTTCAACCGGGTCTTCAACCGGGGCTTCCGGTTCGTTTCTTGTCGCGCCGGCTGCCACCTCCTGATCGCGACCTTCCGGTTCCGCATCATCAGATCTGGCAGTCATTTCCGGAGCAAAATCCGGCTCTGAGGTTTTCTCGGGCTCCGGAACATGAGCGCCGGACGTGTCCGCCAGCGGTTCCGGCGCCGTTCCAGAGCGGTCAATGACATATCTTGAGAGCATATAGCTGCGCTGCACACTGATGCCCTCGACGATCTGTTCGAGCATATCCGTAAAGCTCTTTCCGCCGCTTTTCTCCCACGCCTCGGCGTCGTCGTTTTCAAACGCCTTGAGCGCACCGGTCAGCGAAATGAACATGCGGGAATTGAACAGGTTCTCGGTTTCGCGTTCCAGCCGGCGCCGGATTTTCAAAAGGTCGCGTTCGCTGGCGATCTTGTCCTTTCGGGTGACCAGCAGGATCGAGGTTTCACGCAGGCGTCGCGGAAGCGATTCCCAGGATCCGCGTTCGCTTTCGCGCCACGCCTGCCCGGCGATGGTGCACCACATCACGGCGTTGGCATAACGGACGGTACGGATCCAGTTTTCGGTCTTGATATTGGGGTCGGAAATGCCGGGCGTGTCGATCAGGTCGCAATGTTTCAGAATATCGGCCTCGACGAAGAGACGGATATAGCTTGTGGTGCGGATCGGAATCGAGTCCGGCTTGTTGAAGTTGACCTTGTGCTTGCGGCCGTTGTGATCGACCCGGTATGGCGCTTCTGTGCCATAGGTCAGCCAGACCGGGGGCATTCGCGTGGCGGTAACCTGCGTCGGCAAGACGTTCTGGCCGATCAGCAGGTTCATCAGGGTCGATTTGCCTGAACTGAATTCGCCCATGATCGCGATGACCGGCTTGCGCATGCTCCAGTCCGCAAGGCGGTCGAACTGGGCCGGTGTCACGCGCCGTTCGGTTATAGTGTCTGCTGTCATCGTTATTCTCTCCGGGCTTCACGCTGGCGACTGCGTGGCGGTTTTTTCCATCAGATCAAGTGCGTCACGATACATGGCAATGAAATCCTGACCGTCATCGGTTTTGGCACCCGCCTTCGGCCCGGAGGCCGAAATACTTCGCACCAGATCGAGGATGGTCTGGGTCTGCTCGGTCAGGAATTGTTCGAGCACCTCCGTGATTTCGGCAAACACGTCGCTGACCTGGGTGTCTTTCAGATCGACGATGATGGTGTTGATTTCCTCGTCAATCAGCTTTCCGTATTCTTCAGCCTGGGTCTTGAGGCCGCGGCGGCGCTGCCACCAGCGGCTCCACCAGTTGCCGCTCAGGTCGATGGCAATGGTTTTTCCCAGCCCGACCGGCGGCGGCACCTTGGGAACAAGCGGCGGGACGACCTCGAAGCCGTCGACCCGTATGCCAAGCATATCGGAATAGACAGAACCAAGCCGGTGGGCGACATCGGCATAAACCTCTTCGGCTTCCGCCCTGACATTGGCCGCGAAGCGGTCATAGCTGGTGCGCAGCACAAGGCGCAGTCCTGACGAATTGAAGCGCCAGGTGTCGTCATTCGATTTCGAACGCAGATGCTCGAGAAGCGCTGTCCGGGCGCGCTCGACATAATCCTGCTTGACCTTTTCCAGGGCTGGCATCAGCTCGCTGTCACGCAGGTTTTCGAGCGTGGTTTCAAGCCTTTCCTTCGATTCCTTTCCGATCGCATCCATCTCGCGGCGCAGTACCGGGAAGTTGACCTTGGTCAGCGTCCTGTTGGTTTGCGCGCTGGCGCCGAGTGCATTCCTGAGGGAGATTTCGTTTGCGATATTCTGCATCGCGACGAGTATGGAATCGAGATGACGCTTCCCGGAATCCTCGACGATGCGGTCATTGATCTGCCGCATCAACTCGGGAATACCCGACATCATCCAGAAGCGGGAATCGCGATCCTTTTCGCGGCTGAAGGCCGGCTGACTGGCCCAATCGTCAGCCGCGGCTTCGGCCTCTTCGTCAAGCGATGCGTATTCGCCCGACAGGGCCATCTCCGCCCAGTGGGCGCTACCGAAAACCACGCTGACGTCTTTCAGCGCCTTGTATCGCTTGAGGGTCGCCCGGATGCTTTCGAGAATCTCGGGCACCTGTTCGCTCGGGCGCTGAAGCTCGTCGATACGGTTGACAAACAGGATGACCTGGCGTTGCTCATAGTTCGAGATCAGGCGCGCAAGGGCAAGGTCGGTGGTGTTGAGAGCCTCATGCGCCGACAGAACAACCACGCAGACCTTCGAGCCGCGCAGCGCCCGAATGGTGATCTGCTCACGCACCATGAAGGTATCGTTGACGCCCGGCGTATCGCGGATCAGCAGAGCGCCACCGATTTCGGGCGCATCCAGCCAGACATCGGCCGATTTGATGAGGTCAGAGAATCTTCCCTGCTGGCTGGCAGGATCCAGCTCGAGCTCATCCGGGTCGCCCAGGCAGACGTAACGCTCCATCAGTTCCTGATCGACGTAACCGTATTTGTGGGTCTTGCCCAGCAGCGCTTCGAATTTGCCGCTCAGCCGCTGACGGGCGTTATTGCGCATTTCCTCGATCTGGCGGCGCAGCTTTTCCAGATCCTCGTCGGCACCGGCGCGCCCGGCGAGCTCACCCAGACGCCCGCCGCCCCTGACCATGGAATCCCATTCGCTGTCGTCAAAGAACTTGAACGACGCGCGGGTCTTGGGGCTGGCATTTGGCGCGTTGACGTGGAGCGACGTCACAACCGTGGTCCAGGGGTTCACATCGGACGGCAACAGGCCGACATTGCCGCTCATGACGTTGGCAAGTGCCGTCTTGCCCGCCTTGACCTGGCCGACCAGCGTAACCGATGATTCAAAGTTGCCGATCCTGCGCGCGAGGGCGTTCAGCTTCCGCATCATGAACGGGTCCGCGGTCCTGGCCCGGCCCTCGATGTCTGTTTTCAGCTTTTCGAGTGTGGCAAAGAACGGACGGATCCTGTCAGACCCCATTGCCAGCAACGCCCGGTTCAAAGGTCTGTCCGCGTGAAACCCGGCCTCTTCCGACGTTGCCACATGATCAATGTCCTTCATCTTCGTCCCCTCTACTCGCATTCAAGAGCCCACCCCAACGATCGGTATGGCCGTGCAGTCGACGCTGTCGCGTGGCGCGGAAAGCCCGCATCTTCACTCTTCGCGTCAGCAGCACCCCCTGCCTGGCAGGTTCTGTTCTCCGTTTACTCCGCATCGTCCCGATGTGGCCCAACCCCGAGCCGCCGCCCCGTGTCACTACGGACCGGAAGATGCATGGCCTCTTTTGCTCGAAAATATATATTCATTTAGGTGTGTTTGGGCTTCTCCTGTGGAGATTTCGTGGTTTTCGGACTGTCCAATTGTGGCGCTGTCCGACCCGCGCTCGTTAACCCTGGACGCCGCATCATCCTCACCACGGGCAAGGATTTCCTTTGCATTCTCAAGAATGCCGGCGGCGCCTGTCTTCTTCCATGCCTTGCGCGAATGGCAGGACTTTTCGAGCAGCGGGCGTGTGCCCTGCACAAAGTGCATCGCGTCAAAATAATCGCCGGTTTCTGCGCGAAGCCGTTCTTTCAGCTTGTCGCGATCGCTTTCGTGGCGCAACTTGTCAGCCCGAGACAATGCAAGGATTCCATATTTCGGGCGGACCCGGGAAAGCTCGTCAAGTATGCAACGTTCGGTCAGGCGCCAGGCCTGCGAGGCAATGGTGACCCAAAGAAGCAGATCTGCCGATTTGACGGTCTCGAAATGCTCGTCGCCCAACTCGTCCGCAGTCGTCATCGGCAGTTCGATCAGCTCGTAGGGGCGCAGATGCGCCGCGCTGCTGCCAATGACGATCCGTTCGGCGCCGCGCAGGGCATTCATGTCGCCCGGTTCGACCTTGCAGGATGTGCCGTCGGGAAACGTCGTCGCGACAACGGGGTGCCGCTGCCATCGCACGGATATGGCCGGACGCGTGGGCGCACCGATGTTGTCAGGCAGCAGGCGCCTTCTCATCAGAGCGTTCAGCACGGTTGACTTGCCCGAGCTGACCTCGCCACAAATCACGATCCGGCGTGTGTTTTCCAACGGTTCGAAGAGCATCGCAGTTTGCTGACTATGCAGCCCTTTCCAGTTTTGAACGAACCAAAGAGCTTTCAATGGCCGACAGGTTGATGAGGCGCCGTTCGACAACCTCCATCTGACTTTGAACGCGCATGATGACGCTTTGGCGGAAGGCCGGGTCGGTAGCGACCTTCTGGTACTCGATCATTTCCTTTTTCAGGTGGCGCACGCGATCGTTCAGCGACATGTCGAACATGCGCAATACGACACGGATACGATCGTTGCCGGCGGAAGCCCGTTCCACCTGGGCCTCGTTGAAGGCCGCCAGGATCTTTTCCATTGACGGGCGCAACTCCTCCGCGGCGATGGTTCGCAGGGCGGCAACCATCTTGTCGACATTGAACTCGGGCTTGCGCCAGAATGCCCAGCTGCGATTGCTGACCATCGCCACTTTCAGGGATTGCTTGGCAAGCGTCAGCGTCGACACGAAATTTTCGTGCGGAAGATCGTCCAGCGTGATGCTTTCGGTATTCTCATTGAACTTGTCTTTCAGCATTTTCTGACAGGAAGACAGGCAGTTGTTGAGAACCACATCGGTGCCGGTGCGGGATGTATTCCAGGCCCTGCTGATCTCCTCTTCCATTGCGCGTTGCAACGGCGACAGGTCGACATTCAGGGTCCGCCTTGCAGAGCCGCGCAGGCTGTTCGAGAAAATATACTCCTGGAATACCTGTTTCTGATCGCCGACGAAGGTTTCGATGGATGAGATCAGGCGGGTTTCGAGGCGTGACCAGGCCTTGCTGAGCAGCTTCTCGATCTGGACTTCGGCGGTGTCGACCTGCTCTTCCAGATCGCCCTGAAGGCTCTTGACCTCGTCGATCTGCTCCTGCATTTCCTGAATCGCCATGTAGGCAACTTCGCCATTGACATGGGAAATACGCGTGCGCAGCGTATCGCGTTCCCGGCGGTTGACAAACAGCACACCTTCAAGCTCTGCGCGAATATCGCTGCTTATCTGCGCCAGCTGCTGCCGTCCCACACCGCTGTCAATCGCGTCCGAGATTTCATTTGCGACCGCATCCATGCCCGAGGCAAGCCACAGCCGGTCTTCGCGTTCTGTGGGTACATGCCCGTAACGCGATTTCAGATAGCGGGCGAGCCGAACATCGTCCAGCGCCTTGCGTTCGGCCTCTGCTTCCTTCCCGGTTTGCAGGATCAGATCGGCCATGTAGCCCGAGCCGACAAGAATGGAAAACTCGATATCGGGAATGGCCTCGTGCAACCGCATTTTCACATCGTCGAGAACCCGCGGAACGTCATTGTCATAATCGTCCAGCTCGTCGATGCGGTTGATGAAGATCATCACATCCTTGTGGTCCTGCTTGGCCAGAATGCGGATCAACGCCACATCGACATCGGTCAGCGGCTGATGGGCCGACAACACGACAACGAAGACATCCGATTTGTCGAGGCTGCGGCAGGTAAACTCATCGCGAACCAGAAACGGATCATTCACGCCCGGGGTGTCGGTGATGATGGTCGGAACCTGAAACTCGGGAAGGCGCGAATATACATTGGCGACCTTGGTAAGCGTGGAGTAGCGGCCGATCGCGTCGTTGTCGGTGTCCGTGGTGGTGCCGGGGCCGGCGCAGACATAGGCCTTGAGCAGCTCCGAGCTGACATAGTCGTATTCGTGGGTTTCCCCAAGGAGCGCGGTATAGTTTTTCCCCAGCTGGGTTTCCGCACGGGCGCGCATTTCATCGCTCTGCTTGCGCAGCAGCGCGGTATCGAACCCGGGCAGGAGCTGTTCGGTGAGCTTGCGGATTCTCGATTCACCCGAAACGATTTCATCCCAGTCGCGCTCGGCAAAGAATTCGAAGCTGCCACCGGAAACCGGATCGCCCGGCATGTTGACACGAATGTTGGTGACCACCGAGGTCCAGGGATTGACATCGGACGGCAGGAAATCGTGATTGCGCAGGAACGCGTTGAGAAAGGTCGATTTCCCGGCCTTGACCTGTCCGATCACCGCCACCCGTGCGGCCCAGTTGTCCAGGCGGTTGCGCAGTTCACGGAAAGTCTGACGGTTCTCGCGGCCGGCCGTCTTTTCCAGACTGTCGAGAGTTTCCTGAAGGAAGTTGAGTTCCTGGCGTTGGTTGGGAGCAATTTTCATGGCCGTTCTCACTCACTCTTTTCCGCGGCCGCGGCATAGCCACGTCCGGCATCGGGACGTTGCTCCGTCCCACCCGATGCTTTCATTGCCTTAAGCTTGTTTTCCTGCACCATCCCCGAGTCGCGCTCCAGGATCGACACCAACCGTTCGGCGGCTTTCATGATGGCGACCGGATCGTTGCGATCGACATTTTCCAGCAAACGGGTCCATACGACGCGGATCTTGCTTTTGCTCTCCGCCGGTTGCGCGGGCGGCGCGGTCACGGGAATCGGCACGACCTTGGGGCTCGCCGGCGCCTTGGCGTGGGGCTCCGGGGCAGGTGTTTTAACCCGGCGCGGCCGGATCATCTGCATCGCCCGCGACGGGCGCGATGTCTTGCCGGCTTCCCTGGCCGGTTTCCGGGAAACGCTCCTGCCGCCGGTAAATTCGTCAATCGCCGGCGAGTCGGCGCCGCTGATTTCAATCCGATCGCTCAGGTATTGCACATGTTCGCGCACGCCATCGACATCGGCGGCATCAAGCAGCGACACCATGAGGAACATGTCGAAAATGTCTGCCGCCTCGCGTTCGACACGCTGAAGCACGCGCCCGGCGTTAGCCTCATCGCCCAGCAGATCGGCATGGGTAATGATGAGTATGGCATTTCTTCGAAGCCGTTCCGGCATTGCCCGCCAAACCGCCTTTTCGGTTTGCCGCCAGGCCTGGGTGGCATTGGTGCACCAGATCACGGCATCAGCATAGTCGAGCATCCTCTTCCAGGACGCGGCATCCATGTTGGGGTCGGAATTGCCGGGCGTATCTATGATGTCCAGGCGTTGCAGGATCGGCGCGGAATGCCCCAGGACGCAAAACTGCGTGGTGTCGAGCACGACCTGATCGAGCGCTTCCAGGCGCCGCAGACGGCCCGCCGTGTTTACCTGGGCCAGTCCGCTCGCCCCCCCGACCAGCCAGACCGGCGGCAAGGCGGTCGCCGTAACGTTTGACGGCAACACGCTGGTCCCTGCCAGGCCGTTGATCAGCTGGGTCTTGCCGGAGCTGAATTCTCCCGCGACCATGATCCGCGGCTTGCGTGCCTTGTTGCGGCTAGAGACGGGCGCTGTGGCCGCCCTGTTCCAACGGCTTCTCATGCAGATGCCCTCCTTCGTTCGTCAGACCCTCTCCATTTGGGCCTTTGTGTTTTGTCACCGTTGTTCATCCGCTCGAGCATCGCCTCGCAGAACTTGCCCTGATCGAGTGCGAAGGTGGTGATGATTTCCCGCGTGGTGGCGACGGCGGGGTCGAAGAAATGTGTCAGGAGGTCGTCGATAAGCGGTGTGGTTTCGGCGACAATGACACCGCGGTATTTCTTTTCGATCCTCTTGGTTGCGCCAAACCGCAGAAGTCTCTGCATTCCGGCGCCCTTCCAGAAATTGCTCCAGTAGCTGCCCCCGAGATCCAGCGAGAGCGTGCGCGCCAGAACCGTCGGGGCCTGATGGACCGGCTGCTCCGGGAATTCGATCAACTCGGTGTTGCGGAACACGTTCAGATCGTTCTGCAAGATGTCTTCAACACCGTCCAGAACCGCCATGAACCCGGTTTCCCCTTCCCGCCGCAGTTTGCTGCAGGCTGCATTGAAGGCGGTTTTCATCGCCATGCGCAGGCCCATGGGGTCATGTTCCCACGCGCCGTTTTCGCCATACATGATGACATGGGAATGCAGTGCCTCGACCGCCGAGTTCACGAATGTCACCTGTGCGCGCTTCAGCCGTGCGTGCAACTGTTCACGCAGTTCGGCGGCATCGGTGTCGAAAAGCGTGGTGGCCTTTTGCAGGACATCGGCCAGTTTCAGCATCAGGTCGCTGTGGGTCATCGCCTCGCTGGCGACACCTTCGGGATGCAAAACCGTTATGTTTTCAACGGATTCGCTCATCTCGATGATGGTTTCGATTTCGCGGTCTATATCGCGCATGAAGGTGGCGCCCACACCTTCGACAATCCGCCTGGCAATGGCCCGGTGCAGCTCGAGCACACCCGATGAGTCAAGTGCCGCATCGCGCAGCACCTCCGGCGACGACAGGTCTTCGCCTTCGTGCAGGGTCTGTAGCGCGGCAAGGCTGCGCGACTGCATTTCATCCTCGCCGGAAAGGGCGAAGTTTGCCCAATATCCGCTGCCGAACACGATTTCGATATCCTGGTGCAGGCCCATCCGGCCCAGCGTTTTCTGGATCGAAGAGCGGATCTTCTTCTTCTCGCCCTCCGGATCCCGCAATTCGTCAATACGGTTGACGAAGATCAGCACTTCGCGCGCTTCTACGGCACAGATGATCCGCAGCAGGGCAACGTCCATGGTCGACAATGCCTGGTGGGCCGACAGCACCACCACACAGACCCGGCTGTCGCTGATGGCGTTCAGGGTGATCTGCTCGCGCATCATGAAGGTGTCGTTCACGCCCGGCGTGTCGCGCAGGCACAGACCGCGCGGCAGGTCTTCGGCTTCGAGGTAGAGATCGGCCGTCTTGGTCAGGTCGGCATAAACGCCTTCCTCCGCGCCCTCACCCATTTCCGCCGGATCGCCATAGCATATGTAACGATCAATGATATTCCGGTCGAAACTGGGAAAGGCATGGCTGGTTCCGATCAGCTTCGCGAATTCGTCGCCCAGCCGCGATTCGGTGGTCTGGCGCATTTCCACGACCTGGGCGCGGACTTCTTCGGCCTCGCCCTCAAACCCGGCGCGATCGGCCATTTCGCCCAGCCGGCCGCCGGTAGCGATCAGCCGGTCCCATTCATGCTGGTCGAAAAACCGGAAAAGCGCGCGGGTATTCGCGGGGCGGAACCTGCTGTTCAGGTGCAACGCGGTGATGACCGAGGTCCAGGGGTTGACGTCGGACGGCAGCAGATCGACCTGGCCCACCATCGCGTTGAGCAATGTGCTTTTGCCGGCCTTGATCTGGCCGATGATGCTGACCGAGGGTTCGAAGGCACGGATCTTTTCCAGAACACGTTCTATCGGTTCTTCCACAAAGCCGAGCGCAGTTTCGCTGTACTCTTCAATCGCCTGTTCCAAACCGTCGAGCAGTGACCAGTACTGGTTCAGTTCCTCAAACCCCTGCTGGTGCTTCTGTTTGACACTGCCTTGCGACATATGAGCCTCTCTACCGGCTTCTTCGATGCCGAAGCCTCCACACAAATCCGTTGACCGCCCATCTGCCGGCTACGAAAACCACGCCTCCGGGGGCCATGCCTCTCAAAGACACGAACCGGTGCGGACAAAATGCGCCGCACACACGACAGTTAACGAATCGTAAAGAGGCGACAATATGGTCAAATGATGTGTCTTTGGGGGTTTTTGGCTACAAACCGGCAGATATCGCAGCCCCCCGGGGCTTGCGGCCACCCGCCCCGCGCCGGTGCAGCTGTTGCAGGTTTCCGGGCCAGCAGGACACCGGCCCGAAAGCCGGCGCCGGTTTGCCCCCGGCCGCCGCGGCATCCGGTCGCAGATGAATACAAGACTCAGGCGCGCGCAGTATAACCCAAACCAGCCATTCGGCCCCCGCGCAGCCTGGCCAGGGGCAATCCGCCCTCTTCCGGGGAAGGCCCGATTTGGTGCGGCCTGGCAGGCCGAAATTTCGTTTATTCAAGCTAAATCAGTCTGTTACCCGCAGCCCCCGGGTCGGAACCGCGCCATGCCGCCGCGCGAGGGACTGACCAGAGCGGCACAGACGCTCAAACGCCTTCACGCCGTTGCGGCAACTCGAGTTCGGCGCCATGCGGTCCGAACAAACAGGTAAAGCTTGTATAATTATTGAACCCCATTCCGAAAACCGCCAACCCGGTTTCAATTCCTTTTCAGGCCGAGTCCCGAACGCCCGACCTTTCGGCGCGGCAGACATGAGTATAACGGAACCGACCGGCTGGCCTCATGTCAGCCCGGCAAAAGCCGGAAAAGCCTGCCAGAGCGCTTGCACGCCCGCGCCGGACGCTCAGGCAACCACAATCCCCTGATGCCGCCAGCCTCATCGGGGCGCTTTCGCAGCATTCCGGGCGATATTCCGGGCGATTTTCAGGTTTCTGCTGCGGCGCGGCATTTTCTGCTTGCGCATTCGTGCGCCTCCATGTTCGCTTGCGCAACAAAATTGCCACGCCAAACCTGCAACGGAGAGAATCATGACCCAGTCGATGCGCCCCTTCCGGTCCGTGCTCTACATTCCCGGCTCCAACGCCCGCGCGCTGGACAAGGCGCGCGGGCTTGCCGCCGACGCGATCATCTTCGACCTTGAAGATGCCGTCGCCCCCGGTGCCAAGGCCGAGGCCCGCGCGCTTCTGCGTGCCGAGCTTGAGAAGGGCGGCTACGGCAAAAGGGCGCGGCTGGTGCGGGTCAACGGGTTCGACACCGAATGGGGCATGGACGACATTGCGGCCTTCCGCGGGGTCGATTGCGAGGGCATCCTGCTGCCCAAGGTCAGCGCCGCGCGTGATGTCGAGATCCTCACCGGCCTCGTGCCCGGCCTGCCGATCTGGGCGATGATGGAGACCGCCGCCGGGGTGCTGAACGCCCGCGAGATTGCCGCCCATCCGCGGCTGGCCGGGATCGTCATGGGCACCAACGATCTGGTGAAGGAGCTTGACGCCACCCCCGGCCCGGACCGCGCCGAGATCATGACGTCCTTGCAACTGGCGCTGCTCGCCGCGCGGGCCGATGGCATTCCGATCGTCGACGGGGTCTACAACGCCTTCAAGGACGAAGACGGGCTCCGGCGCGAATGCGAACAGGGCCGCCGTCTCGGTTTCGACGGCAAGACCCTGATCCACCCGGCGCAGCTGGCGATCGCCAACGAGGTGTTCTCGCCAACGGAAGAGGCACTGGCGCTGGCGCGGCGGCAGATCGAGGCCTTCGAGGCGGCGAAGGCCGAAGGCAAGGGCGTGGCGGTGGTCGATGGCAAGATCGTCGAAAACCTCCATGTGGCCACGGCAGGCGCGCTGCTCGCCAAGGCCGAGGCGATCGCCGCACTGGAGGGGTGAGCGCAACCGCATAGGACCGAGGGCGCAAAAGCGCATGAGGTTCGGTGGAAACGACAAGAGGAGTCCGCCGATGACATGGCTGGTTCTGGGCGTGGGGCTCTGGGCGTTTGCGCATCTGTTCAAACGCCTCTTCCCCGCACGCCGCGCGGCGCTCGGGGAGACGGCCCGGGGGCTGGTGGCGCTCGGGGTGCTGGTGGCGCTCGTGCTGATGGTGATCGGCTTCCGTGCCGCCGATGGCGAATTCTTCTGGGGCCGCTCCCCCGCTCTGGTGGGCATCAACAACCTGCTGACGCTCGCGGCGGTCTATCTCTTCGCCGCCTCGGTGGCGCAAACCCGGGTCACCGCCTGGCTCCGGCATCCGCAGCTTTCTGCGGTGATACTCTGGGCGGTGGCGCATTTGCTGGTCAACGGTACCACCGAAAGCTTCGTGCTGTTCGGCGGGCTGCTTTTCTGGGCCCTGGCCGAGGTGGTGCTGATCAACCGCCAGACCGTCTGGACCCGCCCCGGCGGCGGCTTCGCGCTGCACAAGGAGGCGCTGACAGCGGTTGCGGCGGGCATCGCCTATGCGGCGATAACCTATGCCCACGATTGGTTCGGCTACCCGCCCTTCGGCTGAACGGGCTCATCCGCCAGCCGCCCCAGACCCAAAGACAGGAGACGCCAATGACCAAGACAAACACGGGACGGTTCTTCGAGGATTACCGCGTCGGTGAGATGATCGCCCATGCGGTGCCGCGCACGGTTTCGGGCGGCGAACGCGCGCTTTACCATGCGCTCTACCCTTCCCGCCACGCGCTGTATTCGTCGGACGAGTTTGCCCGGGCGAGCGGTCTGCCCGCCGCCCCGATCGACGATCTTGCGGCCTTCCATCTCGTCTTTGGCAAGACCGTGCCCGACATCTCGCTCAACGCGGTCGCCAATCTGGGCTATGCCGAGGGGCGCTGGCTGAAGCCGGTCTACCCGGGCGACACGCTCAGCGCCGAAAGCGAGGTGATCGGGCTGAAGCAGAATTCCAACGGCAAGTCCGGCGTGGTCTGGGTGCGCACCACCGGGACCAACCAGCGGGGCGAGGCGGTGCTCGACTATGTGCGCTGGGTGATGGTGCGCAAGCGCAACCTCTCGGCGCCGGCGCCCGAAACCGTGGTCCCCGAGCTGAAACCGGCTTTGGCGGCAGAAGATCTGGTGGTGCCGGAGGGGCTCGACTTCACGCAATATGACTTCACCCTCGCCGGTGAGCCGCACCGGTTTGGCGATTACGAGATCGGCGAGAAGATCGACCATGTGGACGGGGTGACCATCGAGGAAGCCGAACACATGCTGGCGACGCGGCTGTGGCAGAACACCGCCAAGGTGCATTTCGACGCCACCAACCGCGAAGACGGCAAGCGGCTGATCTATGGCGGCCATGTGATCTCGATGGCGCGGGCGCTGAGCTTCAACGGGCTGGCCAATGCGCAGATGATCGCCGGGCTCAACGCCGGTGCCCACGCCAACCCCTGTTTCTCGGGCGACACGCTGCGGGCCTGGTCGGAAGTGCTCGACAAGGCCGCGACCACCGCCCCCGGCGTCGGTGCGGTGCGGCTCAGGCTGATCGCCACCCGCCACGGCGCGCCGGAGTTCGCGCTGAAGGGGGAGGACGGCCGGTATCTGCCCGAGGTGCTGCTCGATCTGGACTATTGGGCGCTCATGCCGCTGTAAGCGTTGTCTGAACCGGCCGGGGCGCGGAGCCGTTTGCACCCGCGCGGCCGGCACCTCGCCAGGCCGGCCAGAGCGGCGCCGGGCGTGGACGTCTTGCGCGCCGGCGACGCCCGGAATCACCCCCTGCCCGGCCTATGCCGGAGACCTCGCCGGACTGTCTCCCCGACAAAAATACTCGGCTTTTCAAGGGGCCGCACCCCCGGCGCCGGTGTGATCACATTCGAACCTTTTCTGATATGTTTGCGCTCCCAAGCGGCGTTTTCGCGCATGAACCCCGTGACACAGCCGCCGAATGCAGTATGCATATGCAGAACCGCCAATAGATCGAAAGGGCATGTCATGGCCGACGTGGAACGGGGCAACCGCCCGCTTTCGCCGCACCTCGATATCTACAAGCTTCCGCTCAACGCAATCGTTTCGATCCTGCACCGCGCGACCGGTGCCGCGGTCGGCGGCGTGGTCATGCTTCTCGCGCTCTGGTTCCTCGGCGCGGCCTGGTCCGAACCGGTGTTCAACGCGCTCGACTGGCTGCTGACCTCCTGGCTCGGCTGGCTGGTGCTGCTCGGCGCCACCGCCGCACTGTGGCTGCATTACTTCAACGGCATCCGGCATCTGATCTGGGATACCGGCGCCTGGTTCGGCAAGAAACGCGTTGCACGTTCGGCCAAGGTCACCATTGCCGCCGCCGGCACGCTCACCCTCGCCACCCTCATCGTCGCCATTGTCTGGTAGGAGCAAACATGCGTTACCTCACCGACCGCAAGCGCGCCCTCGGCCTCGGCTCGGGCAAATCCGGCACCTCCCATTTCTGGGAACAGCGGATCACCTCCGTCGCCCTCGCGGTACTTGTGCCGCTGTTCGTCTTCCCGCTCGCCTACAACCTCGGTTCCAGCTACGAGGAGGTCCGTGCGGCCTATTCCCATCCGGTCAACGCGATCGTCGGCGTGGCGTTCTTCCTGACCGCTTTTCTGCACTTCTTCCAGGGCATCCAGGTGGTGATCGAGGATTATGTCCATGGCCGCTGGGAGATCGTGCTGATCATCACCATGCGCCTGCTCTCCTCGCTCTTCGCCCTGACCGGCGCGTTCGCCATCCTGAAAATCGCCTTCACCGGCTGAGGTACGACAATGGCTTCCTACGAATACCAAACCCACGAATATGACGTTGTCGTGGTCGGGGCCGGGGGCGCCGGTCTGCGCGCCACCCTCGGCATGGCCGAACAGGGCCTGCGCACCGCCTGCGTGACCAAGGTCTTCCCCACCCGCTCGCACACCGTCGCCGCCCAGGGCGGCATCGCCGCGTCGCTGTCCAACATGGGGCCCGACAGTTGGCAATGGCACATGTACGACACCGTGAAGGGCTCGGACTGGCTCGGCGATACCGATGCGATGGAATATCTCGCCCGCTCCGCCCCGGCCGCGGTCTATGAGCTCGAGCATTACGGCGTGCCGTTCTCGCGCACCGAGGAAGGCAAGATCTATCAGCGCCCCTTCGGCGGCCACACCACCGAGTTCGGCGATGGTCCCCCGGTGCAGCGCACCTGTGCCGCCGCCGACCGCACCGGCCACGCCATCCTGCACACGCTCTACGGCCAGTCGCTGAAGAACAACGCCGAGTTCTATGTCGAATATTTCGCCATCGACCTGATCCTGTCGGAAGACGGCGTCGTCCAGGGTGTGCTCTGCTGGAAGCTCGACGACGGCACTTTCCACGTGTTCTCCGCCAAGATGGTGGTGCTCGCCACCGGCGGCTACGGCCGGGCCTATTTCTCCGCCACTTCGGCGCATACCTGCACCGGCGACGGCGGCGGCATGGTGGCGCGGGCGGGGCTGGCGTTGCAGGACATGGAATTCGTCCAGTTCCACCCGACCGGGATCTACGGCTCGGGCTGTCTGATCACCGAGGGCGCCCGCGGCGAAGGCGGCTATCTGACCAACTCCGAAGGCGAGCGCTTCATGGAGCGCTATGCGCCCAACTACAAGGACCTCGCCCCGCGCGACTATGTTTCGCGCTCGATGACGATGGAAATCCGCGAAGGCCGCGGGGTCGGTGAACATGGCGATCACATCCATCTCAACCTCTCGCACCTGCCGGCCGAAGCGCTCGCCGAGCGTCTGCCCGGGATCTCCGAGAGCGCCAAGATCTTCGCCGGGGTCGATGTCACCAAGGAGCCGATCCCGGTGCTGCCGACGGTGCACTACAACATGGGCGGCATCCCGACCAACTATTGGGGCGAGGCGCTGAACCCGACGGCGCATGACCCGAATGCGGTGGTTCCGGGGCTGATGGCCGTCGGCGAGGCCGGTTGTGCCAGTGTCCACGGCGCCAACCGTCTCGGCTCCAATTCGCTGATCGACCTCGTGGTCTTCGGCCGCGCCGCGGCAATCCGCGCCGGTCAGATCCTGACCCCGGGCAGCGCCAACCCGGAGCCCAACAAGGCCAGCATCGACAAGGCCTTCGACCGGTTCGATGGCTTGCGCCACGCCTCCGGCGGCATCGCCACCGCGGATCTGCGGCTCGAGATGCAGCGCACCATGCAAACCGACGCCGCGGTGTTCCGCACCTCGGAGACGCTTGCCGAAGGGGTCAAAAACATGACCGCCATCGCCGCCAAGCTCGACGATCTGCATGTCACCGACCGGTCGCTGATCTGGAACAGCGATCTGATGGAAACGCTGGAGCTCACCAACCTGATGCCCAACGCCATGGCCACCATCACCGGGGCCGAGGCGCGCCACGAGAGCCGTGGGGCCCATGCGCATGAGGATTACAGCGAGCGCGACGATGTGAACTGGCGCAAGCACACCATCGCCCATGTAGACGGCAACAAGGTGACGCTGAGCTACCGTCCGGTGGTGCTCGACCCGCTGACGACCGAAGCCGAAGGCGGTATCGAACTGGCGAAGATCGCGCCAAAAGCGCGGACCTTCTGAGCCGATGGCGGCCGGCCACATAACGCCCGCGCTGACGGTGCATCTGGGGGTGCAGAAGACGGCCTCGACCGCTCTGCACCACCTCATGAACCGCAACGCGGCGCGGCTGGCCGGCAGGCTCACCCTGCGCACCCCTGCGCCGGACACGCCGCTGCGCGCCACGGCCCGGGCCGCGATCGACTACAGCCTTGCGCCCTCCGACGCCACGCGTGAGGCGCTCGCGGGGGCGATCCGGCGCCTGTGCGACGAGCTGCTTGCCACCGGCGAGGCGCCGATCCTCGTCAGCCACGAGAACCTCCCCGGCGCGATGCCGGGCAATGGCGGCGAACTGCGACTCTACCCGCATATCGGCGCCATCCTCAGCCTGCTCAGCGAACATCTCGCCCCCTTCGCCCCGCGTTTCGCCTTCTACACCCGCGACATGGCGGCCTGGAAGAAGAGCGTCTACAATCAGGCGGTCAAGACCGACGGCTACCCCCGCGCCCGCGAGGCATTCGAGGCCGAGACCGCCGGTTGCGGCACCTGGGACGAGATGCGCGCCCGTGCCGTCGCGGCGGTGGGAGAGGCCAATGTGGCCTTCTTCGCGCTCGAAGACGAGCCCGACCAGATGCGCCCCGGCCAGCAGCTTCTGTCTTGGGCCGGGCTCACACCGGAGGAAATCGCGGCCCTCGCCCCGCTTACGTATAAACCAAACCAGAGCCTCAACCCGGGCTCTCTGGAATTCATGCGGCAGATCAACCGGATCGGCCTCGCCCCGGCCCCCCGGATGAAGGTCATGCAGCTTGTAACCCGAAACCAGGCGCTGTTCGCGCCAAGCCTTGCCGGGGCCGAGCCCCACGGCGAGCAGAGATGAGAACAGGCCGCGGGCCTGAGGCCCCGGCATCGACCCGAAAGGTAGCGACATGGTTCAACTGACCCTTCCGAAGAACTCGCGTATCCGCACCGGCAAGACCTGGCCGAAACCCGCTGGCGCCACCAATCTGCGCAAGTTCATGATCTACCGCTATGACCCGGACAGCGGCGACAACCCCCGGGTCGATACCTATTTCCTCGACATGGACAGCTGCGGGCCCATGGTTCTCGACGCGCTGATCAAGATCAAGAACGAGATCGACCCCACGCTCACCTTCCGCCGCTCCTGCCGCGAAGGCATCTGTGGCTCCTGCGCGATGAATATCGACGGCCAGAACCACCTCGCCTGCATCTACGGTCTCGACGAGATCAAGGGCGACGTGAAGATCTACCCGCTGCCGCATATGCCGGTGGTGAAAGACCTGGTGCCGGATCTCACCCATTGGTATGCCCAGCACGCCTCGATCAAGCCCTGGCTGATCACCGAGACCCCGGAGCCGAAACAGGAGTGGAAGCAATCCATCGAAGACCGCAGGAAGCTCGACGGTCTCTATGAATGCGTGATGTGCGCGTCATGCTCGACCTCCTGCCCGAGCTACTGGTGGAACGCCGACCGCTATCTCGGCCCGGCCGCGCTGCTCCATGCCTACCGCTGGATCATCGACTCGCGCGACGAGGCCACCGGCGAACGGCTCGACGAGCTTGAAGACCCGTTCAAGCTCTACCGCTGCCACACGATCATGAACTGCACCCAGACCTGCCCGAAAGGGCTGAACCCGGCGAAGGCCATTGCCGAGATCAAGAAGATGCAGGTCGCACGGACGCTGTAAGCGGTTGGTTCACAACGAAAGCCCCGCCGGTTGCGCGGGGCTTTTCTGTCAGAAAGGGCCGCCCGCACCACAGGCCGTCGCACGGCTGGTCGCTCGGCACGGTTGGGAAGGCGGCCTGGAGCCGGTGCTATTCTGCCTTGTTCGCCGCCGCGGCCAGCAATTGAGCCAGACCCTGCTTGGCCTGCGTTTCGGCGCAGGTCGTCATCGCCCCGATCGCCTGGCTCGACCCCCGCAGCGAGAACTCCGCCACATCGCGCCCATCGGCCGTCGTGAGAACGGCCGTATTGGCGGCGGCCAGAGTGTTGAGCAGATTCGCAAATGCGGGATCGCTCGCCCAGGCGACGTTCAGTGCATGTCCCTCCGCCTGCCCCTGCAACACCCACCGGCCCGCCCCCGCGCGAAGCTCAAATGGCGGGGAATCCTGGCCAAGGTTCCATTCCGCATTCGACAGCGACATGGTGGCGGACAATGCCCCCGTTCCCAGTTCGAGACGAAGCATGAGCTCCGTGCCATCCGGGCTCCTGGTTTCGACCATGCAGGCGCTCCAGGTCACGTCGCCATCCGCCGCGTAGGCGCTCGAATAAAACACCCAGTCACCACTGCGTTCATATTCCGCTGCAAAGCAGGGCGCCACGGCAACAAGGGCAAACGGCAGGGCCATGAGGCGGGAAACACGGATCATGAGAACCTCCGGTAACGTCAACTGCCCGTGAACGGTGCCCCTAAGGTTTTAACAATGAACAGGGCAGTTCTGTGCCGCAATCGCGGTCATCCGGGGGCGAAAACCGACCTGGGCGGGCATTCCGGCGGAACGGACGGGCGCGCGCAGGCCGTGCACAGGGACCGGCTGCCGGGATCCGTTCGGAAAGCCGTTTCGGAGCGGCCTCCCTGCTGGCGCGATTCCGCTGCTCCCCTGGTCAGATGCCGGCCAAGGATTGCCGATTGGCTAAGTGAGTCGCTTATTGAAATGTGCAAAAATCTTGCATCCTGCACCAATATCCAACCTTTCTGCACCGAAACAGCCACAGCTAAGCGTTTGTTTGCAAAATGAGAACACTAGCCTATCCCTTTTGATAGGTGTCCTCCTCTGTGGTTTTTTTGTCAAAGCAAAACACCCGCGGTCGACGTGTAACGACCGGACCCATGTTTGTGGAGCGAAAGTTGAAAGTGTTGGTGGCCGCCCGAAGGGGCCTGGCCAATGTATTGATGAACCTGCTGGAGGAGGTCGGCATTGAAGCCGAACCCGTAGCCGACCCCGCCGAGGCCCTCGCGCGGCTGCGGGCTGTCGCCGGGGTGGACGGTCTGATCGTTCTGCTCGACTATGAAATGCCCGGCCTCTCTGGCACACGCGGAACGCAGTTGGCACGCTCGCTGCTGGGCGAACGCCCCCTGGGGCTGGTTTGCAGCCTTGCCGGCCCGGGTACCGCCCGGAGAATGCTCTCGGCCGGCGCCACGGCCGTCTTGCCTGCCGGGCTCACCGCGGAAGCGTTGCGCGCCAGTCTCGGCCTGCTGGCAATCCGGCAGCGCTGCGTGATTGTCGGCCATGACGTCGCCACGGTGCCCTTCGACGCCGCGGCCTCGCTCACCGAACGGGAACTCCAGGTGCTTTGCGGCATCTGCGACGGGCTTCAGAACAAGGAGATCGCCCATCGTTTCGGCATCCGCGAGGTGACGGTGAAAATGCATGTGCGGGCCATCGTGCGCAAGCTGGGGGCGCGCAACCGCACCCATGCGGCGATGATCGCCCGCGACATGGAAATCGTGTGAGGCGCGGTGCCCCGGGTCAGTCCTCCGGCGGCGCGTCGTCCCAGCGGTCAGAGAGGATCCGTTGCGCATCGCCTTCGGGATCGTCATATTGCCGGCTTCTGAGCGACCAGAAGAAGAAGACAAGCCCGATGCCACCAAGAAACAGCGACGCCGGGATCAGAAAGACCAGAATGTTCATTTGAGCCCTTTCAGCCGCAGGGCGTTGAGCGAAACGGTGATCGACGAGGCCGACATCGCCAGCGCCGCCGCAAGCGGGGTCGCCAGCCCCGCCAGCGCAATCGGAATGGCAATCGCGTTGTAGCCAGCGGCAATGGCGAAGTTCTGCTTGATCCGACGTGTGGCCGAACGCGACAGCGCCACGGCCCCGGCGATGGGTTCGAGCGAGCGTCCGAGCAGCACGATGTCGGAGACCACACGGGTCGCTTCCAGCGCCGTCGCCGGGCTGATCGACACATGGGCCGCCGCCAGCGCGGCGGTGTCGTTCAGCCCGTCGCCGACCATCAGCACATGCGCCCCGGCCCCCGTGAGCGCCTCGATGGCGGCCACCTTGTCCGCCGGCAGCATGGCGGCACGGTAATCCTCGATGCCGAGGCGGAAGGCCACGTCCTGCACCGCCGCCGGGGCATCACCCGAAATCAGCGTGACCTTCAGGCCCTGTGCCTTCAGCCTGGCCACCGCTTCGGCGGCCCCGTCGCGGAGCGCATCGGTAAAGGTGAAGGCCACCGCCGGGCGCTTGCCGACCTTGAGATAGCTCGCCGTCCGGTCAAGCCCGCGGGCGCCCAGCCATTCGGCACGACCGAGGCGGACCTCCTGACCCTCCCAGAGCGCCTCGATGCCGTGTCCCGGGGTCTCGCGCACATCGGAGAGACCCGCAGGCCTCAGCCCCGCCTCAGCCGCCGCCACGGCGATCGCCTGGGCCAGCGGGTGCGACGAACCCTGAGCCAGCGCCAAGGCCACGGCGAGATCGGCGTCGGTATGGTCGCCCAGGTTGTCGAGCACCGGCTTGCCTTCGGTGAGCGTGCCGGTCTTGTCGAACACCACATGGCTCACCTGCGCCAGCCGCTCGGTGGCGGTGGCCGATTTCAGCAGCATGCCCTTGCTAAACAGCCGCCCCGAAGCGGCGGTGGTGACAGCGGGGACCGCGAGGCCAAGCGCGCAGGGGCAGGTAATGATCAGCACCGCCACCGCGATATTGAGCGACAGCCGCACATCGTAGCCGGAGATCACCATCCAGACGCAGAACGCCGCAAAAGCCAGAAGATGCACTGCCGGGGCGTAGATCTTCGCCGCCTTGTCGGCGAGCGAGGTGTATCTGTTGCGGCTGGTTTCGGCCATGGCCACGAGGTCGGCCATGCGGTGAAGCGCACTGTCCTTGCCCGCGGCGGAAACCCGGATGGCGAGCGGGCCGGTAAGGTTCACCTCGCCCGCATGGACGAAATCGCCGGGACCGGCAAACACCGGCAGGCTCTCGCCGGTCAGCAGAGACCGGTCGATCTCCGAGGTGCCGTCTTCGACCGTCCCGTCCACCGGCACCCGGGCGCCCGGCACCACGCGCACCACGTCGCCGACCGCGAGATCGGCCACCGAAACCACCTCCTCGCCGCCGTCCGGGTGCAGCCGGTGGGCGCGCGGCACTTCGAGCGCGGCCAGTTCCTCCGCCGCCGAGCGGGCCACGGCGCGGGTGCGGTGGTCAAGGTAGCGGCCGGCGAGCAGGAAGAAGGTGAGCGACAGCGCGGCGTCGAAATAGGCGTGCTGGCCCGACATCGCGGTTTCGTAGAGCGACATGCCCGCCGCCAGCAGGATCGCCAGAGAAATCGGCACATCCATGTTGAGCCGCCCGGCGCGCAGTGCTTCCCAGGCGTGGCGGAAGAAGGGCTGCGCCGAAAACGCGAGGATCGGCAGCGAGATGGCCGCCGAGACCCAGTGGAACAGATCCCGGGTCGCGTCAGAGGCGCCGGACCACACCGCGACGGAAAGCAGCATCACGTTCATCATGCCGAACCCGGCCACGCCAAGGCGCATCAACAGTTCGCGCGAGGCCCTTTCGGTGGCCGTCGTCGTCAGCACACCGGCATCAAGCTCATAAGCCTCATAGCCGATGCCGGTAAGATATTCCGCGAGCGCCTGCGCTTCGACGCCCGGATCGGCCTCGACGGTGGCGCGCTTGAGCGTCAGATTGACCCGCGCTGACCGCACCCCCTCGACCTGCTCGAGCGCCCCCTCCACCCCGACGATGCAGGCCGCGCAATAGGCCGTGGGAAGCGACAGCATGATCCGCTGCGCTTCCTGGCCATTGCCGTGATACCCTTTGCCGGCGGTATCCTTTGCGAGATGTGCGGCATCGCAGGCGGGGCAGGCAGAAACCGGGGCCGACATGGCTCAGCGGTCCGGCAGGAAGAGTTGAAGACGCTGGCGGAAGGCCGTGCCGTCCATTGCCACGGCCATGAGGCGCAGATCCCAGTTGCCGGAGTCGAGCGGTTCGACCTTTGCCACCTGCACACCGGACTCGTTCTGGTGGAAGGCAAGCACCTGGTCCTCGCCCTGGTGGGTCGGGCGGCCGATGGTGGCTTCGATCGCCTGCACCGGTGCGGGTTTGCCGTCCCGCCCGGTGATGGTAAGATAGACACTGTCGCGGGTCACCTCGGCAGAGGTTTCCCAGCCCAGTGCCTCCTGCGCCGCGCGCTCGACATCGAAGGTCTGGTTGGCGATATAGGAATTCTCCACCTCAAGCCCCGGGAAGGTTCCCACGGCCTTCCAGAGCAGAATCAGGTTTACCCCAAGAATAACGGCAAAGGCCCCCGCGAACATCGCGAAGACCTTGCGCCCGGTCAGGGGCTTGCCGCCGTCAGCTGTCGTTTCGTCGACTTCAGCCATGAAACCTCACTGCAATCCCGCACCCCCCGCCCTGGCCATCACTGGCCGGTTCCGTTGAAAACGGTATCCTTCGACGCGCGTTCGCCGCTTTCGCCATCGGTTACCCAGATCCGGATCGGGGTGCGATCGGTCCGCGCTTCGGGTGACCCCGGTTCTGCGGTGACGTAGAGGCGCACCTTCGTTTCCGCATCCGCTGCCGCTTCTACCACGGTTTTGTCACTGCCTTGAAGCGAAACCTTGAACGGAGAATCCGGGCTGAGCGCAACGTAGAACGGACGGGTGTCGCCGTGCTTGTTGCGGATGCCAAGCTCATAGGTGTTGCGGATCGTGCCGTCCGAGAGCATCACATAGACGGGATTGCGCTCGGGGCGCAGCGTGAGCGCCATGTCGGGGCGGATGAACAGCAGCACCAGCAGCGCAATGCCGACACCTGACCAGAGCGTGAAGTAAAGGATCGTGCGCGGGCGGAAGATGTGCCGGTAGACATGGGTCACCGGGTTGCCGGCGCGCTCATTGGCTTCGTCCTTCAGCGCCATGTAGTCGATCAGCCCACGGGGCTTGCCGACCTTGTCCATCATGTCATTGCAGGCGTCGATGCAAAGGCCGCAGGTGATGCAGGCCAGTTGCAGGCCGTCACGGATGTCGATCCCCATCGGGCAGACGTTGACGCAGGCATTGCAGTCGATGCAGTCACCGAGATTGTCGCGTTTCTTGCCGCGTCCGCGGGGCTCGCCGCGCCACTCGCGATAACCGATGGTGATGGTGTCTTCGTCGATCATCGAGGCCTGGATGCGCGGCCAGGGGCAGGCGTAGATGCAGGTCTGCTCGCGGGCAATGCCACCGAAGAAAAACGTGGTGAGCGTAAGAATGGTGAAGGTGACATAGGCCACGGCGGGGGCCTGGAATGTCAGCATGTTCTTCAGCAGCGTCGGTGCGTCGGCGAAGTAGAACACCCATGCCCCGCCGGTGGCCATGGCGATAGCGAGCCAGATCAGCCACTTGAGGCCGTATTTGCGGATTTTCTCACCGTTCCACGGCTGTTTCCAGAGGCGCACGCGGGCATTGCGGTCGCCTTCGATCCAGCGTTCCACCGCCACGAAGAGATCGGTCCAGACGGTCTGCCAGCAGGCGTATCCGCACCAGACCCGGCCGAGTGCCGAAGTGAACAGAAAAAGGCCGAGCCCTCCCATGATCAGAAGGCCCGCGATGAAATAGAATTCATGCGGCCAGATCTCGATCCAGAAGAAATAGAACCGCCGCCCCGCAAGGTCGATCAGCACCGCCTGATCGGGCAGGTTGGGCCCCCGATCCCAGCGGATCCAGGGCGTCAGGTAGTAGATGCTGAGCGCAATGCCCATGATCCACCATTTGATCGAGCGGAACCTCCCCTTCACGCGGCGCGGGAAGACCGGTTCGCGCTTCTGGTATAGCGGTTCCGAGGCGTCGGGGGTGTCGGCATCCATGGTGAGAATCCCTGCACTTACAGTTGGAATCCGTTGTAGGTATGGCCTCTATCTACCTCCATGACATGGATCAACCGTTATATCACTGACAGGGAATGTCTCTGTAAACCGCTGTTTTCGAAGAAAAACAAACATAAATCTTTGATATGACTTAAATCTGCCCGCCACCTGGCAGCTTTGCCTTTCACCCCTGCGGCAAACTGCCTCAACCGATATGGTCAAACGACCAATTCTGATTGTGCCTTTTGGCTACAAGTCTTTGACCCTACGCTGATGCTTTGCGGATCCTGGGATCAAGATCCACTCCCGTCAGCTGTACCGGACATGCCGGGGCGGGCAAGAGGTCCGGATTGGCGAAGCTTTGGCGGCGACGGGGAGCGGCACCGGCTGCCGGCCTTTGCGGCCTGACCCGGAGCCAGCTTCCGGAAAAGCCAAAGGGCCGCGGGTTGCCCCCGGCCCCTGGCGGATTTGCGGCACCGACCCCGGAGAAACGCGCGAACAGGATCAGGGATCGGTGCCTTTCCGGGGATATCGCCCCGGAAGTCCAGTGTGTTGGCCGGCTTACTGACCGCCGCCGAGCTGGTGGACGTAGAGCGCCACCGCGTTGATCTTCGCGGCCACACCCTCGGCGTCAGCCCCGGCGGCAAAGCTCGGGTTCATGCCCCAGGCCGGCATCACGCCGAACGGCCCGGTCTCGACGCTGTGAGTGACCTGCTCTTCCTTGTTGCCATAGAGCCAGATCGCGTCGCTCAGGTTGGGGGCACCGGTCGCAACGTCGCCGGTGGCGTCATCCATGTGGCAGGCCGCACAGTTGTCGGCAAACACCACAGCACCGTTCTCGACATTGCCATGCTCGGATTCGAGGCCGGAAAGCGAGCGGACATAAGCCACCACATCCTCGATGTCGGAATGCTCGAGGTAGTCGTCGCCGAAAGCAGGCATGGCCGCATAGCGAGCGTTGTCCTCGTCCTCGGTGTTGCGGATACCGTGGCGGATCGTATAGGCGATCTCCTCGATGTCGCCGCCCCAGAGCCAGTCGTTGTCGAGCAGGTTCGGATAGCCGAGCGCCCCCGCCGCGCCCGAGCCATGGCATTGCGAGCAATAGGTGGCGAAGGTCGCCTTGCCGTAGTTCATGGCGTATCTGTAGAGTTCGGAGCCCGGCTCGATCGTGGTGAGATCGGCCGCCGCCAGTTCGGCGTTGATCGCGGCGTTGCGCTCCTTGAACCTGGCCATTTCGGCCGCGACATTCGCCCGGGTCGACCATTCCAGCAGGCCGGGAGTTGCCTTGTTCAGCAGCGGCCAGGCCGGATAGGCGATGGAATAGCCGATACCCCAGATCACCGTGGCATAAAAGATCCACAGCCACCAGCGCGGCAGCGGGTTGTTGTACTCCTGGATGCCATTCCACTCATGGCCAGTGGTCTGTACCTTATCTTTTTTCTTGTCGTTGCTCAAAGCCGGTCCTCCTTGGCTGAGCGCCAGGATCAATCCTGGTCACCGGCAGGTTTGTCTTCGTGGCGGAATGGGATACCCGCGATGTCTTCGTGAACCCGGCGGCTGCCTGGGCGAAACGCCCAGACAATCACACCGATGAAAAACACGAACATGGCGAGGAGCACCCAGCTGTCCGCGAAGGCGCGGAAAACGGAGTAGGTGTCCTGTCCTTCCATCACTTCCTCCTTAACGGCTCGCGTCGGGGGTGAAGGTCTCGAAATCCACCATGGTGCCGAGCACCTGGAGATAGGCGATCACCGCGTCCATTTCGGTTACCTGCGGCTGCCCGTCGAAGTTCCGGGTCTGGGCACCCGGATAACGCTCGACAACCGCATCCGGGTCGGCATCTTCGAATATCGTGCCCTCCGGATCCGCCTGGCTCCAGAAATCGGCCTCGGCCGTTGCGATCTGCTCGTCGGTGTAGGGAACGCCGACAAAGCGGTTGGTTTTCATCGCGTCGACGATGTAGCTGTTTTCGCTGGTCGGGGTGATCTCGCGATCCATGAGGAAGGCGTATTTCGGCATCACCGATTCCGGCACCACGGACTGCGGGTCTATCAGATGGTCGACATGCCAGTCGTCAGAGTAGCGACCGCCGACGCGGGCCAGGTCGGGCCCGGTCCGCTTCGACCCCCACTGGAACGGATGGTCGTATTGCGACTCCGCCGCCAGCGAGTAGTGCCCGTAGCGCTCCACCTCGTCACGCATCGGCCGGATCATCTGGCTATGGCAGACGTAGCAGCCTTCGCGCACATAGATGTTGCGGCCGGCAAGCTCCAGCGGGGAGTAGGGGCGTACCCCCTCCACGTCCTCGATGGTGTTTTCGAGGTAGAACAGCGGCGCGATCTGGATGATGCCGCCGATGCTCACCACAAAGAGCGACAGGACCAGAAGAAGCGTGACGTTCCTCTCGATGATGACGTGTTTGTCAATAAGTGCCATCTGTCCGGCCCTCCTTATTCAGCCGGCGCCGCGGCAGACACTTCCCGTGCGACGGGGGCCTTCCTGACGGTCATCCAGAGGTTGTAGGACATGATGAGCGCGCCGGTCAGGTACAAGACTCCGCCGGTGCCGCGCACCACATACATCGGGAACTTTGCCGCCACGGTATCGGCAAAGGCGTTCACCAGGAAACCGTTGGCGTCGTACTGACGCCACATCAGACCTTCCATGATCCCGGTGACCCACATCGAGGCGGCATAGAAGATGATGCCGATGGTCGCGAGCCAGAAGTGCCAGGCCACGAGACGGGTCGAGTAGAGCCCGGTCTTGTTCCACAGCCGCGGGAACATGTAGTAGAGCGCGCCGAAGGTGATCATGCCGTTCCAGCCGAGCGCACCCGAGTGCACGTGACCGATGGTCCAGTCGGTGTAGTGGCTGAGCGAGTTCACCGCCCGGATGGCCATCATCGGCCCTTCGAAGGTGGACATGCCGTAGAAGCCGACAGAGACCACCATCATGCGGATGATCGGGTCGGTGCGCAGCTTGTCCCAGGCGCCCGACAGCGTCATCAGGCCGTTGATCATGCCGCCCCAGGAGGGCATCCACAGGATGATCGACATCACCATGCCGAGGGTCGAGGCCCAGTCCGGCAGCGCGGTGTAGTGCAGATGGTGCGGACCGGCCCAGATGTAAAGGAAGATCAGCGCCCAGAAGTGGATGATCGACAGCTTGTAGGAATAGACCGGGCGTTCGGCCTGTTTCGGCACGAAATAGTACATCATGCCGAGGAAGCCCGCGGTCAGGAAGAAGCCCACCGCGTTATGCCCGTACCACCATTGGGTCATCGCGTCCTGCACACCGGCAAAGACCTGAACCGACTTGGAGCCGAACAGGCTGACCGGAACCGACAGGTTGTTGACCACATGCAGCATGGCGACGGTGATGATGAAGGCGAGGAAAAACCAGTTGGCCACGTAGATGTGGGGTTCCTTGCGCTTCATCAGCGTGCCCATGTAGAGCAGCAGATAGGCGACCCAGACGACAGTGAGCCACCAGTCGGCGTACCATTCGAACTCGGCGTATTCCTTGCTCTGGGTGGCGCCGAGAACGTAGCCGCTCGCGGCCAGCAGGATGACGATCTGGTAGCCCCAGAACACGAACCAGGCCAGGCTGTCGTTCCAAAGACGTGCGCCGGAAGTCCGCTGCACCACATAGAACGAGGTGGTGACGAGGCCGGTGCCGCCGAAGGCGAAGATCACCGCGCTGGTATGCAGCGGCCGCAGGCGCCCGAAGTTCATGTAGCCATCGGCCCAGGCGAAGTTGAGGCTCGGGAAGGCGAGCTGGAAGGCGATGAAGGTTCCCACAAGGAAGCCGACCACACCCCAGAAAGCCGTCAGGATCGCGCCGATGCGGATCGGGTCGTCAAGATAGCCGGTCTTCGGCTCCCTGGCATGCCCCATGCCGCGCAAGAAAAAAACGAACGCCAGGACGGCGCTCACGAGACCAATCAGCGCTGCGACCGTGTAGGCAAGGTCACGCGAATGATTCGCCAGGTACAGCATGAGAACCGCAACGGCTCCCAGAAGCACCAGTTTCAGGTAATCCCACATCTCTCGTCCCTTCGTCATTCTCAGCCGCCCCCCATCGGCGTTTCCGGAAAGCGGATACACCTTGACCATGGGGACAAGTGTCGACTGTTGCGATTTGAACGGATAGCACACCAGACGCCTTGATCCATATCAATTTGCACATGTAACGCCGCGCTGTTGTGCCACCGCCCCGCGCCGCAGATCCTTTTACCGGCGCCGCCGCCGCCCGGTTTCGGGGCCGGACCGGCGCCATTGACCCATGTCAAGGAAAATGCCGCAGCCTCGGTGCAGCTTGTGTCCCAACCCGCAAGACCGGGGCGCAACTCTTTGAACGGAAAGGCATCGGCTTGACCTACCGGACGATCAACACGATCCTGACCGACCTTGATGTCGACAGCGCATCGTTCCGCGCCGCCATGGAGCTCTGCCGGCGCGAGGGGGCTCATCTCGATGTGCTCTGCCTCGGGCTCGACCGCACCCAGCCGGGCTTCTATTACGCCGGCGCCAACGCGATGGTGGTGCAGGAAAACCTGACCCAGGCCCGCGAAGACTCGGTGCGCCTTGAGGCGCGGGCCCGCGAGATGCTGCGCACCGCCGATTTCAACTGGTCGGTCACGGCGATCTCGGCCCAGATGGTGGCGCTTGGCGGCCTCATCGCTCATCGCACCCGATTCGCCGATCTCGTGGTGCTCCCCCGCCCCTACGGCACCGGACGCACCCACGAATATGAAGCGATCACCGAGGCGGCGATGTTCGACGGCGATGTTCCGGTGCTGATCCAGCCCGACGCCACCCCCTGGCCGGATGACATTGCCACGGTGCTGGTGGGCTGGAACGAATCGAACGAGGCGCTGCGCGCCATTCGCGCCGCGCTGCCGTTTCTGCAACAGGCCGACCGGGTGAACATCGCCATCGTCGATCCGCCGCAGCACGGGCCGGAACGCTCCGACCCCGGCGGGGCGCTCAGCCAGATGCTGTCGCGCCATGGCGTGCGGGTCGAGGTTTCGGTGCTGTCAAAGACCCTGCCCCGGATCTGCGATGTGCTGTTGCGCCATGGCAGCGACACCGGCGCAGATCTGGTGGTGATGGGGGCCTATGGGCATTCGCGGTTCCGCGAATCGATCCTCGGCGGCGCCACCCGCAACATGCTCGAACTGGCGGAGGTACCGGTGCTGCTGGCACATTGACCCGAAGCGTGCCGCGCAAAGGCGGGAACCGGTCTTGCGCTTTCCGGCATGCGGCAAATCCGAAGAAGGATTTCTCTTCGTTTCTCCCTGAGTGCCTGGCCGGAGCCCCCGCTCCGGCCTTTTTTCGCGGGCCTGGGCTTTCACGGGCCCGGGCGGCCCTTACCGGTGTTTTCGCGGGCCTGGGCGGCCCTTACCAGCGGCCCAGCGCCGCCTCGTCTTCGTCCCTGGCCGCGACCCAGACCGCCCCGTCGGCACCGATTTCCTTCTTCCAGAACGGCGCCCGGCTCTTCAGCCAGTCCATCAGAAATTCCGCCGCCTCGAAAGCCGCCACCCGGTGGCGGCTGGCGGTGGCGACCATCATGATCGGCTCGCCCGGCGCGAGCGACCCATGGCGGTGGATCACCAGCACATCCGCAAGATCCCAGCGCGCCTTCGCCCGTTCGGCAAAGGCCGAAATCGCCTTCTCGGTCATGCCGGGATAATGCTCGATCTCCATCCGCGCCAGCCCGCCGGTGCCGCGCACCAGACCGGTGAAACTCACCACGGCGCCCACGTCGCCTGCCCCCGTCCCGAACCCGTCCAGCTCCGCGCCGGTGTCGAACGGCTCGCTCTGCACCCGGATCCGCATGAGCCCCTCAGCCACCGGTCATCGGCGGAAAGAACGCCACTTCGCGCACGCCTTCGAGCGGCGCGTCGAACTCCGCAAGCTCCTGGTCGAGCGCCACCCGCAGCGCCGAGAGATCGGCAAAGGCGGCGGCGTAGCGGGGCCCGCGCGCTTTCAGCTCCGCGACCAGCCCGGCCACATCCGCAGCCTGCGTTTCGACCTGCTCCCGCGCCGCGCCGATGCGTTCGCGGACCCAGGCGAAATAGAGAACGTCAATCATCGCGCGCCTCCCTCAGGAACGGCAGGGCCTTCTGGAAATAATCCCATCCGGTGACAAGGGTGAGCAGCGCCGCGCCCCAGAGCAGAATGATGCCGCTGTTGCCGGAAGCTTCGGCCCACCACATCAGCTTGCCCGGATCGTTATCGCGCAACGCGTGATGCTCGATCACGCCCTTGGCAAAAATCAGCGCAATGGCCACCATCTGGGCGGTGGTCTTCCACTTGGCAATATAGGTCACCTTCAGGGCGCGGGCCTTTTCGGCCAGGGTTTCGCGCAAGCCCGAGACGAAAACCTCGCGGTAGATGATGATCGCCGAGGGCAGCAGGATCCACGGCGTCAGCCCGGCATAGCCGTTGATCACCAGAAGCGCGATCATCACCAGCGCCTTGTCGGCGATCGGGTCCATCGCCGCGCCGAACAGGGTTTCGAGCTTCCAGGCGCGGGCGAGGTAGCCGTCGAGATAGTCGGTCAGCGCGGCAACGATGAACAGCAGCATCGCATACCAGTCGGCCCAGGGCCGGGCGAAGAACAGAAACATCACCGGGATCAGCGGCACCGCGACCAGCCGGGCGATGGTGAGGATGTTGGGCAGGGTCCATCTCATGGGGCCAGTTGTAACCTGTTGCGCGGGGCGGGGGAAGATGGCCCGCCGGGGTGACGGCGCGGCATGCTTCCCGCCCCTAGCCGTGCTCCTGAAAATACCCGTGGATCGTCTCCGCCAGCGCCGCCGAGATCCCCGGCACCGCTTTCAGATCCTCGAGCGAGGCGCGGGCGACGGCCTTGGCGGACCCGAAATGCCTCAGCAGCGCGCGTTTGCGGGTCGCGCCGACGCCGGGGATCTCGTCGAGCGGTGTGGCGCCCATGGCTTTCGCCCGCTTTGCCCGGTGGGTGCCGATGGCGAAACGGTGGGCCTCGTCGCGCAGGCGCTGGACGAAATACAGCACCGGATCGTTGCGCTTGAGCGCGAAGGGACGTTGGCCGATGCGGTGAAACTCCTCCTTGCCGGCGTCACGGTCGATGCCCTTGGCGACGCCGACCATGGCGATGTCCTCGACGCCCAGATCCTCCATGATCCGGTTCACCGCCGAGACCTGGCCCGCCCCGCCGTCGATCAGCAGCAGGTCGGGCCAGGTCTCGCCCGTCCGGTCGGGGTCGTCCTTCAGCAGGCGCTTGAACCGGCGGGTCAGCACCTCTTTCATCATCGCGAAATCGTCGCCGGGGGTAAGCTCTTCGCCCCTGATGTTGAACTTGCGGTACTGGCTCTTCATCCAGCCTTCCGGCCCCGCCACCACCATCGCGCCCACCGCATGGGCGCCCTGGATATGGGAATTGTCGTAGATCTCGATGCGGCGGGGTGGCTCGTCGAGGCCGAAAGCCTCGGCCAGCCCCGCCAGCAGCCGCGCCTGACTTTCGGTCTCGGCCATCTTGCGGCCCAGCGCCTCGCGGGCGTTGCGCGCCGCCGAAGCGACCAGCTCGGCCTTCTCACCGCGCAGCGGCACCGCGATCTCCACCTTGCGCCCGGCCTTGCCGCTCAAGGCCTCCGCCATCAGCGCCCGGTCCTCGATCGGATGCGACAGCAGCAACAGCCGCGGCGGCTCCTTGCGGTCGTAGAACTGACCGATGAAGGCCTGAAGCACCTCGGCCTCGCCCGCCCCCGCCCCGGTGCGGGGGTAAAACGCCCGGTTGCCCCAGTTCTGATGGGCGCGGATGAAGAACACCTGCACACAGGCCTGACCGCCCTCCATATGCAGCGCGATCACATCGGCCTCGGCGACGCCGCGCGGGTTGATCCCCTGGCTCGACTGCACCTGCGTCAGCGCCCGGATGCGGTCGCGCAGCGCCGCGGCGCGTTCGAATTCCAGCGCATCGGAGGCGGCCTGCATGTCGCGCGCCAGCTGTTCCTGCACCTTGTGGGTCCGCCCCGAGAGGAACTGCACCGCATCCTGCACAAGCGCGGCATAATCCGCCTGAGACACCTTGCCGGTGCAGGGCGCGGTGCAGCGCTTGATCTGGTAGAGCAGACAGGGACGGGTGCGGCTGTCGAACATCGCGTCCGAGCAATTGCGCAGCAGAAACACCTTCTGCAACTGGTTAAGCGTGCGGTTCACCGCGTCGGCGCTGGCGAAGGGGCCGAAGTAGCGGCCCTTTTCCCGGCGCGCGCCGCGATGTTTGCGGATCTGCGGGAAGGCATGGCCGGTCAGCAGGATGTTGGGGAAGCTTTTGTCGTCGCGCAGCAGCACGTTGTAATAGGGTTTGAGCTGCTTGATGAGGTTCTGTTCGAGCAGCAGCGCCTCGGTTTCCGACCGCGTGGTGAGAAACATCATCTCGGCGGTCTGCGAGATCATCCGGGCGATCCGCGCCGAATGCCCGCCCGGCTTGGCGTAGTTCGACACCCGTTTCTTCAGGTTCTTCGCCTTGCCGACGTAGAGCACCCGGCCCTTGTCGTCGAGCATCCGGTAGACGCCTGGGGAGCCGTCGAGGCGGGTCACCTCATCGGCGATCAGGGCATGGCCCCGGCGCCCGGGCGCCGGGCTCGGGGCGTCGCCCTCACGCGCTGGCGCGGGGCTGGTGTCGGGCGCGTCGCTCACCGGGACGGCTTAGCGATTCCCCCGCTCCGCTGCAATCTTGTGACACAAGACGCAAGGGCAAAGCTTTGCACAGAATCTGTGGATAACCCGGTGGAAAGACGGTTGGCCGCGCGGGTTTTGCCTTATTTGAAACGGGGTTCCACGGCTTGCCCATTTTTTGGGCAGCTTTGCAGGACATTGATTTTACTCAATAAAAAGTTCTCTCCCTATAATGGGCTGAAAAACATGGCAAAATCGTGTCGCAAATCCGGAAACCCCTGAAGAGGTGCACAACTTGCCGGGATGCCAGCCGGCGGGTTACTCGGGCCCCAGTATATCGGGCGTCTGCCAGGCGAGGTGCTGGCCGCCGTCGACGGCAATCATCTGGCCGGTCACCGCCCTGGCGTCGATCAGATAGCCAAGGGCTGCGGTGATGTCGCCGGGTCCGGCGCCGCGCTCCAGTGGCGTTGCGGCGCGCTGGCGGGCGAAATGCGCATCGCTCTGGCGCGCGCCTTTCAGCGTCGGGCCGGGACCGATGGCATTGACCCGGATCGCGGGCGCAAGCGCCTGCGCGGCGGTGCGGGTAAAGGCCCAGAGGCCCATCTTGGCGAGCGTATAGGTGGAGAACTCCGGGGTGAGTTTCCAGACCCGCTGGTCGATCATGTTGACCACCAGCGCCGTTGCCAGCGGCTCGCCGTCGTTTGCCGGTGCTGGCGCCTGCGCAGCGAAAGCCTGGGTGAGGAAATAGGGCGCGCGCAGGTTGGAGTTGATATGGCGGTCCCAGCTTTCGGGGGTGGCCGTTTCGAGCCGGTCATATTCGAACAGGCTGGCGTTGTTGACCAGCAGGGTGAGCGGGCCGCCGAGGGCCTTTGCGGCGCGGGGCACGAGACCTTGCGTGGCACCGAGATCGAGCAGATCGGCTTGCAGCATCGCCGCGCGGCGGCCTTGCGCGGCACAAAGCTCCACGGTCTCGGCCGCCCCCGCCTCGGAGCCCGCGTAATGCACCGCCACGTCATAGCCGCGCCCGGCGAGGTAGAAGGCCATCGCCCGGCCGAGCCGCGCGCCCGCGCCGGTAACCAATGCGCGTTTGCCGGTCATCTGCACCTCTCAGTGCTGCAGGATCGCCATCAGGTAGACAGCATAGAGCAATACGAACACGATGCCCCAGAGCCGCGCCATGCGCCAGCCCCGGAACACGAAGGGCGCGAGCAGCGCCGAGGCCGCGAGCATCACCCAGAGGTCGCTCCAGAGCAGTTTCGGATCCACCGGCAGCGGCCCGACCATCGCGGCAACACCGATGATCGCCAGCAGGTTGAACATGTTCGAGCCGATCACATTGCCCAGCGCCACCTCCGCCTGATTGCGATAGGCCGCCATCACCGTGGTCGCGAGCTCCGGCAGCGAGGTGCCGATGGCCACCAGCGTGAGGCCGATCGCGGTTTCGGACACGCCGTAGTGGCGCGCGATATGGGTGGCGCTGTCGATCAGGATGTCGGCGCCGAGCGGCAGGCCGACGAGGCCTAGCCCGAGAAACATCAGCACCTTCCACCAGGCCATGTCGGGGTCTACCCCCTCGACCTCGGTTTCCTCCTCCGCCTCGGTCTCGGCCTCCAGCAGATCCGGGTCCAGCGCCTCGCCGCGCGCCGCATGTTCGGCGGCAAGCTGCGCCTTCACCTCGCGCCGGTGCGCCTGCGCCTCGCCGACGGCGGAAGACAGCATCAGCCCGAGCCCCGCCAGCAGCGCAAGCCCCTGCGGCCAGGCGAACTGGCCGCCGAACGCGAGCAGGATGAACAGCACCGAGGCCAGCATCATGTAGACGTAATTGCGCCGCGTGTCGCAGCCGGCAAACTCCAGCCCCCTGAACAGCGCCGGCACGCCGAGCACCAGCAGCACATTGGCAGTGTTGGAGCCGACCACGTTGCCCAGCGCCAGCCCGGGCACACCTTCGAGCACCGATTGCACCGAAATCAGCAGTTCCGGCGCAGAGGTGCCGAAGGCCACCACGGTGAGCGAGACGATCAGCGCCGGCACGCCGAGACGGAGCGAGAGATTGACCGCGCCCCGCACCAGACTGTCGCCGGCGAAGAGCAGGATCGCGAGCCCGAGGGCGGCGAAGACGAAATCCAAGTGTTATCCCTTCTTCTCGCAGGCGCAGGGGCCGGAGCCGATGCGGAAGCGCCCGCATTTCGGGCATTTCATCGATTCGATCCGCTTCTGGCCCGGGTAGCGGAGCTTGCCGAAGAAGGCGAGCAGCATCATGCCCGCGAGGAACAGGGTGATGAGCTTGAAATACATCCGCTACATCCCGAACCGCGCCCAGAGCGCGCGTTCTTCCATCGCCGCCAGCGCCTCGCCGGTCAGCGCCATGCCGAAACGCCGCATCAGCGACCGGCGCGCCCCGTAGAGCACAAAGCGCAGCTTGTCGCCAAAGTCGCGTTTCATCACCGGCACGAGGTGGCCGATCCCGTCGACAAGGCCGAGCTCCACCGCGCGGGTGCCGGTCCAGAAGGCGCCGGTGAAAAGCTCCGGGTCGTCGGAGAGCCGCTTGCCGCGGGCCTGTTTCACGTGGTCGATGAAAGCTTCGTGCATCTCGGCACCGATCTGTTTGATCCGCGCCACATCGCCCGGGTCTTCGGGGCGGAACATGTCGAGCTGCGACTTGTTTTCGCCCGCGGTATAGACCCGCCGTTCGATCCCGTGCCGGGCGATGAATTCATGCGCCCCGAAGCTCGCCATGATCACCCCGATGGAGCCGACGAGCGAGGTCTTGTCGGCATGGATGCGGTCGGCGGCGCAGGCAAGCCAGTAGCCGCCCGAGGCCGCCACATCCTCGACGAAGGCATAGACCGGGATTTCATGTTGTTCCGCCAGCCGCCGGATCCGGCTGGCGATCAGCGAGCTTTGCACCGGCGAGCCGCCGGGGGAGTTGATGCAGAGCGCCACCGCTACAGGCTTGCCCCGGCGGAACGCCTTCTCGATTGCGGGCGCCAGGGCGGCATCGTTGATCTGCCCCTGACGGCCGGCGGAGATCACCCCGTTGAGGCGGATGACGGCGACCCGTTTGGGCCGTTTCAGGAAGGGGATCCAGCGTTTCATGGAGCCCATTTAGAGACCGGACCCGGCCATCACAAGGCAGCGGGCGGTTTTCACCCCTGAACGTTGACGTTTTGCGTCAGTTGCGCAGCCGCCAGCCGCTGCGGAAGATCCAGCGGATGGTGCCGAAACACAGCCCCGCAAACAGCGCGATCGCCGCCAGTGACACCCCGACCGACACATCCGACAGCCCGAAGAACGACCAGCGGAAGCCCGAGATCAGATAGACCACCGGGTTGAACATCGTCACCCCCTGCCAGAACGGCGGCAGCATCGACACCGAGTAGAACGACCCGCCGAGGAACACCAGAGGCGTGATCACCAGCATCGGGATCAGGTTGAGCTGTTCGAAGCTCTTGGCCCAGATGCCGACGATGAAGCCGAACATCGAGAAGCTCACGCAGCTCAGCAGCAGAAAGGCGACCATCCACAGCGGGTGAGTGATGTGCAGATCGACGAAGAAGAACGAGGTGATGAGAATGATCACCCCCACCATCAGGCTCTTGGTCGCCGCCGCGCCGATATAGCCCGCAACGATCTCCGGCACATCGACCGGGGCGGTGTGAAGTTCGTAGATCCGGCCGGTGAATTTCGGGAAATAGATCCCGAAGGCGGCGTTGGAGATTGATTGCTGCAACACCGCCAGCATGATCAGCCCGGGCACGATGAAGGCGCCATAGCTGACCCCGTCGACCTCGGCGATACGCGAGCCGATGGCCGAGCCGAAGACGATGAAATAGAGCGAGGTGGACAGCACCGGCGACACGGCGCTTTGCCAGATGGTGCGGAAAAACCGCGCCATTTCAAAGCGATAGATCGCGGCGATGGCATGGATATTCATGATTGCGCCTCCCCGACGAGGCCGACGAAGATGTCTTCGAGGCTCGATTGGCGGGTTTCGAGATCGGCGAGGTGCAGCCCCGCCGCGCGGATCCCGGCGAGCAGATCGGTGATGCCGGTCTGCGCCGCGTTGGTGTCATATTCGTAGACCAGGCTCTGGCCGTCGGCGCCGAGGGTCACGCCCCGCGCCGCGAGCGCCGGAGGTACCTTGGCCAGCGGCGCGGTGAGCACGGCGCGCAGGGTCTTGCGGCCCATCCGCGCCATCAGGCTGGTCTTCTCCTCCACCAGCAGCAATTCGCCCTTCGAGATCACCCCCACCCGGTCGGCCATGGCCTCGGCCTCCTCGATATAATGGGTGGTGAGGATGATGGTGACGCCCGAGGCCTTCAGCCGGGCGATCATCTCCCACATTTCGCGGCGCAATTCCACGTCGACCCCGGCGGTGGGCTCGTCGAGGAACAGCACCCGGGGTTCATGCACCAGCGCCTTGGCGATCATCACCCGCCGCTTCATACCGCCCGAAAGCGTGTTGAGCCGGCTGTCCTTCTTGTCGAGCAGCGCGAGGTCGGCGAGGATCTTCTCGATCGCCGCATCGTCGCGGGGTTTGCCGAACAACCCGCGGGTGAAACGGATCGTGGCCATGACGGTCTCGAACCCGTCGACCGAAAGCTCCTGCGGCACCAGCCCGATCAGCGACCGCGCGGCGCGGAAGTCGCGCACCACGTCATGGCCGCCGACGGTGATGCGTCCTTCCGACAGGATCGAGATGCCGCAGATCAGCGAGATCAGCGTGGTCTTGCCCGCGCCATTGGGGCCGAGCAGCGCCAAGAGCTCGCCCTCCTCGATCGCCAGATCAATCCCCTTCAGCGCCTCGAAACCGCCCTCATAGACCTTGCGGACGCCCTCGATGGAAACGATGGTTGCCATGGCCCTCTCCCGTTCGACCCGCGCTTTCTACGCCAGCGCGCAGAGAAGCGCAAAACCCGATGCGAGGCACCCGGATGATCGGCCTCAACGGGGCAAGGCCCGCCGATCGGGGCCCCGCCCGCAGCCCTTCCGGCCAGACCGGTCGCCGCATTTGAGTATTTTCACCAAGAAAAATGGGCAGAACCTCGAATCGTCCCTTTTCCTGGTGCAAATACTCCACGGGGGCCCGGGGGTGTGAAACCCCCGGCGGGTCGGATGGCGGGGGCCATTCGACCTTAAGGCCGCGGGGCCGCGGCGCGGCGCAGACGGTCGTTGATGGCGCGCCCGAGCCCATGCTCGGGGATCGGCGAGACGGCAATTGGCGCGGTGCCGGCGGCGTCAAGCGTGTGGAGGTGGTGGAACAGCCGCGCCGCGGCTTCGACGAGGTCGCCCGAGGGCGAGAGGTTCAGCACTGCGCCCTGCACCGGTCCGAAGCCGAGCAGGCGTTCGCCCTGGGTGGCGGTTTCGGCGTTGAGCCGTACCGGCGCGGCGGGGGCGTAGTGCGACGAAAGCTGACCCGGCGCGGAGACCGGGCCGTCTTTGGCGGGCAGGCCGAGCGGCGCGGCGAGGCAGGTTTCGATGGCCTCGACCGGCAGGCCGCCGGGGCGCAGCAGCACGGGGGCAGGGTCGAAGCCCAGGATGGTCGATTCGACCCCGACCTTGCAGGGTCCGCCGTCGAGCACCGCGGCGATCCTGCCGCCGAGGCCCGCGAGCACATGCCCCGCCTCGCTCGGCGACACCCGCCCGGAGGGGTTGGCCGAGGGGGCGGCGACCGGACGGGCGGTCGAGCTCAGCAGCGCCCGGGCCAGCGGATGGTCTGGCACCCGCACCGCCACCGTGGAGAGCCCCGCCGAGACCAGCGGCGACAGCCCCGCCGCCGCGCGCCGGGGCAGCACCAGGGTCAGCGGGCCGGGCCAGAAGGCCTCCGCGAGCCGCGCCGCCGCGCCCTCCAGCACCGCCACCTGCCGGACGGCCGCGATATCGGGGAGATGCACGATCAGCGGGTTGAACCGGGGTCGTCCCTTGGCCTCGAACACCCGCGCGACCGCCTCGCCGTTGCCCGCATCGGCGCCGAGGCCGTAGACCGTCTCGGTCGGGAAGGCCACCAGCGCCCCCGCCCGCAGCAGCGCCCCCGCCCGGGCGATCCCCTCGGGGTTGTTTGCAAGACGCGCGGTTTCGGTCATGACGCAGCGGGTTCCTTGTGATACGGCGTGATACGGCCCGTTTTACGGGCCGCGCCGGGGGCGCCATGCTGTCCTAGACCGGCACCTGCCCGATGTGAAGACTGCGAGGAAACCCGATGCCCTACCGCGCCCCCGCCGAAGAACTCCGGTTCATTCTCAACCATGTGGTGCATTTCCCGGAGGTTGCCGCCACCGAACGCTTTGCCGATGCCACACCCGAGACGGTCGAGGCGATCCTCTCCGAAGCCGCCAAGCTCTGCGACGGCGTGCTGGCGCCGGCAAACCGGGCCGGTGACATGCAAGGCCCGGTGCTGGAGGGCGGCACGCTGCGGACCTCGCCCGGGTTCCGCGACGCCTACCGGCAGATCGCCGAAGGCGGCTGGGTGGGCATGGCGGCCGACCCGGAGCATGGCGGCATGGGCCTGCCGTTCACCCTCGCCGCGGCGGTCAACGACATGATGTCGGGCGCCAATGTCGCGCTGTCGCTGAGCCCGATGCTGACCCAGGGCCAGATCGAGGCGCTGGAGGCCCATGCCTCCGACGAGATGAAGGCGCTTTACCTGCCCCGGCTCGTCTCCGGCGAATGGACCGGCACGATGAATCTCACCGAGCCGCAGGCGGGGTCCGACGTCGGCGCGCTGGCCACGAAGGCAGTGCCCAACGGCGACGGCACCTATGCGGTCACCGGGCAGAAGATCTTCATCTCCTGGGGCGACCACGATTTCGGCGGCAATGTCTGCCACCTCGTGCTCGCCCGCCTGCTCGACGCGCCCGCGGGCACGCGCGGCATCAGCCTGTTCATGGTGCCGAAATTCATCCCCGACGCAGAGGGCGAGCCCGGCGAGGCCAACAGCCTCAAGGTGGTGAGCCTCGAACACAAGCTCGGGCTCCACGGCAGCCCCACCTGCGTGATGGGTTTCGAAGGCGCGACCGGCTGGCTGGTGGGCGAGGAGAACCGCGGCATGGCGGCGATGTTCACCATGATGAACAACGCCCGGGTGCAGGTGGGCATGGAGGGCATCGGCGTCGCCGAAGCGGCGTTGCAGCACGCCCATGCCTTCGCCATGGAGCGCAAACAGGGCCGCACCCCGGTCGCGGGGCCGGGCACCATCGTCGATCATGCCGATGTGCGCCGGATGCTGCTCGAGATGAAAGCGGAGATCTTCGCGGCACGGTCGATCGCGCTGTCCTGCGCCACGGCGATCGACATGCAGACCGCCACCGGCGATGCCGACTGGGCCGCGCGCGCCGCGCTGCTGACGCCGCTGGCCAAGGCCTGGGGCACCGAGGTCGGCATCAAGGTGGCCAATCTCGGCATTCAGGTGCATGGCGGCATGGGCTTCATCGAGGAGACCGGGGCGGCGCAATTCCTGCGCGACGTCCGGGTGACATCGATCTACGAGGGCACCAACGGCATTCAGGCCATGGACCTCGTGGGCCGCAAGCTGATGGATGGCGGCGAAGAGGTCTACCGGCTGTTCGACGAGGGCGAGAAGGAGGCCGAGCAGGCCCGCGCGGTGCTGCCCGACCTCGCCGACAAATGCTGGGAGGCGGCCGAATGCCTGCGCGACACGGTCGACTGGCTGGTGGCGCAGGAGCTGGAGGAACGGTTTGCCGGGGCGGTGCCCTTCCTTGCCGCCGCCGCCCGGGTGACCGGGGCCTTCTGCCATCTGAGGGCCGCGGTACATGAAGGCGGCGACGGGCCGCGTACGGCGCTGGCGCGGTTCTATGTCGAACGCCTGCTGCCCGAGACCGGCGGGCTCTGCGCCCAGGCCTGCGCCGGCGCCGCCGGGCTCTACGCGATTTCGGCCGAAGACCTCGGCCGGTGACGCCGGCGCTCCGCTTCCCGTTCGAGGCGCCGCCCGGCGAGGGCGAGGCGGTGGACATCGCCCCGGGCGTGCTGTGGATGCGTCTGCCGCTGCCGATGGCGCTCGACCATGTGAACGTCTTCGCCTTCCGTGACGACGCCGGCTGGACCATCGTCGATACCGGCTTCGACACCCGGCGCAGCCGCGCGATCTGGACGCGGTTGCTCGCCGGGCCGATGGGCGGGCATCCGGTGGCGCGGGTGATCGTCACCCACCACCACCCCGACCATGTGGGCCTCGCCGGGTGGTTTCAGAAGGTCCATGGCGCCGAGCTGGTCACCACCCGCACCGCCTGGCTGTTCGCCCGGATGCTGCGGCTCGACGAGCAGATGGTGCCGGTGGACGAGACCCTCGCCTATTGGCGCTCGGCGGGGATGGAGGCCGGCATCTACGAGGCGCGCAAGGCCGAACGCCCGTTCAACTATGCCGATATCGTCGCCGACATGCCGCTCGGCTTCCGCCGGATCAAAGAGGGCTCGGTGCTGCGATTCGGCGGCCGGATCTGGGACGTGCGCATCGGCAACGGCCATGCGCCGGAACACGCCACGCTTTGGAGCCGCGATTGTGATCTGGTGATCGGCGGCGATCAGATGCTCGCCACGATCAGCCCCAACCTCGGGGTCTATGCCACCGAGCCCGAGGCCGATCCGGTGGGCGAATGGCTGGAAAGCTGCGAACGCCTCTCCGCCTTTGCCGACGACCGACACCTCGTGCTGCCGGGGCACAAGCTGCCGTTCACCGGGCTGCCGCTGCGGATGCGGCAGCTCATCGACAACCACCACGGCGCGCTCGCGCGGCTGAAGGACTTTCTCGCCGCGCCACATACGGCGGCGGAGTGCTTCCCCGCGCTCTACGGCCGGCGGATCGGCGAAGGCGAATACGGCCTTGCGCTGGTGGAGGCGATGGGGCACCTCAATCACCTGTATCACGCCGGCCTCGTGACCCGGGAGCGGCGCGGCGACGGCGCCTATCTCTGGCGCGCGACACCGGTGTGAGAGGGGCGTGAGAAGGGCCTGAAAGGGGCGAAGATGGCATCGAAATCGGCAGAAAACAGCGCGAAGGACGGGGCAAAAGCCAAGGCAAAAACCAAAGCCCACCCGGGCAAGAACCCGCCCGCCAATGTGGCCCAATGCGCCGAAGACGCCCCCCTGACCGCCGAGCAGAAACCGCTGCCCGAGGCGGTATCGGAGCGCCCGATCGAAGAGAAAAGCCCCGCCGAATGGGCCTATCAACGGCTGATCCTCTACATCCAGAATTTCGAGGAGACCCTCGACAATTCGCAGGAAGTGGCCATGGGGTTCACCGGCGGCGAGGTCGGGGTGCTCAAGATCGCGGGGATCGGGTTTTTCGACCCCGATATCGTCACCTTCTACGGCACTGACGGTAACGGGGTGAAGACCCAACTGATCCAGCATGTCAGCCAGCTCAACGTGATGCTGCGCGCCCTGCCGCGCGAAGACGCCTCGGAAGACCCGCCCAACCGGATCGGCTTCCGGCTGGCGGCGGATCTCGGGAAGGACCAGACAGGGGTGTGATTTTCGTCCGCCTTGTGGTTGGAAATCAGGGCGTTACAAGCCAAAGCCAAAGCAGCCAGACCGCCCCGGCCTCAGCCCCCCGCCGCAGCCGCGAGCTGTCTGTGGCGGCGCGCATCCGCCGGGTAGACGCCGAGAATGTCGAGATTGTTGGTGAAATACTCCAGCTCCTCGAGCGCGCGCGCCACCGGCGGGTCATCCGGATGGCCCTCGATATCGGCATAGAAGCGGGTCGCGGTAAAGGAGCCGTCGATCATGTAGCTTTCGAGCTTGGTCATGTTGACGCCGTTGGTGGCAAAGCCGCCCATCGCCTTGTAGAGCGCGGCGGGGATGTTGCGCACCTCGAAGACGAAGGTGGTCATCATCCCGTCTTCGCCGCGCCGGGTCAGGTCGATGTCGCGGCCCATGATGACGAAACGGGTGGTGTTGTGGCCGTGGTCCTCGATGTCGCGGGCGAGAATGTCGAGCCCGTGGATCTCGGCGGCCAGTTCCGAGGCCAGCACCCCCTCGCCCGGCGTCTTCGCCCTCGCCAGCGCGGCGGCGGCACCGGCGCTGTCGGCGGCGGCATGGCTGCGGATCCCGAGCGCACGGAGGAAATTCGCCGATTGCGGCAGCAGCACCAGATGCGCGCGCACGTCGCGGATGTCGTCGAGCGACGTGCCCGGCACGCCCATCAGGCTGATCCGCACCCGAAGGAACGCCTCCTCAAGAATGTGCAGCCCCGATTCCGGCAGCAGCCGGTGAATGTCGGCCACCCGGCCATAGGTCGAGTTCTCCACCGGCAGCATCGCCAGTTCCGCCGCGCCCGTGCGCACCGCTTCGATCACGTCTTCGAAGGTGTGGCAGGGCAACACCTCGTGATCCGGGCGCGCCATCGCACAGGCCTCATGCGAATAGGCCCCGGGTTCTCCCTGAAACGCGATCTTGCCCGCCATGGCATCGGCTCCTTTTTCTTTGCCGCGCGCGCGGCCATCCGTTGCGCTCATATCGCTTGAACGGTATCTATGGAAGAAAGATAACGCGCACCCAGGAATCCGAGGACCGCGACATGTTCAAAATAACCAACTGGATCAAGTTCGGCGTCTCTGCCGTCGCGGCGCTGGTCGTGCTGCTGCTCCTTTACTGGGTGGCCGGCACGATGTACCAGGTCGGCGGTGAGAACCCGGCCGCCGCCGAAGGTGCCGAACCTGCCCCGGCGCCGGTCCGCGGTTTCGTGATCGCCGTGGCCGAGGAGGAAAGCGCCGAACCTGCGCCGGCAGAAGCCGCAGACGCCCCGGCCGAATCCGAAGCGACCGAACCCGCTGCGGCAACGGAAGCCGCAGAAGCCCCGGCCGAGCCCGCCGCGGCCGAAGCGCCCGCCGATGATGCCTTCGCCGCCCTCTATGCCGCCGCCGACCCCGCCAAGGGGGAGAAGGCGTTCAAGAAGTGCAAGGCCTGCCACAGCCTCGAACAGGGCGTGAACGGCACCGGGCCGTCGCTCTACGGCGTCGTCGGCCGCCCGATCGGCACTGCCGAAGGCTTCAAGTATTCCGCTGATATTGCCGGCAACGGCGGCACCTGGACGCCGGAAGAGCTCAATATCTGGCTGGAAAACCCGAAGGCCTATGCCGGCAGTTCCAAGATGAACACCAAGACCAAGAAGGCCGAAGACCGCGCCAATCTGATCGCCTACCTGGCGACCATCGGCGGCTGATCCGGCCTGCATATCAGGGTTCAGGGCCGTGCCGGGCAACCGGGGCGGCCTTTTTCATGTGCTCGCGGGGGCCTTCACGGGGGCCTCACGCATTCGCGCCTTGCGGGCTGCCCCCACGCCGCTTTAGCCTGTGCCAAACGCCCCATGCCCGCACGAAAAGGTAGCGCCCGATGTTCACCCCCCCGCCCCACCTGTCCCGCCTGACCTGTGCCGCGCTCGCGCTCGTCGCAACCGCCGCCATGGCCTCCTTCGCCATGGCCGAAGGCACCACCGTCACCCACGCCTATTCCAATTTCGGAGAGGTGAAATACGGGCCCGACATGGCGCATCTCGACTATGTGAACCCCGACGCCCCCAGGGGCGGCGAGTTCTCCATGTCCGCCATGGGCACGTTTGACAGTTTCAACCTCTATGCCCGCGACGGTGTGGTGGCCGCACTCACCACCATCGGGTCCGAAAGCCTGCTCACCTCCACCGCCGACGATGCCCACGGGCTCTACTGCTTTCTCTGCACCACGATGGAATACCCCGACGACCTCAAATGGGTGACCTTCACCCTGCGCGACGACGTCACCTTCGCCGATGGTACGCCAATGACCGCCGAAGACGTGGCGTTTTCGTTCAACCTGTTTCTGACCCAGGGCATCGCCGAATATCGCGCGATCGTCGAAGGTTTCATCGAGAATGTCGAGGTGGTGGACGACCACACCATCACCTTCACCTTCACCGAAAACGCGCCAATCCGCGAGCGGATCGGCTTTGCCGGCGGCACCACGGTGTTTTCCAAAGCCTGGTTCGAGAAAACCGGCACGCGGCTCGACGAAGCCTCCGACGCGCCCCTCATGTCGACCGGGCCTTACGTGCTCGACCATGCCGAGACCAACGCCCGCGTGGTCTACCGCTACAACCCCGCCTATTGGGGGGCCAAGCATCCGTTCAGCATCGGCCAGAACAATTTCGAGACCATCCGGGTGGAGTATTTCGGCGACCCGACCGCCGCTTTCGAAGGGTTCAAGGCGGGGGAATACACCTTCCGCAGCGAGAACAGCTCGAAGGACTGGGCCACCTCCTATGATTTCCCGGCCGTCGACAAGGGCTGGGTGAAGCTCGAAGAACTGCCCGACGGCAATGTCGGCATCGCGCAGAGCTTCGTGTTCAACCTCGACGACCCCACCTGGGACGACCCGCGGGTGCGCGAGGCGCTGGCGATGATGTTCAACTTCGAATGGTCGAACCAGTCGCTGTTCTACGGGCTCTATGCGCGGGTTGAAAGCTTCTGGCCGGGATCGGAGCTGGCCGCCACCGGCACGCCCTCCGAAGCCGAAGTGGCGCTGCTGAAACCGCTGGTGGCCGACGGGCTTCTGCCCGAGAGCATCCTCACCGACCCGGTGGTCGCCCCGCCGGCGAATGACGCGGCCCAGAACCGCCCCTCGCGCCGCGCCTACCGCGCCGCCGGCAAGCTGCTCGACGAGGCGGGATGGGAGGTCGGCGCCGACGGGCTGCGCAGGAAGGACGGCGACGTGCTGGAAGCGGTGTTTCTCACCTATGACCCGCTGTTCGACCGGATCATCAATCCGATCATCGAAAACATGACCCGTCTCGGCATCAGCGCGAAGCTCGAACGGGTCGACAATTCGCAATTCGTCGAGCGCCGCCGTTCGGGCGATTTCGACATCGTCGGCCACTCGATCCGGATGAGCAACGAACCCGGCATCGGGCTCGAGCAATGGTTCCATTCCAAGACCGCCGACGACAGTTCGCGCAACCTGATGCGGCTGAGAAACGAGGCGGTCGACCGGCTGATCCCCGCGGTGGTCGCGGCCCGGAGCCTCGACGACCTCACCACCGCCACCCATGCGCTCGACCGGGTTCTGCTGAGCTTGCGCTTCACCATCCCGCAATGGTTCAAGAACAAGCACACGGTCGCCTATTACGACTTCTATGAGCATCCGGCAGAAATCCCGCCCTATGCGCTGGGCGAACTGGCCTTCTGGTGGTACAACGCCGAAAAACACGAGGCCCTGAAAGCGGCCGGCGCATTGCGCTGAGCGGCGCGGGGCGAGGCCATCGAGCGAGATCAGAATGGGCGCCTATATTTTCCGGCGGTTGTTGCTCGTCATCCCGACGCTGGTCGGGATGATGGTGGTGAATTTCGCCCTGATCCAGTTCGTCCCCGGCGGGCCGATCGAACAGATCATCGCCAACATGGAAGGCGAAGGCGACGTGCTCGCCGCGGTGACCGGTACCGGCAGCGAGACCGCCGGAAACCTCGGCGGCGACGAAAAATATCTCGGCGCCCGCGGGTTGCCCGACCATGTGATCCAGGCGCTGGAGGTCGAAATGGGCTTTGCCCGCATCGTCTGCGCCCCCGGATACGCAGGCGAACCGGATCTCGACGCCGAAGACTGCGCCAAGGAAGACATCCCGCCGCTGGAACAGTTTCTCAATATGATGTGGCGCTACATCCGGTTCGATTTCGGTGAGAGCTATTTCCGCTCGATCGGGGTGTTCGAGCTGATCGCCGAGAAACTGCCGGTCTCGGTCACGCTCGGGCTGTGGTCGACGCTGATTGCCTATCTGGTGTCGATCCCGCTCGGCATCCGCAAGGCGGTGAACGACGGCTCGCGCTTCGACACCGTCACCTCCGGGCTGATCATCGTCGCCTATGCGATCCCGGGGTTTCTGTTCGCCATCCTGCTGCTCGTGCTCTTCGCCGGCGGCAGCTATTGGCAGATCTTCCCGCTGAGGGGGCTGACCTCGGACAACTGGGAGGAACTGAGCGCGGTCGGCAAGGTGGTCGACTATTTCTGGCACATCACCCTGCCGGTGGTCGCCTCGACCATCGCCAGTTTCGCGACGCTGACGCTGCTCACGAAAAACTCCTTCCTCGACGAGATCAAGAAGCAATATGTCATCACCGCCCGGGCCAAGGGGCTGGCGGAATCGCGGGTGCTCTATGGCCACGTGTTCCGCAACGCGATGCTGATCGTCATCGCCGGGTTTCCGGGGCTGTTCATCAGCGTGTTCTTCGGCGGCTCCGTCATCATCGAAACCATCTTCTCGCTCGACGGGCTCGGGCGGCTCGGTTTCGAGGCGGCGGTGGCGCGGGACTATCCGATCATGTTCGGCACCCTGTTCGTCTTCGGGCTGATGGGGCTTTTGGTCAATATCCTCTCGGATCTGATGTATGTGTTCATCGACCCGCGGATCGACTTCGAGCGGAGGGCGGGGTGATGTTCAGGCTTGTGTCACCGGGGCAAGGTACCTTGCCGGCCGCCTCAGGGCCCCTTCCCCCCGAGCGGAGGGCCCGCGCATGAGACTCTCCCCGCTCAACCAGCGGCGCTGGCGCAATTTCCGCCGCAACAAGCGCGCCTTCTGGTCGCTGATCCTGTTCGCGATCATGTTCACACTGACGCTGTTTGCCGAGTTCATCGCCAACGACAAGCCGATCCTCGTGCGCTACGACGGCGGCTTCTACACCCCGGTGTTCCGCTTCTACCCCGAGACCGCTTTCGGCGGCGATTTCCGCACCGAGGCGGTCTATGCCGATATCGAGGTGCAATGTCTGATCGTCTCCCAGGGCCGCGAGGCCTGTTTCGACGACCCGGAGGGGGTGATGGCCGATGCCGCCGACGGCGAGATCGCGGGCGAGGCGATCGACACCGGCTGGCTCATCTGGCCGCCGATCCCCTACAGCTATGACACGATCAACGACATCGGCACCGCCGCCCCCTCCGCGCCCGACGAGCACCACTGGCTCGGCACCGACGACACCGCCCGCGACGTGCTGGCGCGGGTGATCTACGGCTTCCGGCTTTCGGTGCTGTTTACCCTGATCGTCACCGTCACCACCTCGCTGATCGGCATCATCGCCGGGGCCATCCAGGGCTTCTTCGGCGGGCTGGTCGATCTGATCTTCCAGCGGCTGCTGGAGATCTGGGGCTCGATCCCGTCGATCTACGTCATCATCATCCTGTTCGCCATTCTCGGCCGCAGCTTCTGGCTTCTCGTGCTGGTCACCGTGCTGTTCGGCTGGCCGGCGCTGGTCGGGGTGGTGCGGGCGGAGTTTCTGCGGGCGCGGAATTTCGAATATGTCCGCGCCGCCCGGGCGCTCGGCGTGTCGAACTGGAAGATCATGTTCCGCCACATGCTCCCCAACGCCATGGTGGCCACGCTCACCATGCTGCCCTTCATCATCACCGGCACCATCGGCACGCTGGCGGCGCTCGATTTCCTCGGCTACGGGCTGCCCTCCTCGGCGCCGTCGCTCGGCGAGCTCACCCGTCAGGCGAAGCAGAACCTGCAAGCCCCGTGGCTCGCCTTCACCGCCTTCATCACCTTCACATTGCTGCTGTCGCTTCTGGTGTTCATCTTCGAAGGCGTGCGCGACGCTTTCGACCCGCGAAAGACATTCGAATGAAGGTGCTCGACGTCAGGAACCTCTCGGTGTCCTTCCGGCAGGACGGCAAGGACCATATGGCCGTCTCGGGGGTGAGTTTCCATGTCGACAAGGGCGAGACCGTGGCGCTGGTGGGCGAATCGGGCTCCGGCAAATCGGTCACGGCGCTCTCGACCGTGGCGCTTCTGCCCGACAGCGCCACCGTTACCGGCTCGATCGCCTATGAGGGGCGCGAGATGGTGGGCGCCACGCCGGCCGAGCTGCGCGCCACCCGTGGCAATGACATCAGCTTCGTGTTTCAGGAGCCGATGACCTCGCTCAACCCGCTGCATACGCTGGAAAAGCAGCTTCGCGAATCCATCGAACTGCATCAGGGTCTGTCGGGCGAGGCGGTGCGGGCGCGGATTCTGGAGCTTCTCGACCGGGTCGGCATCCGCGACCCCGAGGAGCGGCTCACCAGCTATCCGCACCAGCTTTCGGGCGGACAGCGGCAGCGGGTGATGATCGCCATGGCGCTGGCCAACACCCCCGATCTGCTGATCGCCGATGAGCCCACCACCGCGCTCGACGTCACCATTCAGGCGCAGATCCTCGATCTGCTCGCCGAACTCAAACGCGACATCGGCATGAGCTTGCTGTTCATCACCCATGACCTCGGGATCGTGCGCAAATTCGCCGACCGGGTCTGCGTGATGAAGGATGGCGAGATCGTCGAGACCGGCGCCACCGCGGAGATCTTCGCCAACCCGCAGCACCCCTATACGCAGATGCTGCTTTCGGCCGAGGCCGCCGGCGCGCCGGCCCCGGTGCCGGAGGGGGCCGAAGAGATCGCGCGGGGCGAGCACATGCGCGTCTGGTTTCCGATCACCCGGGGGCTGTTGCGCCGGACGGTCGGGCATATCAAGGCGGTGAACGACGCGAGCTTTGCCGTGCGGGCGGGCGAGACGGTAGGCATCGTCGGCGAATCGGGGTCGGGCAAGACCACGCTGGCGCTGGCGATGATGCGGCTGATCGAGAGCGAAGGCCGGATCGTGTTTCTCGGGCAGGACATCCACGGCCACAGCGCGCGGCGAATGAAACCCCTGCGCTCCAACATGCAGATCGTCTTTCAGGATCCTTACGGCTCGCTGTCGCCACGGATGACCGCCGCCGAGATCATCGCCGAGGGGCTCGGGGTGCATGGCGTCCGCGGCAAGGAGGACCAGCAGGTGCTGGTGCGCGGGATCATGGAGGAAGTCGGGCTGGATCCGGCGACGATGCACCGCTATCCGCACGAGTTTTCCGGCGGCCAGCGCCAGCGCATCGCCATCGCCCGGGCGATGATCCTGCACCCGCGGCTGGTGGTGCTCGACGAACCCACCTCGGCGCTCGACATGACGGTGCAGGTGCAGATCGTCGAGCTTCTGCGCGATCTGCAACGTCGCCACGGGCTGGCCTATCTGTTCATCTCCCATGACCTCAAGGTGGTGCGGGCGCTGGCCCACAAGGTGCTGGTGATGAAGGCGGGCGATATCGTCGAGGCGGGCGAGGCGGCGCAGGTCTTCGGGGCGCCGAAGACGGATTACACCCGCACGCTGATGGCCGCGGCTTTCGATCTGAAGGCCGAGGGGGATGTGCCGGGCTGACGTGTTTACAACGCCTTGCGGGCCCTGAGCGCGGCGGTGATGGTGCCGTCGTCGAGATAGTCGAGCTCGCCGCCGATCGGCACGCCCTGCGCCAGCGAGGTGACCATGCAGCGCGCTTCCAGCTCCTCGGCGATGTAATGCGCGGTGGTCTGGCCGTCGACGGTGGCGTTGAGCGCCAAAATCACCTCGCGGATGCCCTCGGCCTCCACCCGCGCCACCAGTTTCGGGATCCGCAGCTCTTCCGGGCCCACCGCGTCAAGCGCGCTGAGGGTGCCGCCGAGCACATGATAGCGGCCCCTGAACACGCCCGCACGCTCCATCGCCCAGAGATCGGCCACGTCTTCGACGACGCAAATCTCGCCGGTGGCGCGTTTCGGGTTCGAACAGATCTCGCAAAGCTCCGACGTCGCGATATTGCCGCAGGTCACGCATTCGCGCGCGCTCACCGCCACCTTGTGCATGGCATCGGCCAGCGGGTGAAGCAGCAGGCCGCGTTTGCGGATCAGATAGAGCACCGCGCGCCGGGCCGAGCGGGGGCCGAGCCCGGGCAGTTTGGCCATCAGGCCGATCAATTCTTCGATTTCGCGCGGTGCGTCGCTCATCTTTGCTCCTGCGGCCGGGCGGGGTGGGCGTTTCGGAAAACGCCCGGCAGAGCTTTCGAAAAGGTCTGCCGTCAGCCAAACGGGTTGGCCATGCCGGGGGGCAGTCCGAGACCTTCGGTGACCTTGGCCATTTCCTGTTCCATCCGCTGCGACGCCTTGGCCTGCGCGTCCTTGATCGCGGCGAGGATCAGGTCTTCCACCACTTCCTTTTCGTTCGGATCGAAAATGGAGGGGTCGATGTCGAGCCCGGTCAGCTCGCCCTTTGCGGTCGCCGTGGCCCTGACAAGCCCGGTGCCCGCTTCGCCCACCACGGTGATCCGCTCGAGCGCCTCCTGCGCCTCCGCCATCTTGCCCTGCATCTCCTGCGCGGCCTTCATCATCTTGGCCATGTCGCCGAGATTGCCCAAACCTTTCAACATATCGCTCTCCCTGATGCGTTGCCGCGCAACATAAGGACGCGTCCCGCGCCCGGCAAGGCGGCCTGGCCTCCTCAGCGGTCTTCGAACGGATCCCATTCCTCGTCGGCTTCCGGTAGAGCCTCGGCTTCGGCTTCGGCTTCCATCTCCTCGAAGGTGCGGATCGCGGTGATCTTCGCCTTGGGGAAGGCGTCGAACACCGCCTGCACCAGCGGATGCTGCCGCACCTCGGCCTTCAGCGCCTGTTCCCCGACGTTGCGGATCTCGTCGATGGTCTCGGCGGTCGCACCCTGGACGAGGGTGACGCCCCAGCGTACCCCGGTCCAGCCCTGAAGCTTCTGGGCGAGGCGAGGCGCGAGGTCGGGGGGGGCGTTGTCGGTGGGGGTGAACTCGATCCGCCCGGGACGGTAGGCGGCGAGCCGGATGCAGCTTTCCACCTCGTAGAGCAGCACCCCGTCGCGGTGGCTGCGGATCAGGGCGACCACGTCGTCGAATGTGGCGAAACGGGCAAGCGCGTGGTCCTCGTCGAGCGCGAGCGCGGTGGCGCCGCCCGGACCGCCCGAACCACCCGGAGCGCCCGGCCCGGGTGTGGGGGCACCGCCAGCCGCAACCGGCCCGGCACCGGAAGGTGCGCCGCTGGTGCCCGGCGGTTGCGGAGCCGGTGGCGGGCTGTCGTGCAACCGGCGCAGAAGCTCCTCGGGGCTTGGCAGATCGGCCACATGGGTCATGCGGATCACCGCCATTTCGGCGGCCATCATCGCGTTGGGAGCCTGCGCGACCTCTTCCAGCGCCTTGAGCAGCATCTGCCACATCCGCGACAGCACCCGCACCGGCAGAGCCCCGGCCATCGCCTGGCCACGGGCACGTTCGTCGGGGCCGACGGTGGGGTCGTTTGCGGCTTCGGGGGTGATGCGGATGACGCTGACCCAATGGGTCACCTCGGCGAGGTCGCGCAGCACCGCCATCGGGTCGGCGCCTTCGGCATATTGGCGGCCGAGCTCCGCCAGCGCCCCGGCGGCATCGCCCTTCATGATGAGGTCGAACAGATCCAGCACCCGCCCCCGGTCGGCGAGCCCCAGCATGGCGCGGACCTGATCGGCGGTGGTCTCGCCGGCGCCGTGGGAGATCGCCTGATCGAGCAGCGACTGGGCATCGCGGGCCGAGCCCTCGGCGGCGCGGGTGATCAGCGCCAGCGCGTCATCGGCAATCGCCGCGCCTTCGGCATCGGCGATCCGGCGCAACATGGCGATCATCTCTTCGGGCTCGATCCGGCGCAGGTCGAACCGCTGGCAGCGGCTCAGCACCGTCACCGGCACCTTGCGGATCTCGGTGGTGGCGAAGATGAATTTCACATGGTCGGGGGGTTCTTCGAGCGTCTTCAGCAGCGCGTTGAAGGCGCTCGTCGACAGCATGTGGACCTCGTCGATGATATAGATCTTGTACCGCGCCGAGGCCGCCCGGTAGCGCACGCTCTCGATGATCTCGCGGATGTCGCCCACCCCGGTGCGCGAGGCGGCGTCCATCTCCAGCACATCCACATGGCGCCCCTCGGCGATCGCCATGCAATGTTCGCACTGGCCGCAGGGCTCGACGGTGGGGCCGCCGGTGCCGTCGGGGCCGATGCAGTTGAGGCCCTTGGCGATGATCCGCGCGGTGGTCGTCTTGCCGATGCCACGGATGCCGGTCATGATGAAGGCCTGAGCGATGCGGTCGGCCTCGAAAGCGTTGCGCAGAATGCGCACCATCGCCTCCTGGCCGACAAGATCGGCGAAGGTCTCGGGCCGGTATTTGCGCGCGAGCACCTGATAGGCTGTGTCGCCGGTGTCGGACATTCTGTTCCCCTGTGGCTTCGCCTGACGAATGTAGAGCCCGGCGGGGGCGGCGTCCACCGGTGCCGGGTCGGGCATTCGGAAGACGGGCGGACGACAGGCAGACGGTGGGCCGAATACGGGGCTCAGCGCTTGCGCGGCCTGCCGGGTTTGCGGCGGGCACGGGGTCCGGCAGAGCCGCCACCCGCAAGGCCCCCAGCGTTCTCGGCATCCTCGCGTTTCAGCTTCTGCCAGCGGCCGAGGCGGGCCGCGTCGAGCCCACCGGTTTCGATCGCTGCCTGCACCGCGCAGCCGGGCTCGGCCTCGTGGGCGCAATCATTGAACCTGCAACTGGCGGCGAGGGTGACGATGTCGGCGAAAACCTCGTCGATCCCCTCGGTCGCCCCCACAAGCTGAAGCTCGCGCATCCCCGGCGTGTCGACCACCCAGCCACCCCCCGCAAGGCGGTGAAACTCCCGCGCGGTGGTGGTGTGGCGGCCTTTGGAATCCTGCGCGCGGACACCCCGGGTGGCGATGGCCGCCCCCGTCAACGCCTGAACCAGCGTCGACTTCCCGACCCCCGACGAACCGACGAAAGCCACCGTCCGGCCCGGCCCGCACCATGCGGTAAGCACGCCCGCCGCCTGCGGGTCGCGTGCATCGAGCGTGACCACGGGCACGTCGCCAAGGGCGTCGCGCAAGGTGTCGGTGTAAGGGGAGAGGTCGTCGCAGAGATCGGCCTTGGTGAGCACGATCACCGGGGCCACGCCGCCGGTATGGGCCAGAGCAAGGTAGCGTTCGAGCCGGGCGAGGTTGAAATCGGCATTGGCCGAGGTGGTGATGAACAGGGTGTCGATATTCGCCGCGATCAGCTGGTCGCGCCGCTCGCGGCCGGCGGCCTTGCGGCGCAGAAGCGAGCGCCGCTCCAGCACCCGGACCAGACAGGCCTCGCCCGGCTCGGCCAGCACCCAGTCACCCACGGCCACCTCGCCGGCGCTGAGCCCCGGCGGCAGGCGCAGACCGAGGGGACCGGCTTCGGTGAGAGCGTCGAGCCGGTCGCGGTGGACGGCAGAGATCCGGGCAGGCAGCAGGCGGCCGGTCTCGCCGGGATCGAGCTGGCGCCGGAAATCGGCAGACCAGCCGAGGTCTTCGAGATCGGTCTTCTGGGTCAAGGCTTCGCTCCCCCTGTGACCCCGCGCCCCTGTGACCCGGGACAAGCGCCAGGGACACGGGGCCTTGTGGCTCAGGCGACCGGCGTCGAAGCGGCTTCGGGACGGCGGAGGGGTATCACGCGACGAAGACCGGCGGAAGACAGACCGCACGAAGGCAAGACGGTTGTCGCCTTTGCGCACCGGTCACAACGCCGGTTTCATAGCGGTTTCGTATTGCTCGGGAGATGCGGCGTCTTCCGGGCTTCGTCTCAACGGGCTGGGCCGGTGATGTGCCGCGAGCGGAAGGCGGGTGAGAGGCTGGACAACGACCCAAGCGGGGCTCGTTACGGCTGCTTCCTTCCGGATCTGACCGGGTTGGCGAGGCGCTTGCCCGCGCCAACCTCTCGACAGGGATATAGGGCTTCGGTCCCGGCGTTGCAAGCGGGCGGCGGGGATTGGCAACCGGGTGCGGATTGCAAAGCGGAACATTTCCCTTTTCAGGGCACGGGCCGGTTTTCTGTTGGCGCCCTGGATGGTCAGCGCGAGAATCCATTAGTCCGGAATACCGGACTAATGGATTCACTGTTTTTTATTTCATTATCAACAGGTTAAGCCACGCCCCACGGCCCCGCGTCAACCTTTTGGCAATGGAGATTTCAGCCCCTTGCAGCCGCGCGCCCGCCCCGGTTTCAGAGCGTCAGCGTGCAGATCATGAAGCCGTGTTCGTCCAGCGAGTCCGCGCAGCTCACGCCCCGGTTCACGACCTCTTCCAGCACCTCGCGCGCCTTTGGCGAGGTGCGGAATTGCGCTTCCGTCTGGCCGATCGGGGCAAAGCGCCAGCTTGCCAGCGGCAGGGAATCATAGGCCCCGGTGGCCTCGAGATATTCGAGCACGATGTCACGCAGACCCGCCGACGGGTCGAGCACCACCCGTTCCGGCCCCGGCACCGGATAGCCGCCGCCGCCACTCGTGCGGAAGGAATTGGTGATCAGCAGCACCTCGGCTTCCGGCCTCAACGCCACCCCGTTCAGCCGCATGTCCCGGATCCGCCGTGCCCCCGGATCGAGCAGGCTGCCGTCGCCCGCGTAACGCGCGGGCACCGTGAGGTCGATTTCATAGTCAATGCCCGCGAGCGTCTCGAACCCGTAGATCGGCGCATCGGCCTTCACCAGCCTCTGACCGCGGCTGCCCGGTTCGAGCCGGTTGAACACGCTCGCGGCCCGTTCCAGCCATTCGCCGAGTTCGGCGCCGGTGAGCCTGAGGCCCACAAGGTTGTTGGGGTAAAGGTAAAGATCCGCCAGCGCCGTAAGCGAGATGTCGCCCGGCGGAATGTCGACGAAAAACTCCGGCCCCGCGAGCCCGCCCGCCTTGAACGGCGCCGTCGAAGCCACACGCGGCAGCCCGGCCAGCGATGTACCCTCCACCAGCCGCCCGGTGTACCACAGCATCGCCCGGTGAACGACATCAAGTGCAGGCGAGGGCGCAACGGCAGCAAAGAAGCTGTGCAGCCTCTGGTGGGTGGTGCCCACGGTTTCATGCGCCTTCTGCATGGTGCTGCGGTGGAGACGCCGGAGCATCTTCAGAATGCCGGGGTCGGGCCGGACACGGGCCAGCACCGCGCCGGTCTCCGGGTCGCGGGTGGCAATCGGCCGGGCCTCGCACCGTGACCCGGTCACTTTCCAGCGCGCGGTCTCGGGGTCGCGGCCGAGCGTGAGGTCGATGATCCCCAGATGCGAGCCCCAGAACCCGGGCGCCACCACCGGCACACCGCGCACCCGCCCCGCCTCACCGTCAACCTCCGCGGGCCAGTCGGCCCCGGGGTCAGGAAACACCTGGTGGGCGTGGCCGGAAACGATCGCGTCGATCCCCGGCACCGCAGCCAGCGGCACCACGGCGTTTTCCAGCCCTGGTTCGTCCGCGACCGGCCCGATCCCGGAATGCGCCAGCGCGATCACCAGATCGGCCCCGAGGCCGCGCAGCAGCGGCACCGACATGCGCGCCGTTCCCGCAATATCGCGCACCCTGGCACGAAACCGGCTGCCGCGCAGCACGTTGAGCGAACCGGGCGGCAGGAAGCCGATGATCCCGATTTTCAGCGGGTGCAGCTTTCCTGCGTCGTCCTCGATCTCGCGGTCGATCATCGCAAAGGGGATCGCCACCGGCGCAGGGCCAAGCCCGGCAGAAGCGTCTTCGGGCATGATCGACAGGTTGGAGGAAACCACCGGGAAGGGCGCCGAAGCCAGCACCTTGCCGAGGTGATCCATGCCGTGGTCGAATTCGTGGTTGCCGAGGGTGATGGCGTCATATCCCAGGCGGGTCATCGCCGCGACGATCGGGTGACGCGCCCGGGGCTCATGCACCTCGCGGGCAAACATCCGCAGGATCTGGTCACCAAGCGGCGAGCCATGCAGGAAATCACCGTTGTCGAACAGCAGCGCATTGGGCACTTCGGCCCGGGCCACGCGGATCAGCGCCGCGGTGCGCGCGAGCCCCGTGGTAAGCGACGGTGTGCCCGCAACGTAATCATAGGGCACGATATGCATGTGCAGATCGGACGTGGCCATGAGCCTGAGCCGCGCCGCAATGGCACGCTCGTCGGTGATACGGGCGGCTCCGCCATTCACCGGATGTTCCTCGGCCGTGCTGGCAATCTGGACTCCCTTTCTTCCCCGGCTGCCGAATATAGACGCAACCCAAGGGCGAACAAGGGCGAACAAGGCCCCTCTGTCTGTCCGGGGCAGGTTGTGTCAGAAACGCGCCAGTTCCGTCGCCCGGCAGACACCTTGCCGCTGGACAGCGGGGTCCGGCTGGAAGATCCTGCCCGGCACGAAACACTGCAACAGAACGGACTGCCCATGACAGACGCCTGGCAACACGGCCTTACCCTTGGCTTTGGGGGTGGCGGGCTCGCGCGCCACGCCGAACGGCGGGGCGCGGCGGAGGCGCTGTTTCGTCATCCGCAGGCGCGGGTGCTGGCCATGTGGCAGGGGCGGCCGCTGGTGACCGGCCCCGGCAATGCCCCCCGCCTCGCCTGGCACCCTGCCGCCGTGACCCTGCCCCCCGACAGCGCCGGGCTGCGTCTCTATCTCGGCGAGGGGTCCACCGGCCCGCTGTTTGGCGTCGATATATCCGGCTGGATGCCCGAGGGCGGCGGGGCGCCGGACCCCGGGCCGGGGCGCGCGGGCGAAGACCGGCCCGCACCGCCGGAGCTTGCCTCCGCCGGCGCCCGGTTTGCCGATCTGCGCGGGCTGGTCGCAAAGCTCTCCCCGCTCGACGGCGAAATCGCCGCCACCGCGCGGGGGCTGTGCGAATGGCACCGGACGCATGGCTTCTGCGCCACCTGCGGCGCCCGCTCGGAACCGGAACAGGGCGGCTGGCAACGCCGCTGCCCCGCCTGCGGCCGTCTCCACTTCCCACGCACCGACCCGGTGGTCATCATGCTGGTGACCCATGGCAACCAGTTGCTCATCGGCCGCTCGCCGGGCTGGCCCGAGGGGTTCCATTCGCTGCTCGCGGGCTTCATGGAACCGGGCGAGACGGTCGAAGCCGCGGTGCGCCGCGAAGTGGCGGAAGAGACCGGCGTTTCCACCGGGCGGGTCCGGCTGCTGATGAGCCAGCCCTGGCCCTTCCCTGCCTCGCTGATGATCGGCTGCATCGCCGAGGCAACCAGCCGCGACATCACCCCCGACCCCGCCGAACTCGAAGACGCGCTCTGGATCAGCCGCGAGGATCTGCTCGCCGTCTTCGCAGGGAACCACCCGCAGATCCACACCCCCCGCAGCGGCACCATCGCCGGGCATCTCATGAACTTGTGGCTTGCGGACCGGCTCGATTGAGGCGACATTTGCCCGAAGCCCCGGCATATCCGAAGAGACGCGCATGAAACTGGCCACCCGCGAAGACATTGACGCACCGATCGGCGCGGTGTTCGAACAGCTGTCCGATTTCGACGGTTTCGAACGCGCCATCATGCGGCGCGGCGCCGATGTGCAGCGGATCGACGATCTTGCCAGCCCCGGCCCCGGCATGGCCTGGAAAACGACCTTCACCTTTCGCGGCCGCCCCCGCGAAATCCGCATCAGGCTCGACGAACATGCCGCACCCGAGCGGGTCCGCGCTTCGATGCACAGCGCCAACTTCCGGTTCGATCTGCTGATCGACCTGGTTGCAATGTCGAAAACCCGCACCCGGATGAACCTGGCACTCGATGTGAAACCGCTGGGCGTGCCGGCCCGGCTGATGATTCAGTCGATGAGGCTCGTCCGGCGAACGATTCTGAAGCGGTTCCGCAAACGCATCGGTGAATTCGCGGCCGAAATCGAGACACGCGCGCAGGCGCGCAGCGTCTGAAACGGCCTTGCAACCGGCCAGGACGCGGGAAACCAGGGGAGACATGCCAATGCTGTTTGCCGATCTCGGCGGGATCCGGGTGCACTACCGTATCGACGGGCCGCAGGACGGCCCCGGGCTGGTGTTCGCCAATGCGCTCGGCACCGATTTCCGCATCTGGAACGCGGTGGTCTCCGCCCTGCCCCCGGAGCTTCGGGTGTTGCGCTACGACATGCGCGGCCACGGCCTCACCTCCGCCCCCCCGGCCCCCTATTACATGGGCGATCTGGTGGGCGACGCCGCGCGGGTGATGGAACATGCCGGGATGAAAGAGGCGGTCTTCGTCGGGCTTTCCATCGGCGGGGTGGTGGCGCAGGGTCTGGCGGCCGAAAGGCTCGATCTGTTGCGCGCCGTGGTGCTCTCCAACACCGCCGCCAGGATCGGCACCCACCAGCAATGGCATGACCGGATCCGCATGGTGGAAGAGGACGGCATCGAAGCGCTGGCCGACCCGACCATGGACCGCTGGTTCGCCCGCGACACCCGCCGCGAGTGCCCCGGCCTCGTGGCCGGCATCCGCGCCATGCTCACCCGCCAGCCGCTTCAGGGCTATCTCGGCTGCATGGGCGCGATCTCGGAAAGCGATCTGGTCGAAAGCACCGCGCGGCTCCGGCTCCCGACCCTCGGCATCGCCGCTTCGGAAGACGGCTCGACCCCGGCCGATCTGGTGCGTGAGACCACCGAAAGCATCCCCGGGGCACGGTTCCACCTGATCCGCCGCGCCGGCCACATGGCCTGCCTCGAACAGCCCGGAGACTATGCCGGGGCGCTCGAAGGCTTCCTGCGCGAGATCGGGCATATCTGAGCGGTCCGGAAGCGCCCCCGCAGGCTGTGGTGGGCGCGGGGGAAGACGCGTGCGCGGGCCATTGCCCGAACAGCCCCGCCTGCCGCGTGCCCTATTCCGACAGCGCGTCGGCGTAGCTCAGCACCAGATCGCGCAGCGACACGAAGCCGAGCAGCCCGCTGTCGTTTTCCACCAGCGCCCGGCGGCGGCCAAGCCGGGCGAGCAGGCGCACCGCATATTTCACCCGCATCTTCGGCGCGACGGTGAGAATCGGCTTTTCCATGATCTCATAGACCGCGGTGCGTTCCAGCGGCCGGTTCTGCGCCAGCACCTGCGTGGCGATCTCGTTGACGGTCAGAAAGCCGTATTCATCGCCCTCGTCGCGCTTTTCGATCACCAGCGAACTCACCTTGTTCTGGCGCATCAGCCGCAGCCCGTCACCGACGCTCGACAGCCCGTCGACAAAGAGCATGTCCCTGCGCATCACCGTCTCGACCCGGATGTCGTCTCCCTTCATCACAAGTCCTCCTTGCTGATGTCTTCCTGGATGCGGCCGATCTGCGTGGTCAGCCCGACCACATCTTCGATGTCGATCATGAAGGCCACGCCGGCGCCGTGGTTCTGCTCGAAGCCACAGGCTTCGGCGATGCTTTCGAGGATCGTCCGCGCGTGATGTTCTTCCACGAGAAACAGCACCATGTCGCGTTGCCCGCCGAGGGTGAGCCCCATGAAGGTCTTCTTCGGGTTCAGCCCTTCGCCGCGGGCAGAGGTGATCACGGTGGATCCGGTCGCGCCCCTGGCGCGCGCCGCGTCGATGACCTGGTCGGTCAGCTCATCCTGAGTGAGCACGATGATCAGCTTGAACTTCATCGAGGATCTCCTTCGGAAAGGGGTGGTCTGCGTTTTTCGTGCCGCCGGCTCAGCCAAACGCTGATCTGAGCATAGCCCATCACGGTCATCATCGGAAACAGACTGGCCAGGGCGATCAGCCCGAAGCCGTCGAGCACCGCCGAGCGGCCGGGCACGTTGTTCGCGAGCCCGAGGCCCAGCGCCGCCACCAGTGGCACGGTAACGGTCGAGGTGGTGACCCCGCCGCTGTCATAGGCGAGCGGCACGATGCTGCGGGGCGCAAACAGGGTCTGGATCACCACGAGGATGTAGCCGACGATCATGTAGACGAACAGCGGCGTGCCGGTGACGATCCGGAAGGCGCCCACGGCGAGGCTCAGCGCCACGCCGATGGCCACCGCGACGCGCAGCCCGAAGCTTCCGATCGCACCGCCCGAAACCTCCTGCGCCTTTTTCGACACCGCAATCAGCGAGGGTTCGGCGATGGTGGTGGCGAAGCCGATGGAGAAGGCGAAAAGATAGGTCCAGTAATAATCGGCCCAGCGCACGGCGCCGCCCTCCACCCCGAGGAAGGTGGGGTCGGTCAGCTGCCGCGCCATCTCCTTGCCGAGCGGGAACAGCGCCAGTTCCAGCCCGAACAGGAACAGCGCGAGCCCGAGCAGCACATAGACGAGGCCGAAAAGCACCTGTTGCAGATGCGGGATGCGGCGGCGCAGGATGCCGAGCTGGAAGCCGAGCAGCACCACGAAGATCGGCACCACATCCTTGATGGTGGCGGCGAAAGTGAGGGAAAACTTCATCACGATCTCGATCATGCCGTCACCACCAGTCCGAACAGGAGGACGAAGATGATCGGCATGAGGCTGGCGAGCGCGATCAGACCAAAGCCGTCGATCATCGGGTTGCGCCCCTTGATGACACTCGCGAGACCGACCCCCAGCGAGGTCACCAGCGGCACGGTGATGGTCGAGGTGGTCACGCCGCCCGAATCATAGGCGATGCCGACGATCTCGCGCGGCGCCAGCGGGGTGAGCGCCACCACGATCAGATAGCCGCCGACCATGAACCACTGGACCGGCCAGCCCTTGAGGATGCGTATCACACCGAGCACCAGCGATGTGCCCACCGACACCGCCACGGTGTAGCGCAGGCTGTCGGCATAGCGCGCCTGGGCCTGCGGGTCTTCGGCGATCACGCCCGCCCCCGACATCACCTCCGCCGCCTCCTCGCCCACCGCGATCAGCGCCGGTTCCGCCACGGTGGTGCCGAAGCCGAGGCCGAAGGCGAAGAGGATCAGCAGGAGCAGCGAGCCACGGGTGGCAAGCGCATTGGCCAGGGTTTCGCCGAGGGGGAACAGCGCCATGTCGAGGCCGCGCACGAAGATCGCAAGGCCGAGCAGCACGAAGACGAAGCCCAGCGCCATGGTGGCGAGGCTGTCCACCGGCTGGCGGATGACGACGATCTGGAAGAACCCGACAATGACGAGGATCGGCACCAGATCGCGCGCCGTGCTGATGAGAAGCTCGAGAAGTGCCCGCAATGGTCGCGCCACCTTTTCTGGCCCGGGAGCACACCGCCCCGGATCAAGTCCCGTCTGGCAGCATCATGGCGCAAAGCCCCGGGCGGGACAATGCTGCACTGGCACCACACACCAATAGGCCACTACGCCGGCACGCCGGAGATTGCGCCGGCACAAGGCCGGACAGCGGACCCGGGGGCAGTCCCCCCCCGGACCCGGCATTTTCAGACTGGCGGGGAAGAGAGGCCCCCGTCCCAACCCGCTTTGGTCAGTGCTCGTGCTCACCAAGCGGGCAGTCACCCTCGTCTGCGAAACAGGCATCGGCGCGCAGTTCCAGCCACATGGCGTTCAGCACCGCAAACAGCGCCGCGAGGGGAAGACCGAGAATCCAGGCGAAATACCACATCTGTCAGTGTCCTTTGCAATGTCCGTGACCGCGGCCCTTGCCGCCGCAGCACCGGCCGTTCTGATGGGAATGGAGCTGCGGCGGCACGGCGTCGGCCTGTGCCTCGCCGTGACGCTGTCCGCAGGCGTGTTCATGACCTTCGCCATGTGCGTGGCCGCCACAGCACCGGCCGGCTTCATGCCCATGGCCATGACCACGCCCTTGACCACCGGCGCCGCACCGGTGCCCCGTCGCCGTGTCAGCCGCGCCACGCAGCAACGCGGGCAGGTGCCGGTTGCGGGCGGCATCGCGCAGTTCGGCGAAAACAGCCGTCAGTCCGGGATTTCCGGCAACCGCCGGCATCAGGCGTTCTTCGAAAACCCGCACAAGCTTTGCCTCCTCCCCGGCCCGCTGGCCACAGGCGGCATCGGGATCGTCGGGCAGTTCGGCATCGGCAATTTCCTGCGAAATGCACATGCTTTCCGGCGCCTTCAGCCCATAGGCTTTCAGGAGCATGGCAACCGCCGCCGCGTGGCGCCGCTCGGCCTTGGCAAGTTTGCCGAAGGGCCCGGCCTCGCCGTAGCGCGCCAGTGCCGCCAGAGAAGACACCTCCGCCCGCCGCTCGCTCACATAGGCGACCATGAGGGCCATGCGTTCAGGCTCGCCAAGTCCGGCTCCGGGCGGCACGTTACGCACCGCCTCGTTTGCCGTTTCGATAATCCGACAGGACATGTCATGCGCTCCCTAATACAGCGTCGCGCTGTTTTCGCGGACATCCTCTTCCGAGACCTTGCCCCAGAGCACCTTGTAGACCCAGGAGGTATAGGCAAGGATCAGCGGCATGAAGATCACCGTCGCGACCAGCATGATGAACAGCGTCTGATGCGAGGAGGAGGCGTCCCACACCGTCAGCGAGCTTTTCGGATCGACGTTCGAGGGCAGGATGAACGGGAACATGGTGAGCCCGACCGAGGCGATGATGCCGGTGATGGCCATTTTCGACCACAGCAGCGTCGAGACTTCCATGCCCGCCTGAAGGCCGCGCACCGCCAGGGCGATCCCGGCGAAGCCCATCACGGGTGCGATGGCGATCCACGGACGCACGCCATAGGCCGCGAGCCAGGAGCCGCCCTTCCGAACCTCGGAATAGAGCGGATTCGAGGGGCCGTCGGTCACCACATCGCCGACGATCGCATAGCCGTCGACACCGAAGGCGAGCCAGATGCCGGCAAGCGCATAGGCCGCCGCGGCGACGATACCGGCAACCATGCCGATCCTGCGCGCGCGTTCCGCCACCGGGGCGGAGGCGGCCTTGAGGGCGATCCAGGCGGCGCCATGCATCAGCAGCATCGACAGCGACACCACGCCGGCGAGCAGCGCGAAGGGCCGCAGAAGGCCGATGAACTTGCCGAGCGCCGAGCCGTCATACATCGGCATCAGCATGTCTTCGGTGAGGTGGAAGGGCGCGCCGAGGATGACATTGCCGACCGCCACGCCGAACAGCAGCGCAGGCGCCGCACCGCCGACGAACAGCGCCCAGTCCCAGGCGCTGCGCCAGGTCTGCGATTCGCGCTTGGAGCGGTACTTGAAGCCCACGGGCCGCAGGATGAGGGCCGCCAGCACCGCGAACATCGCGAGGTAGAAGCCCGAGAAGCTCACCGCATAGAGTGGCGGCCAGGCGGCGAAGATCGCACCGCCGCCGAGGATGAGCCACACCTGGTTGCCTTCCCAGACCGGGCCGACGGTGTTGATCACCACGCGCCGTTCGACGTCGTTCTTCGCGACGAAGGGCAACAGCGCGCCGGTGCCGAGGTCGAACCCGTCGGTGAGGGCGAAGCCGATCAGCAGCACGCCGAGCAGCACCCACCAGATGACGCGCAGGACTTCGAATGAGATCAGTTCGGAAAGGATCATCTTGCTTACTCCGCCGGAGTTTCGTTGTTGGCCACGGAGGCGCGCAGACGGGCTTCATGTCTGGCCTGCCATTCGGCGGTTTCGGCCACGTCCTGATAGGGCCCCTTGCGGATGTATTTCACCATCAGCCCCATCTCGATGATGAACAGCACCGTGTAGAAGGCGACGAAGCCAAACAGGGTGACAGCAAGATCGGTGACCGAGAGATGCGAGGCCGACAGCGCCGTCGGCAGCACGCCGTCGACGGTCCAGGGCTGACGCCCGAACTCGGCCACGAACCAGCCAAACTCGGCCGCGAGCCAGGGCAGCGGAATGAAGGCCACCGCGATCATCAGCGCCGGACGCGGGAAGTTCATGTTCCTGAACGAGGCGCGCCAGAAGAAATAGAGCATCAGCAGGATGAAGCTGAAGCCGAGGCCGACCATCAGCCGGAACGAGAAGAACAGCGGCGCCACGCCGGGCACGGTGTCATCGGCGGCCATGGCGATCTGCTCGGGGGTCGCTTCGCGCGGATCGTTGACGTAGCGCTTGAGCAAGAGGGCATAGCCGAGATTGTCGGAATGCTCTTCGAACGTGTCGCGCACTTCCTGCGGGGCGGCGCCGCGCTGTTCGCGGATGGTCATCAGCGCGTCATAAGCGATGATGCCGTCGCGGATGCGATGATCCGCCTCTTCCACCAGATCCTCGATGCCGGTGAGCTGAGTGTTCAGGCTGCGGGTGCCGATGATACCCATGGCCCAGGGAATGTGGATCGCATAATGGGTCTCGCGCGCTTCCTGATCAGGGAAGCCGATGAGGGTAAACGAGGCCGGGGCCGGCTCGGTGTGCCACATCGCCTCGATGGCGGCGAGTTTCATCTTCTGGGTATGGGTCGCGGCATAGCCGGATTCGTCCCCCAGCAGCACCACCGAGAACGAAGCCGCGATACCGAAGGCCGAGGCCACCGCGATCGAGCGGCGGGCGAGGTCCTTGTGCTTGTTCTGGAGCAGATAGAGCGCCGAAACGCCGAGCACGAAGACCGCGGCGGTAATGTAGCCGGCGGAGACGGTATGGACGAATTTCGCCTGGGCAACCTCGTTGAACAGCACCTCGAAGAAGTTGTCCATCTCCATCCGCATGGTGTCGGGGTTGAAGGTGGCGCCGACCGGATGCTGCATCCAGCCGTTGGCGATCAGGATCCACAGCGCCGAGAGGTTCGAGCCGAGCGCCACCAGCCAGGTGACGATCGCGTGCTGGACCTTGCCGAGCTTGTCCCAGCCGAAGAACATCAGCCCGACGAAGGTCGCCTCCATGAAGAAGGCCATCAGCCCTTCGATCGCCAGCGGGGCGCCGAAAATATCGCCCACATAATGGCTGTAATAGCTCCAGTTCATGCCGAACTGGAATTCCATCGTCAGACCGGTCGCGACGCCGAGCACGAAGTTGATGCCGAAGAGCGTGGCCCAGAATTTGGTGATCTGCCGCCAGATGGGGCGGTTCGTCATCACATAGACGGTCTCCATGATCGCCACCATGATCGACAGACCGATGGTGAGCGGCACGAAGAGAAAATGGTACATAGCGGTCATCGCGAACTGAAGACGCGATAGTTCGACCAGTCCGATTTCCATGAATGGCCTCCTGAGGTCGGGTTTCGCCGCATCCGCGATGCGGGTCGGAAGCTTTTTAGAACGCATTCGGGATGCAGGATTGATCTGCATCAAAAAGACACATCAAAGATCCATGATTTATCGAGATGCGGCAGGGTGCCGCAGGACGACGCAGCGGCCGGCCGCATCGCGCTCCACCTTCCGGTGGGCGGCCACGAGGATCGCAGCCTCGGGGAGGGCAGCGCGGATGCCCGCCATTGTCCGTTGCGCGGTGGGCGTGTCGAGCCCCTCGGTGGGTTCGTCGAGCAGCAACACCCGGGGACGCCTGAGCAGCGCCCGGGCCAGCACCAGACGGCGGGCCTCGCCACCCGACAGCCCCGCTCCGCGCGCCCCGAGCTTCAGCCCGAGCCCGCCACGGGCACGGATCGTCTGACCGAGGCAGGTGGCGTCGAGCGCGGCCCAGAGGGCTTCGTCGCGCGCGTCAGGGGCGGCAAGACGCAGGTTTCCGGCGATGCTTCCCGACACCAGCCCATGGCGCTGTGGTACCATTGCCAGCCTGGCGGTGATCTCCGCGGGGCCGAGCGCCGCCACGTCGCGGCCCCCGAGCCAGATTTTTCCGCAGGTGGGGGGCAGTACCCCGGCGGCCATCAGCAGAACCGTGCTCTTGCCGATCCCACTCGCCCCGGTGAGCGCCACGGTCTCGCCCGGGGCCACTGTGAGTGTGAGCGGCTCGAAAAGCTCCGGCGCGCCCGGGCGGCGCTTCCAGCTGACCGCGTCAAAACGGAGCCCGACCCCGTTGCCTCGCCCGGCATCCGGTCCCGCCCCGGGGTCGGGTGCCGCCCCGGGGTCGGGCGCATTAACGTTAACCGCCGGCATCTGTGCCGTCCCGGGATCGGGCGCATTAACGTTAACGGACGAAATCTCCGCCGTCCCGGGATTGGATGCATTAACGTTAATCGCCGAGGCCTGCCACGCCTCAGGTTCGGGCGCGTTAAGGTTAACGGCTGGAGTCTGTGCCACCCCGGGATCGGACGCATTAACGTTAACCGCCGGAGTCTGCCCCGCCTCGGGAGCGGATACATTAACGTTAACGGCCGAAGTCTCCGCCGTCCCGGGAGCGGGTGCATCAAGGTTAATCGCCGGCGTCTGCACTGCTCCGGGAGCAGGCGCGTCAAGGTTAATCGCCGGAGTCTGCCCCGCCTCAGGATCGGGCGCGTTAAGGTTAACGGCCGTAGTCTGTGCCACCCCGGGATCGGACGCATTAACGTTAACGGACGAAATCTCCGCCGTCCCGGGATCAAACGCGTTAAGGTTAACGGCCGAAGCCTGTGCCACCCCGAGATCGGACACATCAACGTTAATCGCCGACGTCTGTGCCGTCCCGGGATTGGATGCATTAACGTTAATCGCCGAGGCCTGCCACGCCTCAGGTTCGGGCGCGTTAAGGTTAACGGCCGTAGTCTGTGCCACCCCGGGATCGGACGCATTAACGTTAACCGCCGGAGTCTGCCCCGCCTCAGGTTCGGGCGCATTAACCTTAATCGCCAGAGTCTGTCCCGCCTCGGGATGCACCGCCAGCGCCGGCGCCAGCCGCCGCGCCGCCTGGCGCATCGCACCGATCTCGGTCAGCGCCCGGCGCACCGGTTGCACCGCCTCGCCCAGCGCCAGCGCCACAAACACCCCGATGGCCGCCCGCGCCGGCTCGATGCGGCCCGCTTCGGCCAGCCATGCCCCGAGCCCCAGCGCCGCCGCGGTGATCGCCCCGCTCACGAGGTCGAGCCCGAACCCGCTCACCCGTTCCAGCCGGTCGAGCCGGGCGCGCGCCTGCATGTGCCGGGCAATGGCCACCTCGCACCCCGCCACGGCGCGCGGGATCAGCCCATGGATCGTAAGGTCTTCACGCGCAGTGACCAGCTCCACCATCCGCCCGCGCGTGGCCTGCAACGCCGCCTCCGCCTGACGCGAGGATGCGCGGGCGCGGGCCTGTCCGATGGCGAAGACGAGGCTCGGGACCAGCAGATAGCCGAGCCCCACCACCAGCGCCACGGACGGATGCACCAGCACCCAGAGCGCCCAACTCGCGATCCCGATCGCCACCGCCCCCGCAAGCCCCGGAAACACCAGCCGGAGCAACGCGCCGTCGAGCGCGTCGACATCCGCGGTCAGGCGGTTGAGCTCCGCCGCGACCCGGAGCTTCTCGATCTCGCGATGCGGCCGGGTGAGCAGGCCGCGCAGCAGTTGCAACCGCAGATCCGCGAGCGCTTTCAGCACCGTATCATGGGTCGCCAGCCGTTCACCGTAACGCGCGGCGGTGCGGCCAAGGGCGAGAAACCGCACCATCGCGGAGGGGATGAAGACGTTGAACAGCATGCCGGTGCCGGCGAGCCCCGCCGCCGCCGCCGCGGTGATGAACCAGCCCGAGAGCCCGAGCAGCGACACCCCCATCACCAGCACCACCACCGACAGCAGAAGCGCCAGTGCCACCGAGCCCGGCGCCCGGGCCACGAGAAAGATCACGATACGGGAAAGCTGTTTCACGCGCGCCCCTCCGGGGTGTCGGCCGGTCGTGCCTGCGAAGCGCGCTCATTTTTCCCCGGCGGGGTGCGTTCGATCTGTCTGTCCGGGGGAGCCTCAGACCGCCCCTGCGGGAAAGGATCCGCACCGTCCTTCGGGGTGAGATCCACGCACTGATCCATCCGCGCGATCAGCCCTGTGTCATGGGTGGCCACGATCAGCGTGCCTCCGGCACCCGCGTAGTCGATCAGCCCGGAAACCACCGCATGCGCGGTTTCGGCATCGAGATCGGCGGTGGGTTCGTCGGCCAGCAGCACCGCGGGCGCGCCCTGGATGGCGCGCGCCAGCATCACCCGGCGGGCCTCGCCGCCCGAAAGCCCGGCGCCGCGTTCGCCGAGCACCGTCCGTGTGCCCCGCGGCAGGCTGGCGACGACGCCTGCGAGCTGCGCCCGGTCGAGCACACCGGCCTCCAGCGGCGCGCCGAAGCCGATATTGTGCTCAAGCGACCGGCCAAGGAAATGCGGCGCCTGCGGCATCCAGCCGAGCCCGGCGCGCCAGTCCTGCGCCCGGGTGGCGTCGAGCGGCACCCCGCCGACCAGAATCTCACCCTCGGCGGGCGGTTCCAGCCCGGCCAGCAGCCGCAGAAGCGTGGTCTTGCCCGAACCGCTGGGCCCGGTCAGCGCCACCCGCGCGCCGGGGCGGATTTCAGTGTCGGGATATGCGATCCGTCGCCCGCCGCGCATCACCGCGACACCCCTGAGGCGGATCGTGCCGCCCAGCGCCTGCCCCGTCGCGGGGTGGTCATGGCCCATCACCCCGGGCCGGGTATCAGCGCGCCACGCGGCGATCTCGTCGTCAACCGCCGCGGCCGCGGCACGGTCATGCCAGGCCGCGGCGAGATCGCGCATTGGCTGGAAATAGTCGGGCGCCAGCAGCAGCATGAAAATGCCCGCGAATGGCGTCAGCTCCGCCCCCCAGGTGCCCCAGTGGATCTCGCCCAGCAACGCGAAGCCGACCCAGACCGCGACCATCGCCACCCCGAGCGCGGCGAAGAGTTCCAGCACGGTGGACGACAGGAACGCGATGCGCAGCACCGCCATCGAGCGGTGGCGCAGGTCTTCGGCGGCCCCGTGGAACCCCTCGACCACCGCCGGCCCCGCCCCGATCAGCCGCAGGTCGGAGAGCGCCGCGAGCCGGTCGACCAGCAGATCCGAAAGCGCGCCGACGTCGTCGAGCTGCTTCGCGCTCGCCTCCTTCGCGGCCCAGCCCACCAGCGCCATGAACAGCGGAATCACCGGTCCGGCGACAAGCAGCACCAGAGCGACCGCCCAGGAATACCAGGCCGAGATCGCGAGGATCACCAGCGGCACCACCATGGTGCGGGCCTGGGCGGGGCGATAACGCAGCATGAACGGGCGCAGCGCCTCGGCCTTCTCGGCGGCCAGCGCGGCAAGGGCGCCGGCATCGCCCGCCGCCGATGGCGTGAGCGTGGCCGCTTCGGCGTGGAGGATCTCGTGGCGGAGCGCGGCGAGGGTGCGGTCGGCCTCCTGCGACAGCCGCTTCTGCGCCAGCATGTTCAAGAAGGCCCGCAGCCCCGCAAGGGCAAACACGATCAGCGCCGCGGGAAGAGGCGCCATATGGGGCGCACCGGTCAGAAGCCCGGCAAACACCGCGGCGATCACCGCCGCCTGCACCGGCCAGACCAGCGCGGCCGCCACTGTCAGCGCAGAACCAGCCCCGTCTGCTGCGCGCCCCTGAGGGGTGGAAATCTGTCTCCGGGCCACGTCCCCACCCTCGCCCTGGAGGGCCAGCCCGGTGCCAGGCTGCCACGCCCCGAAATCAAACATGGCGACCCCTGAAGGACTCGAACCCTCAACCTGCGGATTAGAAGTCCGCTGCTCTATCCAGTTGAGCTAAGGGGCCGCGCCCCGGTGGGATAGCCCACAGGAACCGGCCCTTGCAAGGTCATTCGGGGGTCAGGCCATCCGGCCCGCCCGGATTACATGTTTTCCTTGATCTTCCTGGCGACGATCCAGGCGACGGGGATGCCGACGACGAAACCGGCGAGCGACGAATACAGCACCGGCTGCAAGGTATCCATGCCTATCGCCAGCATGACGACCATGAACGAACCTGCAAAGGTCGCGCCGATGACAACGTACAACAGAAGAAAAAGGCCCATGTCTTGCTCCCTTGCGGTGGATCAGGCGCGCGATCTCACGGGGCAGGCTGCATGGGGGGCGCGGGGCTGTCTTTGATCTGTGTCATGCGGGGTTTGGTATGTGTCGGTGCGCCCTCACTGCATCCGCCGGGCGATGAGCCAGGCTACCGGCCAGCCGACCGCATAGCCAAGTGCCGCGGCCCCGAGCAGCGGCCAGAGGGTCGCAAGACCGGCGACGAGCGCCACGACCACGAAGACGAAGGCGAGCGTCGAGCCGATCATCGAGCCGAGGAAGAGGGTGAGACGGGTCATGGCGGGCTCCGGTTGGGCGTGGGTCAGGACGGGGAACGGAGGAGGAGCGGGCGGGGGGGGGACAGGAGCGGAATGCGGCAGGCCCGGAAGCCGCCCGGCCCCCTGCCCCTAGCTGTCCATCTTCAGCGCCGAGATGAAGGCTTCCTGCGGGATGTCGACCTTGCCGAACTGGCGCATCTTCTTCTTGCCGGCCTTCTGCTTTTCGAGAAGCTTCTTCTTCCGGGTGGCGTCACCGCCGTAGCACTTGGCGGTCACGTCCTTGCGCAGGGCGCTCAGGGTCTCGCGGGCGATCACCTTGCCGCCAAGTGCCGCCTGAATCGGGATCTTGAACATGTGGCGCGGGATCAGCTCCTTGAGCTTTTCGCACATCGCCCGGCCGCGGGTTTCGGCGCGGTCGCGGTGGACCATGATCGACAGCGCGTCCACCGGCTCTTCATTGACCAGAATCTGCATCTTCACGAGGTTATCCGCGCGGTAGCCGGTAAGCTGGTAGTCAAAGGAGGCATAGCCCTTGGTGACCGATTTCAGCCGGTCGTAGAAGTCGAACACCACCTCGTTCAGCGGCAGATCATAGACCACCATGGCGCGCGCGCCGGCATAGGTCAGGTCGAGCTGGATGCCGCGACGGTCCTGACAGAGCTTCAGCACATCGCCGAGAAATTCGTCGGGCACGAGGATGGTCGCCTTGATGCGGGGTTCCTCGATGCGGTCGATATGCGAGGGGTCGGGCATGTCGGCGGGGTTGTGCAACTCGCGCATCTCCCCGTCCTTCATGTAGATGTTATAGACCACCGAAGGCGCGGTGGTGATCAGGTCGATATTGTATTCACGCTCCAGCCGGTCGCGGATGACCTCGAGATGCAACAGCCCGAGAAAGCCGCAGCGGAAGCCGAAACCCAGCGCCGCGGAGGTTTCCATTTCATGGGAGAACGAGGCGTCGTTGAGGGCGAGCTTGCCGATGGCGTCGCGCAGGTCTTCGAACTCGTTGCTGTCCACCGGGAACAGGCCGCAGAACACCACCGGCACCGAGGGTTTGAAGCCCGGCAGCGGGGCGTCGGTGCCCTTCTTCTCGGTGGTGATGGTATCGCCCACGCGGGTGTCGCGCACCTGTTTGATACTGGCGGTGAGAAAGCCGATCTCGCCGGGGCCGAGCACGTCGATCGGCGCCATGTCAGGACGGAACACGCCCACCCGGTCAACCGGATAGACGGCATTGGTGGAGAGCATGCGGATGCGGTCGCCCTTGCGCAACTCGCCGTCGATGATGCGCACCAGCACGATCACGCCGAGATAGGCATCATACCACGAATCGACCAGCATCGCCTTGAGCGGCGCGTCGCGGGTGCCTTCGGGCGCGGGCAGTTCGGTGACGATCGCCTCCAGCACCTCATGGATCCCCACCCCGGTCTTGGCCGAGACCTGAATGGCGCCCGATGCGTCGATGCCGATCACATCCTCGATCTGCTCGGCCACCCGGTCGCAATCCGAGGCCGGCAGGTCGATCTTGTTGAGCACGGGTACGATCTCGTGGTCGGCGTCGATCGCCTGATAGACATTGGCGAGCGTCTGCGCCTCCACCCCCTGGGTCGAGTCGACCACCAGCAGCGAGCCTTCGACGGCGCGCATGCTGCGCGACACCTCATAGGCGAAATCCACATGGCCCGGGGTGTCGATCAGGTTCAGCACATAGGCCTCGCCATTGTCGGCGGTATAGTCGAGGCGCACCGTGTTGGCCTTGATGGTGATGCCGCGTTCGCGCTCGATATCCATCGAATCGAGCAATTGTTCCTTCATGTCGCGGTCGGCAACGGTGGCCGTCTCCTGGATCAGCCGGTCGGCAAGGGTGGACTTGCCGTGGTCGATATGGGCGACGATGGAGAAATTGCGGATATGGGCGAGCTCTGTCATGGGCCGGGATATGGCGGTGAAAAGGGGCGGGCGTCAATGGGGATCGGCTGGGATCGACAGGGATCAACGGGGGCTGCGCCTTCGGCACGCCCCCCTGCCGCCAGAGCATGACACCCTTGCACCGCAGCACCTTGCCCGCGCCCGGTTTCGCCTGTATGCGTGTTCGCGCTAACGCATACGGTCTCCAGCACAGGGTTCATCCATGTCCGACATTCTCACCATTACCCTCAACCCGGCGCTCGACCGCTCGACCTACACCGACCACATCGTGCCGGAAGAAAAGCTGCGCTGCGACACGCCGGTGACCGAGGCCGGGGGCGGCGGCATCAACGTGGCGCGGGCGGTCGGCAAGATGGGCGGCGCGGCGCGGGCCTTCGTGGCGATCTCGGGCTTCCAGGGGCAGCGCTACCTCGAGCGGCTGCGCACCGAACCGCTGGTGCCGGAAGTGTTCCACACCCATGGCGAGACCCGGCAGAGCTTCGCCGTGACCAACCGTTCGACCGGCGAGCAATTCCGCTTCGTGACCCCGGGGCCGACCTGGACCGAAGAGGAAAACCGGGACGTCATGGGGGCGCTGCGCCGCTGCACGCCGCAGAAGGGCTGGGTGGTGCTCTCGGGCAGTCAGCCGCCCGGCGTGCCGGTCGATTTTCCCTCGCGGCTGGCCAAGCAGATGAAGGACAGTTCGGCCAAGCTGGTGCTCGACACCTCCGGCGAGCCGATGCGGGCGCTGCTGCGCCCCGGCGCGGTGCGCCAGCAAATCCTGCGCCTCGACCTGGCCGAAGCCGAAGACCTCGCCGGGCGCAAGCTCGCCGACGTGAAGGCGGTTGCCGATTTCGCCGAAGAGCTGACCAAGCGCAACGTGGCCGAGGTGGTGGTGTTCGCGCTGGGCAGCGAAGGCTCGGTTCTGGCCGAGGGCGAGAACCGCTGGTGGTCGAAGACACGCCCCGTCGAGGCCGCCTCGAAAGTGGGTGCGGGCGACAGTTTCGTCGGCGTGTTCACCTGGTCGCTGGCCAACGGCGCCACCTGGGACGAGGCACTGCGCTACGGCGTGGCAGCGGCCTCTTCGGCAGTCACGACCGGGGGCACGGAACTGTGCGACCGTGACCAGGTGCACGACCTTGTGAGCGACGCGATCCTCAAGAAGGTCTGACCGCCAATCCGGCGTTGCAGCACCGGTCCGGCCCTGCTAGAGAGGGCCGGGGGTTCGAATTGTGCTGCCGCAAGTCACGAACGGAGCCTGAAACATGAAGCAGACCGCCTTCGCCCTGATGCTCGGAGCGCTCAGCCTGCCTGCCTTGTCCACCACCGCAAGCGCCGGCGGCGTCATTGCCGATGCCTGCACCGCAACCAGCCGCGGCGCCCGGGCACCCGCCCTTTGCGCCTGCATTCAGACTGTCGCCGATTCGGTGCTCAGCGGGGCGGAACAGAAGCGCGGCGCGCAGATTTTCCTTGATCCGCACATGAGCCAGGAAATCCGCGCCTCGGCCTCGGCTTCGGACAACCGTTTCTGGGAAAAGTGGCGCCAGTTTGGCAGCTCTGCCGCGCAACACTGCGAATAAGCCGGGCGCGGATGTCAAGCGGGGCCTGCCACCGGGCCCCGTTCACCGTTTCAGGCTGGCGACAAGCCCTTTGGCGCAAGTCTCGATCAGCCTCAGCGCACCCACATAGTCCCTGGTGAAATAGGCGTCGGGCACGTCGCGCAGACCGGTCTCGGGCGCAAATTCGGTAAACAGCTTCACCTCCGCCCGCGCGCCCTTGGGCGTGACCCCGGCAATGTCGTCGAGATTGGCGCGATCCATCGCCACGATCAGATCGAACCGGGTGAAATCTCCGCCCGTGAGCTGTCGTGCCCTGAGGGCGGTGAGATCGTATCCGCTCTCCGCCGCCGCCTGCACCATGCCCGGACAGGGCGGCTCGCCCACATGCCATGACCCGGTGCCGGCGCTGTCGAGCAGAAGGTCGAGCCCCTCGCGTTCGGCAAGGGCGCGGGTCACCGCTTCGGCGGTGGGCGAGCGGCAGATATTGCCAAGGCAGACGAACAGGATGCTTTCGGTCATGGGGTGAGGATAGCCACAGCCCGGGGCACGGCAACCCCTTTTGCCGCCCCCGGTTTCCGGCTACAGGCAGGGCATGGCGTTCGACATCTTTCTCGTCACCGCACCGGGGCTCGAAGCGTTTCTGGCCGAGGAAGCGGCGGAGCTTGGGCTCAATGTCACCGGCACCACCCCCGGGGGCGTGACCCTCAGCGGCGGCTGGCGCGAGGTCTGGGCCGCGAATATCGGCCTGCGCGGGGCGGTGCGGGTGCTGGCGCGGATCGCCGAATTCCGCGCCTTCCACCTCGCCCAACTCGACAAGCGGGCGCGCAAGGTCAACTGGGGCGCGGTGCTGCGGCCGGACGTGCCGGTGCGGGTCGAGGTCACCACCCGGCGGTCGAAGATCTACCACGCCAGAGCCGCCGCCCAGCGCATCGAACGCGCGATTTCCGAAGAGCTCGGCGCGCCGGTCTCGGGGGAGGCCGGGGTCGTGCTCAAGGTGCGGATCGACGACAACCTCGTCACCATCAGCACTGACACTTCAGGCGAAAGCCTGCACAAACGCGGCCACAAGCGGTTTACCGGCAAGGCGCCGATGCGCGAGACCATGGCGGCGCTGATGCTGCGCGCCTGTGGCTACGACGGGAAGATGCCACTGGTTGACCCGATGTGCGGTTCCGGCACGTTCGTGATCGAGGCCGCGGAGATCGCCGCGGGGCTGGCGCCGGGCCGCGACCGCAGCTTCGCCTTCGAGCATCTGGCCGGGCTCGACGCGGCGGCGGTGGCGGCGATGCGGGCCGGGGATACGCGGCCGGCGCATTGTCTGTGTTACGGGTCCGACCGCGATCAGGGGGCAGTGAAGGGGGCCAGCGAGAATGCCGCACGCGCCGGGGTGGCGGAGATCACCCGCTTTGCCCGCGCGGCGGTGAGCGATCTGCAACGCCCCGACGGCCCGCCCGGTTTGGTGATCGCCAACCCGCCCTATGGCGGACGGATCGGCAACCGCAAACCGCTGTTTGCGCTCTATGGCAGCCTCGGCGCGGTGCTGCGCGAACGGTTCCACGGCTGGCGGGTCGGGCTGGTCACCAATGACGCGGGGCTCGCGAAGGCGACAGGGCTGAAGCTTGCCGCCTCGGAGCCGATTGCCCATGGGGGGCTGAAGGTGAAGCTCTTTCAAGCGGGGCCGCTCTGAGGGTGGTCTGAAGCGCCGGGGGGGGAACCGGGCGCTGGTCTTGCGTCGGGTTGGCTCAGGGGTTCGGGTTTACAGCATTGTTTTCAAAGCATTTTTGAGAGCGTCCATTAGTCCGGAATTCCGGACTAATGGTATTCCAGTAGTCCGGACTAATGGATTCTCTGCCCACCGGATCCGACGGCTGTTTCTCCGGCGTTTCCCGCGCCGATCGCAGCTCCGAGAAGGGGGAACCCGACACTCAGGCGAAGGAAGCACGAGGGCCGGACGACAGCATTTCGCGTCCGGCGCCCAAGACGCTCAGGCGGCCCTCACCGCCCGCACATCGGCCCCCGAAGAAACCCTTCACACCGCCTGAGAATGACGCGCCGAGGACATGTCGTAGGCATCGAAATGGCGGGCGATGATGCGCGCCAGCGGCCGGTAGGCATCGCGGATGGTCAGCACGCCGTCTTCAACAACAGTGGTCCCGGGCATCGCTTCTTCGAGCCCGTCGGCCATCGCCAGCAGCGCATCGCGCGGCACCCCGAACTCCGCCGCCACTTGCCCGAAATCGACGCGGAAGTCGCACAGCAGCACCTCGATGATCCGGCCACGGACGCGGTCTTCGCCCGCAAACACATGCCCCCGCGCAATGGCCAGCTCACCCGCCCGCACACGCTCCTGATACTTGGAGGTCGCGGGCTCGTTCTGGGCATAGCCCTGCGGAAACCGCCCGATCGCCGAAGCGCCGACCGGGATCATCGCCGGCGACTGGTCCTCGGTATAGCCCTGGAAATTGCGGTGCATCGTGCCGTTGCGCCGCGCCACCGCGAGCCCGTCTTCGGGCTTGGCGAAATGGTCGATGCCGATCTCTTCCATGCCGGACCCGACGAACAGAGCGCGGGCGATGCCGTAGAGCTCCAGCCGGTCTTCGGGGGTCGGCAGGGCCTCGGTCGGGATCAACTGCTGCCGCTTCGACATCCACGGCACATGGGCATAGCCGAACAGCGCGATCCGGTCGGGGTCGAGGCTGATGACCTTGTTCACCGAATCGGCAATCCGCGCCCCGGTCTGGTGTGGCAGGCCATAGAGCAGATCGACATTCAGCGAGCGGATGCCACGGGCGCGCAGCCCGTCGACCGCCGCGCGGGTGATCTCGTAGCTCTGCGGCCGGCCGATGACCTCCTGGATCATCGGGTCGAAATCCTGCACCCCGATGGAGGCGCGGTTGAGCCCGGCAGCGGCAAGCGCGTCGAGACGGGCGTCGTCGATCTCGGTCGGGTCGATCTCGACCGAAAACTGCGCCCCCTCGGCCAGCGGCGCCATGTCGAAGATCGCCCCGGCGAGATCGGCGATCATCTCCGGCCCCAGCAGGGTCGGCGTGCCCCCGCCCCAGTGCAGAAACCCGATCTTCACCCCCGCGGGCAGCCGCGCCCCGATCAGCGCGAGTTCCGCTTTCAGGGTCTCGACATAATTGCCCACCGGCTCGGCGGTCTGGGTGCCCTGGGTGCGGCAGGCGCAGAACCAGCAGAGCCTGCGGCAGAACGGGATATGTACGTAAAGTGACACCGGGGCGCCCGCAGGGAGCGCCTCGATCCAGCCGGAAACGGTCTCGCTGCCGAGGCCCGCATCGAATTGCGGCGCGGTCGGATAGCTCGTATAGCGGGGCACTCGGGCGTCGAACAGGCCGAGTTTGCGAAGTTGCGTGTGGGTCTCCATTCGCATAGGCTCTAGCGGAAACCGCGCGCGCCACTTTGATCAGGATCAAACCGGGACTCCGGCATGAAAGTGAAGATGGACCTCTCTCTGGACCCAAAGGAGTGCTGGAACTGCCCGATCAGGCATCAGGCGGTCTGTGCGCTTTGCGATCCGGACGAGCTCAAGCGTCTCGACGAAATAAAATACTTCCGCAGCTACGAGGCCGGACAGCCGGTGATCTGGGCCGGCGATCACATGGAATTCGTCGCCTCCGTGGTGACAGGTATCGCCAGCCTCAGCCAGACGATGGAAGATGGCCGCACCCAGATGGTGGGGCTGTTGCTGCCGTCGGATTTCATTGGCCGGCCAGGGCGCGATGCGGCCCCGTTCGACGTGGTTGCCGTCTCGGACCTCACGGTGTGCTGTTTCCGCAAGGCACCATTCGAGGATCTGATGGCCACGACCCCGCATATCGGCACCCGGCTTCTGGAAATGACGCTGGACGAACTCGATTCGGCGCGGGAATGGATGCTGATTCTGGGCCGCAAGACCGCGCGGGAAAAGATCGCCTCGCTGCTGGCGATCGTGGCGCGGCGCGATGCGGCGTTGAAGACAAGCATCCCGAAGGACGGGATGAATTTCAATCTGCCGCTCACCCGCGAGGCGATGGCGGACTATCTCGGGCTGACACTGGAAACCGTCAGCCGGCAGATTTCGGCGCTGAAAAAGGCCGGCATCATCGAACTTGACGGCAAGCGGCGGGTGGTGGTGCCATCGCTGGAGCGGCTGATGAACGAGACCGGCGATGACGTCGACGGCGGGCTCGTCGTCTGACCGGAGCGCGGTGAGCGGCGCAGATTCAACATGAAAATCAATGGCTTGACGGGGGCCTGAGGGCCCCGCCAGCGCCGGACCGGTCGGGGTCACTTCCGCCGTTTGTGCTCGTCGAGCCGCGGCAAGATCTCGACGAAATTGCAGGGCGGATGGCGGTAGTCGAGCTGCGGGGCGAGGATCTCGTCCCAGGCGTCCTTGCAGGCGCCGGTCGAGCCCGGCAGCGCGAAAAAGTAGGTGCCGTTCGCCACGCCCCCGGTGGCGCGCGACTGCACCGCGCTGGTGCCGATCTTGCCGTAGCTCACCAGCGCGAAAATGGTGGCAAAAGCCTCGATTTCCTTCTCGTAGACATCGCGATGCGCCTCGACGCTCACGTCGCGCCCGGTGAGCCCGGTGCCACCGGTGGAGATCACCACGTCGACCCCCTCGTCGAGGCTCCAGGCCCGGAGCTTTTCGGCAATCGCGGCGCGGTCGTCTTTCACGATGTCACGCGCCGCCAGATGGTGCCCCGCGGCCTCCAGCCGTTTCACCAGCGTGTCGCCGGAACGGTCCTCGGCGAGGGCGCGGCTGTCGGAGACGGTCAGCACGGCGATGCGGACGGGGATGAAATCGCGGGTTTCTGAATCGGTGATCTGGTTCATGTTGGCTCCGGTAGTGTTCAGATGCCGGACCGGCGTGCCGCCGGGCCGGGGTAATGTCGCGGGACGGCGCACAGGGCTGCGAACGGGGCGCCAAACAGGGCGGCGAACAGGGCAGGCGTCATGCGCCCTCCCTCAGTTTCGCCCGCACCTCCAGCAGGTCGGCCCAGGCCTCGCGTTTGGCGGCAGGGTTGCGCAGGAGATAGGCCGGGTGGGTCATCGGCATCACCGGCCGGCCCTCGGCCTCGGTCCAGTGCCCGCGCATCCGCAGGATGCCCGAGCGCCCCAGCAGTGCGTTGCAGGGCGTGTTGCCCATCAGGATCAGCACATCCGGGTCGACCAGCGCGATATGGCGCCGCACGAAGGGCACCATGATGCGCATTTCGTCAGCCGTGGGGGTGCGGTTGGCGGGCGGGCGCCACGGCAGGATATTGGTGATGTAAAAGGCGTTGTCGGCGTAGGGGTGGTCGCGGGCGAGGCCGATGGCGGCGAACATCCGGTCGAGAAGCTGCCCCGCCCGGCCGACGAAAGGCCGGCCGATGCGGTCTTCATCCGCCCCCGGCGCCTCGCCGACGATCATCACCCGGGCGCGGGGGTTGCCATCGGCAAAGACGAAATTGCGCGCGCCCTTTCGGATCTCCAGCCCGTCGAAATCGCGCATTGTCCCGGCGAGCGCTTCGAGGCTGGTGGCGGTTTCGGCGAGCGCCACCGTCTCGGCGGCGAAATCGCGCGCCACCGGTTCGGGGGGCGGCGGAGCGGGCGTCCGGGCGGCTGTCCGGGCCCCGGGTCTGGCCCCGGGTTTCAGATCGGATTTCGGCGGCGTGGGCGCGAGCGCGTATCGGTCCACAGGCAGATCGCCCACCGCATCCACCGCGCCGAGCTCGATATACCATTCCAGAAGCGCCTTGGCGCCATGCCAGTCGAGGGCCGAATCCATGGGGTCAGGCTACCCGAAGCCCGCGCCCCCGGCCATGCCCCCCTTCTGGCCCCCCCCCGCACGCCCCCATCTGTCCCCAGCCTTGCCCCGTTTCCGCCCCCGGGCTACACCCGTCGCAAACAGGGAGCAGGGCCCATGACCTTCCGCCGCCGTCATCTTCTCGGGATCGAACCGCTCAACCCCGCCGAGATCACCGAAATCCTCGATCTCGCCGACACCTATGTCGAGCTCAGCCGCAAGCGCAAGAAACGCGCCCGCGCCCTCGAGGGGCTGACCCAGATCAACATGTTCTTCGAAAACTCCACCCGGACGCAGGCGTCTTTCGAGATCGCCGGCAAGCGGCTCGGGGCGGATGTGATGAACATGGCGATGCAGGCCAGTTCGATCAGGAAGGGCGAGACCCTGATCGACACCGCGCTGACGCTGAACGCGATGCACCCCGATCTGCTGGTGGTGCGCCACCCCAATTCCGGCGCCGTCAACCTGCTGGCCGAAAAGGTCAATGCCGCGGTGCTCAACGCCGGCGACGGCCGCCACGAGCACCCGACGCAGGCCCTGCTCGACGCGCTCACCATCCGCCGCGAGAAGGGCCGGATCCAGCGGCTGACCGTGGCGATCTGCGGCGACATCGCCCACAGCCGGGTGGCGCGGTCGAACCTGATCCTGCTCGGCAAGATGGAAAACCGCGTCCGCCTCGTCGGCCCGCCGACACTGATGCCCTCGCAGATCGGCGCCTTCGGGGTCGAGGTGTATGACGACATGCGCAAGGGGCTGGAAGGCGCCGATGTGGTGATGATGCTCAGGCTTCAGAAAGAACGGATGGACGGCGGCTTCATCCCTTCGGAGCGGGAATATTATCACCGCTACGGGCTAGACGCCGAGAAGCTGAGCCATGCGAAGCCCGACGCCATCGTGATGCACCCCGGCCCGATGAACCGCGGCGTCGAGATCGACGGCACCATCGCCGACGACATCAACCGTTCGGTGATCCAGGAACAGGTGGAAATGGGCGTTGCCGTGCGGATGGCGGCGATGGACCTTCTGGCGCGCAACCTGCGTGCCCGCGCGGACCCCGAAGGTGTGCTGGTGTGAGCGACGATCTCACACTGCCCGCCGATGACGGCGCCCGCAGCATCTGGGTGTTTACCGCGGCGCTTGATGCGGAGGCCTTTGCCCGTTTCGCCCGGCCCGGCGAAAGCTGGCCGCTGGCCGAGGCGCTGGGGCTTCCCGGGCTCAGCCCCGGGGCGGTCGAGTGCTTCCACAGCGACGATCTGGCGGATTACGGGCTGGAGCGTTATCTCACCGAGGCCCATGGCATGGACCCGACCAGTACCGGCCCCGACACCCAGCGGCTCGCCGCCGTCACCGGGCCCGTCGTGCTGCTGTTCTCGCGCGATCTGCCCGAGGGGGCCACGGCGCTCGACCCCGTGCCGCCGCTCGCCTTCGTCGGGCGCTACGATGCGCCGGTTCACCTCGTCCCGAGCCCGCCGATGCCGCCGCGCAAGAGCACGCTCGGCCATATCGAGGCGGGGGCGGGATCCGGGGCCGCGAATGCGCCCACCCGTCTCACCCGTCCGCTTTTCGTCACGCTGGCGGCGCTTTTGCTGCTGGCCGGGCTGGTGGCGCTGCTGGCGTGAACGGGCAAAACCGGATATATCGCGCCCAACCGCAGGCTTGCACGCCTGCCCCCGCCCCGACCGGAGCCTGTCATGACCTCGCCCCTCCCCGGCCCGCTGCCCGCTGCCCTGCCGGCGCTCGCCGACACCGAAACGCTGGTCGCGCGGTTCACCGGCAACCGCGCCACCTATATCAAGGAACATGTCATGCTCGCCGCCATTGGCGCGGTGGGCGCAACGGCGGTGCTGATGGCGACGGGCAATCCGCATGCCTGGACCGGCGCGGTCGGGGCGGTGCTGGCGATCGCGGTGCGCGGTTTCTATGTCGCCACGGAACAGATCGGCATGACCTGGCAACTCACCGACAAGCGGCTGATCACGCCGACGGGGATGAGCGTGAAGCGCGGCGACATCAGGAAGGTCAATGTCATCTTCTCCGCCGCACAGGTGGTGACGACCGGCGGCGACAAGTTCATGATCAGGTATCAGGCCGACCCGGCGGCGACCGCGGCCACGATCGAGGGGCGGTGAGGCCGATGTGCGGCAGGGAACAAGGGGCCGGTCCGGGCGACACCACCGACAGGCGCAGAGCACCACCGCCCGGCCCGCGGCCAGCGGCGGCGAAACGCTCCGCCGCAACAGCGCGCTGCCATCTGCCCGCCGGACCGGAACGGATTGCGCCGGGCCGGGTGTCCGCCCGGGCGCGCCGCGCAATCCAGCGCCAGGGAGAGTACAGCAAATGACCACACCACATCCCGACCTCGCCGCGATCCTCGCCGAAGGCGAACGCATTCTCTGGCAGGGACAGCCAAAACCGGGCCGGCCGATCTCGCCCCGTGCCACGCTGACAAGCGTCCTGCTCTACCTGGCCGCCTTTGTGCTGTTTGCCTTTGCCTGGTGGCTCGAGCTTTTCAAGGGCCATCTGCCGGGTGTGCGCCTCGCGATCTACGGGATCATCGGCTCGGCGGCATTCTGCACCTATATGGGCCTGCGCCTTACGCTTCTCGATCGCCGCCGCGCCCGCGCCCGCGACGCCGCCACGCGCTATGCGATCACCGACCGGCGGGTGCTGGTTCTGGCCGGCCCCTACCGCGCCGAAGTGCCGCTCACCGACGACGTGCAGACCGAACAAGACGGCGATACGGTGACCGTCAGCGCGCCCGGCACCCGGATCCGGCTTGAGCGGCTGGACGACGCAAAGGCCGCGCATGGCATTCTCCTGTCCCGGATCGGGGAAAAGCCATGACCACGACGTTCATCAATGCGCTGCTGATCGACCCGGAAAGCGGCAGTATCGAACCCGGCAGCCTGACCGTCGCCGGAGGTGTGATCACCGGGCGCGACCGTGCCGGCAGCCATCCTGCCGAAGGCGAGGTGATCGACTGTCAGGGCAGACATCTCGCGCCCGGGCTGGTCGACATCGGCGTCAAGATCGGCGAGCCTGGCGAGCGTCACAAGGAGAGCTTCCGCACCGCCGGCGCGGCGGCGGCGGCGGGCGGGGTGACCACGCTGGTCGCCCGTCCCGACACCACCCCCGCGATCGACACCCCCGAGGTGCTGGATTTCGTCGCCCGCCGGGCGCGCGAGGTGGCGCCGGTGCGCATCCATTCCATGGCCGCGCTCACCAAGGGGCGCAAAGGCCGCGAGATGGTCGAGATCGGCTTTCTGATGGACGCCGGCGCCGTCGCCTTCACCGATTGCGACCGGGTGGTGCAGGATCCCAAGGTGTTTTCCCGCGCTCTGAGCTATGCGAATAGCCTCGGCGCGCTGGTGATGGCGCATCCGCAGGATCCCGGCCTTTCGGAAGGTGCCGCGGCGACCTCCGGCAAATTCGCCTCGCTGCGCGGGCTTCCGGCGGTGTCGCCGATGGCCGAGCGCATGGGGCTGGAGCGCGACCTGGCGCTGGTGGAGATGACCGGCGCCGCCTATCACGCCGACAACCTCTCCACCCGGGCGGCACTGCCGGTGCTTGAGCGCGCCAGAGCCGCGGGGCTCGACGTGAGTGCGGGGGTCAACGTCCACCACCTCACGCTCAACGAGTTCGACATCGGCGAATACCGCACCTTCTTCAAGCTGAAGCCGCCGCTGCGCTCGGAGGACGACCGGATGGCGATGGTCGGGGCGGTCGGCTCGGGGCTGATCGAGGTGATCTCGTCGATGCACACCCCGCAGGACGAGGAATCCAAGCGTCTGCCCTTCGAAGAGGCCGCCTCCGGCGCGATCGGGCTGGAAACCCTGCTGCCCGCGGCGCTGCGGCTGGTGCATTCGGGCAGCCTCGGGCTCGCGGTGCTGTGGAAGGCGATGTCGCTGAACCCGGCGCGCCGGTTCGGCCTGCCGGGGGGGACGCTCGCCGAGGGCGCGCCGGCCGATCTCGTGTTGTTCGACGCCGACGCCCCCTTCGTGATGACCCGCGCCAAGCTGCATTCGAAATCGAAGAACACGCCCTTCGACGAGGCGAAGATGCAGGGCCGGGTGCTGGGCACCTGGGTGGGGGGCAAACGGGTGTTCGGGCCGGCATAGGCGCCACGGCCTTTTCGCTTGCTCTCGCCCCCTGCGGCGGAGATAGAAGGTCCATGCCCGAAATCCCCGTCGCCCCTGCCCTGCTCCCCCTCGCCCTCACCGCCCTTGCCGGCTATCTCCTCGGCTCGGTGCCTTTCGGGCTGGTCTGGACCAGGGCTTTCGGGCTTGGCGATCTGCGCGAGATCGGCTCGGGCAATATCGGCGCCACCAACGTGTTGCGCACCGGCAACAAGTTTGCGGCCTTTCTCACGCTGCTGGGCGACGCCGGGAAAGGGGCCGCCGCGGTGCTGATCGCCCATGCAATCCTCGGCACCGATGCCGGTCTGATCGCCGGGCTCGCGGCCTATCTCGGCCACCTCTTCCCGGTCTACATCGGCTTCAGGGGCGGCAAGGGCGTGGCCACCTGGCTCGGCACGATGGCGGCGATTTCATGGCCGGTGGGGCTGGGGCTGGCGGCCACATGGCTGGTGATTGCCGGGCTGTCGCGGATTTCGTCGCTCGCGGGCATCGTCGCCGCCCTGTCCGGTCCGCTCTGGGCGCTGGCCTTCGGCGAGCCCCGGGTCGCGGCGGTTGCTGTCGTCATGGGGGCGCTGATCGTGCTGCGCCACCACGCAAACATCCGCCGCCTCGCGCAGGGCACCGAGCCGAAGATCGGCCGGAAATAGCCCCGGGGGCTTCCGCACAGCGCGCAGGCGAGACCAAAGGACGGCACCGGCGCGATGCCCGCTCCGGTTCCGGGTCCGCCGGGGCCGGAGGCCATGCGACCCGAATTGCCGGAAAATGCCGTCTGAACGCCGCAATTTGGCCCGGATATTGCGTCGTGTTTGTTGTCAATTCGTCGCGCGGAGCAGTATTGATGAACTTTTTCACAGCCGTTGGCAGCTGTTTCCTGAAATACGTCACCTTTTCGGGCCGGGCCTCGCGCGCGGAATACTGGTGGTGGACGCTGTTTCTGTTCCTCGGATCCTTCGTCTATTCTCTGGTTCTGGCATTCTGGCTGGACGTGCCAAAACCGATCAATCTCGAAGCCACCTCAACCGACAACCTTCTCGATATGAGCCCCGGCATTCTTATCCTCAACGCCGGGTTCTCGCTGATCACCTTCCTCCCGAGCATCGCCGTCACCATCCGGCGGCTGCACGATGTCGGACGGAGCGGCATCTGGATGTTCGTGTCGTTCTTCCTCAGCGGGCTGATGGTCTGGGGGGCGCTGATGTCTGCGGCGCCGCACCTGCGCGGCGCCGGATTCACGGCTTCCGGCCGCGACCCGATGCTCGGCAGCATGCTCATGCTCGGCGCCAGTCTCGCCCAGCTCTACGTTTCGATCCGGATACTGATCTGGCTGCTCTCCGCCGGCACGCGCGGCGACAATTTCTTCGGTCCCGATCCCTATGGCGGTGCCGGGGGCTATGCGGCCGAATACATGCGCGGGCAAGGTCTGGGAGGCGTCGCCGCGCCCGGCGTGACCACCGCGGCTCCCGGGCAGACCGTGCCCGGCCAGCGCGAAGACGTCGCCGCTTACTACCGGCAGCAGGTGCTTGGCAAACAGGAGCGCTGACACCCCCGCCTGTCTGGCCGGAAACCGGTCATGGCCGGCGGCCGCACTTACCCCCCGCGGAGATCGGTCACGCGTTCCAGAAGGTCGGTCTCGTCTTCGGCCAGATCGAGGATCAGACCGATGAGCTGTTCACGGCTCAACTGCTGCAATTGCGCGCCGAGATCGACAAAGCTCTCCACCCGCTCAAGGCTCCAGGGGGCGGGCTGGTAGGTGCCGCACGCCTGCATCTCGAGGGCCCGGGCCATGGCGGCGATGTGTTTGCAGGGCCCAAAGCCTGCGAAGGCCGGGCAGGTGCAGTCGCCCGCAAGCTTGCCCCGCTCCCGGAACAGCCGGGTACGGTAGACCCTGGTGCCACAGCAGAACCCTTCCACCGCCTCCGGCCGCTGATCGGCAAAGACCACCCCGCCGCCCGCGGCAATGGCCTCGCCCCGGGCGATGTAGCGGGGGTCGATATAGCTTTCGACGTCGCCGGGGCCGATCCGCATCAGTATGAGTATTCCGCGTAAATCCGGCTGAGATCGCCGCCCCACGCGCCGTGGTAGCGCGCCAGCAATTCATCGGCCGGGGTCATGCCGTCTTCAACGCTGTCTTCCAGCGCGGTCAGGAAATGACGCTCGTCGGGCACCATGCCACCAAATCCCGGCCGCGCCCGGCGCCGCAGCCCGGCGCGGGAGATGTCGAGCACGGTTTCGGCCAGCGCCCGCAGATGCAGCCCGCCGACCTCACCGTGAAGCCCATCGACCGAGGCCGCCACCCGCAGCGCCTCGCGGGTCCCGGCACTCCAGTCCTTCACCAGATCCCAGGCGGCATCGAGGGCAAGCTCGTCATAGAGGATGCCGACCCAGAAGGCCGGCAGGGCGCAGATCCGCCGCCACGGCCCCCCGTCGGCGCCACGCATCTCCATGAAGGTCTTGATCCGCACTTCCGGGAACAGCGTGGTGAGATGGTCGCCCCAGTCACCGATCGTCGGCAATTCGCCCGGCAGCGCGGGCAGTTTCCCGGCCATGAAATCGCGGAACGACTGGCCGCGAGCGTCGATGTAGCGCCCGTTGCGGTTGACGAAATACATCGGCACATCAAGGGCATAGTCGACATAGCGCTCGAAGCCCATGCCGTCTTCGAAGACGAAGGGCAACATGCCGGTGCGCGCCGGGTCGAGGTCGCGCCAGATCCGTGAGCGCCACGACTTGTGGCCGTTGGGCTTGCCCTCGAGGAAGGGCGAATTGGCGAACAGCGCGGTCGCGACCGGTTGCAGCGCGAGGCCGACGCGGAATTTTTTCACCATGTCGGCCTCGGAGGCGAAATCGAGGTTCACCTGCACCGTGCAGGTGCGATACATCATCTGTTTGCCGAGCTTGCCGACCTTGTCCATATAGCCGGTCATCAGCTTGTAGCGGCCCTTGGGCATCACCGGCATGTCGTCATGGCTCCAGACCGGCGCGGCGCCGAGGCCGATGAAGCCCGCACCGATCCGCTCCGCCACCGTCTGCACCTCGCGCAGATGTTCGTTCACCTCGTCGCAGGTCTGGTGGATGGTCGCCAGCGGCGCGCCGGACAGCTCAAGCTGCCCGCCCGGTTCCAGCGAGATATTGGCGCCCTTGAGCTCCAGCCCGATGATATGCCCCGCCTCATGCACCGGCGACCAGCCGAAGGTATCGCGCAGGCCTTCGAGCATCGCCCGGATCGAGCAGGGGCCTTCGTAGGGCAGGGGCTTCAGCGTCTCCTTGCAATAACCGAATTTCTCATGCTCGGTGCCGATGCGCCATTCTTCCTTCGGCTTGCAGCCGGAGGCGAGGAATTCGGCAAGCTGTTCGGGACGTTCGATGGTGCCGCCGCCGGATTGGGGTATCGACATCGGGGCCTCCGGAATGAGTGTTCGCGTTGTTTGATACCTGTGGGAAGCGCCGGGCGGTGTCAATGTGAGCCCTGCGTCAGGGGCCACCGCTACCGCCGCCAGATCACCACCGTCTGGCCCGGGTGGGAGGCCCGGTGGGAGGCCGGACGGGCGCGGCTGGCGCGGATCGCGGCTTCGATATCGGCGCCGGGGAGCGCGGTCAGCGCGTCGAACAGCGCCTCCGCGCCCGCGGCAGAGGCCGGCACGCTCAGCCGCTCGCCCGCGCCGGTGAAGCGCCAGACCGGCAGCCCGCTCATATCCGGCAGGATGGCGACCTCGCGGAGCCCGTCGAGCGACAGCATCCCGCCCCCCACCGGCGCGAGATAGATGATCTGACGTTCGTCCAGCTCGACCACACCGAGCCCGCCGCCGGACGCGCGGAACCGCGCCCGTTGCACCGAGGCCCAGAGCATCGCCCCGCCACCGGCGGCCAGCGCCCAGCCGGTCCATTTCACCAGCCCGAGCGAGGTCAGCCCCCACCACAGCCCGAGCGCCAGAACCGCGCCCGAAACCAGAGCACCGCGCCAGCGCTTCACCTCGCGCGCAGCTTCGGGGCGGATGAAGCTCATCGCGGCGCTCCGACCGTGACCGGCGCCTTCAGGCGCGCCAGCATATAGGCGCCGATCCGCTCGAAGCCGATCGCCTCATAGGCCCGGCAGGCGGCGGGCCCGGAGGCGAAGAGGATCGCCGTTTCCACAGCCTCGGCGCGGGCTTCGGCCAGATGCAGCGCCACCGCGCGGCGGGCATGGCCACGCCCGCGCAGGGCCGGTGGGGTGTAGACCCCGCCGATCTGCACCATGTCGGGCAGGCGGGCGTTGAAGGCACTCATCGCCACCGGGGTGCCGTCCTGTTCGAGGAGGCGGAGGTTTCCGCTGGTGAGCGCGTTTTCGGTGCGGGTGTTTGCCTCGGCGTCGATCTGGTCGGGCGGGGCCATGTGAAGCTCGGACGAATAGGCGCGCGACCAGTCGAAGAGCAGCGGGCGGTCGGCTTCGCGCGGGGGGCGGAGCGTGGTGGTGCCGGGCGGGAGGCGCAGGGCACCGAGGGGGAGCCGGTAGAGCGGTTCGCGGGTAGACAGGGCGAAGGCGGTTTCGTCGAGCCGCAGCGCCCGTTTCATCGCCGTCGCGGCTTCGGGCACGGCAGCGATGCCGAGGAGGTCGCGCCCGGCGATTTCGGCGGCGAAGGCGTCGAACAGCGCAGGCTCTGCCGCCGGCGCCTGTATCGCCACAAAGCCCGCGTTCGACAGCCCGAACACCGCACAGGTCGGGTCGCCCGCCAGCCAGAAGCGGGTGGCGCGCGGGGCGTCAGACCCGTGAAGCCCGAAATCGCGCAGATTCGCCCGCAAAAACATGGAGGTCTCCGCATGACGGGCGAGAAACGCCTCGATACCCGCCTCGTCGCCGGCCCGCGCCAGACGCAGCATCACCAGTCTCCCATGGCCAGTTGCCACAGCGTCAGCGCGGCGACGGCGGCGGTGTCGGCGCGCAGGATGCGGGGCCCGAGGCGGACCGGATGGGCCACCTCCATCGCCCGGAGCCGCGCCCGTTCACGCGGCGAAAACCCGCCCTCGGGGCCGATCAGAATCGCCCAGGGGCCGCCGCGGCCCGCCTCTCCCGGCGTGAAACCCTGCCGCACGCCCTGCGGCGCACCTTCCGCCAGCGCCTCATCGGCGAACAGGATCCGCCGCTCCGCCGGCCAGCCATCCAGCAAGGCCCCGAGCTTCTGCGGCGCCACGACAGGCGGCACGAAGGTGCCGCCGCATTGTTCCGCCGCCTCGACCGCATGGGCCTGCAAGCGTTCGAGCTTCACCCGCTCGGCATTGGTAAATTCGGTCAGCACCGGCAGGATCCGCGCCGCACCCATCTCGGCCGCCTTTTCAACGATGAAATCGGTGCGCGCCTTCCTGATCGGGGCGAAGACCAGCCAGAGATCGGGCGGGTCGAGCTGGGCCGCGCTCTGGCCGAGACAGCGAAGCTCGCCCGCGCGTTTGCCCGCCGCCACCACTTCGGCCGACCATTCGCCATCCACCCCGTTGAACAGCGCCACCCGCGCCCCCGCCTGAAGCCGCATCACCGCGAAAAGGTAATGCGCCTGCGGGCGCGTCAGTACGACGGCTTTACCCGCCCCCAAGGGGGTGTCTACATAGAGGCGGATTTTCTCGCGGGCCAGCATGGGGGCAGGATATGGCGGCAGACAGGGATAGGCCAGAGGCGGCGGGTCAGGTTTCCGACGCCGTGCGCGGCAACTGGGTCGACCGCCACGCCCCGGCCTGGTCGCGGCCCTATCTGCGGCTGTCGCGGGCCGACCGGCCGATCGGCAGCTGGCTGTTGCTGATCCCCTGCTGGTGGGGGCTTCTGCTCGGCATTGGCGAAGACGGGCTCCTCGGCTGGCGCGACGCCTGGATCGCGCTCGGCTGCGCCCTTGGGGCCTGGCTGATGCGCGGCGCCGGCTGCACATGGAACGACATCACCGACCGCGAGTTCGACGCCGCCGTCGCCCGCACCCGCAGCCGTCCGATCCCCTCGGGTCAGGTCAGCGCCCGGCAGGCCTTCGGCTGGCTGGTGCTGCAATCGCTGATCGCCTTCGCGATCCTTTTGAGCTTCCACCAGAACGCGGTGCTGCTCGGCATCGCCTCGCTGGTGCCGGTGGCGATCTACCCCTTTGCCAAACGCTACACCTGGTGGCCGCAGGTGTTTCTCGGCATCGCCTTCAACTGGGGGGCGCTGCTCGCCTACACCGCGCATACCGGCCGGCTCGGCTGGCCGGCGCTGGCGCTTTACCTGTCCGGCATCGCCTGGACCCTGTTCTACGACACGATCTATGCCCATCAGGACAAGGAAGACGACGCGCTGATCGGGGTGAAATCGACCGCCCGGCTGTTTGGCACCCATACCCATGCCTGGCTGCGCGGGTTCATGTTTCTCAGCGTGCTGCTGATGGCGCTCGCGGTGGTGCTGGCCTGCACCGGTCAGGCCTCGGTGCTGGCGCTGGTGGTGGCGCTGGGGGGGCCGTGGTTCTTCGGCTGGCATCTGTCGTGGCAATTGCGGGTGCTTGACACCGAAGACCCGGACAATTGCCTCATGCTGTTCCGCGCCAACCGCGACGGCGGGCTGATTCCGGTGCTGTTTCTTGCCGTCGCCGCCCTGCTGTAGCCTTGCACGATTGCGCCGCCTTTCATGTGGCCCTATGCAGGCCCAAACCGGAAGAAAGCCCCGATGCCCGAGCAAATCCCCGCACCCAGTCCAAGGCCGGCTTACGGCTTTCTGTCTCTCACCGCACTGGCGGTCGCCGCCGTGGCGGCGGTAGTTGCCGCCTGGGGGGCGCTCGTCGCCATCGAGCGCAGTTCGCTTGCCGCCGTCAGCCACGCGCTTTTTCTCGCGGGGGAAGACTGGGCCGTGGTCGAGACCAACGGGCTCCAGGTCATTCTCTCAGGCAATGCCCCCTCCGAAGCCGCGCGTTTCGCGGCGCTGAGCGAGGCCGGACATGTTGTGGACGGAGCGCGGGTGATCGACCAGATGGTGCTGCCAGATGCAGTGCCGCTGGTGCCGCCGCATTTCTCCATCGAGATGCTGCGCAACCAGGCGGGCATCACCTTCATCGGGCTGATCCCCGGCGCCACCGACCGCGTGGCGCTGCGTGAGCGGATGCAGGAGATCGACCCCGGACAGCCGGTGTCGGATTTCCTCGAGACCTCGGCGCATCCCGCCCCCGAAGGCTGGAACGCCGCGCTCGACTTCGCCTTTTACGCCGCCGGTATCCTGCCGCAGTCGAAGATCTCGATGAGCGCCGATCGCGTCGCCATCGAGGGCATTGCCCCCTCGCCGGCCGAGAAGGCCAGGCGGGAACAGGCGATCCGCCGCGAAAGACCCGCCGGCCTCAAGCTCGAACTCGACATCCGCAGCCCGCATGAGGTGGTGTCGCCCTTCATCATGCGCTTTCTGTCCGACGCCCAGGGCACGCGGTTCGATGCCTGCACCGCCCATGACGAGGCCGGGCGCCGGGCGATCCGCGCCGCCGGGATCGCCGCCGGGGTGACGGGAAACATTGATTGCCGGATCGGGCTTGGCGTGCCCAGCCCCGACTGGGCCGCAGCGGTGGCCCGCGGCATCTCGGCGGTGAGCGATCTGGGCGGCGGCGCGCTCACCTTTTCCGATGCCGACATCACCCTCATCGCTCCCGAAGACACCGATGAGGCATTGTTCGACCGGGTGATCGGCGAGCTTGAAGCCGACCTGCCGGCCGTGTTCTCGCTGCACGGGGTCCGGCCGGTGTCGGAAACCGGCCAGGATCTGACCGCCGGGCCGCCGGTGTTCACCGTTCTGCTCGGCGAGAACGGTACGGTGCAGTTGCGCGGCCGCGTTGCCAGCGCTCAGGACCGCACCGTGGTCGAGAGCCTCGCGCGGGCGGGGTTCGGCACAAGCCAGGTCTACGCGCCGCTCAGGCTCGACGAAAACCTGCCCGACAGCTGGACGATGCGCACCCTCGCCGGGCTGGAAGCGCTCGGCCATCTCGTCGTCGGCAAGGTGGTGGTGCGTCCCGATGTGGTCGAGGTGAGCGGTACCACCGGCGACAAGGAAGCCTCCGCCAAGATCTCGCGGCTGTTGTCGGAGAAGCTTGGCAATGCCGAGGATTATCGTGTCGACGTCAGATATGTCGAGGCGCTCGACCCGGTGGCCGCGATGCCCACCCCGCAGGAATGCGCCGCCGACATCAACGCGGTGCTCGCCGCGAACAAGATCGCCTTTGCCCCCGGCTCCGCCGAAATCGAACGCAGCTCGCTCGCGACCGTCGACCGGATCGCCGAAATCGTGAAAAGCTGTCCCGATGTGGCAATGGAGATCGGCGGCTATACCGACAGCCAGGGGCGTGAGGAGATGAACAAGGCGCTGTCGCAGCGCCGGGCCGAGGCGGTGGTATCGGCCCTGCTCGCCCGCCGGGTGCTGACCACCAACCTCACGGCATTCGGCTATGGCGAGGAATATCCGATCGCCGACAACGACACCGAAGACGGGCGCGAGGCCAACCGGCGGATCGAATTCAGCCTGGTCGGCGAAGCCCGCCCGCATTCCGAAACCGGCTCCGATCCCGACAGCGGCACCGGCGAGATCTCGGGCATCCGTCCGCGGCCGCGGCCGGAAGGGCTTGTGCAGGCACGACCGGAAGGCACAAAGGCAAGCGGTACCGGCGGCGAAGACGGCGGCGAAGCGGCACCGGAGGCGGCCCCCGTACCGGCTGAAGGCGCGGCTGAGCCGGAGGCCAGCCAGGAAGCCACGACGGAGCCGGGAGAGGCGGCCCCGCCCGGGCCCGGACCGACAGTGGAGGCTTCCGAAGCGCCCGCCGCAGCCAAGGCGCCCGCCAGCACCACACCCGAGACCGCCGCGCCCGAGACCGCCGGAGCCCCCCCCCAGGCCGGACCGCTCTGGGTGCCAGCGCCCGGCCAGACCCCGCAAACCGGGGCGACCACCGCAGCCGCGCCGGACGCCGCATCTGGCAACACCGCGCCGCAAGCCGGACCCGGCACAACAGTTGCACCGGCAGCTGCACCGCAAGCCGGACCGGTCTGGGTACCCGCCCCCGGCCCGGCAGGGGCGGGCAGCCCCCCGGCCGCCCAGGGTACCGCCGGGTTCTCGCCCGCGCCGCAGACCATGCCGGTGACAATCGTGGAAACCCTGCCCTTTCCCGTACCCTCGCCGCAGGCACTGCCGGAAGATCTGCCCTTTCCCGTGCCCTCGCCGCAGGCACTGCCGGAAGATCTGCCCTTTCCCGTGCCCTCGCCGCAGGCAATCCCCGGAAACCCGCCCCCGCCCATGGCGGGGCCGCAAGCCGGCACGGCGCCCCGGGCGCAGGCCATCCCGGAGGTCGCCCCCACGCCGGAAGCGGAAGCCGCCGCGTCTGACGGCGCCGCAGCAAAAACCCCGGCCATCCCCGCACCCGAGAGCGATACAGCCCCCGTGACCCCGACCGGAGACCCGGCGCTGGTGCCGGTTGAACCTCAGGCGGAGGGCCCGGCAGGCGCCCCCCGGGCCGATCCCGACATGCCGCGAATTCGCCCGCAGCCACGCCCGCCGATCGCCGTACACCCGGAGCTTCGGGGTATCCGTCCACGTCCGCGTCCCGCCATTATTCCCGATCTGCCCAGCACGGAGTGATCCCATGAACCGGACAGAGTTCATCATTGTCACCGCCATCGTCCTCTTCGTGGCCTTTGTACTGGGGTGGTTCGCACACTGGCTGATCCACCGGTTCACAAGGGTGGCCATGAACGACATGAGCGAACTCGACCGCATGGCGCAGGCGCTGCGCGAGGCCGAAGAGACGCGGGATCAGGCAATCACCTATTTGCAGAAGCGCGAGGCGGAGATATCCAGCCAGCTGGCCCAGTCTCAGGCCGAGCTGAACGCCGCGATGGACGGGCTGGGGGATGCGCGCAAGGAAGCCGAGGGATTGCGCGCGTTCATCGAACAGCAGAATCTCAGGTAGCGAAGGGCGTATGGCCGCTCTGGCAGGGGGGCGGAACGGCATGGCCAGAGGGGCGGCGCCGGAGCGGTGGCGTGCCGAAAAACGCGGGCCGCACCGAACCGAGCAGGCACCCCAACCTTTTGTTAACCTCGTAAGGTTCTGAAAAAACAAGATTTACAGACATATTCAAATTCCATTATTCCGGAATACCGGACTAATGGAATACCAGAATAACGGACCCGAAAACGGTTCCCCCGCCAGTCTGCCGACGGGCAGGTGCGCAGCCGCGACACCGAAAACCCGATCACCTCAGCGCGCCACGCTGCACCCCCGGATATCCACGCCCCGCCCCCCGGCAATCACCGTGAAACGCAGAGTCTGCGGGTCGAGCGGGAAGGGTTTCGCCTGCGGCGGCACGAGGTCGGCCTCGGCGATCAGAACATTCTGTTCCCGGCGCACCACCGCCTCGGAAATCCAGATTGTCGGGTCCTCTGCCTCGACCGCCACGAATTCCTCCGCCCCCACCGGCGGCATGTCGAGCCGCGCGGTCAGGCGCAGCCCATCGGCGATCTCTTCAATCGCGCAGGCCGCCCCGGCAACCGCCGCTTCCTCCGCCGTATCCGGACGGGCAGCAAGCGCGCCCAGAATGCGCGGGTTTTGTGCCTTGGAATCGGCAGGAAGCACCGCTGACAGCTCCACATGCAGGGGCGTGCAGACCTCCTTGCAAATGCCGAAAGCCAGCCACACTTCCAACGGAATGTCCGCTTCCCGGTCCACCGGCCTGACCTCGAAGGGCAACACCAGTTCACCTGCAAAGCCAAGAGTGGTCACACCGTTCGAGGTGATGATCTCGGGCACCGGCCAATGGGCCCACACCCCCGCAAGATTCTCCGACCCGACCCAGTCGATGCGCGGCGGAATCCCCGCCTCGCCCGGCGCGCGCCAATAGGTCTTCCAGCCGGAGTCGAGGTCGATCTTCAGCGCGGCCATGTGGTGGCCGTCGGCCTGACGCCAGCCGGGCAGGATGCTGACCTCGGCATGAGGACCGGACTCGGCGAAACCGGTAGAAGGCACGGCCAGCAGCAGGCACAGACAAGCGGCAACAGCGAAATGTTTCATGCCCCTCCCCTACAACCCGGCAGCGGCGGGCGGAAATCACATCTGCGGCATGGCGCCGAAGCATTGTTCCCCCTTGTGCCGGCCGTGCCGCACCCCCATCATCAGTCCATGACCACTCCTGAAACGCCCCCTTTCGTCCCGCAAGACCTCAGCGGCAAGTTGCTCATCGCCATGCCCGGCATGGGTGACCCGCGGTTTGAACATTCCGTGGTGTTTCTTTGCGCCCATTCCGCCAATGGCGCCATGGGGCTGATCGTGAACAAGCGCCTGCCGGAGCTCGAGCTTGACGATCTTCTCACCCAGCTCGAAATCGCCACCGGCACCGGCAGCCGCCACCAGGCGGTGCATTTCGGCGGGCCGGTGGAGGGGGCGCGCGGCTTCGTGCTGCATTCGGGCGGGGCGGAGGCCTATCCGGCGACGCTTAAGGTGGACGAGGCGTTTTCGATGACCGCCACCCGTGACATCCTCGAAGACATCGCCCGCGGCACCGGACCGGGCCAGACCCTCACGGCGCTCGGCTATTCCGGCTGGGGCGCGGGGCAGCTCGAACGCGAACTCCGGCAAAACGCCTGGCTGATCGTCGATGCCGAAGCGGCCATCGTCTTCGACCCGGACGACAAAACGAAATGGCGGCGCGCACTCGAAGCGCTGGGGATCGACCCGCTGCTGCTGTCGGCCGACGGCGGTACCGCCTGAAACCCGGCCCCTACCGCGGCCCCCGGTCGGTATCATCAACCAGGTGTCACTCCATGAACGCATCTGACGGGCACGTAAAAACATATTGCCCGGGCATGTCGTATGCGCCTGGGTCTCTTCGGCCAGTTCCAGTTCTTTCACAAAAAAGAACTGGCCAAACTTTTCGGCAAAATCCCTGCGATAATCCCTACGCTCAAATACATTTTCAATATCAGGTAAACCTTGGCGCGCACGATAGTCAGCTATTTCAAGCGACGTATATTCGCTCAGCAGCAGCCGGAATGTGTGAACAGGCCCATCCGGTCCCGATCGAAACAGGAAGCGGTAGACGACCCCACCTTCCTTGCTGGTGTCGCAACCATGATAATTCAGCTCGGACCCCGTTACCGGGTCCGTGACATGTTCAAGCGCGGCAGTGAGGTCACGCATTGCTTCAGCCTCTCTCTTTGTCTTCCGATGCGCCCATTTTCTCCAGCGTCTCCTTGTCTACCAGACGCCCGATGATCGGATGCAGGCGCAGGTCGCCCCCTTTGACCACCTGTTTGAAATTTCCCAGCACGCTGGCAGTGGTTTTGCGGTCGGGCGCGATCACGTCGATCAGCCAGTTGATCTCGCCGCTGGTCCAATCCTCGGGCTTCAGACGCAGGGGCCAGACGCCGTTGCGAATCTGTTCGCGGATTTTCGCGTCCACCTCGTCAGACACGCTGGCCCAGATCGCGAGGCCTGTAATATCAACCATAATTTTTACTCCATAAACTCATCTGCACGCATACGAACCACAAATTGCCCGGGCATGTCGTATGGCTTCACCGTCAGGTGATCCGGATAAAACCCATCACCCTCTGGGCGGCGGGATCGTACGAGAAAAATCGTGCGCGAAAGAGCATCTATGAGTGATCGGATGACTTCTTCAGAAAAATAGCTCCAATCGACCTTCCAACAG
>PDWJ01000417.1_pt1 | contig 115165 bp, 110 predicted proteins | sample 1430881 | NCBI WGS metagenome assembly PDWJ01 (sample SAMN01162460, study PRJNA174530) | Oral metagenome, whole genome shotgun sequencing project. | biome: Marine environment; feature: Marine mammal; material: Swab sample of the gingival sulcus; isolation source: swab sample of gingival sulcus... | reverse complement strand
TTTGATCTTCTTCAGATCGTCGGGCCCACCGTCGCGCGCGGCGCTCAAGGTGGCGGGCTTGGTGCCCTCATCGGCGCCCTCGACCACGCCGTCGCGGTCATAATCGCCCTTGGCCGCAGCCGTATCATCGGCCTTCGGCGCGGAAGGCTTCTCGCTCTTCGGAGCACTCTTCGCCACCGGCTTGGCGGCGGGCGCAGCGGCGGCCTTCTGGGCAGCACCCTCAGAGCGCGCCGCGACCTGACCGTTCAGATCGGGCCGCCCGCCACGGGGGCCGTCCTTGAGCCAGCCGGTCAGCACCGGCACTTCGGTACCGTCGATACGCTTGACGCTGTCGCCAATAGCCGTGGCCAGCGACACGGAGGCATTCGCATCCTGCACCTTGTCGCCCTCAAGAGAGGTCAGGCCAGACGCAGGTTCGGAGGTGAAGCGCCCATTTTGCGGGCCCGGCGTCGGGACCTTCCCGGCGCGCAGATCGTCCAGCAGCTTGCCCAGGCTCTCCGCCGTCAGATCCTCATAGTAATCCTTACCGATCTGGGCCATGGGCGCGTTGGCGCAGGCGCCAAGGCATTCGACCTCTTCCCAGCTCAGCTTGCCGTCTTCGGACAGCTCGTGGGGCTGCTGCGCGATTTTCTCGCGGCAGACGGAGATTAGATCCTCCGCCCCGCAGATCAAGCAGGAGGTCGTGCCGCAAATCTGGATATGCGCGACCGAGCCCACCGGCTGCAGCTGGAACATGAAGTAGAAGGTCGCGACCTCAAGAGCGCGGATGTAATCCATGCCCAGCATGTCCGCGACATGTTCGATCGCCGGACGGGTCAGCCAGCCTTCTTGTTCCTGAGCGCGCCACAGCAGCGGGATGATCGCCGAGGCCTGACGGCCTTCGGGAAACTTGGTGATCTGCGCATCGGCCCAGGCCTGGTTCGCCGTGGTAAAGGCAAAACTATCGGGCTGTTCAGGGTGCAGGCGACGAAGCATCGGATCGGACCTTTCTGCTATTTGGCGATCGGCCCCTCGCACCTACCCCATCGTTTCAGAAATCGGAAGACGTGGCGCGACGATCCCATCAGGTTTCGACGATCAGGCACAAACCCCTAGGCGCGAGCTGTAGGTGCTGCCCGAACGCGACAGCAGCCCGTCATCGGCCATGGTCATCACGGTCGATTCCAAAATGAAGCGGTTGGCGAGGATCAGCTGGCCCTGCTCTGTGGTGGGATCAGCAACGCCCGGCGCATAGCCGCGAACGTCGAGCTGCGCCTGAATGGCATCGAAGCTCATGGAGCATCCGCCCCCGGCGACGATGTCCTGGATCACGGCCTGAGCCTCTTGCGGGGCCATGCCGACACGCTGCGGAATATCAGCCGCACCGCTGTCGGGCACCTCCGGGGCACAGGCGATCAGCGACATCAGAGCGCAGGTGGCAGCAAGTGAACGAATCATCGGCAAGTTCCCCGGTGTGAGGTGATAATGGCCGCAGGATTGGCCATCGTTAGGGTCATCTCACCCGAAAGAAGCATCTTTTCAAGGGGAACGTCTAGATCCCGTGCCGAATCGCCAAATGCGACCGCCACGTCGGTCGTGCTCATCCGGCACCCGGCGCGTTCAAAGATCGCGTCGATTCGATCCGCCTCCGGCCCTGTCACGGTGGCCGCGACCGGCGTGGGGCGCGCAGTTGTGGCGCCCCCCTGGAGGCAACCCGCCAGCAAGGCCATGGTCAGGCCCAGACCGGCGGTCCTCCAGATCACTGCGCGCATGCGCCCGTGTTCAGGGTCAGATGCTTGTTGCCCGCGACGGTCAGCACGGAAGCCTCGCCGTTTGCGATCATCATGCCGGTGATCTGAGCAAGTTTTTCAGCGCTAAAGCCGGTGGCCTGCTCAATCGCGTGGGCATCGGCTTCGGTTTTCAGCATGCAGCCGGCGTCGTGCACGGCAGTACGGAAAGCCTCAAGATCGGTGGAGCTGATGTCCGCGGCAGACGCGCCCGAGGCGCCAAGCCCGATCAGCACCAGAGCGGCGGAAAGACTGCGAATCGCCATTTGTCCATTCTCCTTACTGGGACAGGGCTCCGAATCGGAGCCACAGGGGCTACTCTCTCCGACGATCACGGCACCTTTGCGGCAAGTGTATGACCCGGCAGGGGAAACTGGCCGCATTTGCGGCCAGCAAACGGGGCAGCCCGTGCTTAGCGGTCCACCTCTCCGAACACGATGTCCATCGTGCCGATGATCGCCGCGACGTCCGCGAGCTGGTGGCCGCCCGCGACGTGGTCCATGGCCTGCAAGTGCAGATATCCCGGCGCACGCAGCTTGGCGCGGTAGGGTTTGTTGGACCCGTCAGACACCAGATACACACCGAATTCACCCTTGGGCGCTTCGACGGCGGCATAGACCTGCCCTTCGGGGACGTGGAACCCTTCAGTGTAGAGCTTGAAGTGATGGATCAGGGATTCCATCGACGTCTTCATGTCACCGCGCGACGGCGGGGTCAGCTTGCCGCGGGCCAGCACATCACCGGGCTCATTGCGCAGCTTCTCGCAGGCCTGACGAATGATGTGCGTGGATTGGCGCATCTCTTCCATGCGGACGAGGTAGCGGTCATAGCAATCGCCATGCTTGCCCACGGGCACCTGGAATTCGAACTCGTCGTAGCACTCATAGGGCTGCGCGCGGCGCAAATCCCAAGCGAGCCCAGAGCCCCGCACCATCACGCCCGAGAAGCCCCAGTCCTGGATGTCCTGCTCGGTCACGATGCCGATATCGGCGTTACGCTGCTTGAAGATCCGGTTTTCGGTCAGCAGCCCGTCGATATCATCCAGAATGGCCGGGAACTCCTGAGCCCACTGGTCGATGTCCTCGATCAGCTCGGGCGGAAGATCCTGATGGACCCCGCCGGGGCGGAAATAGGCGGCGTGGAGACGCGCTCCGCAGGCGCGCTCATAGAAGATCATGAGCTTCTCACGCTCTTCAAAGCCCCACAGCGGCGGGGTCAGCGCGCCCACGTCCATGGCCTGCGTGGTCACGTTCAGCAGGTGGTTCAGCACCCGGCCGATTTCGCTGTAGAGGACGCGGATCAGGGAGGCCCGGCGCGGCACTTCGGTGCCGGTCAGCTTCTCGATGGCGAGGCACCAGGCATGTTCCTGATTCATCGGCGCCACGTAATCCAGACGGTCAAGATAGGGCAGATTCTGAAGGTAAGTCCGGCTCTCCATCAGCTTTTCGGTGCCACGGTGCAGCAGACCGATATGCGGGTCGGCGCGTTCAACGATCTCACCGTCCAGCTCCAGCACCATCCGGAGCACCCCGTGAGCCGCCGGGTGCTGAGGCCCGAAGTTGATGTTGAAATTGCGGATCTGCTGTTCGCCCGTCAGAGCGTCTTCGAAGCCTTTGGAGCCGTCCATCATGCTGCCCTCGCCAGGTTGTCCTGCCAGCTTTGCGGCAGGGGGCCCAACTCTCGGGCCACGAATTCATATTGCGGTCTCAGGAAGGTCATGGCCGCCGCACGCAGCTCCGGCCGCATCACCGCCGGTTTACCTTCATGGGCCTTGTGCGCAAGATCGGCGTCGATCTTGCCCAGCCCCAAAAACGCGGCCAGCGTTTCAAGCCCGGCCCGCGTCCTCACCTCTTCGGCAAAGCCGATCATCAGCCGCGTGGCGGGAATGCTGGCCTGCAGCCGCTCCACCGCGCCGGCATAATCGCCGCGCTTCGTGATGCCGGGCTCTGCGCCCTCGCTCACGATCTCGGACAGAATCTCATTGGCACGGACCTCAAGCGAGCCGCGCCCGCCGCGCCGCGATGCCATCATGCGCACATGGCTCCACAGCCGGGAGAGAGGATCGCGCATCAGATAGAGAAACTTTGCCCCCGGTGTCAGATCGCGCATCCGCTCCAGCCGGTCGGCCTCAAGCAGGCCATAGGAGGGGGTGATATCCGCCACCAGATGCGCCCCGCCCCGTCCTTTACTCAGGTACCGCAGATAGGCTTTGTCGCCATCGCGCGTGCCGGTCAGAACCTTCGACAGGTCTTCGATATCGCGCAGTTGGCGGTCGATATTTTCCACCTTCCAGGCGTCGCCTTCGATGCGGGCCCGCTCCTGCCGCGCGGTCAGACGTTCGACCCGTGCGGCCAGCTCGCGCAGTTGGTACTGCTGCTGTCGCGGGCCAAAGCTGTCCCAGTAATGCAGCTCCTTCACCGCCCGCAGGTGACAGTCAGGCTGCGCCTGCAAGGTCTCATAGAGCCAGGTGGTCCCGCCCTTCGTGGCGCCAACGCCATAGAGAAGAGTGACATCACCCATGACCACGTCAGCCTTCGGCCTTGTCGTCGCCCGGCAGGATGTATTCCGCACCTTCCCAGGGGCTCATGAAATCGAACTGGCGGTATTCCTGCACGAGGCTCACCGGCTCATAGACGACGCGCTTTTCCGCTTCGTCATAGCGAACTTCGGTGTAGCCCGTCGTCGGGAAATCCTTGCGCAGCGGGTGACCACGGAAGCCGTAATCCGTCAGCAACCGCCGCAGATCGGGGTGGCCCGAGAACAGGATGCCGAACATGTCGTAGACTTCACGCTCGAACCAACCGGCCGAGGGATGAATGCTCGTAATCGACGGCACCTGATCCTCTTCGCGCGCCTGCGCCACCACGCGGATGCGGTGGTTCTGGTACATCGAGAGGAAGTGGTAGACCACGTCGAACCGCTTGGCGCGACCGGGGTAGTCCACCGCAGTCACATCGACCAGCGACGAGAAGCGGCAGGCCTGATCGGATTTGAGAAACTCGACAATGCCGGGCACCGAAGACAGCGCGACCTGAACGGTCAGCTCGTCATGGGCGATCTCCCAGGACAGCACGCAATCGGGACGCTTCGCTTCGATCAGCGCGCCCAGCTCTTCAAGGGCAGTCACATCGGTCATCGGATAATGTCCCCCGTGCGGCGGATTTTACGCTGAAGCTGCAAGATGCCGTACATCAGCGCTTCGGCGGTCGGAGGGCAGCCGGGCACATAGACATCCACCGGAACGATCCGGTCGCAGCCGCGCACCACGCTGTAGCTGTAGTGATAGTAGCCCCCGCCATTGGCGCAGGACCCCATGGAGATCACATAGCGCGGCTCGGGCATCTGGTCGTAGACCTTGCGCAGCGCCGGGGCCATCTTGTTGGTCAGCGTGCCCGCCACGATCATCAGGTCCGATTGGCGCGGAGACGCGCGCGGCGCGGTGCCATAGCGTTCCAGATCGTAGCGCGGCATCGACGAATGCATCATCTCAACCGCGCAGCAGGCCAGACCGAAGGTCATCCAGTGCAGCGAGCCGGTGCGCGCCCAGTTCACGATATCGGCGGTCGAGGTGACCAGGAAGCCCTTGTCCTGCAGCTCGCGGTTCAGGGCCTGGGTGGCGACCTCGCGGTCGGCTCCGGCGGTATTTGCGCCCGTCATCACTCCCATTCCAGAGCCCCTTTCTTCCATTCATAGGCAAAGCCTGCGGTCAGCACGGCGAGGAACACCATCATCGACCAGAAAGCGGCCATCGACATGTCCCCGAACACGGTGGCCCAGGGGAACAGCATCGCAATCTCCAGATCGAAGATGATGAACAGGATCGACACCAGATAGAACCGCACATCGAACTTCATGCGCGCGTCATCGAAAGCGTTGAACCCGCATTCATAGGCCGACACCTTTTCAGGATCGGGATTCGACACGGCCAGCACCACAGCGGCCAGGATCAGAACCGCACCGATCACGATGGCGAGGCCCAGGAAAACGATGATCGGCAGATATTCCGAGAAGATATAGTCCACGCGCGGTCCTCCAGGAGAGTCGGGGGCGGCGCTGCGCGCTCGCCCGTTTCCTGCCGGTTTAGTCGTGCCCCAAGGCAGGGTCAACCAAAGCCGGACTCTCAAACGCCCTCCCCAGTCGCGATTAGGCGTTTTCTAACGAATGCCCTGCTAGCAGGGATCATGTTCAATGGTTTCAATCGTCGTCGACACGTTCTGGATCGCTTCATGGTGTTTATGGCACCGCGAACCCCGTTGCAGTGGGTGCTGCGCACGGCCTACCTTCTGGCGGCTGTGCTCGCGCTGACCTATGCGGTCGAAGTCTGGATCTTCCAACTTGAGGGGATCACCTTTCGGGATGAGCTCCGCGTCACGCCCTGGGTCGCGCTGCCCTTCATCTTGCTGATGCTGTCCACGGCGGCGCGGCAGACCCGCCTCATCCAGGAACTGAGCTACCTCGCCTCGACCGATCCACTGACCCAGTTGCCCAATCGTGCGGCGTTCCTGGCCTTTGCTGAAGACCAGCAAGCCCGAAGTCCTGCAATGATCCTGATTGCCGATGCCGACCACTTCAAGGCGATCAATGATCGCTACGGCCATGACGTCGGGGATGAGGCGCTCATCAGCATATCCCACAAGCTTAGAGAGCTGGCCGGCCCCGATGGCATCGCCGCGCGACTGGGCGGGGAGGAGTTCGCACTCTGCCTGCCGAATCCCTACGGACACCGGTGCCAGACCATCTGCGCCGCGCTCTGTGCGGGTGTGAAGATCCCGCAGCGCGCACAGCCCGTGACCCTGTCTCTTGGGATCACAACGCTGCGCCGCGATGTCGGGCTGCCCGACCTTCTCAAACAGGCCGATCAGGCGCTCTACGTGGCAAAGGATCATGGCCGCGCCCGCGCGGTCTGGTGGCCGGATCAGACGTTTGCGCTCCCCGCGCCGGAGCTGTCATCGCGCACGCCAGCGGCGTGATGCCGGAGCTAGCGCGTCACCAGAATAAGCGCACACGCCACGACCAGCCCGGCCACCGGGCGCCACAAGAGGGATTCGCCCTCATCCCGCGCCATCGCCACGATCAGGAACCACAGGAACATGATGGCCGTCGCGCTCCAGCCGATCCACGCGGACTGTGCCGCATCCACAATGATCGGGCGTGCCAGAACCAACCCCGCAAAGGCGAGCCCCGCCGCCGCGATGGCCGAGCCGACCGGACCAGCGGCGCCCGGCGCGAATACCCCCCAAGGCGCACCAAAGCTGCGTGAGAGCAGGAAAAACACCTGCACCCCGGTCAGACCCAGCAGGGCTTGAGCCACAAAGATCATGACGCGCCCTGCCCCTTGCGCGGGGCAAAGGCCGGATCGGGCCAGGGCGCGTAGAACGGCTCCGGCCAGAGCGTGTCCTCTGGTGACGGCGCGCTCGCCTTGAAAGCAGGACGCTCCATCAGCCGATCCAGCCAGGCCGCCGTTTCGGGAAAGGGATCCAGCTTCACGAAATGCCGCGCCATCCAGACGGCGTGGCCGACCCCGATGTCGGCGGCGGAAAACCCGCTGGTCAGAAGGCATTCGCGATTTTCAACCGGGGTCGAGAGCCGCCCCTCAACCCCCGCGATTGATTTCGCCAGCCGCCGCGCCTCCAGATTCATCAGGAAGGTGGACCGCTGGGCATCGTCGCGGATCACGATATGCTGCTGCGTGAGCACGGCACAGGAGACGCTGATCGTCTCGGCAAAATGGATCCAGGTCAGAAAATCCATCCGGTCCAGATCGCCCGGCGCCCGGCCCAGCCCGGCATCCGGGAACCGCTCGCAAAGATATTCCGCAATCGCGCCGGTTTCGAACATTGCCTGACCATCGATCTCAAGCGCGGGCACACGGCCTGCCGGGCTCAGCAAAAGGAATTCGGGGCTGCGCAGCGTCTTGTCGAACGGGTAGGAACGCAGCTCGAATGGCACGCCCAATTCATTGAGCAGCCAGAGCGTCCGCATGGAGCGGGTGCCGGGACAGTGGTGCAATGTGATCATGGCGCCATTCTTGGCAAACCCAACCGGGGGAGCGCAAGGCGGCTCCCCCGTCTTGGCTCAGCTTTCCGGCTCCAGCAGGACCAGAAGCGCCCCCGCCTCCACCTGATCGCCCTCTGCCGCGCCGACCTGCGCGACCACCCCGTCGCGGGGCGCGCGCAGCGTGTGCTCCATCTTCATGGCTTCCATCAACGCCACCCGGTCGCCTTCGGCCACGGTGTCTCCCACCGCGACAAACACGGCCTTGACCGCACCCGGCATGGGGGCCTCCACCACGTCACCCGACGGGCCACCGGCCCCGCCTTGCGCGGCGGGATCAGGCAGCCCGACCCGGCGCCCCACCCCGTCGAACAGCGTGATCGCGCCCTGTTCCAGATGGAACGGCACCGCGCGCTGCCCGCCGATGCGCCACCCGTCGCGGTCCTTGCGCGCGGCGATGACCGTCTCACCAAGGCTGACCGTCCACACGCCCGGCGCCTCGGCAGAAACCATCGCCGTGCGGCTTTCGCCCTCGGCCTCCAGGACCACCGGATGCCGGACCGGCGTCCAGAGCGAAAACCCGTCATGCAGGCTCGCCCCCGGACTGACGGCCATCAAAGCGGCCTGCGCCCAGAGCCAATCGGCCATCGGTGCGGGCTCTGCCAGCGTGTCGATCTCTCGGTCGATAAGGCCGGTATCGACCTCGCCCGCGCGAAAGCCCTCATGGTCGGCAAGCGCCTTGAGGAAGGCAAGGTTCGTGACCGTCCCCGCAACCTGCGTGCCCGCGAGCGCGCGCGACATCGCCTCAAGCGCGCTCGCCCGGTCGGGGCCATGGACCACCAGCTTGGCGATCATCGGGTCGTAATGCGGGGTGATGGTGTCGCCCGTCTCAACCCCGGTTTCCGCGCGCGATCCTTCGGGGAAGGACAGATGCGTCAGCCGCCCCGTGGCCGGGAGGAACCCGGCAGGCACGTCTTCAGCATAAAGCCGCGCCTCGAAGGAATGGCCGGAAATCGTCAGATCCTCCTGCGCGGCGGGAAGCGGCTCCCCGCTGGCCACGCGAAGCTGCCATTCCACAAGGTCCACGCCGGTGATCTCTTCGGTGACGGGGTGTTCCACCTGAAGGCGGGTGTTCATTTCCATGAACCAAAACCCGTTTTCACGCAGGCCGTCCGAGCCATCGACGATGAACTCGATCGTACCGGCGCCAGCATAGCCGATCGCTTCGGCCGCGCGCACCGCTGCTGCGCCCATCGCGGCCCGCACGCCAAAGGTCATGCCCGGCGCGGGCGCCTCTTCGATCACTTTCTGGTGGCGCCGCTGGAGCGAGCAGTCCCGCTCGAACAGATGCACCGCCTTGGAGCCATCGCCGAACACCTGCACCTCAATGTGACGCGGAGAGGTTACGAATTTCTCAATCAGAACCGCCTCATTGCCAAACGCCGTGCGGGCCTCGGCACGGGCACTGGCCAGAGCCTCCGCGAACCCGTCCGGCGCATCGACCTTGCGCATCCCCTTGCCGCCGCCGCCAGCAACCGCCTTGATGAGCACGGGATAGCCGATCCGCCCGGCCTCGGCCGCGAGCAGATCGTCATCCTGATCCGCACCGTGATAGCCCGGCACGACCGGCACCCCGGCCTCCTCCATCAGCTTCTTCGCGGCGTCCTTGAGCCCCATGGCCCGGATCGCCTTGGCCGACGGCCCGATGAAGACCAGTCCCGCCTTCTCGACGGCTTCCACGAAGTCGGGGTTCTCCGACAGGAACCCATAGCCCGGATGGATCGCCTCCGCCCCCGTGTCGAGCGCCGCCTGGATGATGACATCCCCGCGCAGGTAGCTCTCCGCCGGGGCCGGGCCGCCGATCTCGACGGCCTCTGTCGCCATCGCCACGTGGCGCGATCCGGCATCCGCCGTCGAATGCACGGCCACTGTCTCCACGCCCATCTTGCGACAGGTGTCGATCACCCGGCAGGCGATTTCCCCCCGGTTCGCGATCAGAATTCGTTTGAACATGTGTTGTCCTCCCTCGGAACCAGCCGCTCAAAACGGTGGCGATAGATCAGATTGGGCCAGACGCCGTCCGCCCAGTAAAAGGCCAGCGGCACCAGCATCGGCAGCACCAGAACGGGGCCCAGAAACAAAGCCGTGCCCAAGGCCAAAAGCATCAGCGGATAGGCCGCCGGGTGGCGCTTGAGCATGGGCAGAACCGGCGCAAGCAGCACGGCGCAGGTCACGATGCGCAGCCCGAGCGGGCGGCCCGACAGCGCCATCAGCAAGGCCGCCGCAAAAAGGCAGACGAGCGTGAGCCACACCCCGACGGGCAAGCGCTGCGGCGCGTGGCGGCGGGCGAATTCCGCGCCGGTATAGACCCATTCCCAATCGATGATCTGGCGGCGACGGGGGCGCAGGGCCTGGTTCCGGGTCAGAGCGATCCCAGCCACCACGCCAAGCGCGACGCAGGCCCCGGCGGCAACACTCAACGCGGCCAAGCCCGGCAAGGGCGCCAGAACCAACGGCCCCAGCCACACCAGAAAGGTCATGGCGCAGACCGCTGACACGATGACGGATCCGGCCGCAAACACGGGCCCAAACGCCAGATCCCAGGCCGGGACGAGCATGCCCAAGCCGGGCACGAGGCTCCAGCCGCCCGCCGCGATCAGGACCAGAGCCGCAAGCCCAATCGGCAGGATCAGCGCCCCCCGGATCACTGCGCGAGCCTCTCGCACCAGTTCGGCCGCGCCCCGCCGCGATAGCGCACCGCCAATTGCTCGCTCACCAGAGTATCGGCCACATCGCGCCCATCCACGGTCAGGCGGATCAGATCGCGGCCGTATTTGTCATAGCCCCGGCGCCGGATCACGACCTCACCGCGCGCAACCAGAGCCCGCAGGCGCTCCGTCGCGCGCTTGCCCGCCGCCAGTTCCGCGTCACAGCGCGCCTTCACGGTCTCGGGCGTGTCGAGCCCGATCACCCGCGCCGTGACCTCTCCGCCGCCGCAATCCATCGCGATCGTGTCCCCGTCATAGACATAGGCCACACGGCAGGGACCGACGCGCGCGGCACGCTCTTGCGCCCGTACGAGGAACAGCCATCCCCCCACGGTCACCGCCGTCACGATCAATGCCCAAGCCACGCGTTGCATCCCTCTCGCTTCTTCTGGCCCCAAGTAATCCCGGCGGAGTTCGCCAGGCGGACGGGGGCAGAGCCCCCACCCCGCCCGGTTTACATGCGGAACACGCCGAACTTCGTCTCTTCCACGGGCGCATTAAGCGCTGCGCGCAGGCTCAGCGAAAGCACCTCGCGGCTCTTACGCGGGTCGATCACGCCGTCGTCCCACAGCCGGGCCGAGGCGTAGAGCGGGTGCGACTGGTGTTCGATCCGGTCGATGGTGGGCTGCTTGAAGGCGGCCTCTTCCTCCGCGGACCACTCCCCGCCGCGGGCCTCGATCCCCGCACGCTTGACGGTGGCCAGAACGCCCGCCGCCTGCTCTCCGCCCATGACCGCGATGCGCGAATTGGGCCAGGTCCACAGGAACCGGGGGCTGTAGGCGCGCCCGGCCATGCCGTAATTCCCCGCGCCATAAGAACCACCGATCAGCATGGTGATCTTCGGCACCGAGGTCGTAGACACAGCCGTCACCATCTTTGCCCCGTGCCGCGCGATGCCTTCGCTCTCGTATTTGCGGCCAACCATGAAGCCCGAGATGTTCTGCAGGAACACCAGCGGGATCCGGCGCTGCGAGCATAGCTCGATGAAATGGGCGCCCTTCTGGGCACTCTCGGAAAACAGCACGCCATTGTTGGCAATGATCCCGACCGGCCAGCCGTCCAGATGGGCAAAGCCGCATACCAGCGAGTCGCCAAACCGCGCCTTGAATTCGTCAAAGCGCGACCCATCGACGACCCGCATGATGACCTCGCGCACATCGAACGGCGTGCGCAGGCTTTCCGGCACGACCGAAAGCAGCTCTTCGGGGTCATAGGCGGGCAGCTCGGGCGTCTGGCGGGTGATGTCGAAGGCGCCCGCCCCGTTGAGGCTGGCCACGGCCTGACGGGCCAGAGCCAGCGCATGGGCGTCGTCTTCGGCCAGATAATCGGCCACACCGGACAGGCGCGTATGCACATCGCCCCCGCCCAGATCCTCGGCGCTCACCACCTCACCGGTGGCGGCCTTCACCAGCGGCGGGCCCGCGAGGAAAATCGTGCCCTGTTCCTTAACGATGATCGTCACATCGGCCATGGCGGGCACATAGGCGCCCCCGGCGGTGCACGATCCCAGAACAGCCGCGATCTGCGGGATGCCCTTGGCGGACATCTGGGCCTGATTGTAGAAGATGCGCCCGAAATGGTCGCGATCCGGGAAGACCTCGTCCTGATTGGGCAGGTTCGCACCGCCGCTATCGACCAGATAGACGCAAGGCAGACGGTTCTGCTCCGCGATCTCCTGGGCGCGCAGGTGCTTTTTGACGGTCATCGGGTAGTAGGTGCCGCCTTTTACGGTGGCATCATTGCACAGGACCATCACGTCGCGGCCATGGACCCGGCCGATCCCGGCCACCACACCCGCACCGGGGGCCACGTTGTCATACATGTCATGCGCCGCGGTTGCGCCGACCTCAAGGAAGGGCGAGCCGGGATCGAGAAGCGCGCCAACGCGGTCGCGGGGCAGCATCTTGCCCCGGTCCAGATGCCGCTGGCGCGAGGCCTCGCTGCCCCCCTGCTGGGCCCTTGCCGCGGCCTCCTGAACGATGCGCAGCGACTCCAGATGCGCGGCGCGGTTGGCGCGGGCTTCCGGGCTGTTCAGGGCCACATTGGATTTGAGTTTCATGTATCCTCCCTCCGGCGCAGACCCCTGCGCCTCACTCTCCGACCATCCCGGAGACAGCCGTCAAAAGTTCAATCGTGCGCTCTGCGGTCATCCGCATCTGGCACCCTGCCCCCGCGATCTGGCGCATAGAGCCAGAGCCCCAATAGGCGTATTCCAAACCACATTGGGCATCGCGAAACGGGATCCAGGCCCGCTGCGCCGCGCGCAGACTGTCCTCCAGATTGGCGAACGCACCGTCGAAAGCCGTGGCCTCCTCCGCATCGCGGAGCTTCGCGGCTGCAATCTGTTCACGGTAGACGCGATTGAGCTGCACGTCCCACAGATCGCTCTCCATCCGCAGGCAAAGCGCCATGCCGAGCGTGGCAAAGCCGCCCTCTTCGGTCTGCATGCAGGCCTCCGAACTGCGGCCGATGCAGATCTCCCAGGCCTCGCCCGGCTCGGTCCCGGCTAGGCATCGCTCCAAAATGGGACGGTAGGGTTCGGGATCAACTTCAGCCACAACCGGGCTGGCGATCACCGCCAGAATCGCAAACGCACGCATGTCAGCGCCACAACACCGAAGGCCGGGCGATATAGGCGCCCTCCTTCGTGTCCTCTAGACGCTGCCCCAGCAAAATGGCCTGCCGTGCGGTCAGGTCCAGACGGCATTCGGTGGCGGCCAAAGGCCCGCCCGTGCCGCCCCCCCACAGGGACTGGGCATAATCGCAAGTGGCATCGCGATAGCCCATCCAAGCGCGCTGCATCTGCTGAAGCGCAGGGGCCTTGTCGGGCCAGGGCCCTTCCGCGGCCACATCGTCTGCCCGTTCATGGGACAAAAGCGCCTGATAGGCGTCATTCAACCGGGCATCCCACTGAGATAGCTCCGCCGCAAGGCACGCGCCCATCCCGGCATTCGAGCCCATCTGACCGCTATAAATGCAGTCCCCGGCAGCGATACCGATGCAATGCTCCGCCTCCACGTCGGGCTTTTGCAAAAGGCACGTCTCCAACGCCTCCACCGGATAGGCCGGCGGAAGGTCCTGCGCCGTCGCCGGAAGCGGCAGCGCAAGCATCAGGAGCGCACCCAGGCGCATCTTACGCCTGACCCTTCATCAGCTCGCGCCCGATCAGCATCCGGCGGATTTCGCTGGTGCCTGCGCCGATCTCCATCAGCTTGGCATCGCGGAACAGGCGGCTGACCACGCTGTCATTCATGAAGCCGGAACCACCCATGGCTTGCACCGCCTGGTGCGCCTGCACCATGGCCTGCTCCGAACAATAGAGCACACAGGCCGCCGCATCCTGACGGGTGACTTCGCCCCGGTCGCAGGACTTGCCGACTTCGTAGAGATAGGCCCGCGCGGTGTTCATCGCGGTATACATATCCGCGATCTTGCCCTGCATGAGCTGGAAATTCCCGATGCTTTCGCCGAACTGCTTGCGCTCGACCATGTAGGGCATGATCTCATCAAGGCAGGCGGCCATGATGCCGGTGCCGATGCCGGACAGCACGACGCGCTCATAATCCAGACCGGACATGAGCACCTTCACGCCCTTGCCCTCTTCGCCCAGGATGTTTTCGAACGGGACTTCGACATCCTCGAACACCAGCTCGGCCGTGTTGGACCCGCGCATCCCCATCTTGTCGAAATGCTTCGACGTGCTGAAACCCGCCATCGACTTTTCGATGATGAAGGCGGTGATCCCGCGCGGACCGGCGTCCGGGTCGGTCTTGGCATAGACGACCAGCGTGTCGGCGTCGGGGCCGTTGGTGATCCAGTATTTCGTGCCGTTCAGGATAAAGCGGTCGTTCTTCTTCTCGGCCCGCAGCTTCATGCCCACAACGTCAGAGCCCGCCCCGGCTTCGGACATGGCCAAAGCGCCGATGCTGTCGCCCGAGATCAGGCCGGGCAGGTATTTTTCCTTCTGCGCGGCATTGGCGTTCAGCTTGATCTGGTTCACGCACAGATTCGAATGGGCGCCATAGGACAGCGACACGGAGGCGGATGCGCGGGCGATCTCTTCGACCGCGACGCAATGGGCGAGGTAAGACATGCCCGAGCCGCCATCCTCTTCGGAGACGGTGATACCCAGAAGCCCCAGCTCCCCCATCTCCTTCCAGAGATCGTTGGGAAATTCGTTGGTCTTATCGACATCGGCCGCGATCGGCTTGATCCGATCCTGCGCCCAACGGTGCACCATCTCGCGCAGGGCGTTCACGTCCTCGCCAAGGTCAAAGGTCATGGATTGGGTGAACATGTGGCGCCTCCCCGCGCTTAATTGAACGATCGTTCATTTATTGAAACCGAAAAATGCCGTCCCGGTCAAATGAAAACTGGAAACCATTTCGTCGCAGCCCCAGTATCTACGTATGAGACAGATTGTTTATGCCACCGCGCTTGCCCTCTTTGCACCCCTCAGCGTCCTGGCCGACCAGGTCGGCGAAGTCGGGGTGGACTGGGTCGGCAACGATATCATCATCGAAGCGATCCCGGACCCGAAGGTCGATGGGGTCGTCTGCCACATCGCCTATTTCGACAGATCCCTGATCGACAGGCTCAGCCAGGGGAACTGGTTCGAAGACCCGTCCAACTCCTCTATCGCGTGCCGGCAGGTCGGCCCGATCACGCTCGGGGACATCGACCGCAGCGAGGACGGAGAGGACGTCTTCCGCCAGTCGCGCTCGATCATCCTCAAGAACCTGCGGGTCAAACGGATCTTTGACGCCGAAAACCAGGTGCTGATTTATCTGAGCCACTCGACAGAGCTGACCGAAGGGTCGGCCAAGATGGCGATTTCCACGGTGCCGCTCTACCAGCCTCAGTAAAAAAGGCGCCCCCGATCCAAGGGGGCGCCATCTGTGCGGTATCGCAGGCTCGGGATCAGTGAGCGATATACTCGCTCAGCGACAACCGGCCATCGCGGTCGCTGTCGAATTCCGCGATCATCAGCCGAGCTTCGTGGGCCACATCAACGCTCTCCGCCTCGGCACCAGTCTCGTCGAGCAAAGCGTCGGCCTCCATGGCCATTTCCTCGACCGCGAGCGCTGCTTCGCACGCGGCGCTGAGCTTGGTGGCGTCATCCTCGGCAGCGACCACGTCGTCCAGCGTCTCATCGCTCTGGAACACGGCGACCAGGTCGTCTTCGGTGATGTAGCCGTCCTCGTTGTGATCCAGCTCCAGAAAGGATTCGGCCTGATCGCGCATGTAGGCACCTTCGACCTCGTCAAAGGTGATGGCGCCGTCGCCGTTGACGTCGCTCTCTTTCATGGTCAGCTCGACCTCCTCGCGCAGCACATCGCGGCCCACGCCCATCATGGCCGCGAACTCGGCCTGGCAGGCGGCGGGGATGGTATCGTCCTCCGCCGGATCTTCGACAATGGCCATCTCTCCCGAGAGGAAATCGCTGTATTCCTGAGCCGTCACGGCGCCGTCGCCGTTCAGGTCCATTGCGGCGAAGGTCACGCGCAGGTCGGGATTGGCCACGGCCATAGAGGTGCCGCTCACCATGTAGAACGCAGCAACAGCGGCGACGGGAAGCGTGGCAAGACCCATGCGGGTCAGGGTTTTGGTGGTCTTGGACATGTGAAGTCCTCCAGCAGGGGTTGCAAAACCCACCCCGTCATCGACAGCGATCCGGTCGCGCAGATAGCCGCTCATCGTTGTGCCGGTCGCGCGGGCCTGATCGGCCAGCTGCGCCTTGAGTTCGGGAGAGACCCGAATTTCGATGGTTTCGGTTTTCTTGCTCATGGGATCGTATCCTCTCGCAAAATGCTCATGCCGGGGTGGCCTATCACATGTTGGGCCGCTGCCCCCGTGCCTGCCACGTTTTCCGTGCCCAGACATGGGGAGTTTCGTGTCCCGACACACCCCCCGGACACGGATTTTCCCTGTTTTAGGTGGGTTGCCGCCGATGACGCTACGGCGTCTGGGCGGATCTTCTCAGTGCCCGGACAGCTCTTCGGTCAGGATGCGGGCGATGACCGCGATATCCTCGCCCGAGAAGGTCAGCGGCAGGCGCATGTCGATCAGGCCCGAAAGCGCTCGATCTGTGTCGGGCAGGTCCTGCGGCGCGACATAGCCCCAGTGCTGGTGGGCCGAGGTGAACCCGGCCGGGGCCGACGCACCGAACCATTTCAGCTCTACCCCGCGGGCAGCGCAGGCCGCGATGAAATTCGTGATCCGTTCCGGGGCCCATTCGTCCAGCAGGAACTGAAACGACGACGGCACCGGCTCCGCTTTCGGATGTGCTTTCGGGATGCGCGCGGCATTGCTGCGCAAGGCACCCGCCAGAGCGGAATGAAGCGCACGCCACCGCTGGACTCGATCCGGCAGGCTGGCCAGTTGCGGACGCAGCAGAGCCGCGCGCAGATTGTCCATCCGGGCCGATAGGTTCGGCGTGCGCGCGATGTGGCGGGCGAAAACCTCTTCTCCCGGCGCGGCGCCGTGGCGCGGGTAGAGCATGTAGCTCCCCGACATGAGCACCGCCTGGGCAGCCAGGTCGGGATCGTCGGTGATGATCAGGCCACCTTCCCCGGAGTTGGCGTGTTTGTAGGTCTGGGTCGAAAAACACCCCGCCGCGCCAAAGCGCCCGGTCGGCGTTCCGTCCCAAGAGGCGCCCATCGTATGCGCGCAGTCTTCGATCAGGATCAGATTGTGATCCCGGCAGATGGCGGCGATCCGGTCCATATCCGCGATATGGCCGCGCATGTGGCTCAGCATCAGCGCCCGAGCGCCGTTCGCTTTTTTGACCAGATCTTCCAGATTTATGGTCAAATCTGGCGTGCTTTCCACCAGAACCGGCACGGCCCCGATCCCGTGGATCGCCCCCGGCACCGGCGCGAGCGTGAAGGCATTGGTCAGCACCCGCTCCCCCGGCCCAATCCCGCAGGCCCGCATGGCGATCTGCATGGCCTGCCCGCCCGAGGCCACAGCGACACAAAAACGCGCGCCCGTCAGCGCGGCAAAGTCCTGCTCTAGCAGCGCGGCCTGCGGCACCTCCCCGGCAGAGTTGTAGCGATGAAGGCGCCCGTGGCGCATGACCTCGATGGCGGCGGCGATGCCCTCCTCGGGGATCGGCTCTTGCTGGGTGAAACTGCCGGTAAAGATTTCCATGGCCTAGCCCAGATCTCGCACAAGTGAGGGCAGGTCATTGTAATCATGCAGCAAAGCATCAGGCTCCAGATCGCGCACGCCCTGACCGTCGGGGCCGAAGGTGACCAGGATGATCTCTACTCCGGCGGCGCGGGCCGTATCGCGATCCGTCACGGTATCGCCAATCAGAACGGCGCGGGCGGGATCGCCCCCCGCCAGCCGAACCGTTTCGCGCAAAGGCTCCGGATCGGGTTTGCGCACGGGCAGCGTGTCCGCGCCGATCAGAGATCCGAACAGGTCGAGCACGCCCAGCGAGCGCAGCAAAGCGCGCGCCATGGCCTCGGGTTTGTTGGTGCACACGCCCACCGGATGCCCGATGCTGCGCAGCGCCTCAACCGCCTCGGCCGCGCCGGGAAAGAGAACCGTGTGATGGTCAAGCGCCGCGCCATAGGCATCCAGCAGCACCGGGTAGAGCCCATCCACGTCCGCGTGTCCCTCACCGAGCGCGGCCGTCAGCATGGCTCGCCCCCCCTTCATCGCCACGCTGCGATGAAGATCGGTATCGAGCCGAACATCATGACGGCCCTCGGCAAGCGCCGCATTGGCCGCCGCGATCAGATCACCGCTGGTGTCGGCCAGCGTTCCGTCCAGATCGAAAATCACACTGCGCATGGGCGGCCCCTTGTTTCAGACTGAAATCGTATCGCGTCGCTCCCTCTTGCCATGGTTCGAGCAAGGGTTAGAACCCCAAGATAACGAAAGAGAGGCCCGCATGAGCAGACCCACCGCCCTCATTGTCCTCGCTGCAGGCAAAGGCACCCGCATGGAAAGCGACCTGCCCAAGGTGCTGCACAAGATCGCGGGGGCGCCGATGCTGGCCCACGCCATGGATAGCGGGCTGGAGCTTGACCCGGCGCGCATGATCGTGGTCGCGGGCCACGGCGCCGACGCCGTCGAGGCCGCCGCTGTGGAGCACAGCCCCGAAACCCAGACCGTCCGCCAGGAAGAGCAGCTTGGCACTGCCCATGCTGTCGATCAGGCGCGCGCGCTGTTGGACGGGTTCGACGGCGATGTCTTCGTGCTCTATGGCGACACGCCGCTGATCCGCGCCGAAACCCTTGCCCGGATGGCCCGGGCGCGCGCGGATCACGATGTGGTCGTCCTGGGCTTTGAGGCCGCAGATCCCGGACGCTACGGGCGGCTCAAGACCGATGGTGACACGCTGCTGGAGATCGTTGAGTTCAAGGACGCATCAGATGAAGAGCGCGCCATAACGCTCTGCAACTCTGGCGTTTTGTGTGCAGATCGCGCCGTCCTGTTCGATCTGATCGCGCAGATCGGGAACGACAATGCCTCCGGCGAGTACTACCTCACCGACGTGCCTGCCCTCGCCCGCGCCAAAGGGCTCTCCGCCGGGGTCGTGCGCTGCGAAGAAGCCGAGACGCTGGGCGTCAACACCCGCGCTCAACTGGCCGAGGCCGAAGCCGCGTTTCAGGCCCGCGCCCGCAGCGCGGCGCTAGAACTTGGTGTGACGATGCAGGCCCCCGAGACCGTGTTCTTTGCCCGCGACACCGTGATCGGCCGCGACGCCGAGATTGAGCCGAACGTCGTCTTTGGTCCGGGCGTCACCGTGGAAACCGGCGCCCGTATTCGCGCGTTTTCCCACCTGGAAGGCTGCCATGTGAGCCGCGGCGCCATCGTCGGCCCCTATGCCCGCCTGCGCCCCGGTGCGGAGCTGTCCGAAGACGCCCGCGTCGGCAACTTCGTGGAAATCAAAGCTGCCACGCTGGGCGAAGGCGCCAAGGTCAACCACCTGTCCTATATCGGTGATGCCGAGATTGGCGCGCGCAGCAATATCGGGGCGGGCACCATCACCTGTAACTATGACGGGTTCGCCAAGCATCGCACCGAGGTGGGACGAGGCGCCTTCATCGGATCGAACACGATGCTGGTGGCGCCCGTCCGCGTCGGTGATGAGGCGATGACCGGCTCCGGCTCTGTCATCACGGATCCCGTGCCCGATGGCGCGCTTGCTCTTGGCCGGGCCAAGCAGGTCACAAAACCGGGCCTCGCCCGCAAGATGTTCGATTTGTTCAAGTCGCGGGCCGAAAAAGCCCGGAAGGAGCGCTGAAAATGTGCGGAATTGTAGGGATTCTCGGAAAACACGAGGTCAGCCCGGTTTTGGTGGAAGCCCTGCGGCGGCTTGAATATCGCGGCTACGACAGCGCAGGCATCGCGACGATCCAGAACGGCACGCTGGAGAGCCGCCGCGCGGTCGGCAAGCTGGTGAACCTGTCGGACAAGCTGGTGCATGACCCGCTGCCGGGTAAGTCCGGCATTGGCCACACCCGCTGGGCCACCCATGGCGCGCCCACAGAGGCCAATGCTCACCCCCACCGCACCGCCGGGGTGGCGGTCGTGCACAATGGCATCATTGAAAACTTCGCCCCCCTGCGCGATGAGCTGATCGCCGCGAACTACGCCCCCAAGAGCGACACAGATACCGAGATCGTCGCGCTTTTGTGCCAGCGTTTTCTCGACCAGGGCCAGGACCCCGAAAGCGCGGCCCGCGCCACGGTCGCCCGGCTCGAAGGCGCCTTCGCGCTCGCCTTCCTGTTCGACGGCGAAGACGATCTTCTGATCGGCGCCCGGCTTGGCTCTCCGCTCGCCATCGGTCATGGGGACGGAGAGATGTTCCTCGGCTCCGACGCCATTGCCCTGGGCCCCCTCACCGACCGGATCACTTACCTCGAAGAGGGTGATCTGACCGTTCTGACCCGTGGCTCCGTTCGGATCTTCGACCGCAACGGCACTGAGGTCACCCGCTCGCAGACCCGGATCCAAGCCGGACAGGTCAAGGCCGACAAGGCCGGGCACAAGCACTTCATGGCGAAGGAAATTGCCGAACAACCCGCCGTGCTTGGTGATCTTCTGGCGCATTATATGCCTGAGGGGCGCGTGAACTTGCCCGATGATCTGGACCTGAGCCGGTTTGACCGCATTCTGATGGTCGCTTGCGGGACCGGCTACTACGCCTGTTTCGTCGCGAAATACTGGTTCGAGACCATTGCCCGCATGCCGGTGGAAATCGACGTGGCCAGCGAATTCCGCTACCGCGAGCCCCCGGTCGATGACCGCACGCTAGCGATTTTCGTCTCGCAATCGGGCGAAACCGCCGACACGCTCGCCGCGCTACGCTATGTGAGCGGCAAGACCACCACCGTTGCGGTCGTGAACGTGGACACGTCTTCCATCGCCCGAGAGGCCGACATCACCCTGCCGATCCTTGCGGGGGTCGAAATCTCCGTCGCCTCGACCAAGGCCTTCACATCGCAGCTTGCCCTGATGCTGGTGATGGCCCTGGACGCTGCCGCGCAGCGCGGCGCGCTTGATCCTGCGGTGCTCAGCGCGCACCATGCCGACCTCGCCCGTCTGCCCCAGCTCATGTCGCGAGCCATGGGCAGCGAAAGCGCGATCATCGACATGGCCTATGAGCTGTCAGAGGCCCGCGATGTGCTGTTCCTGGGACGCGGCGCGATGTATCCTCTGGCGCTCGAAGGGGCGCTCAAGCTCAAGGAGCTGAGCTACATCCACGCCGAAGGCTACGCGAGCGGAGAGCTCAAACACGGCCCGATCGCCTTGATCGACAGCCATGTGCCGGTGGTCGTTCTGGCGCCGCGTGATCCGCTTTTCGACAAGACCGTCAGCAATATGCAAGAAGTCATGGCACGTGAGGGCAAAGTCTGCCTCATCTCCTGCGAGAACGGTGTCAAGGATGCGGGCGATGGCTGCTGGCAAACTGTCGTCATGCCTGACATTCCCGACCTGCTCGCCCCGCTGGTCTATGCCGTCCCTGTGCAGCATTTGGCCTACCACACGGCTCTCGCCAAAGGCACCGACGTGGATCAGCCGCGCAACCTGGCGAAATCGGTGACGGTCGAATAGCGCCTGCCGCTATAGGCGGTGAATGATCCGGACAGAGTATTTGTGGGAGGGTAGCCCCCTCCCGCAAACGGCATGAAACTCTGCCCTTTCGCCGCTTACGGGGCGTAGAGCACCAGCTCCGGAAGCTCCGTCAGTCCGACCCCAAGCAGCCGCATCGCAGCCAGGCTGACCTGGCTTCCCGATCCGGCATCACCGCCCGAAGGCCGCAGCTCGATATTCGCACTTTTGCCGGTGGCGGCGACCTCGACCCGGCCCGCAGTCAGTTTGGATACAAGCGGCGTCTTCACCCAGATCCCCGGATCGGTCGGCGATCCAAGCGATCCAACCGTGAAGCCAAGCCTGCGCTCTCCCGCAGGTTCTGGGTTGACCGCAAGCGCTTCGGCCCGGTCCTCTGCTGAGGTTGTGTCAAACTCTTCCACGGTACGCGCTTCGGGGCGCGGCGGCGGCGCAGGGGTTTCGTCCAGCGTTTCAACAGGCTCCGGCGGCTTGGGCGCGGCGCTCTCTGTGGCAGCGGGGGGCGTGGGCTGCGGCGCAAACAGCCCTTGCATCGACGGGGACGCACAGGCGCAAAGGGCGAGCGGGGCAAGAAGCATCAGTCTCATGCCTTACAGCTAGCGCGCGCCATCGCCTGCGTCCACCACCTTCGCGCTTGCTCATAGGCGGTCCTGCGCCTAGGGTCGCGCCATGTCCTCGGCACCGCTCATCGACCCGTTTGCCCGCGCTATCACCTATCTGCGCCTGTCGGTCACGGACCGCTGTGATTTCCGCTGCACCTACTGCATGGCGGAGAACATGACCTTCCTGCCCAAGCGCGACCTGCTCTCTCTGGAGGAGCTGGACCGCCTGTGCACCGCGTTCATCGGCCTGGGCGTACGCAAGCTGCGCATCACTGGCGGAGAGCCGCTGGTCCGGCGCGATATCATGACCTTCTTCGAAAACATCGCGCGCCATCTCGGTACCGGTGCTCTGGATGAACTGACCCTGACCACCAATGGCAGCCAGCTCCACCGCTTCGCGGGCGACCTGCACCGGATCGGCATGCGGCGGATCAACGTCTCGCTCGACACGCTCGACCCGGAAAAATTTGGCGCGATCACCCGCTGGGGCCGCCTGCCCCAGGTACTGCGCGGGCTCGACGCCGCCCAGGAGGCCGGGCTTCGGGTCAAGCTGAACGCCGTCGCGCTCAAGGGCTTCAACGAAGATGAGCTCTTCACCCTCACCGAGTTTTGCGCGGCCCGCGACATGGACCTGACCTTCATCGAAGTCATGCCCATGGGCGACATGGGCGAAACCGACCGGCTGGGCCAGTATTGGCCGCTCAGCGACCTGCGCGCCCAACTCGCGGAGCGCTACACGCTCACCGATCTGGCGGAGCGGACCGGCGGCCCCGCCCGCTATGTGCGCCTTGAGGAGACCGGCCAGAAGATCGGCTTCATCACCCCGCTGACCCATAATTTCTGCGAAAGCTGCAACCGCGTGCGGATCACCTGCACCGGAGAAATCTACACCTGCCTTGGCCAGGAAGGTCACGCCGATCTGCGCGCCCCGCTGCGCGCCAGCACAGACGACGCCCCGCTGATCGACGCAATCCGCCGCGCCGTGGGCGAGAAACCCAAAGGGCACGATTTCGACTACTCGCGCGGCCAGACGGACGGCCAGATGTCGCGTCACATGTCCCACACGGGCGGCTGACCCATGGCCCTTGCCCTTGCGCTTTATCGCGGGCTCACCGGCCCGGCGGCACCGCTGTTGATCGCGCGCGACGCGGCCCGTCTGCGCCGCGCCGGGCTGGCGCCAGACCGGATCGCCGAGCGGCGCGGCAAGGCGTCCCTGGCCCGCCCCGCTGGCGCCCCGCTGATCTGGATCAACGCTGTCTCCATGGGCGAATCCCTCTCGGTCCAGCCGGTCATCGCGGCGCTGTGCGCAGCCGGTGCGCATGTGCTGCTGACTACGACCACAGCCACCGCCGCACAGATGGCCGGGGACCGCCTGCCCGAAGGCGCATGGCACCAGTTCGCACCGCTCGATCTGCCCGGCCCGGTGACGCGCTTCCTGGATCACTGGCGCCCCGACGCAGCGGTGTTCGTGGAAAGCGATCTCTGGCCGCGCCAGATCCTGGCGGCTCAGGCGCGTGGCATCCCGCTTGCGCTCATCAACGCCCGCCTGTCGCAGGGCTCCCTGCGCGGGTGGAGCGCGGCGCCCCGCAGCGCCCGGCGAATCTTCTCGGCCTTCGATCTGGTCCGGGTTCAGACCGCCAGCACGGCAAGCGCGCTGAAACGGCTCGGGGCCCCTCGCGCTGCGATCACCGGAGACCTGAAAGCCGTCGCCGCGCAGCCGCCAGTCGATCCCGCAGCACATGCGGCCCTGAGCGCCGCCATCGGCACAAGGCCGCTCTGGCTCGCGGCATCGACCCACCCGGGCGAAGAAGAGGCCTGCGCGACCGCGCATCCAACGCTCCCGGATGAGGCTCTGCTGATCCTCGCCCCGCGCCATCCCGAACGCGGGCCCGAGATTGCCGCGCAGCTCTCCGCTCAGGGCTGGCGCACCGCCCTGCGCAGCACCGGCGCGCTGCCCGATGCCTCCACCCAGATCTACATCGCCGACACACTGGGAGAGCTCGGCCTGTTCTACAGCCTCGCGCCGCTCGCCTTCATCGGAGGCTCTCTGGTGGCGCTTGGCGGTCACAATCCCTATGAGGCCGCGCATTTTGGCACGGCGCTTCTGACCGGCCCCAACCGCAGCAGCTTCAAGGCCCCCTATGATGCCCTGATCGAGGCAGGTGCCTGCGTGAGCGTGCCGGACGCGGCCGCGCTCCCCGCCGCGCTGCGCGCCGCCCTTGCGCCGGAAGCCTTGGCGACGATGCGCGCCGCCCACGCCGGGCTCCCAAAGCCCGACCCCGATCTGCCGCAGCAGATCGCGAGCGACATCATGGCGCTGTCGCGCAGGTAGCCGAGACCTCGGGCGGTAGGCCATGCGGGGGGCAGAGCCCCCGGCGCCCTTAGCCCAGCGGCATCCGTTTCTCGACCACGCCAGCCCACCAGGAACAGCCTGCCGGGATCGCATCATCGTTGAAGTCGTATTCAGGGTGGTGCACCTGCGCCGTATCGCCATTCCCGACGAGGATGTACGCGCCGGGCCGCTCTTCGAGCATATAGGCGAAGTCCTCCCCGCCCATGACCAGAGGCGCTTCGGCGCAGGCGCCTGCCACGTCGCGGGCGACATCTGCGGCAAACTCCGTCTGATCCGGGTGGTTCACCATCACCGGATAGCCCAGCTCGTAATCGGTCTCGACCGTGGCGCCAAATGTAGCGGCCACGCCTGCGCAGATCTCTTCCAGCCGCGCCTTCGCCTGCATCCGCACATCGGGATTCAGCGTGCGGATCGTCCCCCGGATACGCGCCGAGGCCGGGATCACGTTATAGGCATCGCCATCGGAATGGATCGCCGTGACGGTGCAGACAACCTGCTCCACCGGATCCACATTGCGGCTGGCGATGGTCTGCAGCGCTGTGACCATCTGGGCCGCGATCACGACCGGATCGATCCCGTCATTGGGCTTGGCCGCATGGGCGCCCTTGCCACGGATCACCACATCGAACTGATCGGTCGAGGCGAAAAAGCCCCCCGCCCGGATCGCGAAGGACCCCACCGGCACCCCCGGCCAGTTGTGCATCCCGTAAACCTCCTGGATGCCGAACCGCTCCATCAGCCCATCCTCGCACATCACCCGGCCCCCGCCGCCGCCTTCTTCGGCGGGCTGGAAGATCACGATCGCCGTGCCGTCGAAATTGCGGGTCTCACAGAGGTACTGCGCGGCGCCCAGCAGCATCGCGGTGTGCCCGTCATGGCCACAGGCATGCATCACACCGGGCGTTGCGCTTGCATGGTCGGCCCCGGTCGCTTCCTCGATGGGCAACGCATCCATATCGGCACGCAGGCCCACGATCTTGCCCGATCCGTCCTTGCGCCCCTTGATGACGCCGACGACCCCGGTGCGGCCGATCCCCTCGACCACCTCATCGCAGCCAAAGGCCCTCAGCTTTTCAGCCACGAGCGCCGCCGTGCGGTGCGTGTCGAAATTCAGCTCAGGATGCTGGTGGATGTCGCGCCGCCACGCGGTGATCTCGGGCAGGCTTTCAGCGAAACTGTTGCGGATGGGCATGGGGGTTCTCTCGAAGGCTGGACCAAAGTCGCAGCCTAGGCGCCCCCACGCCCCTTCGCAAGATCAGGCGGGGGCCAGAGCCTCCATCACGCCCTTGAACAGGCGCATCCCGTCGGTGCCCCCATGCAGCGGATCAACCGCGCGTTCGGGATGCGGCATCATGCCCAGCACCCGGCGGTTTTCGGACAGAACACCAGCGATATCCGCAACCGAGCCGTTCAGATTGCTCTCATAGGTGAACGCCACCCGGTCCTCCCCGCGCAAGCGGGCCAGATCCTCGTCGCTGGCGGAATAGTTGCCATCGTGATGCGCAACCGGCACCGCGATCCGCTCCCCGGCCTGATAGCCAGACGTGAAGGCGCTGTCCGTGGTCGCCACGCGCAGATGCGCCGTGCGGCAGATGAATTTCAGCCCCGCATTGCGCATCAGCGCGCCCGGCAGCAGCCCGGTTTCGGTCAGCACCTGGAACCCGTTGCACACGCCCAGAACATAACCGCCGCGCGCCGCATGGGCGCTCAAGGCGGCGGTGATCGGCGCCCGCGCCGCAATCGCGCCGCAGCGCAGGTAATCCCCGAAAGAGAACCCGCCCGGAATGGCCACCAGATCGACGCGATCCGGCAAGGCGCTTTCCTTGTGCCAGACCATGGTCACCTCGGCGCCCGCGGCCTCTAGGGCCACCTTCATGTCCCGGTCGCAATTCGATCCGGGGAATACCAGAACCGCCGCCCGCATCAAAGCCACTCCACCCGGTAGCTTTCGATCACCGTATTGGCGAGCAGCTTCTCGCACATCTCCTTGACGGCAGCGTCATCACGCTCCGCCAGCTCCAGCTCGATCACCTTGCCCTGGCGCACGCCCTCGACGCCGCCAAAGCCCAGAGCGCCCAACGCATGCTGGATCGCAGCACCCTGCGGATCCAGAACCCCGTCTTTGAGCATCACGTAAACCCGTGCCTTCATGGCCCTGATCCCTTCTTATTTGTCCAAATACCTCGGGGGAGTCCCGAAGGGACGGGGGCAGAGCCCCCTGCCCCGATGTCAGTTGATGAGCGTCGGCTTGGGCATATGCGTGGCATTCGACGGCATCACACCCAGCCTGCGCGCGACCTCGGTATAGGCATCGGTCAGATTGCCCAGATCGCGGCGGAACACGTCCTTGTCCAGCTTCTGGCCGGTCTCGATATCCCAGAGGCGGCAGCTGTCCGGGCTGATCTCATCCGCGATGATCAGGCGTTGATAGTCGCCGTCCCAGACGCGGCCGATCTCAATCTTGAAATCGACCAAGCGGATGCCGACGCCATGCATCACACCCGACAGCCAGTCATTTACCCGCAAGGCAAGCGCGACGATGTCATCCATGTCCTGCTGGCTCGCCCAGCCAAAGGCGATGATGTATTCCTCGGGCACCAGCGGATCGCCAAGCGCGTCGTCCTTGTAGGAGAACTCCACGATGGGCCGGGGCAGCGGCGTGCCCTCTTCCATGCCCAGGCGCTTCGCCATGGAGCCGGCGGCAAAATTGCGCACGATCACTTCCAGCGGCACGATCTCGCACGAGCGGATCAGCTGCTCGCGCATGTTCAGGCGGCGGATGAAATGGGTCGGGACCCCGATCCCGGCGAGGCCTTTCATGAAGAACTCGCTCAGGCGGTTGTTCAGAACGCCCTTGCCTTCGATCACGTCGCGTTTCTCGGCGTTAAAGGCGGTGGCGTCGTCCTTGAAGTACTGGACCAAAGTCCCCGGCTCGGGGCCTTCATACAGGATCTTTGCCTTGCCCTCGTAGACCTTCTTGCGTCGTGCCATGGGTGCTCCTTCGTGCCGCGTCGGGGCGGCGATCATGCGAAAACGGGCCGCAACCCGCCTGTCAGGCCCTGCACATACGCCAAGCCCCCCTTGCGGGCAAGCGCGCGGGCAGGCATATCAGAGCCAACCATAGGCCCTTTCGACGGAGACGCCCGATGTCCACGACCTTTGATGACCGCGAACACGCGTTCGAAGCCAAATTCGCCCATGACGCAGAGATGCTGTTTCGCGCCGAAGCCCGTCGCAACCGTCTGGTTGGCATCTGGGCCGGCGAAATGCTGGGCAAGAAGGGCGACGACATGGAAGCCTTCATCCGCTCGGTGATGAAAGCCGATTTCAAGGTCGCAGGCGATGAAGACGTCCTCGACATGCTCGCCCAAGAGCTGGACGGCATGGCGACCCGCGAAGAAATCCGCGCCAAGCTGGACGCTTGCATGGTGCAGGCCAAGACCCAGGTGATGAACGAAGCGGGCTAACCCCCGGTTTCGCCAGATCGAAAGGCGCGGTGCCGGGGCGCCGCGCCTTTTTCGTTTCTCTTCCCCTCCCCGCTCAGACAGGTTTCCCCATGACCAATGCGCTTTCCCGACTGCTCGAAACCCGCGACTGGCTGCTGGCGGATGGTGCCACCGGCACCAACCTGTTCAATATGGGGCTTCAGTCAGGCGATGCGCCCGAGTTCTGGAATGCCGACCACCCGGAGCGGATCACCAAGCTTTATAAGATGGCGGTCGATGCCGGATCGGACCTGTTCCTGACCAATAGCTTCGGTGGCAACGCCTCGCGTCTGAAGCTGCATGACGGCCAGACCCGCGTGCGCGAGCTCAACCGCCTGGCCGCCGAGATCGGCCGCGAGGTCGCGGACAGTGCCGGGCGCCCGGTGATCGTAGCCGGATCGGTCGGTCCGACCGGGGAAATCATGGCGCCGATGGGCAGCCTGACCCACGAGCTCGCCGTGGAGATGTTTCATGAGCAGGCCGAGGGCCTGAAGGAAGGCGGAGCCGATGTGCTCTGGGTGGAGACCATCTCCGCCGCCGAAGAATTCGCCGCCGCCGCCGAGGCCTTTGCCAAGGCGGACATGCCTTGGTGCGGCACGATGAGCTTCGACACCGCCGGGCGTACCATGATGGGCTTCACCTCTGCCGATCTGGTGAAGCTGGTCGACAAGCTCGACCACCCGCCGCTCGCCTTTGGTGCCAATTGCGGCGTGGGCGCGTCGGACCTGCTGCGCACCGTGCTGGGCTTTGCCGCCGGCGGCGCGAGTCTTCCGCTGATCGCGAAAGGCAATGCGGGGATCCCGAAATATGTCGATGGCCACATCCACTATGACGGCACGCCCGAGCTGATGGCGGATTACGCCTGCCTGGCCCGCGACGCGGGCGCGACGATCATCGGCGGCTGCTGCGGCACCACGCCGGAGCATCTGGTCGCGATGCGCGCAGCGCTTGAAACCCGGCCCAAAGGCGACAGCCCGACGCTCGATGAGATCGCGACGAAGATCGGCGGCTTTTCGTCGGCCAGCGATGGCACCGATGACGAAGGCCCGACCGCCCGGCGCGGTCGCGGGCGGCGGCGCAGCTAAGGCTGCGGGGCCTGCCCCCCGGGCGCCCCCCGCTCAGAACAGTTCGAGCTGATCGCCCGCGCGCGGCGGCACCTTGAAAAGATCGCAGCGCAAAGGGCGCCCGGCGTCATAGCCAAGCCGCTGCTGGGCCACGCGAAAGCGCGCCTTGAGCAGCTTGGCCCAAGGGCCCTGCCCCTCCATCCGCGTGCCAAAGCGCGAATCGTAGTCCTGGCCGCCGTGCAGCTCGCGCACGCGGCCAAGGATGCGCGCCGCGCGATCCGGGAAGGCGTCTTCAACCCATTCGCGAAACAGCGGCGCCACCTCTAGCGGCAATCGCAGCGGGATCATCGACGCGGCGCACGCGCCGGATTCGCGGGCGCGGGTCAGGATCGGCTCTATCTCGTGATCGGTCAGGGCCGGGATCACCGGCGCAACCAGGACGCGGACCGGGACACCTGCACCGGCCAGCGTGCGGATCACCGAAAGACGGCGCTCCGGCGGAGGTACGCGCGGCTCCATCGCGCGGGCGACAGCGCGATCCAGCGTGGTCACGGAGATGCCGACCTCAAGCAGGCCGCGCTCCGCCATGGGCGCCAGGATATCCAGATCCCGCTCAATCAGGCTGCCCTTGGTCACAATGCTCACCGGATGGGCGAAATCGCGGCAGACCTTAAGGCAGCGGCGCATGATCTGCCGGTCCTTCTCGATCGGCTGGTAAGGATCTGTATTGGTGCCAAACGCAAGCGGCGCGGGCACATAGGTCTTGGCGGAGAGCGCCTTGGCCAGCAGATCGGGCGCCGAGGGCTTGGCGATCAACCTGGTTTCGAAATCCAACCCCGGGGACAGATCAAGCCACGCATGGCTGGGCCGGGCAAAGCAGTAGATGCAGCCGTGCTCGCACCCCCGATACGGATTGAGCGAACGATCAAACGCCACATCAGGTGAGCGGTTGCGGCTGATCACCGTGCGGGGGCGCTCCTCCCGGACTTCGGTGCGCAGGGGCGGCAGATCGTCATCGGGCGCCCAGCCATCGGGTGCTGCATCGCGGGTGTGCGAAACATGGCGCGACGCTGTGTTGCTGCGCGCTCCGCGGCCTTTCACCTGATCTGGATGATGTGTTCCGGTCATAACCAGATATTAGAACATTTGGCGAACACATGAAAGGCGCTCACGGCGCATGGGAAAATCTTTCATTTGCGCTCAGGTCGGGAAGATATCATGTGAGGTCGCAATCCGATCAGACCCTGCGGGCCAATTCGCGCCATGCATTCTGAAACCGCTTGGAAAAAGGGCCAGCCATGTCAGAGGAAGACGACATCATCCTGAGCGAGCTCGACGATGACGAGCTGGTCGAACAGATGTTCGACGATCTCTACGACGGCCTCAAGGAAGAGATTGAGGAAGGCACACGGATCCTGCTGGATCGCGGCTGGGTGCCCTATGACGTGCTAACCAAGGCCCTGGTCGGCGGCATGACCATCGTCGGAGAAGATTTCCGTGACGGGATTTTGTTCGTGCCGCAGGTTCTTCTGTCGGCCAATGCGATGAAGGGCGGGATGGCGATTCTCAAGCCGCTCCTGGCCGAAACCGGCGCACCGCGCATGGGCAAGATGGTGATCGGCACCGTAAAGGGCGACATCCACGACATCGGCAAGAATCTCGTCGCGATGATGATGGAAGGCGCCGGGTTCGAGATCGTCGACCTGGGCATCAACAATGCGGTCGAAGACTATTTTGAGGCGCTCGACAGTGAGCAGCCCGACATCTTGGGCATGTCTGCGCTGCTGACCACCACGATGCCCTATATGAAGGTCGTGATTGACACGCTGAAGGATCAGGGCCGCCGCGACGACTATGTCGTGCTGGTCGGCGGAGCCCCCCTCAATGAGGAATTCGGCAAAGCGATTGGCGCTGACGCTTATTGCCGAGACGCCGCCGTGGCGGTGGAGACCGCAAAATCCTTCATGTCGCGTCGGCACAACCAAACGGGAGCGTAACCGCCATGACCCGCTGGGTCGGTATCATCCTTGCGGTCATCGTGCTCGGCGCGATGACCGTCCGACTGGGCCTTGTTCTGTCGAGCGTGATCGGAGCATCGCCATGGGGCCTACTGGCGCTGATCCCCGTTCTTCTTTTGGCCGTCGTGATCGTGCGGCTGATCGCTGGACCCTAGGCGCCATGCCTTCAACAGAGCCACGCGTTCTGATCCTTGCCTGCGGCGCCTTGGCCCGCGAGATCCGCGCAATCATCGACACCCACGGCTGGGCCCATGTCCACCTGCATTGCCTGCCCGCCATCTTGCACAACAGCCCGGCGGACATCCCGGGCGCCGTCGCACAGGCGATTGAACAGCGCGGGCAAGGGTTCGACCGCGTCTTCGTCGCCTACGCCGATTGCGGAACCGGCGGCGCCCTGGAGGCCGTCTGCCGCGCGCAGGGCGCCGAGATGATCGCCGGGCCGCATTGCTACGCCTTTTTCGACGGGCTGGATCAGTTTGCCGCCCGCGACGAGCCGACCAGCTTCTATCTGACGGATTTCCTGGCCAGGCAGTTCAACGCCTTCGTGTGGGAGCCTTTGGGGCTCGACCGGCACCCGGAGCTCCTGCCGCTTTACTTCGGGAACTACGAAAAGCTCGTCTACCTGGCGCAAACCGATGACAAAGCGCTGACTGCCGCAGCGCAGGACGCGGCCAATCGACTCGGCCTCGCGTTCGAGCGGCGGAAGACCGGCTACGGAGACCTGACCCCGGCGCTCACGACCGCCGCGAAACTCTGATCCTAGCCAGCGGTGGCACGGATCCGCTCGACCATCGCAGCAAGGCCGTTGGACCGTTGGGCCGACAGGTGATCCACCAGATCAAGCCGCGCCAATTCGGCCCGCGCGTCAATCGCAGCCACTTCGCCGAGCGGCACCCCGTCATAGAGCGCGCGCAACACAGCGATCAGCCCGCGCACGATGATTGCGTCGCTATCGCCGCGGAAATGATAGAGACCGCCCGCAGGTTCTGGATGCAGCCAGACCTGGCTGGCGCAACCGTCGACCTTGGTCGCGGGAACCTTCAGGGCCTCTTCCAAAACCGGCATCTCGCGGCCCAGCTCGATCACGTGGCGGTAGCGGTCTTCCCAGTCATCCAGGAAGGCGAAAGTGTCTGCGATCTCTTCGAAATCCGGGCGTGCCATGACGATATCTCCTGCTTGGGACGCTCTAGACGCTCCTTGCGCCGTCGTCCAGCATGGCGGTGCTTTTCAAGCGGCTGTGGATCGGCTACCCCGGAAGAGAGAAATGCGAAAGGAGAGCCCATGCGATCGGTTCTGACGCTTATGACCTGTGTTGCCCTGACCGCGTGCGGCGGAGCAGGCTCTTTGGGGTCTCTCGGATCGGGATCAAGCGGATCGCTGGGATCCATCGGGTCGCTGGGATCGCTTGGCATCGGCGGAGGTCCGAAAGTGGCCGGAGCCGCGCCGCGCGCCACCCTGCCGCCGCTGATCCCGGAAGGTCGTCAGGCCGTCGTTGCTGACCGCCGCGTGTTGGCCGGATCCGTGACAGGCGCTGAGCTAACGCCCACCGCGGGCGGCGCCCTGCTGCGCGTCAGTGGTACACCCCAGGTCGCGGGCGCATATAACGCCGAATTGGTTCTGGCCGGGCGGCAAGGCGCCACGCTGCTGGTCGATCTGCGTATGAACGCACAGGCGGGAGGGCGGATCGAGCCAGGTCAGGTGACCGTCGCTCGTCGGCTGACCCCCAAGGATCTCGCCGGAATCCGTAGCATCACCATCCGCGCAGCAGGCAACAGCCGATCCCTCCGGCGCTGAACGGGTTGGTGCGCGCGCCCGTCGCACATGCTGCGCGATCGGGGCGCTTGATCCCAGCGGCGGAAAGGCCCCCGTCCTGCTTTCTCCAGTCACGCCGGTGGTGTTTGACGGGACTTCATTCGTCATAGCTGTCGTAGGCGCATCTTCCATTGGGTGCCCCGCTGCGATTTCAGTGCAGCAACCGTTGCGCTGACCATCGCAGAACCCAGTCCGCTTCCGGAATGTGCTGCGCAGCTTCCCCCGACCGCGCAGACAAACCTGCAGTTTGAGCACGCCTCGCGCTAGGAGGCCGAGCCACCCGCGCTGCGTGTCAACGCGATCTGCTCCTGAACAACGCGCGTCAGGTCCGCCAGAGAGAAAGGCTTGGGAAGAAACACGGAGTTCGGAATGGCTTCGCGCGCCTCCCTCAGCCTGTCCTCCGCGTAGCCGGAGACGAAAACCACCCGCGTATCGGGCCTCTGAACGAGCGCCTCCCGGACCCAGCCCGGCCCATTCAGTCCTGGCATAACGACGTCGGTGACGAACAGATCAACGTCGGGCGCGTCGCGCTCCAGCAGCGCAAGCGCCTCCTCCCCACTGCCCGCCTCAATCACCTGATAGCCCCGCAAGTTCAGGGCGCGCGAAGCGAAAGCGCGGACCGGGGCTTCGTCTTCGACCAGGAGCACCGTCCCGCCTGCTTCCGTCTCTTCGTCTTTCTGCAGCTGTGGCTCGGCCGCAGGCTCTTCGGAATCTGCCGCATGGGCTGGCAAATAGAGGGTGAAAGTTGCGCCCTGATCCGGCGGGCTGTCGGCAAAGATGAAGCCGCCCGATTGCTTGATAATCCCGTAGGCCGTCGACAGGCCGAGCCCGGTGCCCTCGCCCAGCCCCTTGGTCGTGTAGAATGGCTCGAACACGTGACCGATCATCTCCGGTGGGATCCCCCGACCCTCGTCAACCACCCGGACAACCACGTAATCGCCTGGTTGGACCGTCGCACGGTCTCGGCGCAGCGGGGTCGTCAGCGTGACGTTTTCGGATTCGACCCGGATCTCTCCGCCGTTCGGCATCGCATCACGCGCGTTGACCACAAGGTTCATCAAGACCTGTTCCAGCTGCCGCTTGTCCGCAACGACAGAGAGCGGGGCCGGATCGTGAACCAAGTTCAGCTGTATCCGCTCCCCAACCAGGCGGTTGAGCAGGTGGGTGAGTTCCGAGAGCGTGTCGCGCAAATCCAGCTTCACAAGCTGTAGATCCTGCTTACGCGAATAGGCCAGAAGCTGTCGCACCAACGCCGCCGCACGATTGGTGTTTTGCCGGATTTGGCTCAGGTCCGGGAAGTCCGGGTCATCATCGTCGTGACGCAGCAGCAACAGATCGCAATGGCCCGAGATCGCTGTCAGCAAATTGTTGAAATCATGGGCAACGCCCCCGGCCAGCTGACCAATGGCCTGCATCTTTTGGCTTTGGACGAACTGCGCTTCCATCGCCTTGAATTCGGTGACGTCGTGTAGAACGCCGATCAGATGCGGTTGGTCGCCGCCGCGCGATTTACAAAGAGTTATCTGCACCGACAGATCCCGCCGTCGACCCGCGCCGCGCAGAAACTGGGGCTGCGGACGCCCGGGCGCACGATGCGCCTCGAGAAGCCAGTCCACCATCGGCCGCCCGAGCCCTTCCAGAAGGTCCCCGACTCGGGTGCCCGGCACGATGTCGCTGCGCAGCAGCTCCCGCGCGCCGCTGTTGGAGCCCAGGATCTCTCCGCTCAGTGCGATTTTGAGAAGCGGGACCGGGAGCTCCTCCACCACGTCCCATCCGGGGTCGAGCCCTGCTTTGTCGCCCCCCGCCTGACCCGGGAGAAGATAGATCTCCCGACGTCCGCCCGGACCGGGGACTTCGGCAACAACGGCGTCCAGCGGACCGGACGCGCCATTGACGCGATGGACCTGCCCCGATTCGATTGGAAGGGCGCGGAAGATTTGATCTAGCGCGCGGGGTCGGCCACCCAGAATCTTGCGAAAGGCCGGGTTCATGTAGAGCACCGCCCCGCCCCGCCCGGCGGTCAGCATGGGGAGCGACAGGGCCTCTCCCTCATGGGCGTCATCGGCCAGATCGACCACGCGCCACAGGAAGTGATCGGCAGAGACCTGAGCCACCGACACCGAAAGGGTGTTGCTGCGCGTGAGCAGGTCCTCCCGCGCATGACCGACCGTATGCGCGCCGCGCGAAAGGCGATCAACCAAGGCTGCGGGGTTGGCCAGTTGATCGTCAAAATACCCCCGAATATCAGACCCTTCAAAGCGCAACGTCCCAGCGGGATTGCGTTTGAGGATCGCGCCGGAGGCATCCGTCAGAAAGGCCGGCTGATCTTCCGTCTCAACGAGGCGCATGGTGGCGTCTAGGACGGCGGCACGCTTGCGCTGTTCAAGCGCGAACCGCGCCGCGATCCAGATGCTGGCCCCGACCAAGGCAAGCCCGGCGATCCGCAGCGCGGGTCCGAGCGCGGACCCCTCCAACAGCAGCGTCACCGCCAGAAAGATCAGCCCCGCGATGGCAGCCGCCACAGCCTGCCCCAGCCGCGCCAGGGGGACCGAGGGCGCAAGAGAGTGCACCGTTGCCACCTGTTCCCAACCTCCAGTTGTCCTAGCGCACGCTACCCCCTTAAGCGTTAACGTGGCGTTAATCGCGACGCAGCAGCGCCATGAAGAATCCGTCTCCGCGCGGCCCCGGCATCCAACTGTGCGACCGGATCAGGCGCCATTCGGGATGGCGGGCGCGAAAATCCGACACGACATCGTCGTTCTCTTGCGCAAAGAGCGAGCAGGTCGCGTAGGCCAGATGCCCGCCGGGCGCGACCAATTGGAACGCATCATCCAAAATGCCCCCCTGCAACACAGCGAAGCGGTCCAGATCCCCGGCGCTCAGCCGCCATTTCGCCTCGGGCGTGCGGCGCCAGGTGCCCGAGCCGGAACAGGGCGCGTCACACAGCACCAGATCATAGGGCGTCGCTGCGGCTGGATCCGAAAGCGTGGTGATCTGCGCCCCGGCACGCGCGGCGCGGGTGGGAAGATCGGCCATGCGTTGCGGCGCCGCATCATGGGCGTACCCGATGATCCCGGCGCGGTCGGCCAAGGCGAGGATCTTGCCGCCACCGCCCGCACAGTAGTCCATCACGCGGGCGCCATCGGTCAGCGGCAGATCGAGACAGAGCGCCTGTGCGCTCGCATCTTGCAGCTCGACCAGACCGGAGAGGTAAGGCGCGCTGTGCTGCACGCGCCGCGCGTTCTGGACAACTTCAAGAGCGGTCGCAACGCCGGGCACCGGCACGGCGGCAATCTCTTCCTCGGCAAGTTGGCGCTGCGCCTCCGCCAAGGAGGCCCGCGCGGTCAGCACCCTGAGAAAGACCGGAGCTCGGGCGCGCTGCAGATCACCCAAATTCTCAGCTTCGCCCGGTATGCTTTTGTTCAACAGACCAAAAACCCAATCCTGAAGATCGGATTTCACAGCCGGCGGCGGCGCAGTATCGGGGCCGGTGCGTTCCTCCGCGGTCAGGGGGCTCGGCGCGTGGCCGACCCCGGAGAAGAGCGCATCCAGATCCGCGCCGTTCATCCGCAGCAGGCCGATCATGCGCCCGCGACCGGTCTCCGCCCCGCCTTCCCAGGCGGCAGAACGCCAGCAACGCAGCGCATCGAACACGTGATCGCGCACCGCGGCGCGGTCCTTCGATCCGGCGTAGCGGTTGGCCCGGGCCCAGTTGGTGAGCGCCTTCTCGGCCGGAGCCCCAGCGGCGATCTGATCCAGCAGCTCGATCGCCGCCGCAACGCGGGCACCCGGTGTCATCAGCCGCGCCGGTAGTTGGGGCTTTCGCGGGTGATCTGAACGTCGTGAACATGGCTCTCGGCCAGCCCCGCATTCGAGATCCGCACGAATTTGCAGCCGGTGCGCATATCCGCGACCGTCGCCGACCCGGTATAGCCCATGGCCGCGCGCAAACCACCAACCAACTGGTGGATCACCGCGCCGGCGGCACCTTTATAGGGCACCTGCCCCTCGATCCCTTCGGGGACCAGCTTGTCGCTGGCAGCGTCCTTCTGGAAATAGCGATCCGCCGAGCCCCGCGCCATTGCGCCCAAGGAGCCCATGCCGCGATAGGATTTGAACGACCGGCCCTGATAGAGGATCACCTCACCCGGGCTTTCATCGGTCCCCGCCAGCATGGATCCGACCATGGCGCAGGAGGCTCCCGCCGCGATGGCCTTGGCGAAATCGCCCGAAAACTTGATCCCGCCATCCGCGATCACCGGGATGTCTCCGGCGGCCTCGGCGCAATCCATGATCGCGGTGAGCTGCGGCACCCCGACCCCGGCCACGACCCGAGTCGTGCAGATGGAGCCCGGCCCGATCCCGACCTTTACCGCATCCGCCCCGGCGTCGATCAGCGCGCGGGTGGCTTCGCCCGTCGCCACGTTCCCGGCGACGATCCGGGTGTTGCCCGCGATCTTCTTGGCCTCTTCCACCGCCTTCGCGACGCCTTCGGAATGGCCGTGGGCGGTGTCGATCACCACCAGATCACAGCCCGCATCCACAAGAGCACGCGTACGCTCAAGCCCGGCCTCGCCGACGGTCGAGGCGGCCGCGACCCGCAGCCGTCCCAGATCGTCCTTGCAAGCCATGGGGTTGAGCACGGATTGCTCGCTGTCCTTGAGCGTCAGAAGGCCGGTCAGCTTCCCTTCCTTGTTGACGATCAGCAGCTTCTCAATGCGGCGGGCCTTCATCAGGTTGCGGGCCTCATTGCGGTTCACCGGCTCGGTCAGGATGGCGAGATTTTCGCTCGTCATCATCACGCTCACGGGGGTCGCATCGTCTTCGGCAAAGCGCATGTCACGGTTGGTCACGATACCCTGCACGCGGCCATCCTCGCCCACTACTGGAAAGCCGGTGATGCGGTAGCGCTCCATCAGGGCCTTGGCATCGCCCAGCGTCTGATCCGGGCGCAGGGTGATCGGCTGATACACAACGCCGGACACGAAGCGCTTGACCCGGCGCACCTGGCGGGCCTGCTCTTCCACCGACAAGTTGCGGTGCAGCACGCCCATGCCGCCGTTTTGCGCCATGCAGATTGCCATCTTGCTTTCGGTCACAGTGTCCATGGCCGAGCTGAGCAGCGGGATGGTCAGGCGGATGTCTTTCGTGACCTGCGTCCCGGTGTCGGCCGTGGAGGGCATCACGCTCGATGCCTGGGGCACCAGCAGCACATCGTCAAAGGTGAGGGCCTCGCGAATCTCCATCGTATCTCTCCGGGAGCTGATTTCACTTGGCACGTCCCTATTGCACGCGCTCGCCAAAAGAGAAACCCCCGACGGCGCCATGGACAGGCAGAGCACGGGCGGGTTATCTCGCTGCGACACGGAAACGAGGAGACGTCGCCATGCGCTATGAGTACAAGGTCATCCCCGCCCCGAAACGCGGAGAAAAGGCCAAAGGCGTCAAGAGCGGCGAAGACAGGTTCGCCCGCGCCATCGAGTCGCTGATGAACAGCCAGGGCGCGGAGGGCTGGGATTATGTGCGGGCCGACACGCTTCCCGCCGAAGAGCGCAAGGGGCTCACCGGGACAACAACCGTCTATCACAATCTGCTCGTGTTCCGCCGCCCGCTGGGCAGCGACGACGCCGACGACCTGAAGGCCCATCCGCTGGACCTGCCCAGCAACGATCTCGCCCCGGAACAGCCCAGCCTGTCGGCGCCGGTTGCCCCGCACCGGACCGATCGGCCCGAGCCGACCTTCCGGCGGGCTGCCCCCGCGCTCGGCGCGGCTGCCAGCCCCGAGCCCGAGACGACCCCGCAAGAGGACAGCGATGCGCCAACGACACCGCTCTTTGGCAGCGCCGACGACAGCACCGACCCTGAGAACCCGCGCAACCAGGACTAAGGTCGCGCCCTGGATCGGCGCGGCTCCGCCGTCATGGAAATTTTATCTGACAGCCCCTTCACCTCGCGGACCAAAAGTCTAAACTGCCGCGTCCGACCAAAGTGACGATGAGGCATGGCCATGAGCAAAAGCGATCCTTTCGGCTTCGATATTTCTGTATCTTCCGCCAAGAAGAAGAAGCCGCGTGGCCGCCGTGGCATGTCTGGCGCATTCGAAACCTCGACCCGCATCTGTGATCACGAGGGCTGTGAAGAGGCCGGAAAATACCGCGCGCCGAAATCGCCCGACTCGCTCGATGATTTCTTCTGGTTCTGCAAGGACCACGTGCGCGAATATAACCTGAAGTGGAACTTCTTCGACGGCTCGACCGAAGAGGACATCTCCGCGCAGGCTGACAAGGACCGCGTGTGGGAGCGCGAGACCAAGCCCTTCGGCAAGAAAAGCGAAGAGCAGCGCGCCTGGGCCCGATTGGGCATCGAAGACCCGCATCAGGTGCTGGGCGAAAACGCGACCCGCAATCCGGGGCGCGCTGCGGCGGGGCGCAAACTGCCTCCGACCGAACGCCGGGCGGTCGAGATTCTCGAAGCGCGCGACGACATGACAAAGATCGAGATCCGCAAGGCCTACAAGGCCCTGATCAAGGTGCTGCACCCCGACATGAATGGCGGCGACCGATCCCAGGAAGAGCAGCTTTCCGAAGTCGTCTGGGCCTGGGATCAGATCAAAGCGAGCCGGAACTTCCCCGAGAAGTAAGCCGCCGCGCGACAGCCTCAACCAACACCGGCCGCGGCGCTCTCAGGCGCGGCCACCCTTCGCAGGGTGCTGCGGCGGGCGCCGGTGCCCGGCGGCGGAACGCGCAGGCCTTCTCGGCCTGCCAGATCTTCATCAGCCAGTGGATGGTCAGCGCCTCAAACGGCCAGACCGCCAGCGGCACAGGCCCGTCAACGGCCAGTTCAACCACGACCAATGGGCCATAAAGCGTCCCGTGAAGCGGCACGATGAGCGTCCCGGCGATCAGGGTTGCCGTTAGCGTCAGCATGATTTGAGCGGCCAGAGATCGCACAATCCCGCACGCACCCGGGTGCCCGATCGCTCGGAAGTGAATCGCAAACCCGACCATCATCCCGAGGATCGCGGCGACCACGATCCAGGCGATCATGTGATCGCTCATGCCCGCCAACACCCCGTCATGACGCAGCCGCTGCGCCGCGCCATAGCCTGCCGCCCCGGCAACACAGCCGTGGTAGAGAAAGAGCAGCAGCAAGATGCGGTCGCCGGTGCGCGCCAAAGCCATGGGCCAAAGTCCTTAAGGATCGTTTTGCCCGCTTCGCTCGCCGCCAAATGCGGCGACAACATGGCGTCCCGCCAGAAACAGATTGGTTCCGTTGCGGGAGGCGGATTTACGCCGGTCGAAACACCAGGCTGACCCCGTTTATGCAGTGGCGCTTGCCGGTCGGCGCGGGACCATCGTCGAATATGTGGCCCAGATGGCTGCCACAACGGCGGCAGTGGCATTCGGTGCGCACATAGATCAGCTTGCGGTCGCGCGACGTGCCGATTGCATCGGGCAGCGATTCCCAAAAGGACGGCCAGCCCGTGCCGCTGTCATATTTGGCGTCCGAACCATAGAGAGCCAGATCGCAGCCCCGGCAGTGATAGGTGCCCGCATCATACAGCTTGTCGAGCGGCGAGCTCCCCGCGCGCTCGGTGCCGTGATCGCGCATCACGCGGTATTCCAGATCGCTCAGCAACGCGCGCCATTCGGCGTCGGTCCGCGTGATCTCGAAGCTCTCCTTGGCTCGCAGCGGCGCAGCCAGAACGGCGGCACTGCCGAGGCTGGCGGCCACAAAGCCGCGACGGGTCAGACGGGGTTTCAGGGCGCGGTGAGCGGTCATGGCAGATCTCCTTTGTTGTGCTGAACATACGCCGCGCCCGTGGACGCGTCAGCCCGACCCAACGCAGATGTGAGCCCCCGTGCGCAGCGCCCGATCAGTCGCGCAGCGCGCCGCGTGCGATTTCGGTCTCACCCTGGCGCAAGATCAACACCGCCCCGCGCACAGTGATGTCGTCCAAAGACCGCTGGATGATCCGCAGCCCATCCGCATCAGGCGCTCCCACCGGGCCCAGATCAACCTCCGCCCGGCCCCGTTGATCGATCCAGAGCCTCTGATCGTCCTGAACCTCGGGACCGCGCAGACCGATCACTCCCCGATCGGGCGCCACGGCGACTTCGGCCACTGCGCTGCCGCGAAGCTGCGCCGACCAGATACCGTCAGGCGCACCCGGACCATCCAGCAGCCCGGTCTGCAGCATGATCCAGCCCACCAGAACCGCGATGATTGAGCCCACCACGAGCGCGGTGCCATCAAGGCTGTCCCACAGCCCGGCCAGGCCCCGCCGCCGCGCGGATCGGACAAGGGCCGATCTCAGATCAGGCGGGAGCGGCATAGGATCGCTGACATGGTCCGCAAAGCCCGAAAGCGCCTCCACCCAGGCGCCAGCGGCGGCACGCAGGGCCGGGTCGTGCGGCAGGCGTTCGGTCAGCACATCGTCTTCATCCGGCGGCAGAGCATCGAGCACATGCTCCGCTGCTTCCAGTCCGTCTTCACTGTCGGGATCGGTGCGCAACCGGGCCGACAGCAGCGGCTCAACCTCGCGCAGAGCGGCGCGCAGCAAAAGGCGCGCATCGGCGGCAGCGACGCCTCTGCGCTCGGCCAGATCATCGAGGGTTCGACCCTTGGCCCAAACGTCCAGCAAAATGCGGCTCTTGGGCTCGGCCATGTTTGAGAGGATCGCGCGCAACGCAGCCCCATGCTCTGGCTCGGGGGCCAAAAGATCCACGGGTCCATCCGGTGGTGGCGCAGGCTGCGCCCCGGCGCGCAGGCGCTCAACACTCAGATCCCGGGTCTGGCGGATCAGCCAGCCGCGCGTGGTTACGCCGGGCAGTCCGCCCTGCCCCGCGCGCTGCTGCACCTGATCAAACACCGCGGTCGTGACACGCGCGGCCTCAAGCGGATCGGCCAACAGTCCTCGGGCCAGTCCGTAGACCAAGGCCCCGTCACGGTCGATCAGCGCGGCCACGGCCCCTGCCCGTCCCTCGGCGATCTCGACGATCAGGGGATCCGGTTCGTCCACACCCAGCATTGTCCCTGCCCTTTGCTTAGCCCGCCAGCGTCCGGCGATTTGCCATACTGTGCGGCAGGGGCCCTCGGCGCGCAAGTCGCGCGCGCCCCTTGTCGCGGCGCGCGGAATCGGGCATCCCGGCAGGGATTTCAGAAAAGCAGAAGCAGGATAGCGATCATGGCCGGCAGCATTCTCGACCCCAACGCGAAACCGAACGAAGAAATCTCGGTCCGCGACGTGTTCGGCATTGAAAGCGAGATGCATGTCAAAGGCTTCTCGGAGCGCACCGACCGCGTGCCCGAGATCGACCCGACCTACAAGTTCGACCCGGACACCACGCTCGCGATCCTGGCGGGCTTTGGCTACAACCGCCGGGTCATGATCCAGGGCTATCACGGCACCGGCAAATCGACCCATATCGAACAGGTCGCCGCCCGGCTGAACTGGCCCTGTGTGCGGGTCAACCTGGACAGCCATATCAGCCGGATCGACCTGATCGGCAAGGACGCGATCAAGCTGAAGGATGGCGTGCAGGTCACCGAGTTCCACGAAGGCATCCTGCCCTGGGCCCTGCGCAACCCGGTTGCCATCGTGTTCGACGAATACGATGCGGGCCGCGCGGATGTGATGTTCGTCATCCAGCGGGTGCTGGAGCATGACGGCAAGCTGACCCTCATGGACCAGAACGAAATCATCACGCCGAACAAGAATTTCCGTCTCTTCGCGACCGCCAACACGGTTGGTCTGGGCGACACTACCGGGCTCTATCACGGCACCCAGCAGATCAACCAGGCGCAGATGGACCGCTGGAGCCTTGTGGCAACGCTGAACTACCTGTCCCACGATGCCGAGACGGCCATCGTGCTGAGCAAGGTGCCGCAGCTGAACACGGAAGGCGGCCGCAAGACCGTCAGCCAGATGGTCACGGTGGCGGACCTGAGCCGGACGGCCTTCATGAACGGGGATCTGTCCACCGTGATGAGCCCCCGGACCGTGATCGCCTGGGCCGAGAACAGCCGCATCTTCAAGGATGTGGGCTACGCTTTCCGTCTGTCCTTCCTGAACAAATGCGATGAGCTGGAGCGCCAGACCGTCGCGGAGTTCTATCAGCGTTGCTTCGACGAAGAGCTGCCCGAAAGCGCGGCGTCGCTGTCGCTGGGCTGACCTCGCGGAGCCGCTGACGCGGCGCAGGATGTGTTGGGCGCGCGGCGCGGGTGACGCCTTCGGGCTACGCTGCGCCATGCGCCAACCGGGGCCTCCGGCGGAGATATTTGGGTCACAAAGAAAGCCGCTGTGGCGCTTCGAAGGGAAAAGGGTAGGATCAGATCATGCAAAAATCCGACAACCCCGCCGATCCGTTCAAGAAGGCTCTGGCCGAAGCCACCAAGGTTCTGGCCGACGATCCCGAATTGTCGGTGAGCTATTCCGTCGATCCTCCGGGCCTGTCCGGGGATTCGGTGCGCCTGCCGCAAGTGTCGCGGCGCATGACCCGGGACGAAGTGCTTCTGGCGCGCGGCACGGCCGACGGGCTGGCGCTCAAACGCAAGTTCCACGACCCCAGCGTGGCCGCGCGCTATCGGGCGCAGGGGCCGATGGCTCAGGCTCTGATGGACGCGCTAGAGACCGCGCGGGTCGAAGCTCTGGGCGCAGAGCACATGCCCGGCACCGCAGGCAATATCGACGCACGCATCGCCGATGAGGCGCAGCGCAAAGGGTTCGAAAGCATTCTGGAGGCCAGCGAAGCCCCCCTGCCCGATGCCGCAGGCTACATCCTGCGCCAGATGGCCACGGGGCGCGATCTGCCGCCCGGTGCGGCCCATATTGCCGATCTGTGGCGCGAGGCCGTCGAAGGCCAGGCCGGAGAGACCCTGGGCGAGATCGCACAGGCGCTCGACGATCAGGCGGGCTTTGCCCGGCTGGCGCGGCAGCTCGTGCGCGATCTGGGCTATGGCGATCAGCTGGGCGAAGATCCCGACGCCCCCGAGGACGAGGGATCCGACGACGGCGAAGAAGAGGATCAGGCGCCCGAGAGCGGCGATCAGGACCAGGGCGACGAGGAGGAGGATCCCGACGCCTCGCCCGAGAGCACCCAGGAGGAGCAGCAGGACGCCTCTCAGGCCCAGGTGTCGATGGACGATCTGGCCGATGAGGAGCTGGGCGAAGAGGTGGACATGCCCGAGGGCGAAGCCCCGCTTGAGCCGCCCCCGCCCCCCGCAAGCGAGGCCGACCCGGAATACCTCGTCTATACCAGCGAGCATGACGAAGAGGTCCCCGCCGAGGAGCTCGCCGAGCCTGCCGAGCTTGAGCGCCTGCGGACCTATCTCGATCAGCAGCTCGAGCCCCTCAAGGGCGCCGTCAGCCGCCTGGCCAACAAGCTGCAGCGCCGCCTTCAGGCGCAGCAGAACCGCTCCTGGGAGTTCGACAAGGAAGAAGGGATCCTCGATGCCGGGCGTCTGGCGCGGGTGGTGGCGAACCCGACCACGCCGCTCAGCTTCAAGGTCGAGAAGGACACCGAGTTCCGCGACACCGTGGTGACGCTGCTGCTGGACAATTCCGGCTCCATGCGCGGACGGCCGATCTCTATCGCCGCGATCTGTGCCGATGTTCTGGCCCGCACGCTGGAGCGCTGCGACGTGAAGGTGGAGATCCTCGGCTTCACGACCCGCGCCTGGAAGGGCGGGCTGAGCCGCGAAGCATGGCTCAACGCCGGGCGCCCTGCCGCGCCGGGGCGGCTCAATGACCTGCGCCACATCATCTACAAGCGCGCGGATGCCCCCTGGCGCCGGGTGCGCCCCAATCTGGGGCTGATGATGAAGGAAGGCCTTCTGAAGGAAAACATCGACGGCGAGGCTCTGGAATGGGCGCATCGGCGGATGGTCGGGCGGCCCGAGGCCCGCAAGATCCTGATGGTGATTTCCGATGGCGCGCCGGTGGATGACAGCACGCTGTCCGTCAACCCGGCCAACTATCTGGAAAAGCATCTGCGCGACGTGATCGCCATGGTCGAGCGGCGCAAGCAGGTGGAGCTCTGCGCCATCGGGATCGGCCATGACGTGACGCGGTATTATGACCGGGCTGTCACCATCACCGATGTCGAACAGCTCGCCGGGGCGATGACCGAACAGCTCGCCAGCCTGTTTGACAGCGATCCGCGCAAACGCGCGCGGGTGCTGGGAATGCGCAAAGTCGGCTGAGGCCGCGACACGAAGGACGACACGATGTTTCAGGATTTCGACACCCACGCCGACCCAAGCCAGGGCGGTGACCGGTTGAACCGTCTGCGCGCCGAAATGGCGCGCACGGGCGTGGACGGCTTTGTCGTGCCGCTGTCGGATGCGCATCAGGGCGAATATGTCGCCCCGTGCGATGCCCGTCTGGAATGGCTCACCGGGTTTGGCGGCTCGGCCGGGTTCACCGTCGTGCTGGCCGATGCGGCGCCGATCTTTGTCGATGGCCGCTACACGGTTCAGGTGCGCCATCAGGTCGATCTGGCCCATTTCACGCCGGTGGACTGGCCTGCAACCACCCTGCCCGACTGGCTCAAGACGCAGGGCGTTCGCGGCCAGATCGCCTATGACCCCTGGCTGCACACCGTGGCAGATGTCGAAGGCTGGGCCCGCGCGCTTGATGGCAGCGGGATCGAGATGGTGGCGCGTGACAACCTCGTCGATGCGATCTGGGACGACCGCCCCGCCCGCCCGGCAGAGCCAATCCGCATCCAGCCCGACGCCTTCGCCGGGCGCAGCCATGGCGAGAAGCGTCAGGCGCTCGCCGCCGATCTGCGCGCGGCAGGCCATGCGGGGGCGATCATCACGCTCACCGATGCGGTGTGCTGGCTGCTCAACATTCGCGGCGCCGACATCCCGCGCAATCCGATCGTTCACGCCTTTGCCATGCTGAACGCCGATGAGTCCGTCGATCTTTTCACCGATGCACCGGCCTCGGACGCGGTGCGCGCGCATCTGGGCGCGGCCGTGCGCCTGCACCCGCGTGACGCTCTGATCGCGCATCTTGAGCAGGCCGAAGGCCCGGTGCGGATCGACCCCAAAACCGGTCCGGCAGCGGTGCAGGAGCTTCTGCAACAGCCCGTCCATGGCCCCGATCCCTGCGCCCTGCCCAAGGCCCGCAAGACCAACGCCGAGATCGAAGGCGCCCGTGCCGCCCATCTGCGCGACGGGGCGGCCATGGTGCGCTTCCTGCACTGGCTGGACGGCGCCATGGCCGATGGCATCACCGAAATCGACGCCGCCACCCGGCTGGAACAGGAACGCCGCGCCACCAATGCGCTGCTGGATCTGTCCTTCAACACGATCTCGTCCACCGGCCCCAACGGCGCTATAAACCATTACCGCGTCACCCACGAGACGAACCGCACCCTCAAGGAGGGCGAGCTGTTCCTGATCGACAGCGGCGGGCAGTATCAGGATGGCACCACCGACATCACCCGCACCATTCCCGTGGGCGCGCCCAGCGATCTGCACCGGGCCTGCTACACCCGCGTGCTCCAGGGCGTGATCGCGCTGAGCGAGGCCCGCTTTCCCCGCGGTGTCGCGGGGGCGCATCTGGACGCTCTGGCGCGCGCACCGCTTTGGGCGGCTGGGCTCGATTTCGATCATGGCACCGGGCATGGCGTGGGCAGCTATCTGTGCGTCCATGAGGGCCCGCAGCGGATCAGCCGCGCGTCCGACGTGCCGCTTGAGCCGGGGATGATCCTGTCCAATGAGCCAGGCTATTACCGCGCGGGGGATTTTGGCATCCGGCTGGAAAACCTGATCGTCGTGCGCGAGGCCCCCACCCTTGCGGGGCAGGACGCGCGGCCCTGGCTCGACTTTGAGACGCTGACCTTCGTGCCGTTCGACCGGCGACTGATTGACACATCCCTGCTGACCGATGCCGAGAAAGGGTGGATCGACACCTATCACCGCGTTACACAAGACAAGATCGGCCCGCTCATCGAGGGGCCCGCACGGGATTGGCTGGACCAGGCCTGCGCGCCGCTGTGAGGCGGACCCCATTCACGCATTCGTCACAATCCACCCCTAGCTGAACGGGGTGCGTGACGCGAGGAGGCCTTTCATGTCAGCTCAATTCACCATTCGTCCCGCTGGCGGGACCTGGGTCGTGCGGACCGGCGGCGCGGTGATCGGAGAAAGCTCCGAGGCCATCGAACTGCTTGAGGGAGACTACGCGCCCGTGATCTATTTCCCGCGCAAGGACCTGGCCATGGCCTTCCTTGAGCCGACGGAGGAACGCTCCACCTGCCCGCGCAAGGGCGAGGCGCAGTATTTCGACATCGAGATCAAGAGCGGCACCATCCCGAACGCGGCGTGGTCCTACGCGGAGCCCAAAGAGGCCGTTGCCCAGATCAAGGATCACGTGGCCTTCTACACCGAGTTTGTCACTATCGAGCGGGTGTGAGGCCGGCGCGCCGGTGGGGGCTCTGCCCCCGCGCCTTCGGCGCTCCCCCGAGGTATTTTGACAAATAAGAAGAGCGCGCGAGAGCCTTCGGGCTAGGAGTGCTCTTCCTTGGCCGTCGCGGCGAGCGCGCGGTTGTAGGCCTTGAGCGCATCAATATGGAAGAGCGCGCCCCACAGCTCTGGCGGGCTGTCTTCACCGGCCAGATTGACCACGGGAATAAACCGGGCATTGGTGCGCTCGAAGATCGGCATCGCGCTTTCGAGCGTCGCGCCGCGGTCGAGATAATCCCCGTCTTTCACCATCTCCCAGCATTCATCCTCGGGCGCGGCGCGCGGATGCTGGGCGGAGCGCATCACCGTCGCCACCTGGAAGGTGGAGAGCAGATAGGCCTGCGGCCCTTCGGCAAGATGCACGCCGCGCCGTTCAAGCTGAGTGAGGAAGAAGCTCTTGTGCACCAGCTTGGAGGCAATGGCGGAGGAGAGTGACACCGTCACCATCACCGCAAGGCCGGTCTGCCAGTCCCCGGTCAGTTCGAATACGATCAAGGTGGTCGAGATCGGCGCACCCAGCACCGCCGCTGCCACGGCGCCCATCCCGGCAAGCGCGTAGAGCGTGCCTTCGCCTGAGTATTCCGGAACGATGGCCGTGGCGACGATCCCGAAGGCCAGCCCGGTCAGCGCCCCCACCATGAGCGATGGCGAAAAGACCCCGCCGCCCATGTGCCCCGCCATCGTGATTGAAACCGCAACCACCTTGATGACGGCATAAAGGATCGCGGTGTGCCACAGCAGATCCCCGGTCAACGCGCGCGAGGTCGTCTCATAGCCAACGCCGATCACATGGGGGAAGGCAATCGCCAGGAGCCCCAGCAAGGCCCCTGCAAAGGCGGGGCGGAAGGCGCGGTGGACATGCAGGCGCGCCTGCACGCGGGTGGCCAGATCATCGCTCCAGAAGATCGCGCGCATCAGGGCGACCCCCACGAGGCCGCAGAGCAGCCCCAGGATCAGGAAGGCGGGCAGCTCCTGGTAGAACTCAAGTGTGGACTGGCCCGGCAGGAGGAATTCGGTGACGTCTCCGAAGACGAGCCGGTTGATGACCGTGCCCGCAGCCGAGGCGATGACGATGGGCGCAAACGCGTGCACCGCAAAGTGCCGCAGCACGACTTCGAGCGCGAACAGCGCCCCTGCAATGGGTGCGTTGAAGCTGGCCGACACGGCGGCGGCCACCGCACAGCCCAGCAAATCCCGCCCAGTGATCCCGTCTGCGCGGATCATGCGCGACACGGAGCTGGCCAGCAAAGAGGCCAGATGCACCACCGGCCCCTCGCGCCCCGACGAGCCGCCGGAGGACAGCGTGATGAGCGAGGAGATGACCGACACCAGCCCGCGTTTGCGCTTCAGCCGCCCCTCGTAGAGGGCCGCCGCCTCGATCACGTCCGACACGGAGTGCACGGCGGCATCGGTCGTAAAGCGGTCCATCAGGACCCCCACCACCAGCCCGCCGAGGATCGGCAGGATCAGCACTTTCCACCACGCCATGTCGGCGGCAAAGCTATGCAGATGGCTGATGTCTTCGGTGCCGTAGAGCATCGATTGCAGCCATTCGATCCCGAGCCGGAAGCCCATGGCCGCCAGCCCGGAGACAATCCCGAGCACAAGCGCAATGAACCAGAACTGAAGCTGATTGGGCCCTTTGGTCACCAGTACCTTCCAGGCCCGTGAAAGCGGACCCCCGGCGGCGCCTGACGCCTCGGTTTTCGGTGCGGTGCTCATGATGCTGCCTCAACCTATCCCGTTGATAGGCCCGGCGAAAGACCGCAGGAGGCTTCGCGCGGAAGATATAGCGCGGGCGCTACATTGGCCCGTGAAGCCGGCTCTCACTGCGCAGGCGCTCCAGGTCGTTCTCGGCCTCGCGGGCGGCGCGTCCGGAGATCGGCCCCGGCTGCGCGTCATACCATTGCGGCGGCGGTGTCAGCGTATCACCAGACACAATTTTTCCTATCAGCCGACGCAGAGCACGGCCGAGACCAGACAGGTTCATTTTCTTTTCCAGAAAGCTGTTATAGGTTCAAACTACGCCTCCGGCCCCGCTTTCGGAAACGAAAACGCACATGCAATTGATAAGCTGAACTTATGAAGCAACTCCCACCGCTCCCCGCCATTCGGGCGTTTGAAGCCGCCGCGCGGCACCAGAATTTCACCCGTGCGGGAGAAGAGCTGGGCCTGACCCAGGCCTGACCCAGGCGGCGATCTCCTATCAGATCCGACAGCTCGAAGATCGGGTGGGCCAGCCGCTGTTTCGGCGTCATGGACGACGGGTTGAGCTGACCGATGCCGGGCGGTGCCTCTTGCCAGAGGTCAGTGGCGCCTTTTCAACCCTGGAGCGCGCCTTTGCTGCGATTGATCCGATACAGGACAAGACGCTCTGGATCGCCTCCTTTCAGACCTTTTCGACCCAATGGCTTGCGACCCGCGTGGGCCATTTCCAGATTGCCCACCCCGAGTTGACCGTGCGCATCTTTGATCGGTTCTGCACGCAGGACTACGCCATCGACAGCGCCGATGTCAGCATCCGGGTCGGCGCCCCCACGCAGGAGGGGCTAACCGCAGACTACCTCGCCCCGCGCCGCTACGCCGTGGCGGCGAGCCCGGCCCTGCTGGCGCGCCACCCGCCGGTGACCCGTGTCGAGGACGTGCTGAAACTGCCGGTCAACGACCCACAGGACACGGAGTTTACGCATTGGCTGTCAGAGGCGGGGTTTCAGGGCTCCCATACTCACCTGCCGCGCGTGCGGCTGGGATCGCAGACCTATGAGGCGCAGATGGTTCTGGCGGGTCAGGGCATCGCCGCGCTCGACACCTGGCTGTTTCGCGATGCGTTTGCGTCGGGCCAAGTGGTCAAGCTTCTGGATATGGAGGTCGAAGACCCGAAGGGCTACTGGCTCGCCTACCCGGAGCGACTGCGCAAAGCGCCCAAACTGCGGGCCTTTCGCGACTGGATGCTGGAGCAACGGCGGCAGGAAGAGGTTTGAGCCCTACCCGTCGATCAAGGCGCGCGCGGCCTCTCTGGCGGCGTCGGTGATGTTTTCGCCCGACAGCATCCGGGCGATCTCATCCACGCGCGCGGGGCCATCCAGCGGCGTGACGGTGGACAGGGTCTGATCGTCGCTTTGCAGCTTAGACACCCGCCAGTGATGCGCGCCTTGCGCGGCGACCTGAGGCGAATGGGTGACAACCAGCACCTGCCCGCCAGAGGCGAGCGCCTTGAGACGACGCCCGGGTCAGGCATACCTTGAGCGCCAGCAGGAAGCGGCTCAGCTCCCCGCCCGAGGCGATCTTGTCCAGATCGCCCGCCGGAGCGCCGGGGTTGGTGGCGACGCGGAAGGTCACGGCGTCCACGCCGTCCGGGCCCGGCTCGGCAGGTTCGATGGCGACGGTGAAGACCGCACGCTCCATCTTCAGCGGGGCCAGCTCCGCGCCCATGGCCTGTTGCAGGCGGCTCGCAGCCTCGCGCCGCAGCTCCGATAGCTGCGCGGCCTCGGCGTCATAGCGCGCCTGCGCGGCGCTCACGGCCTGTTCCAGTGCGCCCAGCTCTCCGCTGGCATCGTCCAGAAGGGCCAGTTTGCCACGCAGATCCTCGGCAAAGGCGGCCAGATCGTCTTCGCCCACACCGTGCTTGCGGGCCAGACCTCGGATCGCAAAGAGCCGCTCTTCGGTCTGGTCAAGCGCCTGGGGATCGAAGCTCAGCGCCTCAAGACAATCGGCCACGCCTTGCTCTGCCTCGCCAAGCGCGTCAATCGCGCGCGACAGGGCTTCGAGCGGCGCATCCAGGCGCCCTTCGGCCCCTTCGGCGGCGCCGTCCAGCCAGCGGGTGGCGTCCCCGATCATGCCCTCGGCCCCCTCGGGGCCAAGCGCGTTATGGGCGCGGGCGATGTCTTCACGGATGCGGGCGGCGGCCTGCATCAGGCGGCGCTGACTGTCGAGCGCTTCGGCCTCTCCGGGTTCGGGGGACAGGCGGTCCAGCTCTCCGACGGCGTGGCGCAGGAATTCCTCTTCGGCGCGCAGTGCTTCGGCCTGCGCGCGGGCCTCGTCCAGCCGCTGCAAGGCCGCCCGCCGGTCGCCCCAAGCCGCGCGGAGTGGCGCGAAATCCGCGCGCGCATAAGCGTCCAGCAAGGCCCGGTGCCCGCGCGGGTTCAAAAGACCCCGGTCGTCATGCTGGCCGTGCAGTTCCACCAAGGTGTCGGACAGCGCGCGCAGCACCTCGCCGGACACGCGGCGGTCATTGACCCAAGCCGTCTTGCGCCCTGACGACGTGTTCACGCGGCGCAGCACCAGATCGTCATCTTCCAGGGTCAGCCCGGCCTCTTCCAGCACCGTCCGTGCGGGATGCGTGGCGCTCAGCTCGAACACCGCTTCGACCTCGCCCTGTTCGGCCCCGGCCCGGACCAGATCGGCCCGCCCGCGCCAGCCCAGAACAAAGCCGAGCGAATCCAGGAGGATCGACTTGCCCGCGCCGGTTTCCCCGGTGAGCACATTGAGACCGGGGCCAAGCGCAAGGCTCAGCCGGTCGATCAGCAGGACGTCGCGAATGTCGAGGGAGCGCAGCATGAGCCGTCAGCCAATCGCGGTCAGAGCCACGCCCCGCGCAGCATCTGGCGGTAGATGGCAGCAAGCCAGTTATCGCCCAGGGACCGCAGCTCAAGCCCCTGCCCGGTCAGGATGCGATAGGCGTCCTGATACCATTCGGTGCTCTGGTAGTTGTGGCCCAGAATGGCCCCTGCGGTCTGCGCCTCATTCGTGAGGCCAAGCGCGAGATAGGCTTCGATCAGGCGATAGAGCGCCTCGGGCGTGTGCGAGGTGGTCTGGAAATCTTCGACGACAACCCGGAACCGGCGCACAGAGGCAGCGTAATTCTTACGCTTGAGATAGTAGCGCCCGATCTCCATCTCCTTGGCGGCGAGGTGATCGAAGGCCAAGTCGAATTTCAGGATCGCACTCTCGGCATATTCGCTGTCCGGGTAGTTCTCGATGACCGCGCGGAGCGCCTGAAGGGCCTGGAAGGTCAGGCCCTGATCGCGGCCGACCTCGTCGATCTGGTCGTAATAGCTGAGCGCCAGCAGATACTGGGCGTAGGCCGCGTCTTCGGACGCCGGATAGAAATCAATGTAGCGCTGCGCCGAGGCGCGCGAGTTCTCGTAGTCCGTCGCCTTGTGATAGGCGAAGGCCTGCATGATCAACGCGCGCTTGGCCCATTCGGAATAGGGGTAGAGACGCTCGATCTCTCCGAAGAACTCGGCCCCGTCATCGGGACGGCCACGGGCGATCTCATATTCGCCGCGCTCAAAGATTTCCTCGGCGGAATAGGCTTCGATATTCTCGTCGATGCGAGGTGCCATGGCGCCGCAGGATGCGGTCAAAGCCAAAGCAGCCACCAAAGACGCCCGGCGCAACTGGGCCGCGATCATGCGTTTTGACGTCTTGTTTGTCATCCCCTGCCCGCTCGTCAGTCTCCGGTTGAGCATGGGTCTAGCATGTTTGATCGGAGCGCAAAATGCCCTTTTCACCAGAAGTTTGATCGCGATGCGTGATCAGGCCACATGGGCCAGATCCGCCGCCCCGATCCGGGTGCCCGGAAGCCGCGCGGCCTGCTCGGCGCTGACGGTGATCTTGCGCCAAGCGGTGGGCTGCGCAAACAGCGCCCGCAGCAAACGGTTGGTCACCGCATGCCCGGCCCGGTTGCCGATATAGCGGCCCAAGATGGGCGCGCCCGCCGTGTAGAGATCGCCAAGCGCATCCAGCATCTTGTGGCGCACCGGCTCATTGGCGTGGCGCAGCCCGCTCGGGCTGAGCACCTGCGCGCCTTCGACCACAACCGCGTTTTCATAGGTGCCGCCCAGGGCCAGACCTGCGGCCTGCATGGCCTCCACATCGGCGCGGCGGCAGAAGGTGCGGCTGTCGCACAGATTGCGCAGGAACGACCCGTTGGCCATGTTCAGCCGCAGCGCCTGAGCGCCGATCGCGGCATCTTCGAAATCAATGGCGAAGTCGATCTCGAACCCGGCGGCGGGCTCCAGGCGGGCGAAGACGGCGCCTTCGCGCAGCTCGACCGGGGCGAGGATCTCGATGGCTTCGAGCGGCGCATCCTGACGGCGGATCCCCGCAGCCAGAAGCCCGCGCACGAACGGCGCGGCGCTGCCATCAAGGATCGGCACCTCGGGGGCGTTGATCTCAACCAGGGCGTTGTGAATACCCAGCCCGGCAAAGGCCGCCATCAGATGTTCGATGGTCGACACATAGACGCCGTCGGCGTTTTCGATCCGGGTGTTGAGCGGGGAGACGATGACTTCGCTCCACAGTGCGGGGATGTCTTGGGCAAGACCCAGAACATCAACGCGCCGGAAGACGATCCCATGCCCGGCGGGCGCGGGGCGCACGGTCATCCGAACCGGGCGGCCTGTATGCAGCCCGTGGCCCTGGAATTTACATGTCGTGGTCAGCGTTGCCTGCACGTGAATCTCTCGATGACGTCCCGATGAGGTCGGGCGACTCGCTCCTGTTATTCGTTACCAATGTGTTACGAAGTGAGAGCGCGCGGGACAATTCACGGTTTGCAACCATGTGCAACAATTGCAATGCCTTGATCCAAAAAGAAAAAACCGCCCTCTCGGGCGGCTTCTCCAATTCGACGCGACGTCGCTTTGACGGTGCGATCAGTTCGCCTGACGGCGCAGGAACGCCGGGATTTCAATCCGGTCGTCGCTCTGATCGTCTTCCATCGCGGGATCGTCCTGCGGGATCGGCGCCGGGCGCGGCTTGGCGACGGCGCCTTCCGCAGCACCGGACATCCGGTTGATCAAACCAGTGAACCCGAAGCTGCGGCGCGGCTCATCGTCTTCGGCACTCACGCGCGGCGCAGCGGACGGAGCGGCCGGACGTGCAGCGGCGCCACGGGGCTCACCCTTGTCGACGGCGGCGCGCAGACGGGCCAGAGCCTCCGGAGACGGGGTGCCCGGCTTGGGCGCCACGAAGCTCTCGGCGGGCGTATCGACCGACGCCGTCGGACGCGGCGTGTAGGCCGGGGGCGGCAGATCGTCGCTTGCGCTCTGCGCGTGCTCTTCGACAGCGATCTCGTCTTGGGCGTCGACACCCGCGATGAAAGCGTCGTCGAACAGTTCCGGCTCGGCGTCACGCTCCACCATTTCGGCGACGGGCGCTGCAGCGGCGGGCTCTTCGACCGGCTCTTCGCTGACAACCGGAGCCGCGACGGGCGCGGCGGTCATGGCGCGCACGGGCTGCGGGATCGGCTCGCGGCGCTCGGCCGCGTCGATGCCGGTGGCCACGACGGACACGCGCATGTTGCCTTCCATGGTGTCATCCAGCGTGGAGCCGACGATGATGTTGGCATCCGGGTCGACCTTGTCGCGGATCACGTTCGCGGCCTCGTCCAGTTCGAACAGGGTCAGATCGTAGCCGCCGGTGATGTTGATCAGCACACCGCGAGCGCCGTGCAGGCTGATTTCGTCCAGAAGCGGGTTGGCGATCGCCTTCTCGGCGGCCTGCTGAGCGCGGCCTTCGCCAGCGGCTTCGCCCGTGCCCATCATGGCTTTGCCCATCTCGTCCATCACGGATTTCACATCCGCGAAGTCGAGGTTGATCAGGCCCGGACGCACCATCAGGTCGGTCACCCCTTTGACGCCCTGATACAGAACGTCATCGGCCATGGTGAAGGCTTCGGTGAAGGTGGTGTTTTCATTCGCCAGCCGGAACAGGTTCTGGTTGGGGATGATGATCAGCGTATCGACGACCTTTTGCAGGGCTTCAACGCCCGCCTCGGCTTGGCGCATCCGCTTGGCGCCTTCGAACATGAAGGGCTTGGTCACGACACCAACGGTCAGAACACCCAGCTCGCGCGCGGCGGCGGCGATGATCGGGGCGGCGCCGGTGCCGGTGCCCCCGCCCATACCGGCGGTGATGAAGCACATGTGCGATCCGGCGAGGTGATCGACGATCTGCTCCATGCTTTCTTCGGCAGCCTGCGCACCGATGGACGCTTTCGCCCCTGCGCCCAGCCCGTGAGTGGTCTGGATGCCCAGCTGGATGCGCGCATCCGCCTTGGACTGGCTCAGAGCTTGCGCGTCGGTGTTCGCGACGACGAAGTCCGTGCCCTCCAGCTGTTTTTCAATCATGTTATTGACGGCATTGCCGCCTGCCCCACCAACGCCGAATACGGTGATCTTCGGCTTCAGCTCATCGGTCTCGGGCATGGAAAGGTTCAAAGCCATGTCAAATCCGCCTGTCTTTGTCGCGCCCGTCCCGACGGGCTGTTCACTGCCGTTATCCCCCGACTTTAACGCCCCGATTCGGGCGCGTCACGGGAAAAACGCGCATCCACCCCAAGATTTTGGCATAATTCCGCCGCATTTCCCCGGATTTCGGGGCGCGCACCACATCTATGAGGCGCTGCGCGCGCCTCATACCCTGGCTAAGGGCGGCTCTTCTACCAGTTGTCGCGGAACCACCGGACCGCACGGCGCAAGGACCGGGCGGGGTAGCGTTCCGTCGGAATGTCGAAATCCCAGCACTCGTCTTGCGGATTGGCCGCGAACAGCGTGAGCCCCACGACAGCCGAACAGGCCGGCATGGTCATCGCCTGCGGCAGCCCGCGCACGCGCAGCGGACGGCCCAGCCGGACCTGCTGGCCCAGGATGCGGCTCGCGAGCCCGTCGAGCCCCATGATCTGCGATCCGCCGCCGGTCAGCACGATCTGCTGGCTCGGCAAGTGATCGAAGCCCGCCGCGTCCAGACGGGCGCGGACCTCTTCGAGGATCTCTTCCACCCGCGGACGCATGATGCCGATCAGCTCCGCGCGGGTGATCGAGCGGCTGTCATAGTCGTAATCGCCCGTGTCCCCACCCAGCGTAATCCGCTCGCGGTCATCGGCCCCGGTCGCCACAACACCGCCATGCATGGTCTTGAGCTTCTCCGCCGCCGCGAGGGAGATATGCAGCCCCTTGGAGATGTCCGATGTGATGTGATCGCCGCCGATGCGCACGCTATCGGCATAGATCATGTGCTTTTTCATAAAGACGGAGATCCCGGTGGCCCCGCCGCCCATGTCAATGCAGGCCGCGCCCAACTCCTGTTCGTCCTCGATCAGGGCCGAGATACCCGACACATAGGGCGAGGAGGCCAGCCCGGCCAACTCCAGATCGCAGCGCTTGATGCAGGTCAGCAGATTGTGAAGCGGATCGGCATCCACGGTCAGCACGTGCATGTCGGTGGTCAGCATCTCTCCCAGCTGGCCACGCGGATCGCTCAAGCCCGAGCGGTGATCGAGCGCGAAGTTCACGGGCTGGGCGTGCAGGACCTCGCGGCCCTCGCCGATGTCTGGCATCTCGCAGGCCGCCAGCACGCGCGCAACGTCTTCACTGCGCACAACGCTGCCCGCAACGTCCACGGCGCCTTCCAGCCCATAGGACCGAGGCCGCGCGCCGCCCATGCAGACGATCACGTGATCCACGCGCAGCTGAGCCATCTTCTGCGCCTGCTGGACGACGGTGCGGATCGCACGCTCTGTCTCGCCCATGGAGTGGATCTCTCCGAATTTCACACCGCGCGCCTTGGTCGTGGCCGCGCCCACCACCCGGAAACTCGACTGCCCTGCCATGGAGCCAACCCCGTCCCCGGCCGAAAACCCGTCCTGGCCGCTCAACCGAAGCACCAGGCAAGCGAGCTTGGACGATCCCACGTCGAGGATCGCGATCACCCCGCGCTGCATCGCCGCTTCGCGCATTTTGCGCATGGACCGCTGGGAATGGTAAAGGTCACGCATTGTCAGTTTTCCTTTGTCACGGCGATCCGGGCCTCGCGCAGATGCTCGGCGGCGGACGGGCTCAGTCTCAGCGTCGGGCGATGCCCCACGCGCATATCCACGGCGATCAGATCGCGCTCCAGAAGCTCACCGGCCTGGGCAAGCGCGACGACGCGCTCGAAGGCCTGAACGGCACCGGTTCCGGGCAGCATCACCACCTGGTCGCGGTCCAGGATCACATCCCAGCGGCGATCCCCCCGGCGCAGCAGCCCGCGCAGACGCGGGGCCAAGGGCCCGGCCGCATCCAGGAGCGCCATGGCCTCGGCCACGTCGCGATCCGCCCCCTGCCCCGCGATCAACGGCAGATCGGAGCGCGCGGCGCGCGTCTCCAGAGGGCCGGTCACGGTCCCTCCGGCATCGACAAGCTTGAGCCCCTCGGGGCTGCGCCAGACGGCGACGGGGATGCGCTCGGAGACGCTGATCTCAAGAATGCCGCCGGGGCCGACGCGCAGTGCGGCGCGCTCCACGGCGGGCAGATCGGCAACGGTCTGGCGCATTTGCTCCAGGTCCAGCTCGAACCGGGAAATCGGGAAATCGACCGGCAACGCCTTGCGGACCTGCGCGGTCAGATCATCGCTGGCGCCGGTGACCTTCATGGCCGCCAGCGAAAACTCCGGCCGCGCTTCGACAGAGGCCCGAAGCCGGGCAACGCCATCGGCCAGCCGCGCCTGATTGGCGTCGCTCACCGCCCAAAGCCCGACGCCGCCCAGAATGACGCCGACCGGAAGCCAGAACGTCACAAGCCGCCGCAAGGCGGGGGTCAGCATCCAGCGATGCATCCGATAGGCCCATTTCGATGGCGCGGGGTCGCGCGGGGCCTGCGCGGAACGGGGTGCGGCTACCGACCACATGAGGCGTCCTCCACCAGCCAGGCGCACAGTGCGGGGAAATCCATCCCGCAATGGGCGGCATGTTCAGGCGACAGCGACGTGGGCGTCATCCCCGGCTGGGTGTTCGTCTCCAGCAAGATCAGCCCGGCCAGCCCGCGCGTCTCGTCCCAGCGAAAATCAGTGCGCGACAGCCCCCGGCAGCCAAGCGCCCGGTGGGCGCGCAGAGCGTACTCCATGCAGGCGTCGAAAATCTCTTGCGGCACCTCGGCGGGGATCACATGGCGCGACCCGCCGGGTTTGTACTTCGCGTCGTAGTCATACCAGCCCTCGGTGATGATATCCGTCACCGTCAGAGCCCGATCCCCCAGAACGGAGCAGGTCAGCTCACGCCCCGGCGCATAGCTCTCGACCATCACCTCTTTGGGCATGTCGGCGGCAAGCTGAGGCGGCCGGTTCGCGCCGTCATGCACGATGTAAACCCCGACCGAAGAGCCTTCGTTATAAGGCTTCACCACATAGGGCGGTTCCATCACGTGACGCGCACGGACCTCATCGGCCTCCGCGATCACGCTGTCCATGAAGGGCAGACCTTCGGCCCGGTAGATCGCCTTGGTGCGCTCCTTGTCGAGCGTCAGAGCCGAGGCGAGCACACCCGAATGAGTATAGGGAATGCGCATCCACTCCAGCAGACCCTGCACGCAGCCGTCTTCGCCCCAACGGCCATGCAGCGCGTTGAAGACGACATCCGGCTTCAGCCGGGTCAGAACATCCGGGAGATCGGGGCCGGCATCGACCTCGGTCACATCATATCCTGCCTGCACCAAGGCGGCGGCGCATTCGCGCCCTGTGGACAGGCTCACCTCGCGCTCCGCGGAGGGCCCACCCATAATTACTGCCACCTTGGGATTTGTCCTGCTCGACATTCCCAATCGCCTCTGTCGCGGGCCTTTGTGACCCGTCATTCATTGTTGGCCCCTGCCTAAGGGCCGATCTGGGCGCGTGCCTATTTCGGCTCGGGAACGCCCACCCGCATGATTTCCCACTCTAGCGTGAGGCCGGAGCTTTCGGCAACCCTCTTGCGCACCTCTTCGCCCAAGCCTTCCAGATCCGCCGCCGTGGCACCGCCCGCATTGGTCAGGAAGTTGGCATGTTTCTCGTTCATCACGGCTCCGCCTCGGCGAGCGCCGCGCATTCCGGCATCCTCAATCAGCTTCCACGCCTTGAGGTCATGCACATCATCGGCCCGCCCTGTTGAGCTGAACCCGGCGGGGTTGCGGAAGGTGCTGCCTGCGGTGCGGTCCTTGGTCGGCTGGGTCTCGTCCCGCTTGGCCAGTTGCGCGGTCATGCGCGCCTCCAACGCTTCGGGATCGCCTTCGGGGGCGGTAAAACGCGCCTCGATCAGGACGGCGCCCTCGGGCAGATCGGACGAGCGATAGGCCAGCCCCAGATCCTGCGCCGCCAATGTCAGGATCTCCCCGCTGCGGGTGACAAGCGTCACCTCCGTCAGCACGTCTTTGACATAGGCGCCGTAGCAGCCCGCATTCATCGCAACGGCGCCGCCGATGCTGCCGGGAATGGTGCGCAGGAAGGTCAGATCCCGCCCCGCTTGCGCGGCCTTGCGCGCCACGTGGGCATCCAGAGCGGCCGCGCCCGCGATCACGGTCGCGCCGTCGATCTCGATCCCGTTGAAACCCCGGCCCAGGCGGATCGTCACGCCCGGCAACCCGCCATCGCGCACGATCAGGTTCGATCCCACGCCCATCGGAAACACCGGCACATCGGCGGGAAGCGCCTTGAGAAACGCGGCCAGATCGTCGCGGTCCGCGGGCTGGAAGAACACCTCCGCCGGGCCGCCCACCCGCATCCAGGTCAGATCGGACAAGGGGCGGTCCAGGGTCAGGGTGCCACGCACGGGCGGCAGGGGATCGGGCAAAGCTGTCATAGCGCCGGGTTACAAAGGCAACGCGGCGCTCGCAAGGGGCGCGCCGGGCGCCCGGCAGGACACCGCGCAACAGAGTCCCCCGCGCCACACCTGCCCGCACTACGCACGCCGCGCTTTGCACGCGCGCGACCGCATGCTAAGCCTGTCCCCACAGATCCGGGACAACCCGGGCAGACAGAGGCAGCAGTTATGACCGAAATGGCCCATGGGACGGCTCCCGTCCGCACCGGCGAGCCGGTAATCCCCCGTTGGTGGCGCACGCTCGACAAGGGCTCACTGGCCGCAATCCTGGCCCTGTTCGGCATCGGGCTCCTGCTGGGGCTTGCCGCATCGCCGCCTCTGGCTGAGCGCAACGGCCTGCCCGCGCTGCACTATGTTCAGCGTCAGGCGGTGTTCGGCATCGCGGCCATGATCGCGATGGTCATCACGTCGATGTTTTCCCCCCGGCTGGTGCGCCGCCTTGCGGTGATCGGCTTTGCCGCCGCCTTCGCCGCGCTGATGCTGCTGCCCTTCTTCGGCACGGATTTCGGCAAGGGCGCTGTGCGGTGGTATTCGATGGGGTTTGGCTCGGTGCAGCCCTCCGAATTCCTCAAACCCGGCTTCGTTGTCGTGGCCGCCTGGATGATGGCCGCCAGTTTCGATGTCGGAGGACCTCCGGGTAAACGGTATTCCCTGATCCTGACCCTGACGATTGTCGGCTTTCTCGCCATGCAGCCCGATTTCGGTCAGGCGGCGCTCGTGCTGTTTTCCTGGGGCGTGATGTACTTCATCGCCGGAGCCCCGATGATGCTGCTTGTCGGGCTCGCGATGATGGTGGTGATGGGCGGCTGGGTCGCCTATGCCAATTCCGAGCACTTCGCCCGCCGCATCGACGGCTTCCTGAACCCCGAAGTCGATCCGACCACGCAGCTTGGCTATGCCACCAACGCCATCCGCGAGGGCGGCTTCTTTGGCGTCGGCGTCGGGGAAGGCCAGGTGAAATGGTCCCTGCCCGATGCCCATACCGATTTCATCATCGCCGTGGCCGCCGAGGAATACGGGCTGGTCTGCGTGCTGGCGATCATTGCACTTTACGCCACTGTGGTGATCCGCTCGCTCTGGCGCCTGATGCGCGAGCGCGACCCGTTCATTCGCCTGGCGGGCAGCGGGCTGGCCTGCGCCTTTGGGGTGCAGGCGATGATCAACATGGGCGTTGCGGTGCGGCTTCTGCCCGCCAAGGGGATGACGCTGCCCTTTGTGTCCTATGGCGGCTCCTCCGTCATTGCGTCGGGGCTTGCGGTGGGGATGCTTCTGGCGTTCACCCGAACCCGGCCGCAGGGGCAGATCGGCGATATCTTGACCAGAAACCGCTGAGTTTCGGTCAAACCACAGCAAGGGGCTGGCCCCGGCCCGCCCCGGCGCGCTAGGAGGCTCGCCATGAAACATCTGTTGATCGCAGCCGGCGGCACCGGCGGGCATATGTTCCCCGCCCAGAGCCTCGCCGAAGAGATGCTGGCCCGAGGCTGGCGCGTGACCCTTTCGACCGACGCGCGCGGCGCGCGCTACGCCGGGGGCTTCCCCGAAGCGGTCGAGATCCGCGAAGTGGACAGCGCCACCTTCTCGCGCGGCGGCGTGCTGGCGAAGGCCATCGTGCCCTTCCGCATCGCGGGCGGCGTGCTGGGCGCGCTGTTCAAACTGCGCAAGGACCGTCCCGATGTTGTGGTCGGCTTTGGCGGCTACCCCACGATCCCGGCGATGAGCGCCGCGTTCCTGCTGGGCATCCCCCGGATGATCCACGAGCAAAACGGCGTTCTGGGCCGGGTCAACGCTGTCTTTGCCCCCCGCGTGAACCGCGTGGCCTGCGGCACCTGGCCAACCACCCTGCCCGAGGGCCTCGAAGGGCTGCACACCGGCAACCCCGTCCGCGCCGCCGTGGCCGAGCGTGCGGGTGCAGGCTATATCCCGCCCGGAGACTACCCGATGTCGATCCTGGTGATCGGCGGCAGTCAGGGCGCTCGGATCCTGTCGGACATCGTCCCCCCGGCCCTGGCCGATCTGCCCCGCGAGCTCCGCCAGAACCTGCGCGTGAGCCACCAGGCCCGCGCCGAAGACATGGAGCGCGTCGCCACCTTCTATGACGAGGCCCTGATTTCGGCCGATGTGCAGCCCTTCTTTGACGATGTGCCCTCCCGCATGGCCGAGGCCCAGCTTGTGATCTGCCGCGCCGGGGCCTCCACGCTGGCGGACCTCACGGTGATCGGGCGCCCGTCAATCCTGATCCCGCTGGCCATCGCCACCGGCGATCACCAGAGCGCCAATGCCAGGGGTCTGGCCGAGGCAGGCGCTTCGATCGTGATCCCGGAGAGCCAGCTTTCCCCTGACACCTTGCGCGAACAGATCGCATTGGTGCTGACCAACCCGCAAGGCGCCAGACAAATGGCGCAGGCCGCGCTGTCTCTCGGGCGCCCGGACGCGGCAACGACCCTCGCGGATGAGGCCGAACGGCTGGCCGCAGGTATTCTGAAGGACCAAGAATGAACGCTTTGAAACTCCCACTCGACATCGGCCCGATCCACTTTGTCGGGATCGGCGGCATTGGCATGTCGGGCATCGCCGAAGTTCTGATCGAACACGGCTACACCGTGCAGGGATCGGACCTGAAGGCCTCCAAGATCACCGCCCGCCTGGAAGAGCTGGGCGCAAAGGTGTTCACCGGCCAGAGCGCCGAGAACCTTGAGGGCGCCGAGGTGGTGGTGATCTCTTCCGCCATCAAACCCGGCAACCCCGAGCTGGACGAAGCCCGCACCCGCGGCCTTCCCGTCGTGCGCCGCGCGGAAATGCTGGCCGAGCTGATGCGCCTGCGCTCCAACATCGCGGTCGCGGGCACCCATGGCAAGACTACCACGACCACGATGGTCAGCGCCCTGCTGGATGCCGGGGGGATCGACCCGACCGTGGTGAATGGCGGGATCATTCACGCCTATGGCTCCAACGCCCGCGTCGGCGCAGGCGAGTGGATGGTGGTGGAAGCCGATGAAAGCGACGGCACCTTCAACCGCCTGCCCGCCACCATCGCCATCGTCACCAATATCGACCCGGAGCACATGGAGCACTGGGGCACGATCGAGAACCTGCGCCAGGGCTTTTATGATTTCGTCTCGGGCATCCCGTTCTACGGGCTGGCGGTCTGCTGCACCGATCACCCCGAAGTGCAAAGCCTCGTCGGCAAGATCACCGACCGGCGCGTGGTCACCTACGGGTTCAACGCCCAAGCCGATATCCGTGCCGTGGGGCTGCACTACGAAAAAGGCATCGCGAAATTCGACGTGGCGCTTCAGGCCGAAGACCTGGTGATCGAAGGCTGCTCGCTGCCGATGCCGGGGGATCACAACGTCTCCAACGCGCTCGCCGCCGTGGCCGTGGCGCGGCATCTGGGCATGACGCGGGACGAGATCCGCAAGGCTCTGGCCAGCTTCGGCGGGGTCAACCGGCGCTTCACCAAGGTGGGCGAATGGAACGGCGTGCCGATCATCGACGATTACGGCCACCACCCGGTCGAAATCGCTGCCGTGCTCAAAGCCGCACGCCAGGCCAGCGAAGGCCGCGTGATCGCGGTGCACCAGCCGCATCGCTACTCGCGGCTATCCTCGCTGTTCTCGGATTTCTGCACCTGTTTCAACGACGCCGATGTGGTGGGCATCGCGGATGTCTTCGCCGCCGGAGAGGATCCCATTGAGGGCGCCTCGCGCGATGATCTGGTCGCCGGGCTGATCCGATCCGGCCACCGCCACGCCCGAGCCATCGAAGGCGAGGCCGATCTGGAGCGTCTCGTGCGCGAGCAGGCCAACCCGGGGGACATCGTGGTCTGCCTCGGCGCGGGCACGATCTCGACTTGGGCGCAAGCGCTGCCCGAACGGTTGAACAGATGATCCGCCGCACCTTCTTATTTGCCCCAATACCTCGGGGGGAGGCGCTTTGCGCCGGGGGGCAGCGCCCCCCTGCCCGCGCCGCAGGCGGGGGCCGCGCATGAGCTGGGCCTGGATCATCGGGGCGGTCGTCGTGGTGATGGCGCTCTCTGCCGTGTGGCAGGTTTTGGCCCGGTTCGTTTTTGCCTTCACCCTGGCGGCGGGCGTGCTGCTGATCGCGCATTTCCGCGAAAACCCCGGCGAAGCCATGGCCGGCCTGGCCGCCCTGGGCGGGTTGACTTTGCTCCGCCGCCCGCTGACGAAGCTGATCGGCGGGATCGTCTGAGAGCGCAGCGGGGGCGTTGCCCCCCGGCCTTCGGCCTCCCCCCAAGGTATTTGCCACAAATAAGAAGGGACGGGCGTGCATTACAGATCGGTCATTCTGGGTGCCGGGGCGGCGGGGCTGATGTGCGCGGCCCATGCCGGGGGTGATTGCCTGATCGTGGATCATGCCAAGGCTCCGGGAGAGAAAATCCGCATCTCCGGCGGCGGGCGCTGCAACTTCACCAATCTCGACGCGCGGCCCGAGGCCTACCTGTCTAGTAATCCGCATTTCTGCAAATCCGCGCTGAGCCGCTTCACCCAGTGGGATTTCATCGCTCAGGTCGATGCCGCCGGGATCGCCTGGCACGAGAAGACGCTGGGGCAGCTCTTTTGTGATGGCTCTGCAAAGCAGATCGTGGAGATGCTCGTCAGCGCGGCCAAGGCGGCGGGGGCGGATCTGTGGCTGCGCACCACGATCGTTTCAGTAGGCCGCGCAGGGTCGGGCTTTGCCGTCGAGCTGGAGCGCGAGGGGCACCGAGTGGCGCTTACCTGTGACCATCTGGTGCTGGCCACCGGCGGCAAGTCGATCCCGAAGATGGGCGCCACCGGGTTGGCCTATCGGCTGGCGGAGCAATTCGGGCTCAAGGTGACCGAGACGCGCGCCGGGCTGGTGCCGCTGACCTTCCCAAAGGAGCGGTTCGAGGGGCTGGCGGGGGTCTCTCTCCCGGCGGCGGTGCAGGCAGGCGGCGCGCGGTTTGCCGAGGCTTTGCTCTTTACCCATCGCGGTCTGTCGGGGCCATCGGTGCTCCAGGCGTCGAGCTACTGGCGCGAGGGGGAGGAGGTCTCCGTTGACCTCTTGCCAGGGCGCGACATGGCGCAGGAGCTGGCCGGACAGCGGCAGGTGCGGGGCCGTGGGAGCCTTCGCGCCGCCCTGCGTGGCGCTCTCCCCACCCGGCTAGCGGATCATCTGGCCACGGAATGGGCTTTGACGGGCAATCTGGCCGATCAAAGCGACGCCGCACTGCGCGATCTGGACACGCAGTTGCATGACTGGCGCCTGCGCCCAGCGGGCAGCGAGGGCTATCGCACGGCCGAGGTGACACTTGGCGGCATCGACACGGACGGGCTGTCATCTAAGACCATGGAGGCGCGCGGGTGCCCGGGGCTCTTCGCGATTGGTGAGGCCGTGGACGTGACCGGATGGCTGGGCGGCTACAACTTCCAATGGGCCTGGTCCTCGGGCTGGGCCGCGGGCACCGCAATTGCAACAAACTGACGCAACGTGCACTCCAGTGGACGGCGCCGCCCGCTGTGCTAGGTAGGACCCATGAGCGACACGACCACCGATCACCGCAGCCGCACCGGCGCTCTGCGCCGCGAACGGACCCGACGCAAGCTTTTGGAAAGTGCCCTGGCCGTCTTTGCCGACAAGGGCATTGAGACCAGCGTGATCGACGATGTGATCGGCGCGGCGGGTGTGTCGCGAGGCACGTTCTACAACTATTTCCCATCGATCCGTGCGGCGATCATCGCGGCCAATCACGAATTGGGCAAAGAGGTCTTTGCCCTGATCGAGGCGGAGGTCAGCCAGATCCCGGACCCGGCAAAGCGGGTCGCGCAGGGACTGCTGATTTTCCAGGAGACCGCGCTCGCCTTCCCGCTTTTTGCCCATTTCGTCCGCGCTGTCGGGCTGGAGGCGGCTGGCCAGACATCGCTGTTGACCGACTACCTGCCCACCCATCTGGAAGACGGTATGGCGCAGGGCCGCTTTTCAGCACTGCCGATGCAGGCCGCTCTGGACCTGATCGCGGGCAGCACTCTTGTCTGCCTGTCGCGGGCGCTTGCCGCGGGGGCGGACAGCACCCATCGCCAACAGGTGATCGCAGCGACCTTGCGCGGGCTTGGGCTTGAGGCCGACGAGGCGCTTAAACTGGCAGGGGCCCCAGCGTCGCCGCTGGAGCCCCCTGTCGATAGCCTGTTGGTGAAATCACACCAAAGGCGCGGCTCAGAGATGTGAGGCGGAGTGCATCGGCGGGGCCGATTGCACCGCATCGCCCTTTTCGATGTGTTCGCAAGACACCGGGTAGTTGGAATCGGCGTCACACCCCGTGACGGGGTAAGTCCCGGAGGCACAGGCAGACACGAGAAGCGCAAAGCTCAGGGCGGTCAGAACGGGACGGGTCATGGCAATATCCTTTCGTTTTCCAAAATGACATGTATGTCATGTTGGAAAATTCGTCATCGCCAAGATGTGCATACCCGCTTTGATCCTGGTGCAAGACACTGATCCAGGACGCACAGTCCCTGTGCCGATCAAAGATTGGCCGTCACCTGGGCGATGAAATCAGCCCCGCGCTGTTCGAAATTGTCATATTGATCGAAGCTGGCCGCGGCCGGGGCGAGCAACACGGTGTCGCCGGGTTCGGCATCGCGGGCCGCTTCGGCCACGGCGCGCTCCATCGTGGTGCAAATGCTGCAGGGCACGCCCGGCAGCTGACGGGCAAAGCTTTCGGCCTCTCGCCCGATGACATAGGCTTTGGCGACCGCGCCCAGATGCGGGACCAGCCCGCCAAGCCCGCCCTCTTTTTCCAGCCCACCGCAGATCCAGCGGATGCGCGGAAAGGCCTGGAGCGCCTTGGAGGCGGCATCGACATTGGTCGCCTTGCTGTCGTTGACGAAGCGCACGCCGTCCTTCTCCGCGACGAGCTGCGAGCGGTGCGGCAGGCCCGGATAAGAGGCAAACCCCGCCTCGATCTGGCGCGGCGCCAAGCCGAGCGCGCGGCAGGCCGCATAGGCGGCGCAGGCGTTCTGATGGTTATGCGCGCCCGGAAGGCCCGGGATCGCGCGCAGGTCAATCGAGCCGACCTGCCGCCCCTTGCGCCATTCGGTCAGGAACCCCTTGCGGGCAAAGACCATCCAGCCGGGACCGGACAGCTTTTCGGTAGCGATGCGGATCACGCGATCATCGGTCGGCCCCTCAGAGAGCTGCCCCGCCAGAAAGCGGCCTTCGGCCTCGTCCACGCCGATCACGGCGCGGTCCGGCCCGCCTTCCGCAAAGAGCCGCCGCTTGGCCGCGAAATACCCCCCCTGCCCGGCATGGCGATCCAGATGGTCCGGCGACAGGTTGGTGAAAACGGCGATATCGGGCGTGAGCGCCCGGGCCAGATCGGTCTGGTAGGAGGAGAGCTCAAGCACCACCACGCCGCCATCTTCGGGCGGATCGAGGTCGAGCACCCCGCGTCCGATATTGCCCGCCAGCTGCGCCGGGCGCCCGGCCTCTTGCAACACGTGGTGGATCAAGGCGGAGGTGGTGGATTTCCCGTTGGATCCGGTCACCGCGATCACGCGCGGGGGCTGATCGAACCGGTCCCAGGTGCGGGTCGCGAGCGAACGGAAGAACAGCCCGATGTCATTGTCCACCGGCACCCCGGCGCGCATGGCGGCGTCGATCGCCGGGTGCGGCGACGGGTAAAGATGGGGAATACCCGGAGAGGTGATGAGCGCCGAAAGATCGTCAAAAGCGCCCGGCCGGGTCAGATCGCGGGTGGTGAAGCCCGCCTCTTCGGCGCGGTGACGCGCTTCGGCCCCGTCATCCCACAACACGACCTGCGCACCGCCCGCCCGCAGCGCGGTGGCGGCCGTCAGCCCCGAGCGTCCCGCCCCGAGCACGGCGATGGTCTGATCAGTGACGCCTTGAACGGGGATCATGGGCGGTTTCCTTCTGGCCAATGTGGGACGGGGGGCTGTCTGCCCCCCGCGCGCCATGCGGCGCTCCCCCAAAGGATATTTCGGGCCAAAAGAAAGAGGAAGGGGTGTTAGCGGATCTTGAGCGTCGCAAGCCCGATCATCGCCAGGATCAGAGCGATGATCCAGAAGCGGATCACGATCTGAGGCTCGGACCAGCCGCGCTTTTCATAGTGGTGGTGGATCGGCGCCATCAGGAAGACGCGCTTGCCGGTCCGTTTGTAATACAGCACCTGAATGATGACCGAGAGCGCTTCGACGACGAACAGGCCGCCGACAATGGCCAGCACGATCTCGTGCTTGGTGGCGACCGCAATCGCCCCGAGCGCGCCGCCAAGCGCAAGCGAGCCGGTATCCCCCATGAACACCGCCGCTGGCGGCGCGTTATACCACAGGAAGCCGAGCCCGCCGCCAATGAGCGCGGCGCAGAAGATCAGGATTTCACCGGTGCCGGGCACGTGGTGCAGCTCAAGATATTGGGTGAAGTCGACCCGTCCCACGGCATAGGCAATGATACCGAAGGTGGCGGCGGCGATCATCACCGGCATGATCGCCAACCCGTCGAGCCCGTCGGTGAGGTTCACCGCATTGGCCGCGCCCACGATCACGATCATGGCAAAGGGGATGAACAACAGCCCCAGGTCGATCAGCGCGTTCTTGAAGAACGGAAGCGCGAGCTGGTGGGTCATGTCCGCCGGATGCAGATACATCGCCGCCACTGCCGCCGTTGCCGCAATGGCGAAGCCAAGCGCGAGCCGGATTTTCCCGGAAAGGCCCCCATGATGGTTCTTGGTCACCTTGGCGTAGTCATCCGCAAAGCCGATCAAGGCAAAGCCCATGGTCACGCCCAGCACGATCCAGACGAACCCGTTATCGAGCCGCGCCCACAGCAGGGTCGAGGTGAGCAGCGCCCCCACGATCAGAAGCCCGCCCATGGTCGGGGTGCCCGCCTTGGCCTGATGGTCCGGGCCATCGCTGCGCAGCGGCTGGCCCTTGCCCTGCTTGCGGCGCAGCACGTTGATCAGAGGCCGCCCAAAGACAAACCCAAAAACGAGCGCCGTAAAGAACGCGCCACCCGCCCGGAAGGTGATGTAGCGAAACAGGTTGAAGAACCCGCCGTCATCAGAAAGCGCGGTAAGCCAGTAGAGCATGTTCAGCGGTCCTCGTCTTGGGGTGCTTTGCGTTGGCCCAGTTTGCGCAGCATGTCAACGAGAAGGGACACGCGGCTGCCCTTGGAGCCCTTGACCAGCACCACATCGCCCGCATCTGCGAGGCGGCGGGGGTGCGGGGCCAGATCTTCGGCACGGGGCACACATTGGCCGCGCTTCTCTTCGGGGAGCGCGGCGTGGAGTTCGGCCATCAGGGGGCCGACGCAATGGACCAGGTCGATATGTGCCATGGAGGGGTCATCCGCCACGGCCCGGTGCAGCGCTTTTTCGTCCTTGCCCAGTTCGAGCATGTCGCCCAGCACCGCGACTCGCCGCCCGTGGCCGATGCGGCCCACGCCGTCACGGGTCTGCGCCGCAGCCAGCACTTCGAGCGCGGCGGTCATGGATGACGGGTTGGCATTGAACGCGTCGTCGATCAGCTCGAACCCGATGTTTTCCTGGGGATCGAGAAGGATATCCTCGCGCTGCCCGCGCCCGGTGGCGGGGCGCCATTCGGCCAGCCCGCACAGGGCCCGCGCGCGATCACAGCCAAGCGCCCGCACCACGGCCATGACGCCAAGCGCGTTCACGGCGAAATGCCGCCCTTCGGAGGCCACCTTGATCAGCATCGGCGTGCGCCACCCCCGCGCCTTGCCGGTGGTGTGGCCAAGCGCGATATGCACATCGGTGATCCGGTGGTGGTTCGAGGAACGTTCGCCAAAGGTGATGATCCGCGCGCCCGCCTTGCGCGCGGCCTCCGTCAGGATCGGGGTCTGGTCCAGATCGCCATGCAGGACGGCGATGCCGCCGGGCTCCAGCCCTTCAACGATGGAGGCTTTCTCTCGGGCGATGCCATCGAGGCTCTCGAAGGCTGCGAGATGGGCCGCGGCAACGGTGGTGATCATCGCCACATGGGGACGCACCTGCCGCGACAGCGGCGCGATCTCGCCGGGGTTGGACATGCCGATCTCAAAGATGCCGAGTTCGGTGTCCTGCGGCATCCGAGCCAGCGTGAGCGGCACGCCCCAGTGGTTGTTGTAGCTGGCTTCGGCCGCGTGGATCCGCCCCTGCCCTTTCAGGGCCGCGCGCAGCATCTCTTTGGTCGAGGTCTTCCCGACCGATCCGGTGATCGCGACGATCTTTGCGGTTGAGCGCGCCCGCGCCGCACGGCCCAGATCCTCAAGCGCGGCCTGCACGTCCGGCACCAGCAGACAGCGCGCAGGATCGGCGCCGTCGGGGATGCGGCTGACCAGAGCCGCTGCGGCCCCCGCCTGCAGCGCCTGCACCACAAAATCATGCCCGTCCCGCGCCGCCGTGAGCGCGACGAACAGATCGCCCGGCGCCAGTGTGCGGGTGTCGATGGAAACGCCGGAGGCCTCCCAGCTGCCGGTCTTGCCGCCGGTCGCTCGCGCCGCGTCTTTCGAGGTCCAGAGCGTCATATCCGCCCCTCCAAAGCCGCCACGGCGACGCTGGCCTGTTCGGCGTCGTCAAAGGGTAGGATGTCATGGCCGACGATCTGGCCGGTCTCGTGCCCTTTGCCGCAGATCAGCAAGGCGTCGCCCGGCTCAAGGTGGTCCACACCGCGCAAGATTGCTTCGGCGCGATCCCCGACCTCTTGCGCACCCGGCGCGCCTTCCAGCACAGCCGCGCGGATCGACGCGGGGTCTTCGGTGCGGGGGTTGTCATCGGTGACGATGACCAGATCGGCATGCTCCGCCGCCGCGCGCCCCATGAGCGGGCGCTTCGTGCGATCGCGGTCCCCGCCCGCGCCGACAATGGCGACGAGCTTGCCCATGACATGGGGCCGCAGCGCGGTGATCGCGGTTTCGACGGCGTCGGGCGTGTGGGCGTAATCCACGAACACCGACGCCCCGTTGGCCCGCCGCGCCGCAAGCTGCATGCGCCCGCGCACGGTGGTCAGGCGTGGGAGCACATCGAACACGTCTTCGGCGGGCGCCCCGGCGCCGATCACCAGCCCGGCGGCCAGCAGCACGTTTTCGGCCTGGAACCCTCCGATCAGCGGCAGGCGCGTCAAGTGGGTCTGGCCCTGCCAGGAAAACCGCAGCTCCTGCCCGGTGTCATCGAACCGCTGCCCGAGCAGCCGCAGGCGGGCGTCTTCGGACCGGCCCACACCGATCACCTCTTGCCCATGCGCGCGGGCGATAGCTTCGACCTCGGCCCCTTTGGGATCGTCGAGATTGATCACCGCCACGGCGTCATCGGGCAGAAGGCACGAAAAGAGCCGCATCTTGGCGTCGAAATAGGCTTCGAACGTCTCGTGATAGTCCAGGTGGTCCTGGGTGAAATTCGTGAACCCCGCCGCCGCCAGCACGACGCCATCAAGGCGGCGCTGCTCCAGCCCGTGGGAGGAGGCCTCCATCGCGGCATGGGTGATGCCTTCGGCGCGAGCCTGCGCCATCACGCGGTGCAGCGTGATCGGATCGGGGGTCGTGTGCGAGAGCGGATGCGACCATGCGCCTTCCACCCCGGTGGTGCCCAGGTTGATCGCGGGGAGATCCAGCTCCCCCCAGATCTGGCGGCAAAAGGCGGTGACAGAGGTCTTGCCGTTGGTGCCGGTGACGGCGACCGTGGTCTCGGGGTGCGGGCCGAACCACAGGCTGGCCGCGCGGGCCAGAGCGCCGCGGGGGTCTTCGCTTACGATCAGCGGGACGGGACAGTCTTCGGCCAAAATCGCACCGGCCGCGTCGGTCAACACCGCAGAGGCTCCGGCCTCGACCGCATCGCCGATGAACCGGGCGCCATGGAACGTCACCCCCGGCAGCGCCGCGAACAGATCGCCCGGCGCAATCTTGCGGTTATCGGTGCAAAGCCCGCTCACTTGCGCTTCGCGCGCACCGCGCGCGGTCAGCCCCAGATCGGCCAAAGACGATATCTTGGGGGATTGCATCTCGTGCTCCGCCATATGCTGCCCCTTTTTGTGCTTGGCCTAGCGTTACACTGCTGCCGCGCAGCGGTGCAAGTCAGGACAGCCTGCCCTGCCGCAAAACGCCGCGACACAATCCTAGCGTGCGGCCGTCAGGGACACCGCGACTGGCGCATAGCTGTCGGCATCGGGACGCAGGCCCAGCAGCGGGGCCACCCGCCGGATCATCTCGGCGGCGACGGGCACCGCCGTCCAGCCCGCCGTGCGGCGCGGCTTGGGGCCCGAGGTTTCAACCGGCTCGTCCAGGGTCACAACCAGCACGTAGCGCGGATCAGAGGCCGGGAAGACCGCAGCGAAGGTCGCCATGACTTTGTCCGAATAGTAGCCGCCACGCGGGTTGGGCTTATCAGCAGAGCCGGTCTTGCCCCCCACCTCATAGCCTGCAACATCGCCAAAACTGGCGGTGCCGCGCGTCACGACCTGGCGCAGCATGTCGCGCATCCGGGCAGAGGTCCGCTCGGACACGACCTGATCTCCGGGGGCGGCTTCAGGCTGTTTGAGCAAGGTCGCCTGCACGCGCTGCCCGCCATTGAGCACCGACGCATAGGCCTGCGCCAGATGCAGCGGAGACGCCGAGATGCCGTGACCATAGGAGATCGTCACCGTGTTGATGTCGCGCCATTCGCGCGGGAGCATGGGCCGGGCCGTGCGGGCTTCGACCATCTCCAGCCCGGTGGGCGCGGTCAGGCCAAGGGTTTGCAAGAACGCCTTTTGCCGCTCCGCCCCGATCTGAAGCGCCATCCGGCCCGTGCCGATGTTGGAGCTTTTCACGATCACATCGGTGACGGACAGCTCCGCGCCATAGTTGTGGTAGTCGTTGATCGACTGCCCCGAGGCGCGCAGCGGGCCGCGCGTGTTGATCATTGTGTCCGGATTGACCAGACCCAGCTCAAGCGCCTGCGCGGCGGTGAAGACCTTGAAGGTCGAGCCCAATTCATAGGTGCCCTGCACGGCCCGGTTGAACAGCGGATCGTCCGACGGATTGCCTTCGGTGAGCCGCGCGGGGCGGTGGTTCGGGTCGAAATCGGGAAGCGAGACGATGGAGATCACTTCCCCCGTCTTGGCATCCATCAGCACCGAAGCCGCGCCGCGCGCGTTCATCAGCATCATGCCGCCTGCAAGGACCTCTTCCGATGCGGCCTGCACGGTCAGGTCAAGCGACAGCTTGAGCGGCTCGCCGCCCCGTGCCGGATCGCGCAATTGCGTGTCGAACTGGGCTTCGACCCCGGCCACGCCCAGCACTTCGGCGCTGCGCACGCCCTGGCGGCCAAAGCGGCTGCCGCCCAGCACATGGGCGGCCACGGGACCGTTGGGATAAAGCCGCATCTCGCGCGGGCCGAACAGAAGACCAGGATCGCCGATGTCATGCACCGCCTGCATCTGTTCCGGGCTGATCTGGGGCCGCACCCAAAGGAACTTGCGCCCGCCGGTGAAATCCGCCAGCAGCTTTTCGGCCTCCAGCTCGGGGAAAATCACGGCCAGCTGCTCGGCCACGCGGGCCGGTTCGATCAGATCGCGCGTCTGCACATAAAGAGAGTGGGTCGCCATATTGGTGGCCAGCACCCGGCCATTGCGGTCCACGATATCAGCCCGCTGGCTGATGATCGGATCGCCCGCGCGGGCGACGGTGGGCTCTGCCCCGTCGGATTGGGCCAGAGCGCCCATGCGCAGCCCGACAACTCCGTAGGCACAAGCGAACAGAGCCGCCATCAGCAAAAGCCGCGATTCAGCCCGCCCGCGCGAGCTGTCGCGGATCGCCTCGCGGCGGATGCGCAGGTTTTCGGCCTCGATGGCCTTGGGGTTCTCACCGGCCGCGCGGGCCTTGAGCACACGCGCCAGAGGGCGCAAGGGGCGGCGCAGGGTCATAGCGGCTCCTCGGTTCCATTGTCAGAGGACACTTCCACCGGGTCGGTGATCGGGCCGTCCAGGAAGGGCAGCACCGGGTCCGGCTCGGGCGGGAAAGCGATCTGCTCCACCCGGCCAAAGCTGTCGGGCGACATCTCGATCAGCTCGAGCGCCTCGAAATTGGCCACCGCCAGATCGCGCAGCCGGTCGGGGCGGTTCAGATAAGCCCACTCAGAGCGCAGCAAGGTCAGGCGCTGATGCTGCGCGGTGATCTGCGCATTGAGCCGCCGCGCCTCTTTCAGAGCGTCCTGGGTCGCGTAGTTTTCATTGTAGGCCCAAAAGCCCAGCGTGATGACGCCCAGAACGGTCAGGATATAGGCCAATGATTTCATGGGGCTTCCCCTTTGATCATGGGACGGCCCAGCTTGGCCGGATCAATATCGGCGGCGGGCGCATCGGTGCGGCGTGCCACCCGCAAACGGGCCGAGCGGGAGCGCGGGTTGGCGGCGATCTCGTCCTCATCGGCGCTCACCGCCTTGCGGGTGATCAGGTCGAACGCCGGGGCGGCGCGTTCCGGTTCCGGGGCGTAGCGGCTGACGGACTGGGCCTTGCCCGCACGCTCTGCCAGGAACCGCTTCACGATCCGGTCCTCGACGCTGTGAAAGGTCACGACCGCCAGCAAACCGCCGGGGCGCAGCACCCGCTCCGCCGCCATGAGGCCGTCGGTGAGCTCGCGATATTCTTCGTTCACCGCAATGCGCAGCGCCTGGAAGCTGCGGGTCGCGGGGTGGCTTTGACCCGGTTTGGCACGCGGCAGACAGGATTCGATGATCCCCGCCAGCTGCAGGGTCGTCGTGATCGGCGCCTTGGCCCGCTCGCGCAGGATTGCCTTGGCGATACGGCGGCTGGCGCGTTCTTCGCCATAGCGAAAGAGGATGTCGGCCAGTTCGGCTTCGGACGCCTCGGCCACCAGATCGGCGGCAGAGCGCCCTGCCTGCCCCATGCGCATATCCAGCGGGCCGTCCTTCATGAAGGAAAAGCCGCGCTCCGCCCGGTCGAGCTGCATGGAAGACACGCCCAGATCAAGCACCACGCCGTCCACGGCATCTGCCACGTCATCCATCTGCGAGAAGGTCGTGTGCTCCATGCGGAGCCGGTCGCCATAGCCTTCGGCCCAGGGCGCCGCCAGCTCAAAGGCCAGCGGATCGCGGTCGATGGCGATCACCTGATCGGCGCCCGCCTCAAGGAAGGCGCGCGTGTAGCCGCCCGCGCCGAACGTGCCGTCGATCCAGGTGCCCGAGACCGGGGCCACATGGTCAAGGATTGCGCCGATCAGAACGGGGATATGGGGCGCGGCGCTCATGGCTCACGCTCCGCCGGTGGGGCTGAGGCCCTCCATCGGGTCATAATCGTCGGGAAGCTGGTTCAGCCACTGAGCGATGTCGCTCTCGGCCTCATAGGTCGCCTTGTCCCAGATCTCGAAATGGTCGCCGCGGCCGGTAAAGACGGCCTCTTTGCTCAGGCCCAGCTTGTCGCGGATATGCTTGGGCATCAGGACGCGCCCGTCCTTCTCGATCGAGCCATCCCAGCTGAAGCCCAGGATCAGCGCCTGCTTTTGCTTGCGCTCGCGGCCATAGGGCAGCGCGTCGATCATCTCCTGCACGCGGGTCATCCCGTCAATCGTGTAGGCCTGAACATAGTTTTTCAGATGAGGACCATAGAGGATGACAAGGCGGGGAAGCGGGTTTTCCGGGCAGTTGGGATCGCCTTTGAACAGCACGTCACGCAGCTCGGAAGGAACAGAAACCCTGCCCTTCCCATCGACCTTTTGGTCGAACGTGCCGCGGAATGCTGCCTGCACGATGCCTGTCCCTCACCCACCCAGGACCTTGAAACTGAAAACGGCGGGTCGGTCTGCTGCCACTGACCGATCCGCCGCCACTCCCCTCTCGGGGAAGTCCGACTGCGCGCGCCACCTGGGGGGATGTCTGCTCGCTCGCGCGCCGGATCTCTCTTTTAGAAAGCGTATGCCTGTATGAACTTGCCTCTGCCGGATGGGGTCTTTGTCGCCCCTTTGGTAGCTGCTCGCTTTCCGTGATCCTGTTGTGACATGGGAAATCATGGCACGCAACGGTTTTTTTGGCACTTCATGGCACTGAGCCGGGGCGCAAACCCCTCTATTTCTGGCGATATCGACGCGGCGGCGCAGCGCGAATCGTAAGATGGAGGGTATGTGATGAAGTTAGACACCATATATAGTATTGCGCAGCGTCTTTTCGAAAGTGCCATGAAGTGCGAAAAAAAACTCTGAGAAGGCGAGATTCGCACCATGCGGCGTCGGGATTCAGGTCCCTGACACCCCGCATACGGCAGATTCGACCCTACTTCGCCGCGACTCGGGGGCCACTAGGCGCCCCAAGTGCCACGAAGTGCGGGTTGTGCCAGGAAGTGCCAGAAGAAAGCGTTACGCCATCCCGCCGTCGATCATACGGCGCGCCAGAGCGGCATAGGCCTCGGCCATGGGGCCGTCCCCCGCCGCAATCGGCGTGCCGCTGTCTCCGGCCAGGCGCGTATCCAGATCGAGCGGCAACGCCCCAAGGAACGGCGCCCCGATGCGCGCGGCTTCTTCCTGCACGCCGCCGTGGCCAAAGGGGTGCGCCTCATGCCCGCAATTGGGACATATATATGAGGCCATGTTTTCGACGAGCCCCAGAACCGGCACGTTGAGCGTGTTGAACATGTCAATCGCCTTGCGCGCGTCGATCAGCGCCACGTCCTGCGGAGTGGAGACCACGACGGCCCCCGTCATCTGGGTCTTCTGCCCGAGGGTCAGCTGCACATCCCCGGTCCCCGGCGGCAGGTCGATGAGAAGGATGTCGAGCTTACCCCAGGCCACCTGCCCCAACATCTGCTGAAGCGCGCCCATAAGCATGGGGCCGCGCCAGATCACGGCTTTCCCCTCTTCGACCATCAGGCCGATGGACATGAGCTTCACACCATGCGCCTCAAGTGGCTCAATCGTCTTGCCATCGGGCGAGGCCGGTTTACGGCTCACCCCCATCATCCGCGGCTGGCTAGGTCCGTGGATATCGGCATCCAAAAGGCCGACCTTGCGCCCCTGGCGCGCGAGGGCCACGGCAAGGTTGCTGGTCAGGGTAGATTTTCCAACACCACCCTTGCCCGACCCAATTGCAATGATGCGATCCACACCCGAGGGCTTGGTGGGGCCGTCCTGCGGCTCTGGGTGGCGCCCGATCTTGAGGCTGGGCGCCTTGGCCGCCGGGCCATGGGCCGTGAGCACCGCCTGAACCGCCCGGATCCCCGGCAGCCGCGCGACGGCCTCCTCTGCCGCCAGACGCACCGGCTCCATACGGGCGGCGATTTCCGGGCTGGGCGCCTCGATGACGAAACGGACGGTGCCGTCCTCTTCGGAAAGGGCCCGGATCATGTCGCGCGACAGCAGATCGCCACCATCAGGCAGACTCACCTTCGAGAGTTCAGACCGGATCTCTTCGATACGCGACATAGGTAGGCTCCTGACCAAGGGGGGAAAACTGGCGAGAGACTGCTCAAATATGACGAAAAGTGCAATATGACGCTAAGTCAAGTCACTTTCTGCGACGCAGCGTCACCCATAACCCACTGTTCAAAAACAGTTTATAGCTATGCGTGAGACGCAACCCCGGTTTTCGAAAGCAGGTCTTTTCGCACCCGCAGCATCGCCCTATCTTCTTTGGCAACAGCGCTAACGCTGCACCGCAATACACAAGTCGGAGCCTCTAATATGGCCACCATCGCACAAACCTTCGCCGGACCGGCCCTGTCTGAACGGGTCGATGCATTCCGCGCCCGCTGGAGCGACGCCCGCAAGCGCCGTGCGATGTTCCTGCAAACGCAGCGTGAGCTGAACTCGCTGACCGACTACGAACTCGCTGATCTGGGGATCCCCCGGAGCATGATCAACACCGTCGCGCACCAAAGCGCGCGATCCTGAATTCGGCTGGGCGCCCTCCTCCCTTTAAGCGCCCTTCCGATTAGCCGTTCTGCCTCTCCTCCTCCCTGCGGCAGACGGCCAGACTGAGCCGGCGGCGTCACCTCCTCCCGACGTCGCCGTGCTCAGCCAAAATTCGAACAGGCCCGGCGGTCTCTCCTCCTCCCTGCCCGCCTTGGCCTTGTCCCTGACCCTCTCCTCCTCCCTGGGTTCGGGACGCAAATGCGGCGGCGCCCTCCTCCCTGGGCGCCGCCGTTTGCATTTTTAGCCCCGCAAATTCTTAGACGTGCCCATGACCAGATAGCTGGTGATGGAGCGCACATGGGGCACCGTCCCCAGCCGATCGGTGTGAAACCGTTTGTAGGCCTCCACGTCGGCCACCTCGATCCGCAGCAGATATTCGAATGCCCCGGCGACGTTGTGGCACTCCACCACTTCGGGGGCGGCCTCCATCGCGCGCTCAAACCCCAGCTGAGCCGACTTCGTGTGCTCTGACAGCCCGACCGTCACGTAGGTGACAAATCCGCGCCCCGCCCGGACCGGATCAATCCGCGCGCGGTAGCCCAAGATCACCCCCCGCGCCTCCAGATCCCGCACCCTGCGCAGGCAAGCAGAGGGACTCAGCCCCACCCGCGCGGCAAGATCGAGGTTGCTGACGCGCCCGTCCCCGGCCAACTCACGCAATATACTGCGGTCAATGTGATCCATATCGCTCATATATTGCAGAGATAGCCCGACCTACGCCCAGAACGCAATTTCATTCCATCTGGCAACGATCAGACTACGCCCATGTTGATGGAGACCACCTCATGGATATGACCACGGCCACCGCCCTTGCCGGATTCGCCTTTGCCAGCTCTGTCACGCCGGGCCCCAACAACCTGATGCTGATGGCGTCGGGGGCCAATTTCGGATTGCGGCGCAGCCTGCCGCATATGTTGGGCGTATCGCTTGGGCACGGGTTCTTAATTCTCTGCGTCGGTCTCGGCCTCGCCGCTTTGTTCGAGCGCCAGCCACAGCTGCGCCTGGCCATCACCGTGGGATCTGTCGGCTACATGCTGTGGCTTGCCTGGAAAATCGCCACCGCAGCTCCGGCCGGGACCGGAAACGCCCCCGCCCGCCCGCTGACCTTTGCGCAGGCCGCAGCCTTCCAGTGGGTCAACCCCAAAGGCTGGATCATGGCGATCACCGCCATCAGCGTTTATGCCGGATCGGCATCGGGCGCTGTCATCGCGGTGGTTGCGATCTTCGTCCTGGTGAACCTGCCGTCAGTGTCGTTGTGGACGATCATGGGCACCCAGATCGCCCGCCTGCTGCGCAATCCGCGACATCTGCGGGTATTCAACGGGATGATGGCGGCGCTTCTCGTCGCCACGCTGGCCGTGATGATCTAAGGGCGCGCGTCTTTTTCCAGGTAGCTGCCCGCAACCCAGCCAGGTTGCCCGGCCATGGTCGACACCGAACACCATTCGCGCCCCTCAGCCATCTGGCACGGACCGGCATAAAGCAGTTCCTGATTGGCCAGAGTCGCCACCACGCCGCTGCCAGCGGATGGCGCGGCCCGCATGTTGAGCTTGGTCGTGATCCCAGTCACACGCATATAGCTTTGGGTCGGCACAGTTTCGGGCATGGCACCGCCCAGCAAAGTCACCTTCAGCGCATAGTCGGAAAGCAAATCGTCCTGCTCCGCAGCGCCCATCTGGATGACCTGAAGCGTGTAGTCGCCGCCCTCCGGCAGGGTCATCGGAAAATCGGTATCGCCAGAGGGGCCGTTGAACAGCGCATCCGCCCTACCGGGCAGATCGCCGGGCGCAAACACGTTCACATAGGTGGTGCTGCGGTTGCTGGTCAGCTCCAGGATCATGGTCTGCCCGGCCTTTGCGCTCAGGCTGAACAGATCCTCCTCAGCACCCTGCACCTGCCCGTCGACCATGCCGGAAACGGCACCATCGGCAAAGCGAATCGGCTCGGGCGCCGCCAAAGCGGCACCAGCGATCAGACATAGGGCGGTTGCTCCGATGAAACGCCGCATTGCACACCTCCTTCTTCGAATAACACAAAGGTCATGCACAACTACTGCCAGGGCAAGGCTTTACCAAACGAAATGCGCAGGCGCGGCGGTATGCCGCCGAGCCTGCGGGCCGCTTAGAACGGCACGTCCCCGGCGCTGTCCGCATCCACGACGAACTTGGCGACGACCTTCTTCACCCCGGCCTTGTCGAAGGCTATCTCCAGCTTGTCGGCATCAACCCCGATCACCGCGCCGTATCCGAACTTGGTGTGAAACACCCGGTCGCCTTGGGTAAAGCTGCTCACGGCGGTGGCGTCGATCATCATCCGGGCGCCGCTACTGCGGCTTTGCGGCTGGCTTTGCGCCCGCGACTGCATCCGCTGCCAGCCGGGCGAGTTGTAGACATCCGCCCGCGCGGCATTCTCGGCCAGATCGGAGCGCGGCAGCGCGCCGCCGAGCCCCGAAGGCGTCAGCACTTCGACATGCTCTGACGGCAGCTCGTCGATGAAGCGGCTGGGCAGCTGACTTTGCCACTGACCATAGACTCGGCGGTTCCCCGCGAAGGAGATCGTGCAGATCTCCTCCGCACGGGTGATGCCGACATAGGCGAGGCGGCGCTCTTCCTCGAGCCCCTTGATCCCGCTTTCATCCATGGAGCGCTGCGAGGGGAACAGACCGTCCTCCCAACCCGGCAGGAACACGGCAGGGAATTCGAGCCCCTTGGCCGCATGCAGCGTCATGATCGACACTTTCGCCTCGGTGTCCTGGGATTCGTTGTCCATGATCAGGCTGACATGTTCCAGGAACCCTTGCAGGTTCTCGAAGTTTTCCAGAGCCTTGACCAGTTCCTTGAGGTTTTCGAGCCGCCCCGGCGCCTCCGGCGTTTTGTCGTTCTGCCAAAAGGCGGTGTAGCCGCTTTCGTCCAGGATCGTCTCGGCCAGCTCGATGTGATCGGCCCCGGCCAGCACCTGCCCATGCCAACGATCAAGCGCGGCGACGAGGATGCGCAGCTCCTTCAGGCCACGCCCGCCCAGCCCGCCGGTTTCGCAAAGCGCACGCGCGCCCTCCAAAAGGCTCACCCCGTTGGTCCGGGCTTCCTGCTGGATGGTCTGCTGCGCCTTGTCGCCCAGCCCCCGGCGGGGGGTGTTCACGATCCGCTCAAACGCCAGATCGTCCGACGGCGACACGGCCAGCCGGAAATAGGCCATGGCATCGCGGATCTCCAAACGCTCATAAAAGCGCGGGCCGCCGATGACCCGATAAGGCAGACCGATGGTGAGAAACCGATCCTCGAAAGCGCGCATCTGGTGGCTGGCCCGCACGAGGATCGCCATGCCATTGAGCGAAACGGGATCGAGCCCGCGCGTGCCGTGCTGAAGCGCCTCGATCTCTTCTCCGATCCAGCGGGCCTCTTCCTCGCCGTCCCAATGGCCGATCAGGCGGACTTTCTCTCCGCCCTCGGCTTCGGTCCACAACGTCTTGCCCAGCCGCCCCTTATTGGCTTCGATCACCCCGGCCGCCGCGCCCAGAATATGCGCGGTGGAGCGGTAGTTCTGCTCCAGCCGGATCACCTTGGCGCCGGGAAAGTCGGTTTCAAACCGCAAGATGTTGCCCACTTCGGCACCGCGCCAGCCATAGATCGACTGATCGTCATCGCCGACGCAGCAGATATTCTTGTGCCCACCCGCGAGCAGCCGCAGCCACAGATACTGGGCCACGTTGGTGTCTTGGTACTCGTCCACCAGGATATAGCGGAACCAACGGCGGTACTGATCCAGCACATCGTCATGGCTCTGGAAGATCGTCACGACATGGAGCAGCAGATCCCCAAAATCGACGGCGTTCAGTTCCAGCAAACGGCGCTGATAGGCGGCATAGAGCGCCACGCCCTTGCCGTCGAACGCCGAAGCCTCGCCCACCGGGATCTGATCCGGCCCCCAGGCGCGGTTCTTCCATTGGTCGATGATTCCGGCCAAAAGCCGCCCGGTCCAACGCTTCTCGTCGATCCCGGCGGCCACGATCACCTGCTTGAGCAGGCGAATCTGATCGTCCGTGTCCAGGATCGTGAAGTTCGACTTCAGATGCAGATCCCCCTGCCCGATCAGCTCTGCATGACGGCGCAGCAGCTTGACGCAGATCGCGTGGAACGTGCCCAGCCACGGCATCCCCTCGGCGGCCTCACCCAGCAACCCGCCGACCCGCTCCTTCATCTCGCGGGCGGCCTTGTTGGTGAAGGTCACGGCCAAAATTTCATTGCCCCGCGCGCGCCCGGTGCGCAGCAGATGCGCGATCCGCGCGGTCAGGGCGCGGGTCTTCCCCGTCCCGGCCCCGGCCAGCATCAGCACCGGCCCGTCCAGGGTCTCCACCGCGTCGCGCTGCGCGGGGTTGAGCCCGTCCAGATAGGGCGCGCCCATCCCGGCCATGGCCCGTTGCGACAGCGGCACCGCCGCGGCGAAGGCATCTTCTTCAGAAAAATCGCTCATGCCCCGTCCTAGCCGCACCGCGATCAAAACGGAAGCCGCGTTCCTTATTCGTTCTCACTTCTTTTGCCCAGGATCATCCCAAGCAGAGGCGAAAGGAGCCCCCGCCGTGCCAGCTTTACACGGCATCACCGCTCTGCCTAAATGCTGCAACCGCGAACAGGAGGCCTCCCATGACCGACTTCCAAAAGATCCTTATCGCCAACCGCGGCGAGATCGCCATCCGCATCATGCGCGCCGCGAACGAGATGGGGAAGAAAACCGTCGCCGTCTATGCCGAAGAGGACAAGCTGGGCCTGCACCGCTTCAAAGCGGACGAGGCCTACCGGATCGGCGAAGGGCTGGGCCCGGTCGCGGCCTATCTGTCCATTGATGAAATCATCCGCGTCGCGAAGCTCTCGGGCGCCGATGCGATTCACCCCGGCTATGGCCTGCTGTCCGAAAACCCCGCGCTCGTGGATGCCTGCGCCGCCAATGACATCGCCTTTATCGGACCCAAGGCGGAAACCATGCGGGCCCTGGGCGACAAGGCCTCGGCCCGCAAAGTGGCCATTGAGGCCGGCGTCCCCGTCATCCCGGCCACCGAAGTGCTTGGCGACGATATGGACGCGATCCGCAAGGAGGCCGCCGATATCGGCTACCCGCTGATGCTCAAGGCCAGCTGGGGCGGCGGCGGGCGCGGAATGCGCCCGATCAACGGCCCTGATGAGCTGGAAGCCAAGATCCTGGAAGGCCGCCGCGAGGCCGAAGCCGCCTTTGGCAATGGCGAGGGCTATCTAGAAAAGATGATCACCCGCGCCCGGCATGTCGAAGTGCAGATCCTGGGCGATCACCATGGGGAAATCTATCACCTCTATGAGCGCGACTGCACCGTGCAGCGCCGCAACCAGAAGGTCGTGGAGCGCGCTCCGGCCCCCTATCTGACCGACGCGCAGCGCGCGGAAATCTGCGAGCTGGGCCGAAAGATCTGCGCCCATGTCAGCTACCAATGCGCGGGCACGGTCGAATTCCTGATGGATATGGACACCGGCGCCTTCTACTTCATCGAAGTGAACCCGCGCGTTCAGGTCGAACACACCGTCACCGAAGAGATCACCGGCATCGACATCGTGCGCGCCCAGATCCTCATCACCGAGGGCAAGACCTTGGCCGAGGCCACCGGCTGCGCCTCGCAAGCTGAGGTCCACATGGAGGGCCACGCGCTCCAGTGCCGGGTCACCACCGAGGATCCGCAGAACAACTTCATCCCCGATTACGGCCGCATCCAGACCTACCGGTCCGCCACCGGCATGGGCATCCGCCTGGATGGTGGCACGGCCTATTCGGGGGCTGTCATCACGCGCTACTATGACAGCCTGCTGACCAAGGTCACCGCCTGGGCGCCCACCCCCGAAGGCGCGATTGCCCGGATGGACCGGGCGCTGCGCGAATTCCGGGTGCGGGGTGTGTCCACCAATATCGCTTTCGTGGAAAATCTTCTGAAACATCCGGTGTTTCTGAGCGATACCTACAGCACAAAATTCATCGACACGACGCCCGAGCTGTTCGATTTCGCCCCCCGCCGCGACCGCGGCACGAAGGTGCTGCGCTACATCGCCGACATCACCGTCAACGGCCACCCCGAAGTCGCCGGGCGCCCCCTGCCGCGCCCCGACCTCAAGGCGCCGACACCGCCCGAGGCGCATGGCGACATTCCCGACGGCACCCGCCAGATCCTCAAGCGCGAGGGCGCCGCGGGAGTGGCCAAGTGGCTCAAGGATCAGCCACAGCTCTTGCTGACCGATACGACCATGCGCGACGCGCACCAGTCGCTTCTGGCGACGCGGATGCGCTCCATCGACATGATCCGGGTCGCGCCCGCCTATGCACGGATGATGCCGGGGCTATTCTCCATGGAGTGCTGGGGCGGCGCGACTTTTGATGTGTCGTACCGGTTCTTGCAGGAATGCCCGTGGCAGCGCCTGCGCGATCTGCGCGACGCCATGCCGAACCTGCTGACCCAGATGCTGCTGCGCGCATCCAACGGGGTGGGCTACACGAATTACCCCGACAATGTGGTGCAGGAATTCGTGCGCCAGGCCGCCGCATCGGGCGTCGATGTGTTCCGCGTCTTTGACAGTCTCAACTGGGTGGAGAACATGCGCGTCGCCATGGACGCCGTGGTGGAGAGCGGCAAGATCTGCGAAGGCACGATTTGCTACACCGGCGACATGCTCGACCCGGATCGCTCAAAGTATGATCTGCAATACTATGTTTCCATGGCAAAAGACCTGGAAGCCGCTGGCGCCCACATCCTGGGTCTCAAGGACATGGCCGGGCTGCTCAAGGCGCCCGCCGCGCGGGCCCTGGTCAAGGCGCTGAAGGAAGAGGTGGACCTGCCGATCCACTTCCACACCCATGACACATCCGGCGCCGCCATCGGCACCGTTCTCGCCGCCGCCGAAGCCGGGGTGGACGCGGCCGATGCGGCGATGGACGCGTTTTCGGGGAACACGTCGCAGCCGACCTTGGGCTCCATTGTCGAGGCGCTGCGCTTTACCTCGCGCGACACTGGAATCGACATGAGCAATGTCCGGCAAATCTCGGACTATTGGGAAGAAGTTCGTGCGCACTACGCCGCGTTCGAAACCGGACAGCAGGCCCCGACATCGGAAGTCTACCTGCACGAGATGCCCGGCGGGCAGTTCACCAACCTCAAGGCGCAGGCGCGCTCTCTGGGGCTGGAGGATCGCTGGCCCGACGTGGCCCGCACCTATGCCGATGTGAACCAGATGTTCGGGGACATCGTGAAGGTGACGCCCTCGTCCAAGGTGGTGGGCGATATGGCGCTGATGATGGTCAGCCAGAACCTGACCCGCGCGCAGGTCGAAGACCCCGAGGTCGATGTCGCCTTCCCGGAAAGCGTCGTGGACATGATGCGCGGCAGCCTCGGCCAGCCTCCGGGCGGATGGCCCAAGGGCATCCAGGCCAAGGTTCTCAAGGACGAGCCAGCCTTCACCACCCGCCCCGGCGCCAGCCTGCCGCCCGTGGACCTTGAGGAAAAGCGCAAGGAGATCAGCGACAAGCTGGGTGGAGCTGAGATCGACGACGAGGATCTGAACGGATACCTGATGTATCCCAAGGTGTTCGAGGATTACGGCCTGCGCCACGCCGATTATGGCCCGGTCCGCACCCTGCCGACGCGCACCTTCTTCTACGGCATGGAGCCCGGCGAAGAGATCAGCGCGGAGATCGACCCGGGCAAGACGCTCGAAGTCCGCATGCTCGCCGTGGGCGAAACCGACGATGCCGGGGAAGCCAAGGTGTTCTTCGAGCTCAACGGCCAGCCCCGTTCGATCCGGGTGCCAGACCGCAAGGTGCAGGCCACCAAGGAGGTCCGCGCCAAGGCCGAGCCCGGAAACCCGAACCATGTCGGCGCCCCGATGCCCGGCGTGGTGGCGACGGTGGCGGTCAGCGCCGGCCAAGAGGTCAAAGAAGGCGATCTGCTTCTCACCATCGAGGCGATGAAGATGGAAACCGGCCTGAATGCCGAGCGCGACGCCGTGGTCAAGGCGGTGCATGTGGCCGCCGGAAGCCAGATCGACGCGAAGGATCTGCTGATCGAACTGGAATGACGGAACGCGCGCCGGGGCGGTTGTCCCGGCGCCAAACGTCACATCTGCGTCGCATCCCCGTGGTTGGACAATACGACTCGCGGAGAAGCTCACTTGGAAAAGCTACTGATATTGTCAGACATTCACCTGTCGACCAGCGTGGAAGACCGCGACCGGTTTGCGCAGGTGCTTCAGCACGCCATGTCCCGCCACGGAGATGCCCGCGCTCTGGTGCTCGCCGGAGATCTGACCGAAGCCGGAAAGGCGCAGGAATATTCGGCCCTTGCCCGTATGCTGGCACGGGTGTCCCTGCCCGTGATCCCGATGACCGGGAACCTTGATCGCCGCCGGGCCCTGATCGCCGCATTCCCCAAGGCCGCGCTGACCGACGAAGGGCATGTTCAGGCGGTGCTGGATCTGCACCGGCACCGGATCATCACGCTCGATACGCTGGACGGGCCGCCCTATGCCGGCACACGCCATGGCGGGCGGCTCTGCCCCGACCGGATCGCCTGGCTGATCCGGGCGCTCGACAGCGCGAATGGGCGGCACAAGGTGGTGATCGCCCACCATCCCGCCATGAAGATCGGCGCTCCGGGCCATGACGCGATCCGGCTCGACGAGGGGGCGGAATTGCTGGAGCTTCTGGCCTCGTATCCCGGCACGCATCTGATTTGCGGCCACACCCACCGCGCCGCCAGCGGGATCAGCCGCGGCGTGCCTTGGTCCACCGTGGGATCCGTCAGCCGTCCCTTCGCCCTCTCGCTGGAGAGCGAGGAGATCCGCGCAGGCGATCAACCGCCGAGCTACGGGGTTTTGCTGCTGCAAAAACAGGGGATCGCCCTGCATCATCAGGAGCTCCCCACCTGACAGGCAGGCCCTTGCGCCCTATATCCGGGGTCGCAACGCCCATGGGAGACCCGCGATGCTTGAGCTTCTGTCCGACCCGGCCGTCTGGGCTTCTTTCCTGACCCTCACGGTTCTGGAAATCGTTCTGGGCGTGGATAACGTGATCTTCATCTCAATCGCCTCCGCGCGTCTGCCCGCCGATCAACGCGCCCGGGCCCGGCGCCTTGGGCTTATGGGCGCGCTGCTGCTACGGATCGCACTGCTGGTGTCGATCAGCTGGATCATGAAGCTGGACCAGCCTTTTGCCACGCTTGCCGGTTGGGCGGTGTCGTGGCGCGATGTCATCCTGATCGCCGGAGGGCTGTTCCTGATCTACAAGGCCTCCACGGAGATTTTCGAGGAAGTCGAAGGCGACGATCTGCACACCGCTGAAGAGAGCGTCGTCAAAGCCGCCTTCATGTCCGTCGTCATGCAGATCATGATCCTGGATCTGGTGTTCAGCCTGGACAGCGTGATCACCGCCGTCGGCATCGCCGATCACCTTGAGGTCATGATCGCCGCCGTGATCGTCGCCATTGGCGTGATGATGGTCGCCGCCACGCCCATCGCGGAATTCGTCGAAACCCACCCGTCAACCAAGATGTTGGCCCTGGCCTTCCTGGTGATGGTCGGCATGGCACTGGTGGCGGATGGCGCGGGCTATCATGTCGAGCGGGGCTTCATCTACGCGGCCATGGTGTTTGCGGGCGGCGTCGAAGCGCTGAACCTTCTGCGGCAGCGCAATCGGCGCCGCGCGGCACGCTAAGCTCTTCAAAGAAAAGGCCCGGAGCGCTTGGAGCGACCGGGCCATAGGTGCGGAACGAGGGACAGTGATATGACGCGCATCAGTTCCGGTGATGCGCTCAAAACACATCTAGGAATTCATTTTCGTTTCGCCAATATTCTCACGATAGAGTGAGCGGAAACCCGCGAGTCAGTCGAAAATATCGTCGATGACGTCCCACACCTCGTCGAAAAACCGCGACGCTTTCTTCTTTTTCCGCTTCTTGGAGGCCTTCTTGCCCGGCTTGACCGGTTTCGCAGGGGCGGCCCTGGACGGGGCGGATGTCTCCGCGCGCGTGCCGGGCATCTGTTTGATCTGATGCAACGGTGCCCCGCAGCTGGCGCAGACCAGCTCGTGCCGACCCTTGTCGAGGATCAGCGCGGCACGGGTGCCGCAATAGCAACAGGTCAGAATCTTGGGCATCAGGCCTCCCCGCGCGCGGCATAAAGCGCCACCGCCGCCGCGTTGGACACATTCAGCGAGCCGAACGCGCCGGGGAAGTCGATCCGCACAAGCGCATCCACGACCTCGCGGGTTTTCTCGCGCAGGCCCGGGCCTTCGGCGCCCAGAACGAGCGCAACGGGCCGATCCCGCTTGCCGTCAAGTGCGGCCTCAATGGTCTGCCCGGCCTCTCCGTCCAGCCCGAGCACGAGGAACCCCATGTCCTGAAGCTCCGCAATGGCACGGGCGAGGTTCACCACCCGCAAATAAGGCTGGCGTTCAAGCGCGCCGCTCGCGGTCTTGGCCAAGGCGCCGGTTTCGGGGGCCGCGTGACGCTGAACCCCGATCACGGCCCGCGCGCCCATCACTTCGGCAGAGCGCAGGATCGCTCCCACATTGTGCGGATCGCTCACCCGGTCCAGCAGCACGACCCGCGCGGGGCCTGGGCCTTCGCGCATCACCACCTCGCGCAGCGGCCCCCAATCGAGCGGCTTGACCTCAAGCGCTGCCCCCTGGTGCACAGAGCCGGGATCGAGCGGCACCGGAAACTTGCGGGGATCCGCGATCTCGGGCTCCATTCCGCTTTCCGCTACGGCATCTTCGATCCGGGCCAGAGCATTGCGCGTCACCACCAGCCGAAGCTTCTCGCGGTCGGGGTTCTTCAGCGCATCGCGCACCGAATGCAGGCCGAACAACCATACCGTTTCAGCGGCAGCCGCGCGTTTGGCGCGTTCTTTTTCGATCACCCAGGCGGGCTTTTTCATGGGGGGTCTCCTTTCCTCCTAGATGTGGCGCCGCGCGGCGCTTCGCAACCCGCGATTTTTCCTGCGAGGAGGGTCTTGACGCTCCCCGGCCCTGTGGGTATCGAGCGCGTCACGGCGGGCTGGTCCCGCCCGTGGGCGACAGGCCGCAAGGTGTGGCAGGGGACTGTAACTCCCTCGCGGAGACGCACGCCTGGTTCGATTCCAGGGTCGCCCACCATTTCTCCTTCAGGACGAATTTGGTGATCCGGGCGCGGCAACGCTGCGCCGCTATTGCGCCGCCCGATCCCGTGCCGCCGCCAACGCATCAGAAAACCCATCCAAGCTGACCGGAAGCACCGTCGGCGCCCCTTCGGCGCTGCGTCGATAGCCGAACAGCAGCGTCTCTTGCCCTGCAAACTGCGCCAGTTCGTCCGCGCTCAGCAACGCGGCCGCTTCGCAGATGCCTTGAGCGCAGGTTTGCCAGACCATGTCGCGCTGCTCTGCCCCGCTCTCACCGGCGTTTTCACCGGCAAAGCGATAGACCGCCCCGCCGGGCAGGAACAAACCGGATTGGGTCTGAGCCACGAACAGCGCCGAGCCATCCGCGCGCGGAATGATCACGAACCGCCCCACAAGCGCCCCGCTCTCCCGCAGGGTCTGGAGCTGCGCCACGCGGCACGAGCGGGGCTGCGCCCCATCCGCGCCGCAGGCCACGCGCCAGTTCCCGAAGATATCGCCGCCCGATGGTGCCACCGTCGGCGTCCCCGTTTGAGCCTCGCCCGGCTCCGCCTGAGGGCTTTGAGCGTTCTGCGCGGGCAGCACCGCCGGCAGCACGGTCATGGCGCCAATCCCCAGCAACACTGCGGCAGCTGCGATCTTCACTCCGTGCGACACCATCGAAAAGCCCCCCCCAATCACAGCGCCCCGGGCAAGGGTGCGATCGTGCCCCATAACAACAGCGAAGATATGCTTCGGTCAACGGCGCATCAGAGAACCGCTTTTGCCCCGCCGCTCAACGCGCTAGACACTGAGGCAAAGCACATGGGGGCAGATCATGGCAGGCCAACGCACCGCCACGCAGCCGAAGACATTCAACATCATGGCCGTCGGCCAGGGCGGGCGCGTGGGCTACGAGGCGATCCTGCTCGCCGCCTCCCTGCGCGAGGCCATGCCCGGCTTTCGCGGAGAGCTCATCATCGCAGAGCCCCAGCCCGGCCCCCGCTGGTCCTTTGATCCGCGGATGAACGATGCCCAACGCACCGCCCTGACCGAGCTGGGGGCAAAGATCGTCCCGTTCGAAAGCCACCATTTCGGGGAAAGCTACCCGCAGGGCAACAAGATCGAGGGGCTGGCCGCCCTGCCCGAAGGCACACCGTTCCTGTTTCTGGATAGCGACACGCTGATCTTGGGCGATCTGGAGGCTCTGCCCTTCGATTTCGCCCACCCCTCGGCGTCGATGCGGCGCGAAGGCACCTGGCCCGTCGAAGAGCTCTATTGGCCCGGCTACAGCGCCATCTGGAAATCGCTCTATGACAAGTTCGGGCTCGATTTCGACAGCTCGCTCGATCTGGCGCAGCCGGACGAATACTGGGAGCGGTATCTCTATTTCAACGCGGGCTGGTTCTTTCACGACGACCCGAAGGCGTTTGGCCAGCGGTTCGTCGACTATGCGCGCGCCATCCGTGACGACGCCCCCGAAGAGCTGGTGATCCAGCCGCTTGATCCCTGGCTGGACCAGATCGCCCTGCCGCTGGTGATTCATTCCTTCGGTGGCGGGCGTCCCGGCCCCGAGCTCGCGGGGCTCGATGGCGATCTGACCTGCCATTACCGCGTTCTGCCGCTGCTCTACGCGCGCGAGAGCGACAAAGTGGTTGAGGTGCTCGAACGCGTCTCGGCGCCCAACAAGGTCAAGAAGGTGCTCAAGGAATATGATCCGATGAAGCGGATGATCTTCCAGAAACGGGGCCACAAGGTGCGCGAGCTGTTCGACCGCAACGACCTGCCCCGCCGGGAGCAGAAGATCCGCAATATCATCAAGTCCAACGGCTTCTGGATGCGCTGAGCCGCAACCTGACGCGGGCTCATCCTTATGCTGAGCCGAATTGCGATGCGGCGCCATTGCCCCTTCCCAGACTGCGGCCTAAGGTCGCGCTCAACCATCAGGAGGGAGCCTTATGTCCGACCAGAGCGACTTGAAATTCGACAGCCTGCAAATCCATGCGGGCGCCAATCCCGACCCGGCCACGGGCGCGCGGCAGGTGCCGATTTATCAGACCACGGGCTACGTGTTTCAGGATGCCGATCACGCCGCGCGGCTCTTCAACCTCGAAGAGGTCGGCTACATCTATTCGCGCCTGACCAACCCGACCGTTTCGGCACTGGCCGACCGCATCGCCGCGCTTGAAGGCGGCGTGGGCGGGATCGCCTGCTCTTCGGGCCATGCCGCTCAAATCATGGCGCTGTTCCCGCTGATGGCGCCGGGCAAGAACATCGTCGCCGGGAACCGGCTCTATGGCGGCACGGTCACGCAGTTCAGCCAGACCTTCAAGCGCTTCGGCTGGGGCTGCACCTTTGTCGACACCGACGATCTGGACGCGGTGAAGGCGGCGATCAACGAAGACACCCGCGCGATCTTTGCCGAAAGCCTGCCCAATCCGGGCGGCATCGTCACGGACATTCCCGCGCTCGCCAAAATCGCGGATGAGGCGGGGATCCCGCTGATCATCGACAACACCGCCGCCACGCCCTACCTGTGCCGCCCGATCGAACAGGGGGCCACGCTGGTCGTGCATTCGGTGACCAAGTTCCTCACCGGCAACGGCACTGTCACGGCGGGCGCCGTTGTGGACAGCGGCAAGTTCGACTGGACCCAGAACGACAAGTTCCCCAGCCTCAGCCAGCCCGAACCGGCCTATCACGGCCTGTGCTTTGCCGATGCGCTTGGGCCGATGGCGTTCACCTTCCACTCCATCGCCGTGGGGCTGCGCGATCTGGGCACGACCCTGAACCCGCAGGCCGCGCATTATGCCTTGATGGGGATCGAAACCCTGTCGCTGCGCATGGCACGCCACGTGGAGAACGCGCAGAAAGTGGCAGAGTGGCTGGAGGCCGATCCGCGCATCGAACAGGTCAACTATCCGGGGCTGGCGGCGTCGCCGTGGAATGCCCGCGCCAAAGAGCAGTTCCCCAAAGGGGTTGGCGCGCTGTTCACCTTCTCGGTCAAGGGCGGCTATGACGCCTGCGTCAAACTTGTGAACAGTCTCAATCTGTTCAGCCACGTGGCCAATCTGGGCGATACGCGCTCGCTTATCATCCACTCGGCCTCGACCACGCACCGGCAGCTCACCGAAGAGCAGCAGATTGCCGCCGGCGCCGCGCCCGATCTGGTGCGCGTGTCGATCGGGATCGAAGATGCCGATGACATCATCGCCGATCTGGACCAGGCCCTGGCGGCTGCAACGGCCTGAGGGCCCTCATGATCCCCGTGGCGCGCCGCTTGCGCGCGCCACGGCCTCGCATCCCGCGCTTAGGGCGCGGAAATGTCGAACACCATCACGACAGACGCGTCAAAGCTGATCGTGCCCGGCGCAACCGGGACACCCGCCCCGCGCGCCATTTCCATGGCAACCATCGGCATCGGGCCGCTCTGCGAAACCGGCTCGGAAATGCTGACCACCGGGCCAAGCGTGACACCCGCCGCATCGGCATAGAGCGCCGCACGGGCCATCGCGTCCTGGACAGCGGCACGGCGGGCCGCTTCCAGATGCGGCGCCTCATCCGCGACGCCGAAGTTCAACCCGCCAAGCGTGTTGGCCCCGTCGCTCACCAGCGTATCGAGCAGCCCGCCCAGCAGCGTCAGATCCCGCAGTGTCACTTCGATCGTGGTCTGTGCGCTGAAGCCGTCCTTTTCAGCTCCGTCCTCGCCATAGTTGAGCCGAGGCTGCAGGCTCAGCTGGCCGGTGCGCAGATCCGCGCTGTCGATGGAGCCCTCGGCCAGCAGCCGGTCCAAGACCGCCCTGGCGGACTGGTTCATTTCGGCCAGGGCGTCCGCCGCTTCGGCGGCATCGGATTGCACCCCAACGACGACCTGCGCCATGTCCGGCTGGGTCACCGCCTGCCCCTGGCCATTGACGGTCAGCGTCTGCTGCGCACAGGCCGGAGCCGCTGCGAAAAGCGTTGCTGCCACGGCCATCGGCAGGATTTGGCTCAGCGAAAAACGGGAATAGGTCATAGCATGCTCCTGTCTGGGGGCGATTCCCCTTGGGGGCACGTTCGTCCTCTTTGCCGAGCCGCGCAACCGCTTCGCGAGTCTTGGGTTTCTGCGACCAATGCGATAGGAAAGAGCAATCCGAAAGACGGCGCCCTGCCGACCCGGATCGGAAGGACCGCCGAGAGGCTTTGAATGACGCGCGACCATGCCTTGATCCTGTCCCTCGACGGCCTCCAGCTTGTTGAGCGCGTGTCCGGCGAATGGGCTTTGGTGGCCCAAATGAAGCTGGGCGGCGAAGACGATGACGCCGCGATGACCCGGCTGAGAGAAACCGGCGCAGCCCGGCGATCAGGCCCGCTTCATGTGAAGCTGGTCCTGCCGAATGATCAGATCCGGTATCTGCACCTGCCCGCCGCTGAAGGATCCGATGCAGAGGTGCGCGGCGCGCTCGAGGGTGCGACCCCCTATGCGCTGAGCGATCTGGTCTACGACCATGACACCGATGCCGGAGGCACCCATGTCGCGGCGATTGCCCGCGAAACACTGACCGAAGTGGAAGGCTTCCTGCGCCAGCACGGCTTTGTCCCGACCTGTTTCACCGCCGCCGCGCCGAGCGACAGCTTTGCCCGCGAAGTCTGGTTCGGCGCCGCACGGGGCGCCCCCGACGGGGCGGCAGACGGTCCCGAGGACGCCCCCGTCCGTGTGACCAGTGTTCTGTCCCCCGAAGCGATCACCGCCCCGGTGGATCAGGTTGTGCGCGATGACACCCGCGCGCCAAATAGCCACGCAGCCCCCCCTGCGGCGCCGAGCCCCGAGCCAGATGACACCGACACACCGGACGCCGCTGCGCTTGCCCTGCGTCTGAGCTCAGGAACAGCCGGGTTCGCGTCGTCCCGCCGCGCCGCTGCAGCGCCCCCGGATCCAGCCACCCAGATCGCTGAGAGTCCCGCCGAAGAGCATCCCGCGCCGGACCCCGACGCGCCGGTCGTCTTCACATCCCGCACTCGGGTGGCGGCGCCCGTGACCACGGCCCCGGACCGCGGCCCCTCCCAGCAAGACCCCAGCGGCACCCCCGTGTTCAGTCATCGCGGACGGGCGGAACCGGCTCTGGCCCACCCGCCTTCGGCCCAGTCGCCCGCAGCGCCCGATCCGGCCAAACCCGCTAAGCCGCGCCGCGCGCCCCGGCCCGACCTCGCCGCCGCCGCTAAGGCACCGGCCCAGTCGCCGCTCCCCGATCCCGGCAGCGCCAAGGCGGCAACCAAGCCGACCCAAACCGCAGCGAATGAGACCACTCATCCGCCCAAGCGCAGCGGCGCCCGCATCGGCGTGGCCGCGCTCGCCCTGCTGGGCCTTGGAGGGATCGCTTATGCAGTGTCGTCTCTCGATCTTGGCCAGGTCTTCGCCCCGGCCCCGACCGAGCAAGCCGATGCAGGCTCGACGAACGTGGAGGACGCTCCACCTGCAACAGAGGTTGTCGCCCCGGCTCCAGTGGCGTCGCCTCCTCCGCAGCCCGTGCAGGAGCCGCCAGCACAGACGACCGGACAGGTCATCACACGCATCCTGACGCCCGATGAGGCGCAGCGGATTTATGCCGCAACCGGCGTTTGGCAGCGCGCGCCCCGCCTGCCCGAGCGCCCGCGCGAAGCGGGTGTCGCTGCCGCCGCGCCCTCAGACGCGCTCGCGGCAAGCCGCATTCCCGCCCCCGGCGCCTTGGTCCCGGTCTCTGCGATCACGGGCGACCAGCCGCCCGCCATGCCAGCCGCTCCGCCCCCGCCCGAAGCGCGTTTCGCGGTGGATGCGGACGGGTTCGTTATTGCGACCCCCGAAGGCGCCGTCACCCCATCCGGGGCGATCGTCTTTGCGGGCGTGCCTGAGATCATGCCCAAGGTGCGTCCCGGCACGCCCGAGCCACCCCCCGCGCCGTCTCAGGGCGCCGATGACGGGGTGCGCACATCATCCGGGGCACTTGTGTACCTCGCCCCGCCGCCACTGACCCCGCCAACCCGGCCCAGCGTGCCCGAGGCACAGGACACGCCAGCCGTGGAAGAGCCGGGCACAGCCGAAGCGACCGGCACACCAGAGGGCGAGCCTCTGCCCGATACGGATTCCCCGACCGCCACGCCGGGTGAAGAGACCGGGGCCGTGCAGGTCGTGCTCGGCCCTCCGCCGCTGTCGCCTCCGACCCGTCCGGGTACGGAGCCCGCGCCGCAAAGCACACCTGCCGAAGTCCCAACCGAGGCAGTGCCCGACGACACCGCCCCGACGCAAACGCCCGAGACGCCCTCGGAGCCGGAGCAACGGCCTGCCGTTCAGGAGGACGCAGCGCTCGATCCTCTGTCGCAACCGCCCGTGCTGATCACCTTGGGCCCGCCCCCGCTTAGCCCCCCGAGCCGGTTAGCAACGGCGAGCGTGCCCGATCTGGGGGACGATGCTGCGGAGACGTCGGCTGGAGGCGTCTCGCTGGCCGGGCTGTCTCCGCGCGTGCGACCGGAGAACGCAACCCCGCCCCCGCCTGCGGCCCAACCGGCCCTGGCCGTGATCGGCCTGCGGCCCAAGACGCGGCCTGCCTCTCTGGCAATCCCTGAGCCTGAACCGGAGCCGGAGCCAGAACCCGATCCGGTGCGCGCGGCGATTGCGGACCCGTTTGCCACGGCAACGGCGCTTGCGGTGGTGACCTCTCCGCGCCCCAATACCCGCCCGGGGAATTTCGCGCGCACCGTGGCGCGGGCGCAAGCCAATGCCGCTCGTGCGGCCTCGCGCGCCTCTGCATCTACCGCTTCTGCTGGATCGGCACCGCAAGCTGTCGGCGGGCGAGCGCAGCGGCCGACCGGTCCAATCAACAGCGCCACCGCCTCGCGCGCCACAACCGAGAACGCCATCAACCTGCGCCAGATCAACCTGATCGGCGTCTATGGCAGCTCCAGCAATCGCCGCGCTCTCGTCCGGTTGGCCAATGGCCGGTTCGTGAAGGTCAGTGTCGGGGATCGTCTCGATGGCGGTCGCGTTACAGCGATCGGCACGGACGAGATTACCTATAGGAAAGGCGGGCGCTCCGTCCGCCTGGACCTGCCCGGCTGACGCCCAAAGAGAAAGGGCGCCCCCTAAGGCGCGCCCTTTCCGTCTCAAAGCCGATGCGCCGAAGCGCGCTCTGGCTCTTAGTCTTTCAGCTGCAGATCAACAGCCGATTCGCGGCCATCGCGGCCCGGCTGGATTTCGAAGCTGACCTTCTGGTTGTCGGCCAGGCCGGTGAGGCCAGAGCGCTCCACGGCGGAGATGTGGACGAACACGTCCTTGCCGCCGCCCTCAGGAGCGATGAAGCCGTAGCCTTTGGTGGTGTTGAACCATTTCACGGTGCCGTTGGGCATGATTCTGTTTCCTTGTCTTCTTAGCGCCGCTCGCGGAAGTGCAGCGGCCTGGCGCGTCAGTGGGCATCGAAACGCTGAAGGCCCGTGTAGGAAACAGGTGGTCGATATCGTAACTTGCACGTCAGATATGACGTGACCGGGTGCGTTCTTCAAGGGAATTTGCGCGAAGGGCCTCAACCGGGCGGCTTTCCCCCTTTCGAAAACGTGCGATTCTCGGCTACGTTTGCCGCGACGCAGCAACCTGCCCGGAGGCCACGATGTTCAAGTTTCTTTTCCGTCGCAAGAGTGACCAATCCGTTGAAGTGACCAAGGAAACGCAGCGCGAAACGCTGCTGCGTGCCATCGGGGAGGTGAACGAAATCACCGCGACGCTCGACGACAAACCGGCTGTGACGGTCGATCCCAACACCGGTGCGATCACGCTGACACTGCCCGAACAGATGCCGGATGAGGCGCTTGCCCTGCCCGCTCCGGAAGAGGCGCTGCCTGAGCCGGAGATGCCAGAGGCAGAAGACACGCCCGCCAAGGCAGACGGCACTGAGGCTAAAGTCGAGGCCGAGACGGACAGCTCCAAAGCCTGAGCCTTGCACCAGGCGGGAGCCCGACATATCTGACTTTCAAGATATGTAAGGAGACGCGCCATGTCCTCAAAGAAACTGACCTGCCTGGACTGCGGACAGGTGAACCGGGTGCCGGAGGAGAAGCTTTCGGCCTCTCCCAAATGCGGCACCTGCGGCGCCGGGTTGATCCCGTCCAAGCCGCCGGAAGTGTCGCTCGACGTGCTGGAAAAGGCCGCGCGCAACGATGATCTGCCGCTGGTGGTGGACATCTGGGCGCCGTGGTGCGGGCCCTGCAAGATGATGGCGCCCGAATACGCCCGCGCCGCGCAGGAGCTGGGCGGCAAGGCGCGGCTGGTCAAGATCAACTCGGACCAGGAACCCGCGAGCGCGGTGCGCTTCAACATCCGGGGCATTCCCACCCTGATCCGGTTCGACCGGGGCCGCGAAGCCGCCCGCCATTCCGGCGCCATGCGCAAGGCCGATATCCTGCGGTGGATCGGCGTGTGATCGCTTGCGGCGGGGCCCGGTTCGGGTCAGGGATGGAGCATGACCGCGCCTGACCTTTTCTTCGGCTACGGCTCGCTCGTGAACCGGGCCAGCCACGACTTCCGCGCCCATGGACCCGCAGTGCTGACGGGCTGGCGCCGCATGTGGCGCCGCTCTCCGCTGCGCCCTGCCGCGTTCCTGTCGGTGGAGCCCTGCCCCGGCGTCAGCATTCACGGGCTGTTGGCCGAAGTCCCCAACGGCGACTGGCGCGCGCTCGACACCCGCGAAGGCGCCTATCAGCGGATTGAGGCAAGTGCGGCCATCGTCCCTGCCCTAGGGCCGGTGGCGCTCTATGTCATGGGACGTGAGACCAGCGAAGCCCCGAGCCACGCACACCCTGTGCTTCTGAGCTATCTGGATGTGGTCATGACGGGTTTTCTGGACCTTATGGGCGCGGCAGGCCCTGCGCATTTCGCCGAAACAACCGTGGGCTGGGACAGCGGGCCGATCAAGGATGACCGCGCCGCACCGCTGTATGCCCGCGCAAGCGCCGCGACCGAGGCGGGCCGGGCCGCTTCGGATGCGCTGTTGGCGCGGCTCGGGGTGGCGGCTCTGACGTGATCCGCCTGCCCGACTGAGCCGGGCTGGCGGTCTCTGCGTCGCTCAGATCACAGACGCGGCTTGACCTGCATCAGGGCCAGAACCCCGGCCATCTCTGGCCCGCGATCCATCCCCGTCACCGCACGGCGCAGCGGCTGGAACAGCCCCCGACCCTTGCGGCCCGTGGCCTCTTTGACGGCGGCGGTCCAGTCGCCCCAGGTCTCGGCCGTGTAGGGCGGATCGCCCAGCAGATCGAGCGCGGCAGAGACCATCTCGCGGTCTTCGTCCTCGACCTTCGCGGGGGTGCCGTCGCGCAGCAAATCCCACCAGCCCGGCAGATCGTCCAGCGTGCCGATGTTCTCGCGGATGGTTTGCCAGAACGGCTCTGCCAGATCATCCGGCACACCGGCGGCGCGGACGGCCTCGGCCACCTCGGAGAACGGACGGGCCGCCAGCCAGCGGGCGGTGAGCGGCCCCAGATCGTCCGCGTCGAACTTTGTCGATGCCGCACCAAAGGCCGCCAGATCGAACCCTTCGACGACCTCCTCGACGGTGTCGCGCAGCTCCACCGGATCGGAGGAGCCCAAACGGGCCATCAGGCTCAGCACCGCCATCGGCGCCACGCCGTTGGCCCGCAGATCCTTCAGGGCCAGATCCCCGATCCGCTTGGAGAGCTTTTCCCCCTGCGGCCCGGTCAGCAGGCTGTGATGGGCAAAACGGGGCACCGTACCGCCCAAAGCTTCGATGATCTGGATCTGGGTCGCGGTGTTGGTCACGTGGTCCGATCCGCGCACGACATCGGTGATGCCGAATTCGGTGTCATCCACGACCGAGGCCAGCGTGTAGAGCATCTGCCCATCGCCCCGGATCAGCACCGGGTCACTGACACTGGCCGCATCAATCGAGATCGGGCCGAGGATGCCGTCCTCCCACTCGATCCGCTCGCGATCCAGCTTGAAGCGCCAGTGCGAAGGCCGCTCCGCCCGCAGCGCGTCTTTCTCGGCGTCGGTCAGGTTCAGCGCGGCGCGGTCATAGACCGGCGGCTTGCCCATGTTGAGCTGCTTCTTGCGCTTGAGATCGAGCTCGGTCGGGGTTTCGAAACACTCATAGAGACGCCCAATCTCGATCAGCTTCTGCTTGGCGGCCTCATAGCGCTCCAGCCGCTCGGACTGGCGCTCTTCCCGATCCCAGGTGAGGCCGAGCCAGATCAGGTCTTCTTTCAGCGCATCGACATATTCTTCCTTGGACCGCTCCGGGTCAGTGTCGTCGATCCGCAAGATGAACTGACCGCCGACCTTGCGGGCGATGGCATAGTTGAAAAGCGCGGCACGCAGGTTGCCGATATGCAGGTAGCCCGTGGGAGAGGGCGCGAAGCGGGTCGTGGTCATGGCATGTCTCCTGTGGGACCTGCCCTTTCACAAGGGCGCGCTCTTGTCCATATGACAGCCATGATGACCGCTCAACAGATGCTCGATCACGCGCGCCAGACCATTGCCACGTTTCCCGCGCCGTTCCGCGCGCCCGCACGTGCCGTGATCCTCACCGTGGCGGAGTGGCCGCCCGCTGAGTTCCTGGAGCCAGGCGAAGACCCATCGAACCTGACCGGGCTCTATGAAGGGGTGCCCATGACGCTCAAACATCCCGAGATGATGAGCGGGCCCGATACCGTCTGGCTGTTTCGCCAGCCGATCCTGTCGGAATGGCGCGCGCGGGGGAATGTGACGCTGGAGGCGCTCGTCGCCCATGTCACCGTGCATGAATTCGCCCATCATTTCGGCTGGTCCGATGAGGACATCGCGCGGGTCGATCCCTGGTGGGATTAGATAAAATGCCGTGCATCTTGCGGCCGCGATTAACGACGCATTAGCGGATCGGACGCTAGGGTCCACCAGACGTCTTCAGAACGGAGATCAACGGATGACCAGCCTGCGCGGCGCGCCGCTTCTTGCCCGGCTCAAGGCCGATTTCGAACATCTGCCCTTTCCGGCCTTCATGATCGGGGTGGAGGACGACGGCTTCCGGTTCCTGGCGATCAACCCGCCCTTTGAGGCCGCAACGGGCAAATCCGCAAGCCAGCTGGAAGGGCACCGACCAGAGGACTGCCTGCACCCGGACATCGTGGCGCAGATCCTGCCGTTCTATCGCACCTGCCGCGATAAGGCGCGTCCGGTCAGCTTCTCCATCACCCTCGACACCGCACCACAGGCCTACGCGTGGCGCGCGGCGCTCACGCCGCTTCTGGGGCGGGACAGCGCCGTTATCGCGCTCCACGGACAAGCGGTGGACATCAGCGAGGATTACCAGGCCCTCGGCCACGCCGCCCGGATCATCGCGGGGGAAGCCCGTGCGCGCGAGCAGCTTCAGATCCTGATGTCGGATACCATGGCAGATCTGTCCCGCGCGCTGAGAGAGGCACGCGCGCTCACCTCCGATCTGCATGGCGAGCTGGCCGGAAACGAAGACGCCGATGCCACGCTTGATCGCCTGAGGCGGCTGGTGGGCGCGGCGGACGGGGCGGTCCGTCAGGCGGATGTCCTGAATGCCGGCACGCTGGGGCATGGACTGCACAGCGCTGTCCCGCTTGACCTGCTCTGCGCGGATCTGTGTCAGTCGCTCGACCCCGAAGACCGGCTCAGGATCAGCTATGGAGAGGAAAGGATCACCGCCAATCCTGCGCTTGTCCATGTTTGCCTGCGGGCGCTTCTGGTCGACGCGGTTCAGACCGCCCGCCGATGGGTGGAAATTGAGGCCATGCCTGTCTCGGAAGGCCTCGTTCGGCTGCGCCTGCGCGATGACCGCGCCGCGCCTGGCCGCGACCGCGATCCGGCGCTCGTCCAGCTGTCTTCGGTGCTTGCCCGGCATGGCGGCGGGGTTGAGACCGCACACGACACTCGATGGCATATCTCTGACGCGATTTTCCCGGGCACGATGGCCGGCCATGCGCACGTGCCCGCGCTTCAGCAGATTGCCCTGTAGGGATCAGTCCGGTGACACAGGCCAGCGACGTTCCAAATCCGCGAGCCCCGCGCGGATCAGCTCTCGCAAAACGTCTTCGTCAATGTCAGCGAGCTTGTTGACATAGACGCAGGATTTTCCGGTCTTATGCTTACCCAGCCGCGCAAGGATGTCCGAAAAATCAGCATATCCCGGCATGATGTAGATCGACAGCCGCGAAGCACGGGGCGAAAACCCTGTGGCCAGGAAATCGCCCTCCCGGCCGCTGTCATAGACGTAGTGATAGCGCCCATAGCCAACCATGGACGCCCCCCACATAACGGGGGTGAACCCCGTCTCCGCGCGGAAGATCTCGTCCAGCCGCAGCCCGTCGGCGCGCCGCACCGGATGCGCCACGCCTTCCAGAAAGGCCCGGACATCGCTCGCGCCCGGTTTGGTCTTGTTCTCAGCCAACGCGGTATCCTCCCGTGCGTATCCTAGCACGAAAAGCCGCGCGCCGCGTCAGCTGGGGTCGCGCCAGCGGTTGACGATCGGATAGCGCCGGTCCAGCCAGAACGCCCGCATCGACAGGCGAGGTCCGGGCGCGGACTGGAACCGTTTGTATTCGCTGATGTACAGAAGGTGCTCCACCTTCTTGACGATGGCGCGATCATGCCCGGCGGCCACGATTTCAGCGACACTCTGTTCGCCATCGACGAGCCGTTCGAGGATATCGTCAAGAACCGGATAGTCAGGCAGCGAGTCGCTGTCCTTCTGGTCCTCGCGCAGCTCGGCCGAGGGCGGCTTGTCGATGATGCGCGGGGCAATCATCTCGCCCTCCGCGCCCTTCATCCAAGGTCGGTGATTGGCATTTCGCCATCGGCAGATGTCAAAAACCCGCGTCTTATAGAGATCTTTGATCGGATTATATCCACCAGCCATATCTCCGTAGATCGTGGCATAGCCAACGGCGACCTCGGATTTATTCCCCGTGGTCAGCAGGAGCTCACCGAACTTGTTGGACTGCGCCATAAGCAGGAGCCCGCGCAAGCGGGACTGGATGTTTTCCTCCGTCAGGTCTTCGGGCAGCCCTTCAAACAGCGGCGCGAGCACGTCGGTCACCGCCTGACGCGGCCCTGTGATCGGCACGGTGTCGAGCCCAATCCCAGCCGCATGCGCAACGGCCCGCGCATCATCCAGCGACGCCTGCGACGTGTATTCGGACGGCATCATCACACCGCGCACGTTTTCAGGGCCCAGGGCGTCCGCAGCGATCACCGCGACAATCGCACTGTCGATCCCCCCGGAGAGCCCAAGCAGCACCTTTGAAAATCCCGTTTTCCCCATGTAGTCGCGCAGCGCGAGCACCATGGCGTGATAGTCCTGCTCTAGGCTATCGGGCAGCGGCGCACATTCGCCAGCCTCAGCCCTCCAGCCGTCCGGGCCCCGGAGAAAATCGACATGGGCGACGGCTTCTTCAAACACGGGCATCTGCATGGCCAGCTCACCATGCGGGTTGATCACGAAAGACCCCCCATCGAACACCTGATCGTCCTGCCCGCCGACCATGTTCACATAGGCCAGCGGCAGCCCCGTCTCGACCACGCGGGCGACCATGTTTGCCAGGCGAATGTCGAACTTGTCCCGGAAATACGGAGAGCCATTGGGCACGACAAGCATCTCCGCCCCGCTCTCGGCCATGGCTTCCGCAACATCGGAATGCCAGGCGTCTTCGCAGATCGGCGTCCCGACGCGGACCCCTTCCACCGAGACCGGTCCCTGCAAATCACCACGCGAAAACAGCCGAACTTCGTCAAAAACGGTAAAATTGGGCAGGAAATACTTGCGCGTTCGGGCGACGATCCGCCCCCCCTGCAAGATCGCATAGACGTTGTAGAGCTTGTCCCCGTCGCGCCAAGGTGCGCCAATCGCCAGCGTGGGGCCATCCGCGCAGCGCTCCGCCAGCACCTCCAGCCAGCGGTCGCAATCGTCCAGAAAGGCCGGTTTCATCACCAGGTCCTGAGTCTGGTAGCCCGTCAGGAACATCTCGGGCAGCGCAACCATGTCCGCCCCGGCGGCGCGCCCCTGCTCCCACGCATCCACGGCCTTGGCGACATTGGCCTCCAGGGCCCCCACGGTCGGATTGAGCTGCGCCATCGTCAGGCGAAAACGGTCGGTCATCCAGGCTTCTCCGGCATCAGATCGGTTGTTCTTCCCCTACCCCGTTCCCCCGCCCGTGGAAAGCCGGAGACGCATTGCCCCCCGCCCGGTCGTGTCATAGTCTGCCCCTCGATCAAGGGGAGCTGTCCATGAACCGTTTTGCCATCCTCGCCGCAACCCTTTCGCTCGGAGCCAGTCTGAGCGGCCCCGTGCTCGCGCAGTCTGTGCAGACGAAGCAGTATGACGATGGCGGCATCTACGAGGGCACTTTCCTCAATGGGAAGCAGCACGGGCAAGGCACCTACCGCTTGCCCAACGGCTACGAATACAAGGGCCAGTGGTTCGAAGGAGAGATCCGCGGCCAGGGCGAAGCCCGCTTCCCCAATGGCTCCGTGTATGTGGGCGATTTCCAGGCAGGCAAGCCCCACGGCACCGGGACGATCACCTTTGCCGATGGCGGCAGCTACACCGGCGAATGGGCCGAGGGCGAGATCAGCGGCGAAGGGGAAATCACCTACGAGAACGGCACCACCTATATCGGCAGCTTTCGCGGCGCGATGCATCACGGCCAGGGCCGGATGCAAACCGCCGATGGGTATGTCTATGACGGCGACTGGGTGAACGGCATGAAGGAAGGCACGGGCACCGTGACCTTCCCCGACGGGTCCGTCTATGAGGGCCAGATGGTCGGAAATGCACGTGAGGGTGCGGGCAAGCTGACCCTGCCCGACGGGCTGGTTTATGACGGCACCTGGAAAGCCGGGCAGATCGAAGGCGAGGGCCGCCTGACCCAACCCTCCGGCGACATCTACGAGGGCGGGCTGTCTGGCGGCAAACGCGAGGGCCAGGGCACGGTCACCTATGCCAATGGCGATGTCTATCAAGGCGGCTTCGTCAACGATCTGCGCGAGGGCGAGGGCACTTTCCGGGGCACGGACGGCTACAGCTATGTCGGCCAGTGGTCCGAAGGAGAAATCGAAGGCGACGGCCGCGTGACCTATCCCGATGGATCGGTCTATGTCGGGCCCTTCGTGGACGGGCTGGCGGACACGGCCTGCCCCGCAGATGCCGGCGACTGCGATCCGGCGACGCGCAGCGGCAAGATCATCTATGCCGACGGCGCAAGTTACGAAGGCCAGTGGACCGCCGGGGTCATCAATGGCCGCGGCATTGCGCGCTATCCCAACGGCCTGGTCTATGAGGGCGACTTCAAGGCCGCCCAGAATCACGGCGAGGGCAAGATGACCTATGCCGATGGCTACAGCTATGAGGGCGGATGGAAAGACGGCATGCGTCACGGTCAGGGCCGCGCGACCTATGCCGACGGCACGGTCTATGAGGGCCAGTTCGCGGATGGGCAGCGCCACGGTCAGGGCCGGATCGAGATGCCGGGCGGCTTCTCCTATGAGGGTCAGTGGGAAAACGGTGAGATCAGCGGCCTGGGCACGGCGACTTATGCCACCGGAGATGTCTATGAAGGCATGTTCCAGAACGGCCGCCGTCAGGGTCAAGGCACGATGCGCTACAAGGATGGCACCGAATCCACCGGCACCTGGGCGGCAGGCGTGCTTCCCGGTCAGACCGTATCCCCTGAGGAAACCCCCGAAGCCCCGGAACCCGCCCCGGCTGAACCGACCGAATAGCGCCTCTTCTTGTCCCCCCCCTAGGTATCGAGGGGGGCAAGCCCCCTCAGGATTTGCGCAGCAGCCGATAAAGGTTGCGCTCACTGATCCCCATGGCCTTGGCCACCAGCGACCGGTTTTCGTCAAACCGCTGCAAGAGCTGCGCGATGTAGTCATCGCGAAGCTGCTCCATGGTCGGCGGATCGGGATAGCTCAGCACGATGCCGCCGCGCGCGCCGCCTGACACCGTCCCCGGCAACGCCAGATGATCGGGGCGAATGTCGAGGTCCGTCCCCGACATGATCAGGGCCCGCTCTACGACATTGCGCAGCTCGCGCACATTCCCGGGCCAGTCGTAATCCATCAGGGCGTGCAGCGCGTCGACGGCCAGCCGCTTGTCCACATCACGCAGGAAGCTGCGCTCTGAAATAAAGTGGCGAGCGAGCGCGGCAATATCCCCCGGACGATCCCGCAGCGGGGGGACATGCAGGGTAAAGGCGTTGAGCCGGTAGAACAGCTCTGATCGAAACGCCCCTTCAATGCTCAGCCGCTCCAAATCACGACGCGTGCCGGCGATGATGCGCACATCTGCCGTCATCGTCTGAGCTCCGCCCAGACGCCGGAACTGACCGCTTTCCATGACGCGCAGCAGCTTGGCCTGCAGGCGCGGGGCCAAATCGGCGATGTCGTTCAGATATACCGTGCCGCCCTGGGCCAGCTCGATCAGCCCCTCGCGCCGCTCTTCCGCCCCGGCAAAGGCGCCGCGTTCATGGCCGAACAGCTCACTGTCCAACCGGGCTTCATCGGGCGTCTCACATTCCACCGGAACGAACCGGCCCTCTGCGCGCAGGCCGGTTTCGTGGATGGTACGGGCGATCATTTCCTTGCCGGTTCCGCCCTCGCCGCGGATCAGGACAGGGCTGTCGGCCGCGGCATAGACAGCAATCAGGCGCCGCATCTCGGCGGTGCCGGGGCTGTCTCCGACCACGGTCTGCTTTTGCAGCTTGCGCGTGCGGTCCTCAAGGAACCTCACGTGCCGCTCCATGTCCATCGTGGTGAGCGCCTTGCTCAGGGCGATCTCCAGCTTGTCCCGTGAGACCGGCTTGAGCAGGTAATCCGCCGCACCCGCGCGCACAGCGCGCACGGCGTGATCGACGCTGCCAAAGGCCGTGAGGAAGATGACCGGGCAGGCCCCGCCAAGGGCCTCCATCACCGCGAAGCCGTCGCCATCGGGCAGGTTCATATCGACAAAGGCCAGATCCGGCGCGCCGTTGGTCACGGTTTCGCGTAGCGCGGCGATGGAGCCGATGCCCCGCGTCTTATGCCCCAACCGCTCCAGTTGATCGCACAGCATCCGGTTCAGGTTGGTGTCGTCCTCGACCACAAGTATTTCGCGTGGGATCGTCATCAGATGCTGGTCTCTTGTCGTTCGTTTTCGGCGCCCGCCCCGGGTAAGGTCACGGTGAACACGCTTCCCCTGCCCGGCTCGCTCTCCAGTGCGATGTCGCCGCTCAGCCGATCCACGATAGCGCGACAGATCGACAAGCCAAGCCCCCGCCCCTTGGAGCCATCCGCCCGCCGGGTCCAGAATGGGAGCATCACGCGCTCCTGATCGGCGGGCGCAATGCCAATGCCCGTATCCGCCACCCGCAACACGACCTGCCCCCCCTCTCGCATGCATGAAAGGGTGAGCCGCCCGCCTCCGGGCATGGCGTGCAGGGCGTTTTGCGTCAGGTTGAACGCCAGCATGCGCAGATCGCTGTCGCGGCCAATGACGCTGGTATCCCCGCTGTGCTCGATCGTGATCTCGACGCCATTCTGGAGCGCCGACAACTGCAACAGGCGCGCCGTCTCGCGCATGGCCGCCCCCAGATCGACGAGCTCATCCCCGTCCGGCGCGGCGGTGAGCCGCAAAAGACTGTCGGTCACATCAAGGCAGGTCGCGATCTCCTTCCGGGCCAGCCGGAGATAATCGCGCCCCTGATCGTCCAGCGGCTGATCTTCGAGCGCATCGAGCACCAGCTGAATGGACGAGAGCGGGTTGAAGACCTCATGAGCCACCCCGGCGGCCAGCATCCCCATCTCGGCCAGCCGCTGTTCCTGGCTGATCGCCACAGAGGCGTTCAGGTCGCGGATGCTTTCGATCACGCATGGCACGTCCTCGCCGTCGATCCGCATCACCGCGCGCGCGGCAGAGACCTCGACCCGCAGGTCGCCCCCCGCCACCGTCTTGTGGGTATGGCTGCATTTGATGTCCGAAGCCCCCGCCGCGATGAGCTCTTCCACGGGGCAGCGCACCATGGTCGCCACGCAAGGGGCACTGCGATGATGGGACGAGGCGTAACATGTCCGGCCCAACTCTCGGGCCTGGGTGCTGCCGATCTGCGCCAGATAGGCATGATTGACCATCAAGAGCCGGTGATCGGGCCCGATCACCCTGAGCCCGTCCGGGACCGCGTCGATCAGCGCCTGAAGAAAGGCGTGACTGGAGCGCAGCGCGTCCATCGACTGCTCCAGCCGCACGCCCATATCGTCGAAGCTCTGCGCGACGCGGGCGATCTCGTCCTGACCAGTGATCCCGGTCCGGGCGGTCAGATCGCCTGCGGACATCCGGTCCGAAGCGCGCTCCAACCCGCGCAGCCGCGCAAGCACAACGCGGTCCAGCCAAAGCCAAGCCGCGCCCAATATGGTGCCGATCACCACGAAACCGAACCCCGCCAGAAGCCCGATCCCGCCGATCATCTGGCGCCGCAGATCGCTGGCATCGAAATCCACGACCAACAGGCCGTTGACCGGATGATCAGCAATAGCACCATGGCAACCGGTGCAGTCCGGCCGGTTGAGCACGGGCGTGATGGCGCGCACGACCCGTGGCACCGGTGCCTGCGTGCCCAGATCGCGAAACCCGACCTGCTGGGTCTGCAAGGTTATGGCCTTCAGGATGTCGGGATCCTTGAGATAGCCTCCGGGCAGGCCGTTGGGGGCGGAAAATCGCTGCTGTCCTGTAGGGGACAGGACCCGCACCGCAGCGACATTCGGCTGGGCGCCGAGCGCGTCGATGATCGCCTGCAACCCTTCAAGGTCGCGCTTGAGCATCGTGTTCTCTAGGCTGGCGCGCAAAAGATGCGCCACCTGATGCGCGGCCTCCCCCTGCCGCGCCAGAACATCGCCCCGGTAGAACGACACGGTCAGGATCAACAGCAGCCCCGAAATCATGACCAGCACGGAGCCAGCCATCAGCGCAAACCGGCGCTGCAGCCTTTGCTGCGCCCACAGCGAAAGTGGGCTGGGTTGGGACTTGAGCGGCTCCATCAGGTCAGCGTCTGGAACAGGGTCCGGGCGTGGGGCGCTTTGCGGCAGATGCGGCACAGATCGGGCGCAGCCCGCCCCGTGTCGGGCGCGACGCTCTCGACCCCGCAGCTTTGGCAGCGGAACGCGACCAAAGGCAGTGCAGCGGGCCGGGCCACGAAGCGGGAGAGATGGATGGCATTGTCGTCACAGCAGTCCTCGCACAGCGCGCAGCCCGTGCAGGCCGCAGCATCGACCTGATAACATAAGGAACCGCCAGCGTCCTTGACCAGCATCAACGCGCCTTCGGGGCAGATCCGGATGCAGGCGTTGCATCCCGTGCAGGCCTGTGGGTCAAACTCTGGGGCAACCGCATAGGGCGCATCCGCCGGTCCAAGCGCCTGAAGCCGCGCGAGCGCCGTTGCGCCGCCTGCCGCCTCGGGCTGCACATGGCCGAACGCCCGGCGCCGCGCCGGGTTCGCGGGACCGCCTTCCACGCTCGCCTCGCCTGCGCGGGCGCGGCGCAGCCGCAGCGGCTCCAGACCACGCGGCGTCAGCAAACGGTTGAGGATGCTGACCCGCTGATCCAGCCGCGTCTCGGGCGCGTCTTCGCAAGTGCCGCAATCCGCTGTCGCAACCGCGATCTGCCGCACGCCCTGAAACCAGAGCCGCGCCAGATCCTCCAGCCCGAGCGCGTGGGCACACCCGATGTCGGCGTCTTCTACCTTTGAACAGGCCAGCACCATCAGCGCCCCCTGCACCGGGGGATGATCCGGCGCCCCAAGCGCCCCTGCCGGGCACGCGCCCTGGCACTGCCCGCAGCCGCTGCACAGATCGGGCGCCAATGTGATGGATGAGGGCGTGGGCATGATCGCGCCCGCCGGGCAGCTCAGCGCGCAGTCCGCGCAGGACGCGCCACGCAAACGCCCCCGCACACAGGCGGAGGCGTCCAGTTCAGGGATTAAACGGTGCGGGGTGCTCACCAGCTCTCAGCGAGCCCCGGCATATAGGCCACGTCCTCTTCGTCGGCCTCCCGATGGGCTTTGGGTGGCGCGGCCACACGCACGTTCCGGGCGATGCCGGTAATCTCGGCCAGCATGTCGCGCAGCTCGTCCAGCACGGCGAGCGTGAGCGCCATCAAAGCGGCATAGAGCGGCTGCTCCACCCGCTTGGCGGCCTGGCGGCAGAATTCCGGCAGCCAGGGCAACACATGCTGGTCCAGGAAATTCGCCGCATCCGCCGCCGCCACGCCATTGCCGTGGGCGCACAGGAACGAGACGAACTGAAGCTCATGCACCAGATGGTCATCCGCCCGCACGCGCCAGTTCGGCACGGTCACATCGTAATGGTCATACCATTCGCGCACGTCGAACATGGGGAGCTGCCGTTCCAGATGGTCTTCGGTCATCCAGACCGAGCCGCTGGGCGACACCCGATACCCATGGGTGAGATACAGATCGGCATATTCTGCCGCCAGAAGATCCATATCCGCGTCAACAGCCAAAGCCTCGCACAGCGCGGCGGCTGCATCCTGCCCATGCTGTGACACGAGGACCCCCGAGAGCCAGCCCGCGAGATCATGATCGCGCATCCCTTGCAGGAAGGCGGCGTCGACCTCGCGGTCATGGAGCCGGATCAGCAGGTCCAGCACTTCGGAGGCGGTGGCCAGTTTGGCCACCTGCCCTTCGGTCAGTTCAGGAACCGACGCTTTGTCTTCGCTCATTCGTCCACCCGTGCTTTCGAATGCGGCACGAAACGGATCGACGGGTTGGTGAGCTCCGGGTTCGCCATGCTCTTCACCTGGCGGACCACGTCGTCATTGGGGCCAATGGCCTTGGTGTCGTAGCTCATATCCGCGATCTCATTGATCGGACCCACGTCCAGCACCCGCATCATGCAGGCCGCAACGCAGTAAGGTTTGCGCCCGGCTTCCAGTTCGTCAATGCACATGTTGCATTTCTTGACGACATTTTCTTCCGGGTCATACTGCGGCGCCCCGAACGGGCAGGTCGCCTCGCATTTGCGGCAGCCGATGCAGAGCGTGCTGTCGATGTCCACCACGCCGTTATCGGCGCGCTTCCAGATCGCCCCTGTGGGACAGGCCGGAAGACAGGCGGGTTCCGCGCAGTGGTTGCAGGACATGTTGATCTTGAAGGCGAAGACATCCGGGAAGATGCCGCCTTCAATGTACTGCACACGCCGGAAGCGCGGCCCCGGGGCCAGCCCGTTCTTGTCCTTACAGGCCATCTCGCAGGCCCGGCAGCCGATGCAGTCCACATTGTTGTGGATGAACCCCATCTGCATTTCCGGCACGACGGGCGTGTAGGTTTCGCGGCGCATCCGGGCGACGTTTTCCTTGATGCGGTCCTTGTCGATATGGTTTGCCATTTCGCTCTTCTCCTCAGGCTCGCATCACAGGTCGCGGCGGAACACGTGGCTCCGCGCGGTCGAAAGCTGATCCCAGCCGGGACGGTGGGACAGGTCCGTCTTCTTCACGTCGCACAGGATCGTGTTGTAGGCGAAGGCGCCTGCGGGCGAGGGATCGTCCTTGGTCAGGAAGTCCGGGTTGCCCGAACGGTCGGTGCCGTCTTCGGCCACGTCCATCCACGCCCCTTCGTGCAAGACCACGACACCGGGCATGCACCTTTGGGTGACATAGACCGGCGTGATGCAGCGGCCACGATCGTTGAACACCTCGATGATATCGCCGCTCTTGATGCCCAGTTTCTCGGCATCCTGAGCGTTCATCGTCGTTTCCTGGCTGAACGTCTCGCGCAGCCACGGGATGTTGTTGAAGATCGAGTGCGTGCGCCACCGCGGGTGCGGCGTGACCATGTGGAACGGGTAGTCCTTGGCCTTCTCGTGGTTCAGGCTCTCCCAGGGTTCAATCCATTTCGGGATCGCGGGGATCTCATAGCCGTACTGGGTCTTCGTCCAGTCGGTGATCTGCGCCAGCTGACCCGAGAAGATTTCGATCTTGCCCGATGCCGTGTTGAAGGGCAGGCCCTTCTCGATCTGGTCGCGGAAGGCGACATGGGGCTCGGGCAAGATGAACTTGTAGACACCACGCTGCTTGAAGGTCTCCCAGTCGATGTCAGCGCCCTGGTGGTGCTGCACCTTGTGCCACCAGTCTTCCAGGTACTCTTCATCGACATGGGTGGGATCGTTGAAGTAATCCCGCGAGGCTTTCGGATTGTAGCGCTCACCAAAGCCCAGACGATAGGCCAGCTCGGTATAGACCTGAAGGTCGGTCTTGCTCTCGCCCATCGGCTGGATGACCACCGGACGGTGGATGTAGTAGTGCCCCTTGTACCAGGGCAGCGCCACGTCATGCCGCTCAAAGTGGGTGGCAATCGGCAGCAGGAAGTCCGCCCAGATGCCCGTCGGGGTGATCGTGCTGTCGGAGCAGACGAAGAGGCTTTCCATATCGCCTTCGTCTTCCAGTTTCCGGATCGCCTCGATTTCCTTGTTGATATTGGTGAGCTGGTTGAACCAGTCCGACCCCTGCCAGAAAATCCCGCGAATGTTCGGGATCACCCCGTCCAGTTCGTCACCGCGCGGCCAGCAGCCGATCTCCTCGCGCTTCACGTCGGGATAGTTGAGCACACAATGCGCCCAGCGGTCCGATTTGATCGAAGCGAACCAGACATTGGCAAATTCGTCGTAAGGATAGGCGACGCCTTCGGCGTGCCAGGCCTTGCCGACACCTTCGGCGCAGCCACCCAGGATGCCGATATTACCGGTCATCGCCTGAAGCGCAGCCGCCATGCGGTTATACTGCTCCCCATATGCGTTACGGCCAGGACCCCAGCTTGCCTTGAGCGCGGCAGGCTTGGTGGTGGCATACATCTCGGCCAGCTTCTTGATATCGTCGGCAGAAACGCCGCAGATCTCGGCGGCCCATTCGGGGGTCTTCGGAATGCCGTCGTTTTCCCCGAAGATGTATTCCTTGAAGCTCTCGTGCCCTTCGGCCCATTGCGGCATGGTCGTCTTGTCCATGCCCTGGACGAATTTGTTGATGAAGTCCTGATCGTGCCAGTCGTTGTCCCAGATGTGGTAGGCCATGCCCGCCATCATCGCGGCATCGGTGTTGGGTCGGATCGGGATCCACCAGGCGTCATAGGCCGCCGCGCTGTCCGTATACTGCGGGTCCACCAGCACGAACTTGCAGCCGCGCTGCTTGGCCATGCGCAGGTAGTAGAACGTGTTGCCGCCGTGGAACGTGTAGGCCGGGTTCCAGCCCCACATGATCATCAGCTTGGTGTGGGCAAACGCGTCGTCTTCGTTGCCGTCCTCAATCGTGCCGTAGGTCATCCGGCTTGAGAACGTGGTACCCTGATAGGAGGGCACCGACCAGCTCGAGGTACGACACCCGAACATCCCCATGAACCGGCCGAGCAGGCCCTCGATCTGGTCGGACTTGTGCAGCACGCCGTAGGACGCACCGGCATAGGATTGGTCGACCAGGGCGGTCGGACCGTATTTGTCTTTCAGGTAGACCATGCGCTCTGCGATTTCGCCCAGAGCTTCGTCCCAGGTCACGCGCTTGAACTTGCCTTCGCCACGCTTGCCGACACGCTTCATCGGGTAGAGCAAACGCTCAGGCGAATAGAGCCGTAGCCGGTAGGACCGGCCCCGCAGGCAGGCCCGCACCTGGGGCTTTTCTTCGGTGTCGGTGCCGTAGGCGTCGCCCTGATAGGTGCCGTCATCGGTGCTGAGCCGCACGATGACGTCGCCTTTCTTGTGGGCCACCAGCATGTGGCGCGACCCGCAGTTGTGGGCACAGGACGTCACCACCGTCTCAAGCTCATCATCCGTCGGATAGGGCTCGTAGGCGAAGGCCCGGGCCTTGTTGGCGGTTCCGCCAAAGATGAGCGTCGTGGCGGCCAGAGCGGCCGAGGTCTTGAGAAACTCGCGGCGGCTTTCGCTTTCCACCGTTTCGGGAATTTGGGTCAGGTCTTTCATTGCTCTAATCCCTCTCATTCAGCGGCGGTCTGGGGTTCGGGCAGCACATATTGTGCATCCGATTCCGTGGGGCGGCCTTCGGCCCAGGCGGGCATTTCGTCGTCGAACATGCCGGGCCAGTCGTGGCGCGGATAGGGATAGCTGATCCGGTACCAGGCACGACCGCCGTGACAACCATAGCAGGTATCGGACGATCCGGCGCGGGCCACTTCTTCGATGCTGTGCGCCTTCAGGTAGTCCACGTTGTGACGCGCGGTCCGGTAGAGCTCCGCGTGGCAGCTCAGGCAGCCATTGGGGGCTTCGGGCCATTCCATATCGCCGCGCACTTCGTGCCATTCGCCACCCAAGCCCATGATTTCGACCGGATCGGGCATCTGGCCATGGCAACGCAGGCAGGTCGTTTCCGGGTTCACCATTTTGCGCAGAGTGAATTCGGGCTGGGCGTCCGCCGTGAAGCGCTCACGGGTCAGCAGCATGTCCGGGCTTTCCTCACGCGGGTCGTTCCCCTGGTGACAGAACGAGCATTCCAGGTTCATCACCATCTTGGAGAAGTCGCTCTCAAGGTGGCGCCAGTGGAAGCTGGACTGATCCTGCCAGTATGTGTCGAGCGTCTGATACCAGGCGGTCGTATCGTCGGCAGAAACGCCAGCCGGGCTTTCCTCACGCGGTTTGTGATCCAGAATCTCCTGGTGGCAGACCAGGCATTCTTCGTTACTCGCCTCGCCAATCGCGGGCGGGAAGTGGATCGGGTGGAAACGAGCACGTTCATAGTCGATGCCAGCATCCACTTCGGCCTGCAGGGCCGCGACACGTTCGTCAATCTGCGCCTGCTCTTCGGCGGTGCGCTCCGCAGGATCGCGATAGGTCACGCCTTCGGGCCACGGCACCGGGTCGATCTCGACGGCGGCGGCTTCTTCAGCAGGAGCCTCGGCGGCCCCAGCCGCGACCTCGGTTGCGGCAGCACCTGCGGCAGCAAAGCCAAGATCAGCCGGGCTCATCGGGTTCGGACTGTTGGAGGCCAGATACGCAATCACGTTCTGACGGTCAGTTTCGTCGCGCAGACCGGCAAAGCCCATACGGTTGCCTTTGATCGTGGCGCGCGGATTTTCAAGATAGGTGTTCAGGAACTCGGGCGTCCAGCTTTGGTCGGCAATGCCCTTGAAAGCGTCAGAGTAGTTGAAGTCCTCAACATGCGCGAGGTTGCGGCCAACAACACCATGAAGGTTGGGGCCGGTTCCATTGCGCCCCCCCTCTTCGACGGTGTGACACGCCTTACACTGACGGAAGACTTTCTCACCCTCGGCGGCAGAGATAACCGGACCCGCTTCTGCAGGTGCGGCCTCAACGGTTGTCGCAACGGCGGCGGCCGTTGCTGCAGCAGCAGCGACGGTTTCAGCACCGCCAGCAGAGCTGTCTTCCGACGCGGCTTCGGTTTCGGTGGCGCCCTGCGCGGGTTCAGCTTCAGCGATCGCAACCGGGCTGTCATCTTTCCCGGTAACTGCGTGAGCGACAACCTGGACGAGGGCCAAAAGGGCCAAGACGAAGGTGCCGACAGCGGCTGCCACGCCCAAGATATTCAATAAATTTTCCAGCTTCTTCATGTCCCTACTCCGCTCGCGATTGCTGGCTTGTTGGGGTGGCGGCACGGAGACGGCGCCGCCACCCCACCTGAAAGGGCGCCCATTGGGGCGCCCTCCCGATCTGTTACTCGGTGGGCGGGGTCCACTCGGCATCACCCGACATGCCGGACATACCGTCCATGCCGCTCATGCCGGACATACCGTCCATGCCGCTCATGCCGGACATTCCGCCCATGCCGCTCATGCCGGACATTCCCGACATGCCGCCCATGCCGGTCTGACCAGCCAGGGTGTACTGCGTGCACTTCCAGTTCGGATTGGCACCGGCCATGCCAGCCATGCCGGACATACCGCTCATGCCGGACATACCGCTCATGCCGGACATTCCGCCCATGCCAGACATGCCGGACATACCGCCCATGCCGGACATGCCGGACATTCCGCCCATGCCAGACATGCCGGACATACCGCCCATGCCGGACATGCCGGACATGCCGGACATACCGTCCATGCCGCTCATGCCGGACATACCGTCCATGCCAGACATGCCGG
>PDWJ01000108.1_pt1 | contig 115390 bp, 113 predicted proteins | sample 1430881 | NCBI WGS metagenome assembly PDWJ01 (sample SAMN01162460, study PRJNA174530) | Oral metagenome, whole genome shotgun sequencing project. | biome: Marine environment; feature: Marine mammal; material: Swab sample of the gingival sulcus; isolation source: swab sample of gingival sulcus... | reverse complement strand
GTGTCGGAGTTTGGATCAACGACTTTGATGACTTTTTTAAAGTCATCGGGAGGTGTGTTTGTTGGAGTAGATGGAGCGTCTGTCGTGTAGTATACCGGCTTCTTTTTGCCTTTTGCTGCCCAGTCGTTTGCCAGATCTCTCGCAGCTTCCGGACTTGTTGCCACTATGTCGACATCAGCGTTTATATTTGCTGGAGAGGATCCGGTATTCTGAATTTTCCCCTTGTATTTAGGGTCATTCAACATTGTATCAAGATCCGCACCCCGTGTATCAAGTTTTTTGTATTTCTGGCTTATTTGCGAACGTTTAGCGGAGTATTCTTTTACCAGTTTTTCATACTCCGGACTTGCTTTGTCTACATTCCGCGCTAAGCGGTCGTACTGCTCCCGTAATTGGATATACTCCTGATTTTACATTTGTCTCAATTCTGCCAGTGTATATTTATCTTCTGAATAAGCAGAAACGGCAATGGTCAATAAAGTTATCAGAGTGACAAAGCCTTCCAAAAAAATTCTGATGCTCATCAACACACTCCCACTCGATACTCGTTGTAACGAGTTTAATTGCCTTTGAATTTCATAAATATTGATACAACGCTTTGTTCATTAACTTATCGATTTTTTTATTAATAAATCAGTGGAGTCTCAGAGGTCCTCTCATAGCAAAAGTTGTGGAGAAACTATTACTTACTGGTCAGGGAACCTTACTATATCAATGAGAGGTCGTCTTTCAAACAAATTTAAACGTAATAATCGTAAAATACTGGTGATGGAAATACCGAGCTTTACGTAAGGGTTTCTCAAATAATTACTACAATATAATGGGCTCGACATTCATTTTAAGTATCTGAAATAGTGCTATTATGTTATATTTCTCAATCCTTTTCAACTAATTTTCATTTGATGGAGCCGACATGTTTCAGCCAGGATTCTTCGACCTTGATAATCGAATGCGTAAAATCGATAGCAGCGCTGACCTGCTTACCAGAATTAATCAAGCTGTTGATTGGGAAATATTTCGTCCTGCACTTGAAAAGGCGCGGCAAAAACCCCGTAAATCTGCAGCGGGACCGAAAGGATATGATGTCATTTTGCTCTTTAAAAATCTTGTGCTTCAGTCTTTATATAACCTTTCCGATGACGCTACCGAATATCAAATTCCCGACCGCCATTCTTTTTGCCGTTTTCCTGGGTTGCACACAGGCAGCAAAATTCCCGATGCCACAACGATATGGCTTTTTCGTCAGGATTTGAAACATGCCGGGATAATCGAAGAATTGTTTACTCAGATTGAGGTGCACCTGCAGGAAGGTGACTATACAGCGATGAACGGGCATATTGTGGACGCTTCCCTTGTGAAGACTTCGATACCGCGCAATAGCCGTGAAGAAAATGAACAGATAAAGCGTGAAGGCAAGGACCCGGTTCAACGGAGTGAGAACAAGCGGCGGAGAAAGGATGCTGACGCCCGTTGGACCTGGAAAAACGGCACATCCTTTTTTGGCTGCAAAAATCATATCTCTATTGATGCCAAGTATAAGCTCATTCGTGGCTGGAAAGGACTGAGGCTTCTGTCCATGCGAGCAATGTGTTTGAGGAAATACTGGCGGAAAACACGAATCGTACTGTTTGAGCGGACTCTGCGTACTCTTTGAAAGATCACCTGAAGTCGCTTGAGCAATCAGGTTATCGGGAACGCATTCTTCGTAAAGGCACTCGAAGTCAAAAACTGACCGCTCAGGACCAGAAAAGCAACAGGACCAAGTCGAAGGTTCGGGTAAGGAGTGAACATGTCTTCGGAGTACAATCTCGGAAAGCAGGAAATTTACTCATGAGAACAGTCGGCCAGACAAGGGCGAAGGTAAAGAGAGGGATAAGAAACCATGCGTACAATATGGATCAGCCGCGTACATTGCCTGCAACAGAGCAGGAAGATGGGCCTCGGGGCGGTGGAGCCCTTCGACGAAACCCCGAAAACATGAAAAATCAGATGGTTACTCGAGCCTGCTTTTCATATTTTTACACATAATCAGGGCCGCTTGACAATAAACCAGTTATTCGAGCTTCCCACTGGATTGACGCTCGCTTACCGATACGATTTATACCGTATTTAAAAACTGCTGTTTCTTTACGGTCTCTATCGCAAAGGCAGTTCTCGATTCGGCATCTGTCGGCCTGTTATGCTCGTGGCACCAGTCGGGAAAAAGTACGGTATCTATTGTTACGGTGACAACAATATCCCCCTCTTCCTCCGCGCTTTTCTTCGCTTTTTCTGCCATCTGTAACCACGACTCATGGGAGGAGGGGAGCAGATGGCCATCGCTGAACAGCGTTTTCAACTGATCCCAGTCTTCTTTATTGTACCAGGTCATTACCTGAAGTTCCGGTTCACGTTTTTCTGGTTTCATATGATGACATGGATTGGTTATCAAAAGCGTTTCAAAAACCTTATTATACTCCGGTTTTCTTTTCAGATAAACAGAAAAGAACCGTCTCATCCCTTCTTTTTCCGGTTTTAAAACGTCTCGCTATCACGAGGGTCGAGGTTTCGTGAATACTCTTGTTCAATTTGCTAAAGAGCGATATACTTTAAGAGATTTAATAGTTTCCCCGGTGCTGCACTCCCGTCGACACCGGTGGAAAATATGATTCAGATACCCGTTTGATCAATGATGAAAATACGACTTAAATACACGAAATATTCAGAACTGAAAATGTTTCTGATTGTCTCGGTACTTTTCGGAGCAATGCTCTGTGTCGTCCAATTGACGGGCGTCGTTTTCCAGCCGTTTGATCTGCTTTTCTTCAAGATGAGATCCCTTGACGGTTATGCTTCGATACCGCTCAGCTTTACGATCCTGATTATCATGTTCTTCACCCTCTTTCCCGGAATTATCATTCTGGAGGAAGGTGTTGTTAAAGGGATAATCTACACGGTTATCGCCTGGGCGTTTTATATTGTTCTGATCCACTCCTATTCGGAGGCCTTTAAACTGTTCATGCCGCTTTCGGCTCCACTCATCGGGACCCTGGCTGCGCTGATCCGGGTTCTTGGCTGGGAAGCCGCCGTTCTGGAAGAGGAAAAGAATGAAATCCGCAGGACATTCAGTCATTTTGTCGAACCGAGTATCGCGACAATGGCCATTGATAATCCCGATCTGTTAAAAGAGGCAGGAGTCCGCAAAGAGGTAACCGTGATGTTTGCCGATATGCGTGGTTTTACCAAATTATGTGAATCAATTGAACCTGAACTGTTGATCACGATGCTCAGGGAATGTTTCGGCAAACTGATCTCCATAGCAAAAACAAATGGCGGAACCATCGATAAATTGATCGGTGACTCATTGATGGTTGTCTGGGGCAATCCCGGTGATCAGCCAGACCATGCGGAAAAGGCAGTGGAGGCAGCTGTCGAAATGCAGGCGATGATGCGACACTTTAAGAAAAAATGGCAGAATAAACGTGGTATTAATGTCGATCTTGGAATTGGTATCAATACCGATGAAATGGTTGTCGGCACTATCGGCTCAGAAGAATTCTGCGACTATACCGTACTGGGGTATGGGGTAAATATCGCCTCCCGGATCGAACGGGGATGTCCTGGTGGTCAAATCTGTATTTCCCGGCAAACCGCAGCAGGTCTGCACGGTCATTACAATTGTGAACGGATGGGACGGTTCAGCTACAAGAATGTCAAGGAAAAGATAGAAGTTTACAGAATCATTCAATAATCGATTCTTTACCGGTCCCGGTCACACTCCTGTTAGTTCATTGCTGTTTTAACCAGTTCCTGTTTTCAGAAGCAGGAACTGCTGGGCTACGTTTTTCTGTTTTGCTGTACCAATGAATGATTGACAGGACGTACCTGAAACGAGAAGGTCGTCAGAGAGGCTTGGAACATGAAAAAAAGAGGCAGAATTATCATCAATACCGGTGACGGAAAAGGAAAGACCACGGCCGCGCTCGGCACGGCATTACGAGCCCTGGGGCATGGACATCGGGTATGTGTGATTCAGTTTCTCAAAGGCACCGGCATCGCTGGTGAACAACTGATGGCACCGCAGCTGGAAAATCTGGAATGGCATATCTGCGGGAAAGGGTTTATTTTTAATCGGGAAGATACTGAAGAAGACAAAAAAGCGGCGCTTGAAGGTTTTGAACTGGCCAGAGAAAAAGTGGCAAGCAATCAGTTTGACCTGATTATTCTTGATGAAATCACCTACCTGCACTGGTATAATTTTCTTTCGGTCGAAGAGATGGTCTCATTGCTTGACCACAAGCCGGATCGTCTCAGTATTATATTGACCGGCAGAAACGCGCCGCCGCAACTGGTTGAAAAAGCTGACACGGTTACAGAAATGGGATCGATAAAACATGGTTTTACCAGTGGAATAAAAGCCCAGAAAGGAATAGAATTTTAAGAAGCTGACTGTGCAAGACCATAAACCGTCAGCAAGCCGATATGAGCACGAGGTAAGATGATGAATGTAATTGATGCATTGCAAGCCCGGAAATCGGTACGTTGTTTCCTGGATCAGGATGTCAGTGCTGACCAGGTGACCCGTATTCTCGATGCTGCCAGAAATACGCCATCAGGAGTAAACGCACAACCCTGGCAGGTAGCAGTAGTCAGCGGAGCCAAAAAAAAAGAACTGGGACAGCTGCTCGAAACCGCCTTCAGGAATGAACAACCGGGACAGATGGATTATCAATATTATCCACGGAAATGGGTTGAGCCTTACAAGACAAGACGGTTTCAGTGCGGCGTGCAATTGTATGAGGCTCTTGGTATCAAACGTCATGAAAAAGAACGAAGACGTGAACAGTGGGTGGCCAATTTCAGGGCATTCGATGCCCCGGTTATGCTCCTTTTTTTCATTGACTCCGGTATGGGAAAGGGATCGTACCTTGATTATGGCATGTTTCTGCAATCGATAATGCTGGCAGCAGTCTCCGAGGGACTGGCGACCTGTCCCCAGGCTGCTCTTGGGGAATATCCTGTGATTGTCAAAGATTTTCTCGGTTATGACCATGATCTGGTGCTGATCGGCGGCATGGCTCTCGGATTTGAAGACACCGAAGCTGCGGTGAACAATTATCGGACACCACGGGCACCGGTCACCGCTTTTACCCGTTTTTTCGAATAAACAAATCCTGAATCCGCTGTCCCTGCGATCCCGCAGCGCATTGCAGATAAAATGCGTCCCGCTTTTCAAGAGAGGGTTTATGATAAAAAACTATGGGTATTGTGGTTAAAGGAGATTTTGTCCGGAAAAAAGGGGACAAGACAACAGCAGCTGATCAGCCGATACAGGGATATCGCTTGAAACTTGGTGTTGCCTTTTCAGACCCTCTGATCTGGCGGATCCTGCAGGTTTCAGGAAAAATGACACTAGCGGAGCTGCATCTGGTTTTCCAGGCGTGTATGGGTTGGAATGATTTGGAATCACATCAGTTCCTGGTCGGCAAAAAGTTCTATCAACCAGGAGCACCCCTCGACGGAGAAGCCGATCATTGTGAAGCCGGCGTTCAGCTCTTCGAGCTTGAAGAGGGCATGCAATTCCTGTTCACCTATCTCTATGGGGCCGGCAACTGGGAACTTGAAATAGCTGTTGAGGAGGTACTTGCGGCCGGGTCTGTCACAGATTATGCTGTTTTACTTGATGGTAAAGGCTGCTGCCCACCCGAAGAGCTTGGTGATATCCATGCCTACCAGCTGCTCCTATCGAATCTGGAGAAATCAGGAGGCCGGATACCCGGGTATCCGGATCTGAATCCGGATACCTGCGATATCGATGGAATCAATAACATTCTGAAAACAATGTTCAACGATTGATGGCTACACATCCCTGTGCTGAATCGGCAACAGAGCAGAAATAGACAGGAGATTTACGATCAACACTGCCCGAATCCTTTTCGTTTTAAGAACGTTGCAGTGTCAGAAAAAGTCTGTATAGTTACCGGCTGGTCTCTTCTGCAGCAAAGTAATCAATAGGGATAAAAGGATGTTCAAGGCATTTTTCAAAAGCAGGAAATGGTTTCTATGGGCGTATGGTGGAGGACTGCTTCTTCTTCTATCACTGTTAATTCAGGTTGAGCTGACCGTTAAGCTCAACGAATGGTACGGCAGCTTCTACAATATACTGCAGAACGCCACCGAACATGAGGTATCAGAATTCTGGCAAGAGATGGTCTCTTTTGCCTCTATTGCCTTTCCTTATGTGTTGATTGCCACAGCAACGGCCTATTTTACAAGGCTTTATGCGTTTCGCTGGCGGGAAGCGATGACCTTTTCCTATGTTGCCAAATGGCAGCAGGTTGAAAAAGAGGTTGAAGGTTCGAGTCAGCGTATCCAGGAAGATATTTACCGTTTCGCCCGGATTTTTGAAAGTCTTGGCCTGCAGGTTGTCAGGGCAATTCTGACCCTGATCGCCTTCCTGCCGATTCTCTGGGGACTCAGTTCCGGGGTTGATCTCCCCTATGTCAAGGATATACCCGGAAGTCTCGTCTGGGTGGCACTGCTGGTATCTCTTGGCGGGCTCTTCATCTCATGGTTTGTCGGAATCAAACTGCCGGGACTCGAATATAACAACCAGAAGGTGGAAGCGGCGTTCAGGAAGGAGCTGGTCTATGCCGAGGACGACAAGATTCATTACGGTAAGACCGAGACTCTTGTCGAGTTGTTTATCGGTCTAAGAATGAACTATCACCGACTGTTCCTCCATTATGGGTATTTTGATATCTGGGTCAATTTCTTTGAACAATTGATGATTATCACCCCCTATCTGATTATGGGACCGGGGCTGTTTTCCGGTCTCATCACCCTCGGGGTGCTGGTGCAGGTGTCGAACGCATTCAGCAAGGTACGGGAATCCTTTTCTATTTTCATCGCAAACTGGACAACGATTACCGAATTACGTTCGATCCATAAACGATTGAGGGAATTTGAAGCCAATATCGGCTATTGAAAAATGAGGACACATATCAGAAACAATGTTAAGAACATATCAGACGAAGATACCGCTTCCCTTTGACGAGAGCTACGAACTGGTAAAAGAAGCAGCGGCCCATATCCATGCCTGGAAATTGACATCGTTTGACCCAAAAACCTCTTTTATCGAATGGAAGCAGCAATTTTGGTCATTAACCGGTTCGGCGGTTATTTCGGCCCGATTCAAGCAAAAAAGAAACGCATATACCCGGGTGACGATAGCTGTCTATAAACCACTGCAGGTTGTTGATCCGTTCAGGATCTGTGACAGGATTTTTTCCAAACTGGAAAACGCTGTTGAACAAAAACTTGCCGAAATTGCTGGTAAAAAACAGGAGGAGAAGGTATCTTCATAAGGATTACCGCACATTTCATTATTTTTCCTTTTATCTGATCCGATATTGAAATGATTCTTTTCCGCACACAAAAGAGGAGGTCTTTGTCATGAAAAAAGGAGTGCTGATCCTGATCTTTCTTGCAGCCGCCACCAAGAGCGCTGCCGGAACACTTTTTTATGGCGGCGGTAATCTCGGTTTTGCTGACAAGAGTTCTTCTCATAATACCTGCTACGGTCTGCACGCGGGTATTGGTATTATTCCATTCGTCGGTATTGAAGCCGGTATCTGGGATTTTGGCAGTTTAGACGGAGCTGATCATACGGCCTTTTACCTTGCCGCAAAACCCAATATAACCATCGATTCTCTGCATCTTTATGTCAAAGCAGGGCTGGATCTGTATGATGTGAAGGGTGATGAATCAGATGACGGTATCGAAATCATGTTTGGTGCCGGCGTTGAATATTTTCTGAGCAGAATTATATCGATCGGCGCGAGCGTTACCCGGTTTGGTTTTGATGACGATAACATCAGTAATCTAAACATCAGCGCAACCGTTCATTTCCCGTAAGCAGCGTTTTCGCAGAAGTCGACCGGAACCTGTTACCGACCGCAACTGACCACAGAGGAAATTGCTGCACCCTCCCTTTTTTCTCTGCAGAAGGCCTGAAGCGGTGGCTGTTGCCGGCAAGAATTATTTCTTCTGCCTCCAGACCGGATCTGAGCCGAAACGCTCGAACCACCAGTCCTCATCCGACATATATTCCCGGATGACTTCATCAGAAAAAGAGTACAGATAATTACTGCAATATTCACTGATTATTTCATAGGCAGCATTGATCTTTCCCGACATTTCCCTGCATGTCCGCTCGTCTTCCGGACACCGGTCCGGGTGCCATTTTCTGATTTGCTGATAATACAGGGTCTTTATCTCTTTCAGGGAAGCTTTATCCGGAATATCAAGCAATTCTTTCGCTGCCAGCAATTCCTTGTAACTGATAGACAAACCGTTTTCTCCCGGGATAATTCCTTTTATCTGGGCTTCGTCTGTATGGTACAGAGTACAGACCATGCAGGGACCGGCCGGATCAACAGAGTTTGGCGCCAAGCGGTACGTCAAAATCCGGAATACAAAGCGCTACCCGTCCGTGCTCATCGTGAAAACCGGTTATCAAACACTCTGACATAATCGGTCCAATCTGTTTTTTCGGAAAATTGACGACACCAACCACGAGGCGGCCAACCAACTCTTCCGGCGTATATCTGTCGGTAATGCGGGCACTCGATTTTTTGATACCGATCTCGTCGCCAAAGTCTACATGAAGAATGTAGGCAGGTATTTTGGCCTCTTCAAACACCTCCGCCCTTGTGACCCTGCCCACTCGTAACGCTACTTTCTCAAAGTCTTTCCAGGCAATTGTTTCCATAGGCTCTACTGATGAATTATTTTTATCAGGGGAATTCAGCATTTAAAACATACACCATTGTTCCTGTTTTAGACAGCCTCAATTTGCCATTGGTTTTATAACAGATCTATGGTATAGGAAACAGGTTGCGTTGTTCTCCATCTCACCTTTCTCTGGTGATGACGGCTAAACACGTACTCAATAGAACGTAATTCAGTGTTAGGGGTGCCTCTGGCAGTATCGGGCTGAGAAAAACCCTGGAACTTGAACTGGATAATGCCAGCGAAAGGAAACACGACCCGCTAATGCAGACATCGGTCTTTTCCTGACTGGTGTCTGCATTTTTTTTTGAGGAGTAACGGTAATGGCAGAGACTTTATTCAACTGGAAACAAAGAGCGGGCGAGCTGTATTGTTTTGCCGACACCCTCCCTTTGTGCAGGCGATTACTGGCAGGCGGTGCGAGAATCATTCAGCTGCGAGCAAAACGAATAAATAATGACCAGTTTCGTGATCTGGCCGCAGCGATGCAGCAGCTGATCCATAAAAGCAATGAACCGGCGATATTCATTGTAAACGACCGGGTTGATATCGCCTTTGAAATCGGTGCGGACGGGGTACATATCGGCCAGGATGACCCTGACTATAAAGAGGTGATCGCGGCAGCGCCTGTCGGTATGAGTGTCGGAGTTTCGGTATCAACGGCCGCAGAGGCCCGTAAAGCCGAGCAGGCGGGCGCCCACTATGTGGGAGCCGGTGCAGTGTTTCCGACGCCGACAAAAGATGACGCTCAATTGATCGGTCTTGACGGGTTAAAAAAGATTACTGATGCTGTCCAGATTCCTGTGGTCGCAATCGGCGGACTCAACCTTGAAAATATAGCATCTGTCAGGGACAGGGGAGCTGATTATTTTGCCATTATTTCAGAAATAAACAAGTCACCGGATATTGCCGGACGTATCGATGCCCTGAAAAAAAGAATTAACCTTTACGGTGAGGATAACCAATGCTAAACACCTATACGAAAAGGATGGGGCCGGCCTGGATCATCAGTGCCGTCGCCTGTGGCCCGGCAACACTGGCCAGTGTCTCCACGGCAGGAGCGACATATGGCTATACGATGCTGTGGGTGGTGCTCCTCAGCGCGGTATTTGGAACCACCGCGCAATATCTTGCAGCAAAAATCGGTATCCTCAGTGGTAAAGGGATTATACGCACGACAGAAGAACAGCTGGGACCTGTCTGGGCGTGGATACTGACCATTGATGCGCTTGCTGCAACCTGGCTTGCAGCAATGGTCCTGATGAATGCCTTGTCTGGAATCACCTCGGTAATGACCGGTGTGGAAACACCTTATTGGGGAGTGTTTTTTGCGTTATTGATCGGAGCACTGATCACTGGTGGAGGATATCGATGGTTTGAACTGGTGTGTAAGCTGCTGGTCGGTTTTGTTGTGATCTGTTTTGTTATTGTTCTTTTTCTTTCAGAGCTGGATGTCCCCTCGATGCTCCATGGCCTTGTTCCACAATTTCCGGGCGGCCTAGAATCGGCGATGATTTCAGCTGCGATCATGGGCGGAGCGGTACACATCACCATCATTGGTATGCATACCTATAACGTTAATGCCCGAAACTGGCAGTTGACCGATCTGGGGCTGGCCCGTTTTGATACCGTAATGTCGATGGGATTCGCTTTCGGCCTCTACAGTACAGCGATATTTCTCGTATCGTCAGCAGTTCTGCATCCCAACCAGGTAGCAGTAAAAGGCGCAACCGATGCGGCTCTCGCGCTTGCACCGCTGCTCGGCAAGAGTGCGATGTTGATTTTTCTGGTCGGCCTGTTTACCGCGGCCTTTTCGACAATATCACCAACCTTTCTGGCCGGCGCATTCTTCCTGGCTGACCGGATGCACTGGCAGCTGAATGTCAGCGATAAACGCTTCAGGGGAGTTGTCTGGGCCGGTTGTCTACTCAGTATGCTCGGGCCGTTTATCAAAGGCAGTTTTTTTCTGCTCCTGCCATTAATGCTGGCTCTGGGACTCACCGGCACCCCGGTGATTATCGCAATTATTCTCTACTTGCTGAACAGACCGGGGCAGAAAAAACAGTCGGCGACGGGAATTGTTGCCAACCTGCTGGGGGCAGTGACACTGGTGGTAACACTCTTTCTCGCCGTCAGGTTTGTGGCCAAACTGATTGGAGGGTGAAGTCCTCTTTCCACATTGGTATCCTTTCCCGGAGCACGAATAAAGATTCTTCCTGACCATTCGATCATTATGGTGTATGGTCAGGAAAGGAAGCTGTTTCTGCCTGAATTTCAGAAAAAGAAGGTGCTCTTGGCAAGGTATATGAACAACAAGCAAGAAAAGGCCATGGTTAATGGAATGCCATTTGGAGCGGCATTCTTTTCTGTTCTCATCTGTATCCTTTTTGGTGCCAACCCGGCTGTAATGAAAATAAGCCTGAAAGGGCTTGGCCCCTTTACCAATGCTGCAATCCGTTTTTCGTTTGCAGCATTATGCATTTTGTTATGGGCCCGGGCTACCGGTAAACCGCTCTCCCTGAAAAAAGAGCAGTTTGTCAGGATTGCGCTGCTTGGTGTGCTGTTTTCCTTCCAGCTCTCCTTCTTCTTTATTGGAATCAGCAAAACAACGGCAACCCACGGCGCTCTCATAATGAATTTGCAACCCTTTGTCGTGATGGTGCTTGCCCATTTTTTTATTCCCGATGACGGAATTACCTTCAAAACGGTTACCGGACTGATATTCGGCTTTGCCGGAGTCCTGATCCTGCTGGCAGATGCCCCGTTTGGCGGAGGCATGTTTGAGGGTGACCTTTTCGTACTTGCAGCCGTTCTGCTCTGGGGGATAAACGCCGTATTTACCAAGAGAATAATCACCACCATCCATCCGGTAACAATCACGCTCTATCCGATGCTGCTGGCTTCTCCCGTTTTTATTTTGAATGCATTTCTCTGGAACGAGCTGACGTTTGCAACCTTTGATACCGGCATTGTTCTGGCCCTTGCCTATCAAATTCTTGTTACAGCTTCTTTTGGCATGGTTGCCTGGAATTACCTGATCAGCAGATACGGGGCGACAAACCTTCATTCCTTTATCTTTATCATGCCGCTGTCCGGCGTTTTCCTCGGTGTTTTCATGCTCGGAGAAGCAATTACCCCTTATCTTGTCGTTGCAATGATCATGGTGACAACCGGTTTGATTATTGTCAACCGACGCTGCCGTTGACCCCCAGCCCTGCAATAATCGTTTATAAAAAGACTCCTCATCCTCATCATAACATTATCACAATTGACGATTGGACGAAACCAAATGAAGTCTGTCTGAACGGGACTTGACGATCTTCATGATATAATGTAGAAGAGATGATTCAGCTTTTCTACGCAACTGACGACATATTGATGTGGTCCGGTAGCTCAGGGGATAGAGCACGAGATTCCTAATCTCGGTGTCGCAGGTTCGAATCCTGCTCGGATCACCATCATTCTTCTCAAATCATCTTTACCGGCAGATCTTCATCGATATTTTTCCTGGTTATCACGGTATACCGTAACCAGAAGAGGGGCATCTCTTTTCATACCCTCGTCTGAAGAACAAAGACCTTTCGATAACTCAAGAAAAAACCACACATAATGCATATTCAAGGCTATTGCACCCGCTCAGGAATATGAATATAACACTGGTAACAAATAATCCTGTCCCTTGATCCCGAGAACAAAAAAGAGGAAACCGGAATGGAATATACCTACGAACTCGGCAACAATTATAAGGCAGCAATTGATAATGGCACTCTTTTTATCAATTTTGGTTTGAGAAGTATAGAAATTCCACTGGCTGCCATCAGCGGTTATTATCGATATAAGTCTAATAATAATGATATATTGATTATTGTCAGCGGTGTGCCAGGAGCAAAAAAGAAAAAATGGCACATACACCTGGATCCTGTGAAATCACAATCATTTTTTGACGATCTGGTCGCCTGTACTCCGAGATCGGCCAATCTGCTCCACATGAAAAAGAAACAGGCGCTGAAGATACTTGGTGTCAGTGACCGGGCAAAACAAACAATAGTGGCACTCCCGATAATCGTGACCGTCATCGCAGCCGGGCTCTTCTTTCCCGAACTCTGGCATAGTATATTTGATAGAAGACTTGCCCCTGTCACTATTGAAACGCTTTATCAAGATTACCCCTTAGAGTCAGGATTCCTCAGCGTTCCGGTAACACTGAATGAAAAACCGCTGGTTGTATCCTATAGAAAATGGTTTTCGTCAGACAAGTCATTAATAAGCAGAGACATACACAAAAGAGGCTATTATCCAATCGTTCCAAAACACTGGAAGCAAGGAGATCCTATAAAAGCAGTATTGCTCGTCGATGGTAGCTATATGTTAGGAAAAGTTGCTCCATATCACGGTAGAGAAAAAGTCATTTCAGGAGTTGTCCGTAATATTCTTTGGGAAAAGTTCTCCTGGACCAACGATATGGATGATCTGTCTAAAAAGGAAAAATCACCCGTGGTAAAAAAACCTATCGTAATTGATTACGGGGCAACACCTTCAAAGGATCTGCTCTGGACCTTTGGCGGGTTTCTCCTTTTGATTCTTCCCCTTTTGGGATTACATGTCTGGAGACTAAAAAAAGAATCAAAAGGAGAATAATAAAAACGTCCTTATCAAGAAGATGGCCATACACAGCAGCGCGAAAACAACTATTGTATAAAGGGTTCTTGCCATCTGCACTGTTCTTTTCCGACGATCTATGCCGTATTGAGCATATAATGATGTATACGTGCAGCCTTGCCCCAGATTTCCGTTGATACTCCAATCCTCTACAAAACCTGGAACGGTTACTCCCTTTCGTTTTCAGGCTGCTGAACTCAAATGTTTTTGTTTTATAACCGGTATGTTCCGAGGAAACCGGCCAAGAAGCTTGGTTAAAAATTAAAAACTGTTGCCTCTGCCGCCATATCGATTAAATGTGGTCCACCGTCAAGCAGCATGTTCGGAAAAAATGTTGCTTCGTCAATCCCTCTGTTTTTCGCGCATGGTGTACAGACACCGATCGCGATCTCGTTTTCAACCAGATATGGCAGATAGTCCGCCGGGCAGTCACCGGTATCGGTCTTGATACTGTGATCCCGCTCCTTATTTGCCCACATGACCCCTGCATCAATAAAAAACATATCGACATGATGTCCCTTTGAATGGGCAATTTTCGCAAACTGAAAACAGCGTGTTGCCGATTCGTTATCGTCCTTGCCCAATACAAATAGAAAACGTGCCATGATCTCTCCTTCTGGTATGGTTCGTTTAAAGATGGCTCTTTTTTGTTCTCTCTGTCATCTGATTATTTTTACACCCTTTTCAAATATCTGCAAATCGAATATTTTGTTTTACATGGATATCAGGTGTTCAGCTGATAAGCAACAAGGAATGTCAGGTAATGCAACCGCGCGGGACAGCCAGATGGAAACGCTGAAAAACGAGATAGAGAATTGCAGAAAATGCGGACTCTGCAAAACAAGAAACAGGGTGATTTTTGGCGAAGGAAATCCAAACGCCGAGATCATGCTTATCGGTGAGGCGCCCGGTGGCGATGAGGATCGGACAGGCCGGCCGTTTATCGGCAGATCTGGCCAGCTTCTGGACAGGATCCTGGCAGCATGCGGCTTTAATCGTGAACAGCATGTATTCATTTCAAATATTGTCAGATGTCGTCCCCCCGGTAACAGGGTGCCGGCTGAGCAGGAGGTCCGCTCCTGTATCCCGTATCTCTTCCGGCAGATCGCACTGGTTGATCCAAAAATCATCATACCAATGGGAGCAACGGCGTTAAAACAACTGACAGAAGACAAGAGCCTCAGGATTACCAGAGTCAGGGGACAATGGCTCTCCTGGAACAACCGGCTGCTGATGCCGGTGTATCATCCGGCGGCATTATTAAGAAATCCCGGACTGAAAAAGGATACCTGGGAAGATTACAAAAAGGTGATTTACCGATATCGTCAACTGGTCGACGCACATCACCATTCAGACCACGCGTGAACCGCTGTCACAGGGGAATCCGGCAGACGGAAAGGATCAGTCCGGTCGGGGCCAGATCGTATCCTTCTCTTCTCTGACCAGATAACAGAAATTGTTCCAGGTAAAACTCTTACCCGAAATTGGACATCTCAGGGTCAGCTTCTTTGCATCGATAGCGACCACTTCCCAGTCACCACCCCGAGGTGACTCTTCTATTCTGATCTTCTGGCCGATGGTAAACGGATAAGGGGTAAAAACGGCGACATCTTCTCCCATCAAGTACTCCATCTCCTGTTGTTTTTCTGTCAGTTCTCCAATTGTGCCATCAGTCTGTCAATGGCACGTACTGACGGGGCATCTGCCGGCAACTCCAGCAAAGACCGTTTTTCCATGTCAAAATCGAGCAGCGCCGGATCGTTGGGTATGGTCTCCAGAATCGGCATTCCGGTCTCTTCAGCTTCCTTCAGAAAGACATCGCTGCTTTTTTCCGGGGCCCGGGTGACAACAATACCGAGATCCCCAACCTTCAGCTTCAAACCGTCAAGCATATGATGAATACGCTTCAGGGCCCGCAGTCCCCTGAGCGAATAATCGGTGATCAGATAGAGCATATCCACCCTGCCGCTTGTCCGACGACTGAGATGCTCCATTCCCGCCTCATTATCAACCACCATATATTTATAGTTCTGCGCCAGCCGTTCCGTAAAATTATTGAGGATATTGTTAACCATGCAATAACACCCCTGACCCTCCTGTCTGCCCATCACCAGGAGATCAAACGCGGGTCTCTCTATCAGGGCCTGTTCCATCAGCATTTCCAGATAAACGGTCTTGTCCATGCCGGATGGTATTCCCTGCGGGTCCCGCATAAAGTTTTCCCGGATATCTCCAACGGTGGTTGGAACCTCGATACCGAGCGTCTCTCCCAGATTGGAGTTTGGATCCGCATCGACAGCCAGGACCGGAATCTTGTTATTCAGTGAAAGATAACGGATAACCAGTGAAGCGACCGTTGTTTTGCCGACGCCACCTTTACCGGCAAATGCGATTATCTTACTCATAAATCTCTTCTTATCACCTGGTTGAGTTTTTCTTTAAGGTCAAACAATCCTCATTATAAACAATTCGGGAAAACAAAAAAGGAGTAAAACACAAAAGCAGCACCTGTACCTTACGCTCCGATTAAGACGGCCACGGACGCTGTCCAAACGCTGCCTAAATCTGAGGCCGGGGAAGCAGACCGGCTCGTTCACAGATCTCCGCCACCTTTTCTTCCCAGTCGATAGCCATAATATGGAATCCGGCAACACCCTCGACATTTTTCAGACGTTCGATGGTTTCGATACAGACCTTGATACCTTCTTCCGCCTGCTCTTCTTTCGGCACTGACCCGATACGTTCCACAAGTTGTGCCGGAACGTCCATACCAGGAACCCTGTTCCTCATATAACGGGCAGCACCGACTGACTTGATCGGGGTAATCCCGGCCATGATATAACATTTCTTATGCAACCCCATTTCCCTGACTCCCGCCATCCACCGTTCAAACTTCGGGACATTGAAAATACACTGGGTCTGGATGAAGTCGGCTCCGGCGGCAACCTTTTTGGCAAGCCGCATTACCCGTAATTCAAACGGGTCGGCAAAGGGGTTTGCCGCCGCACCAATAAACATCTTCGGAGCACCCTTCTTTATTTCAGCCCCGCCCTGAAACAGCGCTTCATCCCGCATGGTCCTGACCATCTGGATCAGCTGGATCGAGTCGATATCGTGAACGTTGGCAGCCATCGGGTGATCACCAAACCGGGTGTGATCTCCGGAAAGGCAGAGCATGGTATCAATGCCAAGTGCGTAAGCGCCAAGAATATCGGCCTGCATTGCCAGCCTGTTGCGATCCCGGGTAACCATCTGCAGCAGCGGGTTCAACCCTTCCTGCTTGACAATGACCGAAGCTCCAAAACTTGACATACGTACCATCGCCGTCTGATTATCAGTGATATTGACGGCATCAACCACACCTGAAAGACAGGCTGCCTTCTTTCTGATGTCTTCCGCGTCGGCTCCGCGTGGCGGACCGCATTCAGAGGTGACTGCCAGATATCCTGCCGTTAAAATTTTCTCGAGTGCACTGTCTGTTTTCATTCTGCCAAATCCTCTCTGATAATCCTGCGGGGCCCGCCCCCACCGCCAGGCCTCCAGTCTTTTGCCGGCATGATATCGAGGTACCGCTCTGTCTGTCCCAGCTCCTTAAGCCGGTCCCAGATCAGTTGCCAGACGCAGTCCACATCGTCGCTGATTTCACAATGACCGCCGGTTGATCCACCGCACGGCCCGTTCATCAATTGTTTGGCACAGCGAGCAATTGGACAGATGCCGCCAGTCAGGCCAAGAAGACATTCACCGCAACCAGCACAACGCTCAGCCCATACACCCTGGCGCTCAGAGGCACCCATAAAGGTGGTGTTCACCGCCGGAAATACCGGTTTGTCCCGATAACGCATGGCGATCTGCTGAACACCGCACCCACATGCCATTGACAGGACGGCATCGGTAGTGTCGATCAGTGACCTAAGTTCCTCCACATACTCCGGGTCACATTGCCGCTGCAAGGTGTGTTCCTTGATTTTAATACGATTACCACTTTTCAGCAGGGCCATCTGCAGCGCCGATGCCAGCAGGCCGACTTCCTTGCGGCCTCCTGCCGCACAAACCGTTACACACTCGTTACAGCCAAGCAACAGAACACGCTTATACGGTGTGATGTATCTGATCAATTCTTCCAGCGGTTTTCGTTCGGCAGTAATCATCGTCGTTCATCTCCTTCTCTACAGTACCGGTATTACATCTTCTTACCCTGTCTTCCGGACAGGGCTGAATGGATCGGACTGGGGCCGAGCCTGCGGATTTTTTCGGTTATTTCGGTTGCCGTTTCGGCAAATTTTCTGCCCATGCCCGCAGATATGTTCAGCATCATCAACCGCTCCTCTTCAATACCGATTTCGGCCAGATAGTGCTGTATGTAGGTGATTTTTTTTTGGGCCTTTACATTACCGTTTCTAAAGTGGCAGTCGCCGTCGAGACAACCGGCAACACAGACACCGTCCGCGCCCTTTTCAAAAGCTTTCATGATATGCAGGGCATCCACCTTGCCGGAACAGGGAACCCTGATAATCCTGACATTGGCCGGATACGACAAGCGCTGGCTGCCGGCCATGTCCGCAGCCGTATAGGCACAATAGTGACAACAGAAGGCAACGATTACCGGTTCGAAATTTTCCATTATGCAACCGTCCTTTCAAAGAGTTCTTCCAGTTTGGCAAGTATCCGGTCATCCTCAAACTGCATGAGCTGGATGGCCTTCGCCGGACACTCAGCGACACAGACACCGCAGCCATGGCATTGCGCCGGGTCGATTTCTGAATAGCCGTCAGCGTTGATAAACGGAATACCAAATGGACAGGCCCTGACACAGATCAGACAGGAAGCACAGATGCTTCCATCAACCTGGGCAACAGCCGCGCCGACCGTGATCGAATCCTTTGTCAGTATGGCGATTGCCCGGGAGGCTGCGGCGCGGGCCTGAGTCACACTTTCAGTGATCGTTTTCGGGGCATGGGCCGTACCGGCCACAAAAAATCCGGGAACAGGGAGATCGATGGGCCGCAGTTTTACATGGTCTTCCTGCAGATAGTTGTCATCGGTCAGCGGCAGTTTAAATATACTCGACCATGCTTTGTTGGTAGAGCTGTCTGCGATCAGGCCGGTACTCAACACAAGGCTGTCGGCAGAGACGGTCACCTCCCGATTCATGATCGGATCAATAAAAGAAACATCAATCCTGCCGTTTACCTCTGTCACTTCAGGTGGCACATCTACGGTATAACGGATGAAGACTGCGCCGAGCTCCCGGGCCTTTTGGTAGTATTTTTCCTGGAAACCATAGGTTCTTATGTCGCGATAAAGGACAAAAACGCGTGCTTCCGGGTTGATCTCCAGGATCTTGATTGCATTTTTAATGGCAGCCTGGCAACAGATGCGGGAACAATTCGGGTTGTCGCCGGTTCGAGAGCCGACACATTGAATCATCACAACATTATCCCAGGCCGCTACCTCCTTCGGTCTGGCAAATGCCCGTTCCTGCAGTTCAAGCTGGGTCATCACCCGTTCACTGCTGCCGAGCAGGTAGTGCGCGGGCCGGTTTGGCCGTGCACCGGTGGCGATGATCGTGACACCGTGCACTATCTGCCGGCGGGCCGGTTTATTATCGTTCACTATTTCGGTTTTAAACATCCCCACCATACCGCTATGATCAACAATTGAGGCGGCGGTGATGATTTCAATTCTTTTTTCTGTCCTGGTCCGATAAACAAGGTCGGAGATAAAAGATTGGACATCATGTTTTTCCAGAGTTTGTTTCAGAAAACGGGCAACACCGCCGAGTTCTGCCGTTTTCTCAACCAGGTACACCCTGAATCCCTGTCCCGCCAGCTCAAGAGCGGCAGTCATACCCGCTACCCCACCACCAACGACAAGGGCCTCTTTAATCACCGGAAGCCGCTTGTCCACAAGTGGCCGGGCCCGGGCAACACTTCCGACCGCCATCGCGATCAGTTCTTTTGCCTTCTGCAGCGCCTGATCCGGTTGATGCCCGTGAACCCAGGCTGCCTGATCTCTGATATTGGCAATTTCAACCAGATATTTGTTCAAACCCGCCTGCCGCATAAGCTCCTGAAAAGCAGTTTCAGAGACACGCGGGGATCCACCGCCGATAACCAGCCGGTTCAACCCCTGTTCGTCTATGGCCTGTCTGATCGCCTCCATCAATACCCTGGTACAACCCTGTTCTACCGAGGCAGCGTGAATAACGCCGTTCAAGGTTCGGGCGTAAGCGACCAGTTGTTCGCCATCGATACCTTTACCGTTATCTTCTCCACAATCACCGATAAAAACACCAATTTTCGGCTCTTCACCGGCCACATTTCTTTCCGGCGGCAACGAAACGATTTCCGTATCATCTGCGGCAGCGGGTGCGGTGTCCCGTACGGCCATACACGCCGCAGCGCTTGCCTGGACCATCGTTTCTGGAATATCTTTTGGTTCCTGGAAGGTACCGGCGACATACACACCCGGTCTGCTGGTTGCGACAGCGTTAAACGGCGCGGTAACCGGATAGTTGTCTTCGTTCAGTTCAATACCGATTTTTTCGGCAAGAACTGCAGTCTCCCGATCAATCCTGAAACCGGTTGCCAGAACAACCATGTCAAATGGTTCGGTCATTTTTTCGGTACACGTCTCTGACGTGTAGTCAAGGATGAGCCCTTCCTCTCCTTCCGCCTGTGTAATCGAATGGGGCCGGCTCCTGATCAAACGAACACCGAACTCATCTCGTGCCCGTGCGAGATAGTGCTCGTAATCCTTGCCGAAAGTCCGCATATCCATATAGAAGATCGTCGTTTCAATGTCCTGCCGGAAACGTTCTTTGGTAATGATGGCTTCCTTCAATGCGAACATACAGCAGGCGCTTGAACAGGAAGCGGCCGCTCCCTTCTGAATACCTCGTGAGCCGATACATTGAATCCAGGCGATTTTCTCTGGCGGCCTGCCGTTTGAGGGCCGGACCAGCTGACCGGTGGTCGGACCGGAGGCAGACAGAAGACGCTCATATTCAAGACTGGTGACCACATCGGGAAAAGCGTCGTATCCAAGATAGTCAAGGCCGGTTGGCTCAAAAAGAGCGGCTCCCGGGGACATAACCACAGCCCCGCATGATATCTGACAGTGCCGACCACTATCATCAGGGACAATGGCACCAGCGGGACAGACATTCACCAATGCCTCAATATCGTGGCAGGCAGCAGGATCAATCGAGAATGCCTGGGGTGTGGCCTGTGGATAGCGCATACAGGTTGGCGCCCGATGATCAAGACCAGGATCGAAATGCACACAGTCCGGAAAGGCTTCATAACAGATACCACAGCCGGTGCACTTGTCCTGATTGATATAACGGGGAGCCGTCTGGATAGTTGCGTTGAAATGACCCTTTTCACCGGTTATATCGATGACAGTGCTCATCGTCAGGATTTCGATACGTTTCCGGTGACTGCCTTCTGACAGATACGGGGCAAGAGTACATAAATCGCAATTATTGGTCGGAAAGGTTCGATCGAGCTGAGTCATCAAACCACCGATGGTCCGGGCCCTGTCAACAAGCAGTACCGTTCTTTCAGCTTCAGCCAGGTCGACCGCTGTCCTGATACCGCCAAGACCACCACCGATGACCAGTACCCTGCTCGTGATCGTTTCTCTCTTTTTTTCCTCCATCGCTCCCCTCCTGGTTTGCCGATTGGCAGGATTCACCTGACAAACACCGGTTCAAACGGAATTAGAACAGGGCCGTCTCGGGGTGGAACACATTGACATCTTTCAGATCATCGCCAAGATATGCCCGCTCATTTGGTCCAAGGATTCCGAGTGAGAGACAGATCAATGTCCAGATGTGAACAACGTGATAGTGGCCGCCAAAGTGATGACCGATATCATGGATCTGGGCGTGGCAATTATGACAGCCGGCGACACAATAATCCGCCTTTGTCTCGACGATCTGATCGAACTTGATACGCCCATACTTCCGACGGGCATCGGTAAAGCCGGATTGCAGGAATCCACCGCCACCGCCACAGCAATAATTGTTCGACTTGTTTGGCGTCATTTCGATGATATTTTCTTCACCGACAACAGACTTGATCACAAAACGCAGGTCGTCCGCTACCGGATCACCGAAACTTTTACGAACAATTTGACAGGGATCCTGGATAGTGAACGTGATACCACGCTCCTTGTTCCAATCGGAGTTGACCTTCAGCCTCCCTTCACGGATCCATTTGGCGTAGTATTGATAAATGGAAGCTACTTCAAAATGGTGTTCGAGATTGAATTTTTTCAGTCCGGACCGGACCGAGAAGGTGATATGTCCTCATTCATTATTGAGAAAGACCTTACACCCCAGTTTGTTGGCCTGGTTTGCCGATGTCCTGGTGACGTGTCTCCAACAGTCATCATCGGCCAGAAACATGCAATAATTTTCCGCCGCCCATCCTTCAGAACCGTAGGTCCAGTCTGCCCCGGCCAGATGCAGGATCTTCCAGAGCGGTACCAGCTCGTCCGGTTCGGTATTTGGTTCCCGTGAATTCTGATTCAGGAAAAAATGGGCATCCATCTTGTCAATCGGAGCAACCATGTCCTTGAATTCCGGCTGGGCCTCCTGATATTCGGCCAGGACATCCTCGACAACAAAGATAAAATCATCCGGGGCGGTGCCCATGGCGCTGGTCGACGGGTTCCGCAGCGCCATATCACATGAACCACGGATACCCTTTGGTCTTTCTTCCCGTGGCCATTCAGCACGGGCGTTGTAGATCAACTGCGGAATATCGATTTTCATCGGACAGACATAAATGCACCGCTGGCACATGGTACACATCCAGACCCACGGTGAGGCGATGGCTTCCCTGTCCAGGCCCATGGCACACATCCGTAAAAATTTGCGCGGGTCCATATCCTCAAGTCCGGTGGCCGGACAACCGGAGGCACAGGCACCACAGGTCAGACAAAGATTGAGGTTGCCGCCATCAGGGATGATCTCTTTCACTTTTTCCAGGAAAGAGCTTTTTCTTTTTCCTTCAATTTTCAGGCTGCTCTTTGACATTGATTCCAGTCCTTTTGCTTTTCTGTAAAGGTACGGTTCGCGTACAGATGAAAAAGCTCAACACATTGAGCTGTAAAAAAAAAGGTCTGTCCCGCCAGAACGTAAAGGCATTGACTGCCTGACTGCAGGAGCAGGCCGGCAAAACTGAAACGGAGGAGAAAATGGCGCTCCATCAGGGCTGACAGTTCGATGCTTTGGCGAATCGCATGTTACCAAACCTTCAGGAGTTACAATTATCATGACTTTACCGGCAGCAGCGATAAATGTCAAATATATAGCGGTGGTTATACCCGTGATTATCAATGGGCCGGACGATTATCAGTTCCCTTTTTCTCGTACAGCAATAAGAATATACTCGTGAACTGACGAAATAAATCAAAAGAGAACAGCGCTCCCGAACAGTACACGTACCCGCACCACCCCTTCCCGATCAGTATCGGCTTATATCAGGTTATCACTCATGTCCAGTCTGTTTTTCAGGACGGAAACGGACCATCCTGTCCACTATCTCCTGCGGGCCGGAACACGTGAACAGCGAATATGTCTGTTTTCGGTGATAATACAGTCCAGCCGTTCATCATGTGCTTTGAGCGGCAGTTTTTCAACCACCTGTAGTTCAAAGGCGAGAGCAATCCGGGACGCTTTCGGGATTGATGCCAGTAATCGATCATAATAACCGCCGCCATAGCCAAAACGGCCACAGCGATGATCAAATACCGAACCGGGAAGGATGACCACATCTATTTCCTCCACCGCTATTGACCGGGAGGACAGTAGTTCTGAACGTGGTTCCGGGATCTCACAATAACCGGGCACAAGTTCGGTTTCAGGGTCGGTGATTGTAACAATTTCGAGTCTTTTTTCCCGGGGAACCGTTCGGGGAACAGATACGGTTTTATTGGCCATGATCAATTGTTTGATAAGCCACATGGTTTCAACTTCACTGCGAAAATTGACATAGATAAAAAGGGTCCTGGCTTCACGGATGACCTCTTCAGAAAGCAGCGACCGTGCTATAATCTCACTCTTTGTCCTGATTTCGTCCTGTCCCAGTTCATCGCGTTTTGACAGGATCTCTTTTCTCAATCGTTTGCCATCTATCATTATCTTTTCTACCAGCGCTGAATGGTATATAGAAAAAGGGGAAGCCTGCTTAAACATTTATAACGGTAAAACAGAAACAGTTTTGAACGACGGGGATCCTCAAACTGCATCGGTGACAGGTAGATACTTCCTTTGGACCGGGATCGGTTCACCCGGTCCCGCAACAATGTGGAAAGAGCTGTAAAATGGGTTGCTGGCAAGGTCTCATCGATAACAAAATTAGCGGTTATTTCAACGCTCTGGAACGTATCGTTTATCTCCTGAGAACGCAGGAACGCTTCGATTACATCAGATTCAGAAATCGGTTTGCCGAGCTGATCAAGCGTCCGCTGATCGGCGGATTCAAACCCGATATTAATACATATCCTTCCCGGTAGCCTTTCCAGCTCGGCGAAGAGACTGCCGGGTGCCCCCAACAGTGAGGATACCGATCCAAACATGAAGGTCATGCCGGTCTTGAAAAATGAACCGGTCAGTCCCAGCCGCCGATATCCCTCCTCTATCCCATAACAGATACGAGCCGGACCAGCCGCCAGACCGTCATGCTCTCCAAGAAAGAGTCCGTAACCATTACCCAGTTCCGGTCCAAAAAACGCCTGCAGCCGGTCCAGCTGCCCTTCTATTTCCGTTATCGGTAACCGGTGAAAAGGAATTTCATTTTTCACCCTGCAAAACGTACACTTATAGAGACAGCCACGGGAAATCGCAACAGGAATCACATTATAATCCACGTGCCTGGTATCCGGTGGCAGGACACTGATGTGGCCACCGGTGATGTCGAGCAGCCGCTCTGTCCGCTCCCGCAGCCGTTCCGGACTGTTTTCCAGAACCCGGTCAAGGAAAAGGGCCTCGTCACTGCCGGTTTCAAGGGTTTCCTGCAACCGGGAACAGCCTTTTTGCAGCAGTGGATACCACGTTTCCACCATTTTCCTGACCTCAGGTAATTCCAGCGGCGATCCTCCCATTGATTTATTGGTCGGATAGGACAGATTCGGCAGATAATATTCGCCGGTTGTCTCAAAGACACCGGTGTAGCCACCGGTCGAGTAGTAGACCCAATCATTTCCACAGGTTCTTTTCAGCCATTCCTGCGGATGCGGCCATGCGGTTCCCCGACCGATGATGCGGATAATCTCGTTATTCAGGTTGAAATGGAAAAATGCCTCCGGCGTGACAATTTCCGAGTAGATACCGCAATGAAACGGATAACTTGTCTTGGTATAACGATCCGCACCGCACCGGTTGATGGTCAGCGCATATCTCTCTGTTGCCGGTATCTGCCGCAGCATGATCGTGCCCAGAGCCTCCCTGGATCTCAGATAACCGGTGCCGGTACGATCCTCCTGCAAGAAGTACCCCGGATATTGCTGATGTTGTCCCGGGGTGAACCGGGTATCTTCAGCAAAGCCCCTCCTTCCTTTTTAAACCGCACCGATTACAACTCAATAGCCAATACCTGCCGAAGAGACATTGGCCGGGTCAAAGGCGTGGCAGGGGGTAACCGCGTGTACACAGCCACATGCCGGACACCGTACTTCAAATGTCTCCATTTCGAAAGATCCCTTACAATGACCACAGGAAATTGTCAACGGTACCGGCAGTGGCTGCTCGGCAAAACCCATCATTCGAACCTTGTCTACCACTTGTCTCCCATCTGTAAAACTGCCACTGCATCCGTCATGCATTTCGTTTCTCCCTTAAAATTCAAAATGTTCCAACGATTCACCCTGGCGCAGCATCTGACGCATCAATTGTACCTTGAAATCCAGGGCCTCTATATCACTTAAAATTGCCCGCTCCCGATCATTGGTTTCGATGATTTTGTGAATACCGCCATTTTTGATAATGATACGGCGGTCTCCCATCAATGCCAGCATCGGATCGTGAGTGGCCATCAGGACGATTTTTTCTTCGTTGAGCAGCAGGGTCAGCGCTTTTTTCCGGTCTATTCCTGCATTTTCGATCTCATCAATCAGGACGATCGGGGAACGACTGAGAATCGCGGTATCTGCAATCATCAGGGCTCGTGACTGGCCACCGGAAAGAGAGGTGATGGCTGTATCCGGTGCAAACCGCTCTCCGGCCAGACCGTTTGCTTCTGCAATGATCATCGTGACGACTTCTTCCACGTTTTCAACCATACGACTGTCTGCATGGAGCCGGATAAATTCCTCAACTGACAGATCCATGACAAAATTCATATTCTGAGAGAGTTGAGCGACCAGCTTGTCCGATGAGCTGAAACGCCATTTCATATCAGGAACCTCTCCGTTTACCAGCACCTGTCTGCCGGTTGGCGTGTCCTTCTGGGCCATCCATTCTATATCGGCCAACAGGCGGCTCTTGCCGGAACCGGTCGGTCCGACGATGGAAACGATTTCTCCCTGCCGGAAGCTCAAGTGGTCAAACTGTTCAGGACTTCCTTTTTTGTCGATGCCCGGATAAAGGGTTATTTCCGAGACATGACGCTCATCACCACCCCCAAGAAATTGCAGCATCTGTTCAATATAGCAAACCGTTCCGTCAAGTATGGTCTCGGCATCAAGTGCCTTGTCCTCAATCTCATCACGATCAAGTTCTGCCAGCAATGACGGGAGTGTCCTTGTCTCGACACCACTCAGTTCAAGTCCCTGATCACAGAGATACTGGTCCAGGAACGGGTAGCGTCCAAAAAGATTTCTGATCTCCAGTTTGCTGATTTCGTCTTTTATCCGGCTCACGATGCCTGTCCTTTTTTATCAGGTTTCAAGATTGATTTTACGAATATTGCCCATTTGATACTTTTCGCCGATTCGGGTTTCACCAAGACAATAGGAGCAGAGGGCAGAAGGCATCGGAAAGCGCAGCTCACGCCCCTTCACCGTTGCGACCTGCTTCTCTTCATGATAAAGCAGCGTTCCCAGTTCATAGGCACCCTGACCGGTCAGACCGTTGATGTGCATGATGGTTGCCTTGGGATTGACCGAATTGACCCGGCTGGCAAACACCTCTCGTTCCGCCTGGGAGACAATGTCTCCTTTGGTGATGACGACAATGTCCGCGCTTTTCAGCATTGGGCCGATCTTTTTCGGGGTATTGATCCCGCTCAGATTGTCGATGACACAAACCGCCCCGATTTCCTTGATATATGGTGAACAGCGATTACACAATCCCGCGGATTCACTGATCAGAAGGTCAAAGCCTTCATCCAGTCCCCATTGACTGACCTCCTCGATATTGGAAACAAAATAATGATCTGGACACAATGCACCGGAGATCCCCTTACGTACCGGAATACCAGCCCTTCGGTAGAGCAGGTTATCATCTGTTGACAAGCAGTCGAACTTGACCACACCAACCGTGATACCTTTTTGTATCAGGGTTTCAGTAGTTTTCAGGATAACAGCGGTCTTCCCCGATGATGGCGGGCCGGATACGGTTACCAGATTCACTTACCACCTCCCCGTACCGCCTTGTTGAACTGTTCTTCACATCGTCCAATGTCAGCAGACAGATCCCTGTTTAAAACATGATCCCAGCCAAGCCACATCATTGGTGCATCATCAGGCAGATTATTATCCACCTCTGGATGCAGCGATGGAAAAAGACCCTGATGAGAGAAGGTTTCGCCTACTTCTTTTGACGCGAAAAAGTCAACAATCGGTTGCAGCTCTTTCGCTCGCGCTTTTTTGGCGAGCATAAAAATCGGACTGATAATAGCACCATCTTCCGGCCAGACCGCTTCCATCGGACCGCCCTCTTTTGCCGTTTTGGTGAAGAAATAGGGCATGATAGTGATGGCTGGCCGTTTCTGCTTCAAGCGGTTACTCTTGATCATCTGGGCCGGATGCATTGCCTGAAGCATTGAACGTCCAAGTTTTTTTACTCCCGCTTCTCCGTAACGCTCATCTATATTCAGCAGAATTGCGTTAAACAGATCGAAATCACCGACAGGCAGGGAAACGGACTCCTCCCACTCAGGCTTCAGCAACGCTTCCCAGGAACGTGGCATGGCCCGGGTTCCCAGCTCTGCCGTGTTGACCAGAAAAACCGCAGGAACAACCGAAATAAGAGAATAGTTACCGGAAGGGTCCTGTAGATGACGTCCGGAAAACAACGGATTTTCTGCGCTATACTTTACCAGATCGGAAAAGACTCCCTGGTCACGAAATCGTCCGATTTTGTTCAGATCGAAAAACAGGTCAAAGCCTGCTGACAAAAAAAGGTCCGGCAGTTTCTCCGGCTCGCTGATCCCTTCCAGGTTGTCGGCCACCCATTGGTTGCCGACACTGGCAGCCTTAAGTTCGGTATTGATATTGTCCAGGCCGCTTTCCGCAGTGAACCGCTGGTATTGTTCCAGCAACGGAATCCGTACCGGACAGGGCAGCAGCCCGACCACGTTCAAACCGCCCTTTTTGCGTTCACCAGCCTTTTTCAGGGTTGCGTCAACATTGCTGCGTTCCGCGCTGATCACTTGATTCAACAGGGACGTGAATGTCTGCAGATTCAGTTTTTTCGTACTCAAAGCGACGTCAAGACTGATCATCCTGCCAAACGACTCACGTTGATCCACATCTCCCATATGAGGGAAACCATTGCTAACAAAAACAGCAATCGTTTCCGGATAACGTTTCGTAATCGAATAGAGGGTATCGGTTGCTTGAAAATAATCGGCCATCAATTGCTCCTGTTATCAAAAGATTTGTTTCCTTTTCCTGATCAATACTCACAATATATCATCGTTTCAGGATATGGAATTGATTCACGTCAAAAAAAACATTTTATTCGGACACACGGGAACAAAAAGACGTATACATCTGGACAATAACACCGCTCCGTACCTGCTTTACGGGCTTATGCGGCTTTGGCAATCCTAACGGCACAAACCTTTAATTCCGGGATCTTGCAGATGGGATCGTGTTCCGGATTGGTGAGCAAATTGGCACAGCTCTCAATGAAATGAAACGGCATGAATACGGAACCGGGTTCAACCCGCCCGGTAATCATGGCCTTGGTGTCAACCGAACCGCGCCGGGACGAAACAGTGACCCTGTCCCCCTGCCTGATGGAAAGTCTCGCCGCGTCTTCGCTGCTGATCTCAACAAATCCTTCCTCGATTTCATGATCAAGGGTTGGCGAATTTCTGGTCATCGTGCCGGTATGGTAATGAGCAAAAACCCTTCCGGTCGAAAACCAGAACGGAAATTCGTCGTCGATAACTTCAGCCGGCGGCTTAAACGGGATCGCATGAAACAGGCCCTTGCCCCGGGCAACTCTGCCCCTATGCAGTATCGGGGTCCCCTGATGCTCAGGAGTCGGACACGGCCATTGCAAACCGTCGCCTTCGAGACGATCATAATTGATGCCGCCATAGGACGGGGTCAATGCTGCCAGTTCGTCCAGTATTTCCTCCGGGTCTGCGTAATTCATCGGGTAACCGAACCGTGTTGATAATTCCTGGATGATCTGCCAGTCCTGACGGGCTTCACCGGGCGGTTCCACCGCCTTGCGAACACGGGAAACCCGTCGTTCAGTATTTGAAAAAGTGCCATCCTTTTCGGCAAAACAGGCACCGGGTAAAACAACATCGGCGATCTCTGCCGTTTCTGTCAGAAAAATATCCTGAACGACGAGCAGTTCCGCATTATCCAGCGCCTTTCTCACATGGTTAACATCCGGATCGCTGACAACCGGATTCTCTCCCATAACAAACAGGGCCTTTAGCGAACCATCGGTCAACCCCTCAAGCATTGCCGGGATTGTCAGGCCAATCTGACGGGGCAGATTCTCAACTCCCCAGGCAGCTTCAAACTTTTGGGCAACCGCCGGGCTTGTCACCGGCTGATAGGCAGTATAAACATTGGGTAATCCACCCATATCACAAGCACCCTGAACATTATTCTGACCACGTAACGGGTTGAGTCCGGCCTTTTCCTTGCCGAGATTACCGGTTAGCATCACCAGATTGGCCAGGGTTTTGACATTGTCAACACCGGTGGTATGCTGAGTGATTCCCATGCAATAGGCGACCGAACCATTCTCAGCGGTTCCAAACAATTCTGCCATCTTTCGTATGTCCACTGCCGGAACACCACAGATCTCCTCGGCCATTTCCGGAGTGAATGATTCAACCACCTCTTTAAAAAGATCAAATTTTTCTGTCTGCTCATCGATGAACGTCTGGTCGTGCCAGCCATTTTCGAGGATAACGTTCATCATCGCGTTCAGCAGAGCGACATCGGTTCCCGGTTTGTGGTTAATCCGTAAATCGGCAATCTCCGATATATGGACCTTGCGCGGATCGGCAACGATAATTTTCGCACCTTTCCTTTTGGCCCTGAACATACGGGTTGCGATCAGCGGATGAGCGACACTGGTATTGGAGCCGATGATGAGGATACAGTCGGCTCCTTCAAAATCGTCTATCGAATTGGTCATCGCCCCACTTCCAAAAGATGCGGCAAGACCTGCCACGGTGGAAGAGTGTCAGAGCCGGGCACAGTGGTCGATATTGTTGGTCTTCACTGCTGCCCGGGCGAATTTCTGCAGCAGGTAATTCTCTTCATTGGTCACTTTTGCCGAGGTCAAAAAACCAATTCGTTCCGGACCGCTGTTCTCCTGTATCTCCTTCAACCGGGATACGGTAAAAGCCAGGGCCTCATCCCAGGAAACCTCCGTAAGAATTCCCTTTTTCCGGAGCAGCGGTTTTTTCAGCCGGTTTTCGTTGCGGATAAACTCGTGAACGTTCCAGCCCTTGATACAGAGCTTTCCTTCGTTGACCGGGCTGGTCTTGCAGGGGATGATACCGATTGGGTCACCGTCCAGGACCTCAATAAAAAAATGACAGCCACAGCCGCAATACGTACAGGTCGTTAATACTGTCTTGTATTCCATATCTATTACCCTTTCTCCGGAATATCCTTGATTGTGTTCAATGGCGATCGTCTCCCGCGCTTGATTCCGGCAGTAAAATCAAACTTGTCATTGACGACCGCATTCACCTTTTTGTACAGGGTTCTGAGCGGAATATCGGAGGGACATGCCTCCTCACAGAGGCCACAGTCGATACACCGGCCAATCATATGCATTGCCCGGGTATGATGAAACACCGGGATTTCCGGCGGCAGTTCTCCCTTTCTGATCAGATCGTCACATTTGAGACTGCACTCACTGCAGAAACACATCGGACAGATATTTGAACAGCCATAACATTTGATGCATTTAACAAATTCTTCCATCCAGTAAGAAAAACGGTCGGTCAATACCAGGGATTCAACCTCGGCTATCGTTTTTTGCTTTCCCGGTTCCGCTTTTTCTCCCGCGGCAATATTTTTCGGGTACGGTTTTACGCATTCGCACCTGTCTGCCAGTTCCTGTGGACAGGCAATACCGATCGGGACAACCTTTCTCGGGTTAAGCTGATTCCAGGTGTACAGGGCCTGCAAACCCCGGTCATCACAGCCGCGCACCAGTACAGCAAAAATCTCGTCCGGATAGGCTCTGCAGATATTCATCAGGTACTTGTTCAACGGGTATCGGGCATCCCCCGGTTCAGCCAGATCGCCAAGGACCATGTCATCCAGGGCATCTCCCTTTTGAAAGAGGTGGGGAGCGACATGTCCGTTCTGCATCGCAAGACCGAGAAATCCTTTTATCTCGTCAGAATCGAGCAGTTTACGTACCTGCTTTTTTATGGTCTCAATCATACCACTGTCTCCAGGAAATCGTTTATACCACTTCTTTCCTGTAATCATGTTTCAGAGGTGACGGTCCCAATTGGCGCAGGGTTTTGATAAATGATTCAAACTCCTGTACCAGCTCCGGCGCCTCGGCAGAGGATACCCAGCTCGTTTTCAGCCGCTGTTCGGCAATACCACTGAAAGCAAGGAGTTCCTTAAGCACAATTACCCGTCTTTCCGCTGAATAATTACCATACAGGTAATTGCATTCACTCAGGTGTCAGCCACCGATAAACACGCCATCGACACCCCGCTGAAAAGCCAACAGAACATGGTGTGGTGATACCGAACCACTGCACATTACCCGGATGGTTCTTACATTCGCCGGGTATTGTAAACGACTGACCCCAGCCAGGTCAGCAGCGGCGTAAGCTCACCAGGTACAGAGGAAACAGACAATTTTTGGTTCAAAAAGCTCATCACTCATATACAATCCCTCAAGGTTACGGTTATGGCAACCGGTCAGATAGCTCTGATCTGAGCCAGCAGCTGTTCCGGTTTATAACCTTTTAAAAGAGCACTTTGAGAAGGGCAGGTGGAGGCACAATTGCCGCACCCCTTACACAGAATTTCCTGAACTTCACAGACATTTTTTTCACGATTAAATCTGATAGCCTCATACGGGCAGACATTGAGGCACCCCATGCAGCCGACACAGGACCCCTCATCTATATAGGCAACGATTGCACTTTTTACCAGCTTGTCCTTGAACAGGATGGCCGCTACCCGGGAGGCAACACCAATGCCCTGAGTCCGGGCCTCAACAGCGGTAACCGGATAACGGGCGCTGCCACAGATGAAGATACCGTCGGCGGCAAAATCGAGTGGCCGCAGTTTGGCATGCGCTTCGAGAAAGAAACCGTTTTTATCGGTCGGTACCCGCATCAGCCCCGCCAGTTTTCCGGAATCGTTTCTTGCCACCAGTGGCGTGGAGAGAACGACAAGATCCGTTTCAAGCTCCTTGTCTTCACCAAGGATCGACTGATGAAAGAACACTCTTTTAAAACCTACCTCAGGTTCCTTTTCCGGAGTGTAAACATCAAAACTGATTCCCATCCCACGGGCCTCCCACAGCATTTTCTCCTTTTCGGCACCATACATCTGCATGTCACGATAGAGGATATGTACCTGGGCCAGCGGATAGTTCCGTTTGATGATCATTGCGTTTTTGACCGCGGCCAGACAACAGATCCGGGAACAGTATTCCCGTTCCTGGTTGCGGGTTCCGGCGCACTGGATCATCACGATCTTAGTTGCTGAAAAAGTCCCTTGCTTTAGCTGTTTTTCCAGTTCCATCTGGGTAATAACATCGGTGCCATTATAGCCAAAAAGCCCCTCTTCAACGAGTGGAACGGCGCCGGAAGCAATGACGATGGAGCCGATATCTTCATTGATTTCACCGGTCGGTGTCGTTATCTTTACCTGGTAGTTACCGATATACCCGCTTATGCTTGCAACCTGTGAGCCGGTTAAGGCCTTGATCCCGGGATGGTCTGTAACCCGGTCAATAATCTTGTCTACATATGCTTCTGCTGATTGTCCGTTTTCAAGAACGTTCAGATAACGAAGCAAACCACCGAACCATTGTGCCTTTTCAACAAGGAGCACCTCAAGTCCCATACCGGCGAGCGCTTCCGCCGCTGAAAGACCGGCAATCCCCCCACCAATGATCAGAATCTTTCTGGTCAGGGACGATTCTATATCCTGCTGTGGTTCGAGCGTGGCACTCTTGGCAACGCCCATACGCACCAGGTCTTTCGCCTTATCCGTGGCAATGTCCTTTCTCCCCATATGCACCCACGAACACTGATCCCTGATATTCACCATCTCAAACAGATAGGGGTTCATTCCAGCCTGTTTACAGGAACTGGAAAACAATGGGTGATGGGTGCGGGGCGAACAGGACGCGACAACAACCCGGTTCAATTTTTCCTCCCTGATTGCCTTCTGTATTTCGACAATACCGGATTCCGAGCAGGTATAGAGATTTTCCTTGGCATAGACAACCCCGGGCAGGCTGTCGGCATATTCGGTGACGGCAGCACAATCAAGGTGTCCGGCTATATTGGAACCACAGTCACAGATAAAGACACCAACCCGCAGCTCTTCTTTTTTCTCTTTCTTTTTTGCCATGGTCAACCCTCCTCAAATCACTTTCAGGAGATTGTCGTGGATGACCGTCTGTACCGCACGAGATGCGGCACTGCTGGCCTGGGCGACCGATTCAGGAATATCGATTGGACTGTGGGCGCAGCCACAAACAAAGATTCCTTTCCTTGTCGTATCGATCGGTTTTTCGGGAGCCGTTTTGAAAAAACCGAATTCATTCAGCTCAACATCAAGGATTTTTGCCAGCTCCCCGATACCCTCTGCCGGTTCACAGGCAGTGGCGAGAATGACCAGGTCAAATGCCTCCCGCTTTACTTTCTGCTCCCGGGTATCTTCATAAATGAGTACCGGATTATCATCAGGACCGCTGACGATTTCAGCGACACGACTGCGCCGGTAACTGATATTGGACCTGTTGCCGCCGCGCACTTTATACTCATCAAATCCCTTCCCGACAGCCCTGATATCCATACCAAAGATAACGGAATGGGTTTCATTGTCATGCTCGTGGGCAATAATCGCTTCCTTGATTGAATGCATACAACAGAATCCGGAACAAAATGGATAAAAGCGCAGATCACGGGAACCAACACATTGAATAAAGGCAAGCTTTCGTGCCGTCGTGAACAATTCCGCCTTTTTCCTCATTTCATCCAGTTGTGCCTTCATTGACAGATAGTGTTCATACGTATCCGCCCATTGCTGTAATCCGCTGTCTTCGTTTGTTTCCGCATCGAAACGGTGAGAAAACTCCTCAGATGTCCGCTCATGTTTTTTCTCGAATCGAGCAAGGGTCTTGGATATCCGGGTGACCTGTTTGGCAACTACGGTTATTTCCTTTTTAAATGCACGGTCAGACGGTCGATCAAGATGACCATGAGTTGGCCCGCTGGCACTGAGAAACCGCTCGAACTCCATTGCCGTCACGACATTTGCCAGGCTGTTGTAACGGTATTCCGGGACCCTGGCCGGATTGAACACAGTATAACCGGTGGCAACGATAATGGCACCAACCTCGATTTCGACACTTCTGTCCTGTTGTTCGAAATCAATGGCTCCGGCTTCACAGGTGCGCTGGCATACCCCACATTTTTTACCGAGCAGTACCCGGCAGTGGTCCGGATCAATCGTATGGGTCGATGGGATACCCTGGGCAAACCAGCTGTAGACCGCCTTTCTGCTGCCGTGGTTTTCGTCATAAAGATCCGGTACCAGTGTCGGGCATTTTTCAGTACAGGCACCACAGCCGGTACAGCGTGATTCGTCAACATAACGAGCCTTCTTCCTGATCGTTACGGTAAAACAACCGGCATGGCCATTGACCTTTTTAACCTCACTATAGGCCATCAGTCTGATATGGGGATGTCGACCGACATCCAGCATCTTCGGAGACAGGATTCAGATAGCGCAATCGTTGGTCGGAAAGGTCTTGTCCAGCTGTGCCATCTTACCGCCAATACTTGGCAGCCGCTCAACCAGATATACGGTGAAACCCATCTCGGCAAGATCCAGGGATGACTGAATTCCTGCAATACCGCCGCCAATAACAAGCATGTCCTTATTCACAATCTACCTCCATCTCAGGAGTTCCCGGCCGGTTCAGACCGCCTCTTCGTGCTTCAAGGGCCCGAGGGCCTTTATCTTTTCTGTAAAATGGGTGGCCACTTCAGCAAATTTTACCCCTTCAGCTGCTGAAATCCATTCAAGTCGGACCCGATCCACATCGATACCAAGCAGCCTGACCAGCTCTTCTGTGGTGGAAAACATTTTCTTTGCCTTTATATTACCATCCAGGTAATGACATTCACCAAGGTGTCAGCCGGCAACAAGGACCCCGTCCGCACCGTTTTGGAAGCCTTTGAGAATGAAATTAGGGTTTATCCGCCCCGAACACATGACCCTGACGATCCTGAGATTCGGTGGATATTGAAACCTGCTGACACCGGCCAGGTCCGCTGCCGAATATGCACACCAATTGCAGCAAAAGGCCAAAATTTTTGGTTCAAATTTCCCTGACATCTTGTTGTTCCCCGGCTCTGGTTGCGTCTCTTTCACAACCTGCTTTATCGGCTATGTAAAAGCCGTTTCAACCATATTGACAATATCGCGGTCCTGGTAATTACGAATCGTTGCCGCGCCGGTAGGACAGGCGACAGCACACATACCGCAGCCCTTGCAGAGGGCTTCCTGAACACATGCCATCCCCCTTCCTTCCCCGTCCGTAATTACCGAGATTGCGTTGAACGGACAGGCCTTTTCACATTCCCCGCATCCCCGGCACATGAATTGCTGTACGGTGGAAACCACACCATCGACAGTTATCGTCTCACGTGAAAGAGTTACCGCCGCCCGTGATGCCGCAGCTGCCGCCTGGGTAATCGCTTCTTCGATTGGCTTCGGGTAGTGAACCATGCCCGCCAGAAAAACACCGGCGGTAGCACATTCAACCGGGCGCAGTTTTGCGTGGGCCTCGTTTAAAAAACCGTCACTGCTGGTGGAGAGTTTGAATATCCGGGCCAACCCATCATTATTCCGTGGAACAATCGCCGAAGCCAGAATAAGGAGATCAGCTCTGATATCAACATCGACATCGAGGATATGATCTCTGACTGTCACCCGTAATTGTCCGTCCTTATTGGTTACAAGCGGTTTGGTATCGCAGTCGTAACGGATAAAGATCACGCCTTTTTCCCGGGCTTCGCGATACAACGATTCTCTTCTTCCGTAGGTACGGATATCCCGGTAGAGAATAAAGACTCCGGTCTGCGGATTATTATCCTTGAACCGGATAGCTGATTTGATCGAATGAGTACAGCACACCTTTGAGCAGTACCGGCGTTCCGGTTCACGGGAACCGACACACTGGATAAAAACCACCGATTCCGCATCACTGAACCGCTTGTCTCCCGCCTTAACAGCCCGGTCCATCTCCAGATGGGTCATGATCCGGTCATCTTTTCCGTATAAATACTCGCCAGGCTGGTACTCTTCAGCCCCGGTCGCGATAACGATGGCGCCATGCACAATTTCCGTCTCACCGGTGTTTGAACTCAGGATTGTTTTGAAGTTGCCGATAAAACCGGTTCCCTCTTTAACCGTTGTCGAGATGTGGATGTCAATCAACGGTTGGTCCTCCACGCGATTTCTCAATTCTGCTAGATTTGCCGCGATATCCTCCCCCTGCCAGGTAGCAATCAGATCACGGGCAACACCCCCGAGTTTTGTTTCCTTTTCAACCAGATGAACCTTGAATCCCTGATCGGCAAGGCCGAGTGCCGCTGTCATTCCGGCAATACCGCCGCCAATGACCAATGCGCTGGAATCAACACCAATGGTTGGCTGATCGAGTGATTTGATCTGTCGTGAGCGGGCAACAGCCATCCGGACAAGATCCATCGCCTTGGCAGTTGCCGCCTCTTTTTCCCTGCTGTGCACCCACGAGCATTGATTTCTGATATTGGCCATCTCGAACAGATACTTGTTCAGTCCGGCATCCTTGAGCGTTTCCTGAAAAAGCTCTTCATGAGTTCTCGGAGTACAGGCGGCAACGACAATCCGGTTCAATTTTTCACGCTTGATGACTGCACTGATTTTTTCCTGGCTGTCCTGACTGCAGGTAAACAGATTTTCCTCGACATAGACAACATCAGCCAATGTCTCTGCCATCCTGGCAACAGCCGGAACATCTACAATGCTGCCGATATTAGCACCGCAATTACAGACAAACACACCAATACGAACCGTCTCGTCAAGCCTGGTTTCCACCGGATAGGTCCGGGTCCGGGTCAGTAAGCCGCGTGCGGCCGCCAGATCTGACTGAGCCCGGCATGCCGCTGCCGATGCCTCCATTACCGCATATGGAATATCCTTCGGTTCCTGAAAGGAACCGCAGACATAGATGCCGTCACGTGAGGTTGTCACAGGCCTAAAGCTGGTGGTTCGGGCAAAATGATCATTGTTTAATTCAATATCGAAGGTTTCGGCCAGTTTCATCAGATCTCCTGACGTCTGGAAGCCAACGGAGAGGACCACCATGTCAAAGGTTTCACTGACAATCTTGTTCTTTTCATCAATATAACGAAGCTGCAGGTCCCCACTTTCCTGATCTCCGGTAATCGAATGAATTCTTGTCCTGACAAAACGGACCCCCTGTTCACGTTTCGCCCGTTCATAATACGTCTCAAACTCTTTGCCGTAAGTTCGCATATCCATATAAAAAATGGCGGTATCCAGTTCATGTTCAGCATGTTCCCTGGCGATAACCGCCTCCTTGATTGCGTACATACAGCAGACGGAGGAACAATAACTATTGCCGCAGCGGTTGATATCACGCGAACCGACACATTGGAGCCAGGCTATTTTTGTTGGCGGCTTTTTATCTGACGGCCGCAGGAGATGCCCCTGAAACGGTCCGGTAGCGCTGAGGATGCGCTCCATCTCTATCGAGGTGATCACATTGGTGTGCTGAGCATACTGATACATGTCAAGGTCTGACGGTTCATATGGTGAAAGGCCGGAGGCAATGATAACGGAACCAACGTTCAACCTGACCGTCTCCTTCTGTTGACCAAAATCGACGGCATCGGCGGGACACACCTTTTTACACATACCACATTTTCCTTTGGTCAGGTAAATACAGTGATCAGGGTCAATGGCATATTTAAGCGGAACCGCCTGAGCATATTCGACATAGATCGCTTTTCTTTTGGCAAGGCCTCCATTAAAGGTATCAATGACCTTTTTGGGACACCGGGCAGCACATTCTCCACAGCCAATACATTTGTCCATATCGACGTAACGTGGATGCTGGGTAAGTTCCACGGTAAAATTGCCGGCGGTGCCGGAGAGAGCCCGCACTTCACACAGGGTTTTCAGCTCAATATTCAGATGCCGGCCGACCTCGACCAGTTTCGGTGAAATGATTCACATCGCACAATCATTGGTCGGAAAGGTCTTATCCAATTGAGCCATCCCGCCTCCAATGGCGGCTGATTTTTCAACCAGATAGACATAGAATCCTGAATCGGCCAGATCAAGCGCCGCCTGCATGCCGGCAATACCGCTGCCGACAACCATTACTGCTCCCTGAACCTTTTGAGCATGTTCTGACTTCATGACATGTCTCCAATACTGATGGTGGATGACGATCTGTTTTATAATTTACCCGCGAGATATGAATAGAGATCAACAATTTCAACATCTATATCCGTATTCGATTTTGCACAGCTCAGATGAATCTGACATTTCGGACAGGCAGTGATCATCGTATCCGCTCCGGCCCGCTCCGCCTCCTTGAGCCGGCTTACCTGCATCGCCTTGGAACAGGATGAGCACTCCAGCCATGCCGTTGTCCCGCAGCAAACAGCATTCTCCCGATTGTTTTCCATCTCGGCATAACGGGTGTCCGGTACCATCTGAAGCAGAGATCTCGGCTGATCATAAATACCGGCCCGTCTACCCAGTCGGCACGGATCGTGGAAGGTGATTGTGCCTTCAGCCGATTTAGAGAATTCAAGTGGCTTTTCTGCCAGTGCTTCTGAAAGCCATTCGGTCAGATGGACCATTCTGAACGGCAGTTCGCCGACAATGCGCGGATATTGCTCTTTGAAAATTGAATAGCCTTCCGGACAGATAAAAAGAACCGTTTTTGCGCCGGAGGCCCTGATCGTTTCAATATTTTTCCGGGCACATATTGCAAACAATGTGTCATCGCCTGTCCAGAACGCATCGTGACCGCAACATCTTTCATTGTCGCTTACTACCGGTTCAATCCCCAGTTTATTCAACAGGATGAGTGCAGCTCTGGCGATATCAATCATCTGTAAATCAAGATAGTGAAAAACAGCGTTCTGAAACGGCAGACACCCAACAAAAAGAAAATAATCTCCACGTTCTCTGATTATACCTGCTTCTGATGCCCATGACGTCCTGCTTTGCTGCAGGTTACCCGCCTGAATGGTTGTCAGAGTCTGGAAAATACCGTGATGACTCTGACACGGCAGGTTTTCGGCCTTGCGTGCTTTTTGCCGGTACGAAGTGATGAACGCCGGAAAATCGATACCAACCGGACAACGGTCGCTGCAGCGGGAACAGCTCAGGCATGCCCAAAGATCACGGGACTGAAGAATGTCCGGGTCCGGATCAACCAGCGTTCGTTTTATCATCTGGCGCGGCGAAAAATGGTCCCGCTCGTAGCTGATCGGACAGCTCCCGGTACAAACCCCGCATTCCATGCAAAAACCAATCTGAAGCTTTGTCAGCTGCATAATCAAACCCTCAGGTTCTTTCATCCATCCGGGTAATAAACGAATGCCGTTTTCGGGGCAAAAAACGTTGCCGTCTCTCACGTCATCCTTGAAATATACCCGTTCCTTCGGTCCAGTGCAGACAGGGGGGGCAGAAATGCGCGACCTGGTTGGCCACTGAAAAACGGTGCTTTTATGCAGACGGCCATAAAGGAACTTTTTCAGGTCGTCAGGAAGGCTTTTTATTCCCGGGGAAAACCCTTATCATGACTGCTGTCAAAAGCAAACATCCCGGAAAATCCATTACCTCCACGAACTGACTATACCCTCTTTGACTTCACATTTCAATTCCTGGCAGCTTTTATAGCATCATACTCTTGATATATTTGCAAAAAAACATATCTATCCCCTCTGTTTCCCTGACTTGACCAGAAAATCGATTGCCCCGGAATATCCGCTTCTCTGTTTTCTTTTAGACCCATTCACCAAATAGAGGTTTGCTGTTTGACTGATTCAGGCTATAGTTCTCTTGTTATTTATCACATCCTTTATTCCCGGAGAGAGGTGTCTATGTGTCAGATACGTGTCTATATGGAGCAAGACGGCAAGGAAAAACTGCTGCTTGATGATGTGACCAGGCTCAGCATTGATAACGATGGGATCACGGTTTCGACATTATTTACCGGTCCAGCCGAGATAAAAAAAACGGTGATCAGATCCATCGATTTTATGGCAGGCAAGGTGCTGCTTGAAGCGACTCCATAAAACAGGTTTCCAATACCGCAAAGCGATTCTGATGATAACCAGGAAGTCAGGGGGAGACGAATGGACAATATCGAAAAGTTGCGCGTCATTTTACAGCACTGGATAGATCACAACGGCGGCCATGTAGATGAGTTTGAGAAATGGCGCCAGCTGATGAACAATGAAGGAAAAACAGAGATAGCTGCCTCGCTTGAAGAAGCGAAGACACAAATGAACAAGATCAGCGACTTGCTGGCCGCTGTGCTCAAAGATATTGGTGAACCGGTTGCAGGCGATCATCACCATCATTAAGACGTGACCCATGAGGTTGACGACCGTCCTCGCTGAAAGAGATGTCGTCTGAAAACAGCTTACCGGAAAGAAGCGTTAAGCCTGAGGAGGTACAGAATGAAGATATCAGTAGACAGAAACCTTCTGGAAATCACCCCTGAGAATGAACAGGAGACCGCATCTCTTGAACTGTTATGGAGAGTTGTTATCGACTGTAATGGCAATAACAAAAAGATCGTGCCGATAGGTCAGTTTGTTCCCGGCTACGACACATTGGCCCGCTTTCAGATAGAAGGAATTCAGGGAGGCGTAACGACCTATTCGGAAGAGAAAAAGGCCGAAACCGAAGCGACCTATTACTGCCAGATCTGTAATAAATACGTTAATGTTAAGGCGGGAGACCCGGTTCCGCTCTGCTGTGGCAGGGATATGGAAATAATCGATTAATCCTTTTTGACAGATTGTTTGAACACCAGTCTATGAACCGCCTGGAGAAACGACGGTTCATAGATTTCACTTAAGCGTTTCTTTCAAGCCCGGGACAATGTTGAGCTCTCATGCTGCCCCGTCCGTGCGTTAATTTCCGGCTTCCGTTATTTCATCAAGCTCCTTGCCCTTTTTGCTGGTAAGAAAATAGATGATACAGGATGATCTTGCTTTACAGAACATATAAAGGTCATTGCAGCATAGACATTCCTCACAAAGATAATAGCCATATTTCATACATCGGTAACCGCTCTCCCGATCCGGATGATTCCTGCATGTTCCCATAATATTCCATAAAACCGTAACGTTTATCGATACGTGTGCCCATCGGAAACCCTTGTCTCCCGAAACAGACGCACACCATTCAAGATTGTTCCAAATCCGGGTAAATCGAAAATCAGACAGATTTCTGTGCCGACCAGAGCGTGTTTCGCATCAGCATACAGATCGTCATCGGGCCCACACCACCTGGAACCGGGGTAATCCTGCCGGCAATATCCTTTGCCTTTTCAAAGTCAACATCTCCCTTGAGGATCGCTTTGCCGGTTTTTTCATTTTTACCAACTCGGTTGACCCCGACATCGATGACCGTTGCCCCCGACTTGATCCATTCCGGTTTGACCAGGTTGGGAACACCTGCGGCAACAATAAGGATATCAGCCCGTTTACAATGAGCGGCAAGGTCTTTGGTTCTGGTATGAACGATGGTGACTGTTGAATCAGCTCCGGTTCCCTTTTGGGCCATCATCATCGCAATCGGTTTACCGACAATATTTGAGCGACCGACCACGACAACCTCCGCTCCGGCAGTTTCCGTTCCGGAACGAACAATGAGTTCCTGGATACCGGCCGGGGTACAGGGGAGAAAACGGGCCTCCTCGCCGCCGATCATCAATCTGCCGACATTGACCGGATGAAAGGCATCAACATCCTTGTCCGGGTCAATCGCGTTCAATACCTTCTTGTCATCAATATGTCCCGGCAAGGGCAGCTGAACCAGGATACCATGAATGGCTGGATCGTTATTGTAGCGGTCGATCAAGGCCAGTAGATCAGCTTCTGCAATATCCTCCGGCTGATTGTCCTGTATCTCATTAAATCCCAGTTTGGTGGCAGTTTTCACCTTGAGCGTGACATAGCTGACGGACGCAGGATTTTCACCAACAAGGATGGTGACCAGTCCCGGGACCTTACCGGTTTCAGCTTTCATTTTTTCGACATCTTTCCTGATTTCTTCGAGGATGGTTTTACTGATCTCAGTACCACTGATAATTTCTGCTGACATGGAATCCTCCTTCGGGAAATGGTGATAAAACGACATCAAGACCAATCGGTAGGAACAGATATAAACACACCTTTATTCCCATAATTTCAACATAATGTCAACAGTATAGTATCGTTCGTGTTGTTCAGGAACAGAGAAAGAAAAACGTCATCGGCCAGACGAAATAACATTGTACAGGCATTTCTTTTCCTCTGTCGATGCGCTCATAACTGGTAAGGATCGACGTCTCTCATCATATAATGTATACGATTACGCAGGCATGGTCAGTAAAAAGAGCCCCTCTTTATGCCTGTTCGAAAAAAAAAAGATCATGCACGATCTCACACGCATGAAAAATATGGTATATATGCAAGAAAAAGGACTGAACAGGGAGCTCTGGATGAAAAAGATCAGGATTGTCGTTTTTACCGGCTCGGGGGTGAGCGCTCCCAGCGGCCTCGCAACCTTTCGTGACACCAATGGAATCTGGGCACGCTACACTATTGAGGAGGTTGCCACCCCTCAGGCCTGGGAAGCAAACCCGGAAAAAGTATGCACATTCTATAACGAACGCCGGCTGCAGCTGGGCACGGTAAAACCCAACGCAGGCCACTGGGCCCTGGCCGGACTGGAGGATTTTTTTGATGTTCAAATCATTACCCAAAATGTGGACGATCTCCACGAACGCGCCGGCTCCAGCACAGTACTGCACCTTCACGGTGAACTGACAAAGGTACGCAGTGACCGCAATCCGGACTGGATTACCGATATCGGTTACACTGCTGTCTCAATGGAAGATCAGTGCCCCGAGGGCGGTCGGCTCCGCCCCCATGTGGTCTGGTTCGGAGAACCCATCCTGTTTTTTGATGAGGCTCTCCATCATTTCAGAACGTGCGATATCGTCATCGTTGTCGGGACATCTCTCAGTGTCTATCCGGCGGCGGGGCTGATCCGGCAGGCTCCGGACCAGGCTCGCCGCTACCTTGTGGATCCCGATGAGATACAGGTCGCCAAATCCTTTATTCATCTGAAAGGATCCGCGGAGAGAAAACTCCCACGCCTCTGCGAAAAACTGAAAAAAGAAGCCCGCGCCTCCGGGTGCACTGCTGGTACAACGTAAGACCTGATAAATACGTCTGTAAACGGCTTTTGCCGGCAAGACACATCTGCTACGGAAATCAACAAAACAGTACTGATTTCCACCACCATAACCAATGAGGAACTGTATGCAAAAAAAGATTCTGGTACCAATCGCTGACGGTACGGAAATGATTGAGGCCTTGAGCGTTGTTGACATCTTCCGCCGGGCAGGCGCCCATGTCGATCTGGCCTCGGTTGGTAACAAGGTCACGACCTCTTCCCACGAGGTCCGCATTGAAGCCGACAAGCTGATCGAAGAATGTCTCGATGAGGAATATGATCTGGTCGTAATACCCGGCGGTATTCCCGGTTCAGAAAACCTGAAGAACTCCAGTGCTCTAACCACTATCCTCAAGAAACAGTATGAGGCCAATAAACTCTACGGGGCCATCTGTGCCGCCCCTGCGGTGGTCCTGGGATATCATGGGCTCCTGGAAGGGAAAAAGGCAACCTGCCATCCCCTGTATCTTAACGAGATCAGTGGCGAGACCGTAAAAGATGAGAAAGTCGTTCAGGATGGAAACTGTGTCACCAGCCAGGGCGCAGGAACCGCCATAGATTTCTCTCTGGCATTACTGGCCCGGGTGATGGGTACTGAAAAAATGAAAGAAGTAGCCAAAGGGCTGGCCCTCAATATCTCCTGAGCTTAAATCGATGTCACCGGCAACAATGCAACGGTGAAAAACGAACCATTGATTTTACTTTGGTTTTTTGCCCGGAATCTCAGAAAAGCAATCACCGTTTTTTCGCAAGCACCATTGACAGGAGGGGTTATCCTGCATATCAGTAAAGGTAATGACTGATATGCAGGATAACAGAACCAGCCGCTTTTTGATCCTGATATTTTTACCGTAGACAACCAATTATTTACAATCCAGAATTATCACAATCCCCGGAGATTAATCGATGGCAGATCCAAAGGATATGTACCAGTGCCAGACGGCAAGTTGCGGATATATTTACGACCCCGATAGAGGAGACCGTAAAAGCAAGACACCAAAAGGAACCAGCTTTGACGATCTTCCAGACGACTGGAGATGTCCGGTTTGCGGCGCAAGTAAAAAAGCGTTCAAACCCCTGGCCGGAGAAGGTTCGGTCGTGGCAGGCGATTAATACCTTACGACCTTCTAAATCATGGAGGCCCGGTTATCATAGGACAGATAACATCAACGGTCTGCCTGTTGTCTTTCTCTTTGCAGTCAGGCAGCTAATGTTCGAGGGACGTTTCTTTCCATAAGAGCGTCCCTGAATGACCTGTTATGATCATCATCGTCTCTCCATCTAAAACCCAGACGTTCACGAACAGACAGCCGGCAGATGTCAGACAACCGGAACTGATTGACAGGGCAGAGCAACTGATTGCTATCCTCAAGTCTTTTTCTCCCGAAGACCTGGCCACATTGATGAAGACCAGCGAACGATTGACCGCTCAAACCATTGATAGTATCACGGGCTTTCAGACACCACACACCACGGACAACAGTTCGGCGGCTCTGACTGTTTTTCAGGGAGCTGCATACACTGCTGTTGATACCGATAGCTACAATAAAAACGATTATCTTTTTGCCGACAGGCATGTGCGTATCCTTTCCGGTTTATATGGAATCCTGCGCCCCACAGACCTGATCCAGCCCTACCGCCTTGAGATGGGTACCAGGCTTGAAACAGACAGGGGAGCGTCCCTCTATGATTTCTGGGGAGAAACCATTACAGACATACTCAATCGAGAACTTGAACAAAGCAAGGAACGGTTTCTGGTCAATTGTGCTTCTAAGGAATATGCAAACGTTATCAGGCCAAAAAAAATTGCGGCGGATCTGATAACCGTCTCGTTTAAACAGAGGAAAAATGACAGGCTGAAGACCATAGCTGTTCATGCGAAACGGGCACGGGGACGATTCGTTGATTATGTTATCAGGAACCGGTTGACCAACATGAAAAAACTGCAGTCCTTCAACGAAGACGGCTATTGTTTTTCAACAGCTCTTTCCTCTGATACAGAACTTGTTTTTCAAAAATCGCTGGACTGAAGAAAGAGGTTCCGTAACTCCTCTTTTACCAATACTCTTTCATCCAGGCCAGGCCAGGTTCGGTTCCAGCCAGCGGCACATACTCACAACCAATCCAGCCCTGATAACCGGCAGCGTCTATTGCCTGAAACAGGTTTGGAAAATTGATCTCCCCGGTCCCGGGTTCATGCCTGCCTGGATTGTCTGCCAGTTGCATATGGCCGATCCGATGAACCAAGGCCTGAATCGTGTTTATCAGCTCTCCCTCCATACGCTGCATATGGTATATATCGTACTGGATCTGAATATTGGGATGACCAATTTCAGCCAGTAACGCCATTGTTTCAGCAGAACCAACCAGATAAAACCCGGGGATATCTTTATCATTCAAAGGTTCAACCAACAGCCTGATACCTTCTTCTTGAAGGGCGTCGGCGGCAAATTTCAGATTTGTAATCAGGGTTTCTCTTACCGTTTCCTCATCAAAACCGAACGGAGTCAAACCCGCCAGACAGTTGAGCATTGAACATCCCAGTTCCTTGGCATACGCAATAGCCTGTCCGACCCCATCCTGAAATTCACCGATACGGTCCGGCAGACAGGCAAGCCCTCTCTCCCCACCAGCCCAGTCGCCAGCCGGAAGATTATGCAGCACCTGAATCAGCTTGTGTCTATCAAGCAGTTCTGCAAGCTCTTCCTTTTGCCATTGATACGGAAACAGATATTCAACCCCGGAAAACCCGGCCCTGGTGGCCCATTCAAAACGATCGAGGAAATCGACCTCGTTAAAAAGCATCGTCAAATTGGCATTAAATCTTGGCATACTCTCTTGTTATATCAATTGGTTAGTAAAAAAGCGCTCTTATGATCACGGTCTTTCCGTGTTATTACAAGCTGCCACATCGTAAACATAAATTCTTTGACAAATCACGTTCTGTTTTGTAGCTTGAGTATTAGTGTGTATCTGTTATGAGTGCAAATAATTTTTTGTCTCATATATTGCGGCGGGGGCCCTTCCAGATAGAACAGACTGCGTACAAGGCGTTAATACATGGGTATGGGAGAGTTTTCTCCTGATTGTCCTGTTTTATTCGCTTTGAACCAACTCGCTGAAAAGCGAAAGTCCTGTCATCCATCCGATGAAGAAGAATTATTCTCTCTGCCTGTTAACTCAGGGGAGAAATGGAACACCAGAGTTCAGCGTTTCACCGCGTGAACTGCGTTCGGGGACAAAATTTCCCGTTAATGCAGAGAATGTATTGCTTGCCAGTGGCTTTCCATGTCTTGACCCGGATTCTGGCTTTCCCCTCTCTCCAACCTTGCAACTTAATAGTGACCTTGGCCAGTACAGCACCGAATTTCTGGAATGCATCGCCACCACTGAACTGATGCGGGTTAATGAGGCTACCTTTCGAAGTTACCTGATCGAACCGGACAACAGGCTCTGTGTCATTGGCTGTTCGGCAGAGGGCTTGCGCCAGTTTGTTGATACCTATGGCGGTATCCTCGAAATTGAACCGATACTGCTCACCACCCAGGCCCCGGATTTTCCATCCGCCATCACTGCGGAGTTAACCGGTGAAACCGGAAATTATACGCTTCATTATTCCCTGCGCAGTCCTGTTATCCCGGAACGCTGTACCTATTGTGGAGCCTGTGGGCCTGCCTGTCCCGAAGGCTGTCTTGATGAATGGCTCCATATCGATTTTACGCTCTGTTCCCTATGCAAAACCTGTGAGGAGGTCTGTCCGGTAGACGCCATCGATATACATGGCGTGGAAGAACGGACCGATAATGTCCCGGCAGTGCTGCTTCTTGAAGATGTTTCTCTGGAATGCCCCGAAGATACCGGCGGGATTTATCGCCAGGAAACGCTTCATGAGTTTTTTGCGACCCAGTTCCCCTTTCAGGTGGATGAGGTCGTCACCTGTAACACCTCTCTCTGCCAATATAGTGGCAAGCACCGTACGGGCTGTACCCTGTGTCTGGATGCCTGTACCCATAATGCGATACAAAAGACCGGGACAGGATTGCTCATTGATTCGGTACGTTGTGAAGAATGTGGAAGCTGCATCGGTGTCTGTCCTACCGGGGCCATGCAATATCGAAGGCTGGGAGATGCCTCCTTTATAGCCTACTTTCGTTCTTTACAGATAGAACCGGGAACCACCGTGGTCCTTGGCAGCGAGAACGTACTGCATCATCTCTGGTGGCACAAGGAGCAATTACGCGGCCCGCAAACCCTGTTTGTCGAGTTGCCCCGTGTTGCCACCATGTCTCTTTTCCATCTTCTTTTTCTCTATGCCTGTGGTGTTGGAAGGGTTCTTCTCCTTGATACAAATCCGGAAGAACAGTCCGGTCTGAAAACCCAGGTCGCCCTTGCTTCATCTTTGATTGCGGCCTATTGGCAGCAGCAAGACCGGATTATACTGACGACCCCGGTACAATACCTCCAGATTGCAGCCGACCATCACCCCTCACCGGTAATAAAACCGGTAACGCTCTCACCCAATGACAACAGAAGAAAAAATTTAAACCGGGTACTCGCCTTTTTTACCGACGCTACCGGGCGCACCACTAGAATCAAGAAGAATCGTGCCCTCCCCTTTGCCCGTATTAGCTGCGATAACGAACGCTGTACCCAGTGCTACGCCTGTCTAAATGAATGCCGTATTGAGGCCCTGCATACCAATCAGGAGCAGCTCGCCCTGGAATACCGACCCGGGCTTTGTGTTGGCTGCGGCGTCTGTCTGCGGGTCTGCCCGGAAAATGCGCTGCAAATGAAACAGGGAGCCCTTCTTGATGAAACCTTTTTCTCCAACACCGTCCTTGCCGAGGCAGAACCCATGCGCTGTAAGGAATGCGGCAAGATTTTTGGAACAAAAAAGAGTTATGAACGGGTGATGGCCATACTCTCGCAGAAAGAAGAGGTAGACACACTCCATTTTGAACACTGTGAAGATTGCAGGGTTATACGATTGTTTGCCGGTGCCGAATAATGAGTAATGCTATTGAAAGAGAGCTTGTCGGGGTACGGATACGGCTGGTTGACCTGCTCAAGTCCTTTTTTCAGGATCAGCCTGACGCACAGAAAATGGAGACGTGGCGCGGGATGTTTTCCGCGCTCTCCCAGGAACAGATCAGCCCCTTGTTTGATACTGCCATACGCGAACTCACCACCTTTTTACAGACCATGAGTCTTACCGATATCGAAAAAGAGTACCATGATCTCTTTATTGATCCATTCAGTGCTCACCAGGTGAATACCATGGCTTCCTACTATCTGGATGGACGGAGTTTTGGCACAACGCTTGTCGAATTGCGTGGTTTTCTGGCCGATACCGGACTGACCCGGGTCGAAGGGGTCGTTGACAGCGAAGATTCTCTGGTCATGATGCTCGATATCTTCGCCCGTCTCCTTGAAAAAGAACGGCAGGAGAGAAATGAAGAGATACAACAGCAACAGACACACTTGTTGACAAAATTTCTTGAACCGTTTGCAGAACAGTTTTCGACAGCCATGGAAAAAAATGAAGCTGCCGTTTTTTACAAGACAATCTGTAAACTGCTGCGTGGATACCTGGAGCTGGAAAAGGGTCTGGTAACAGCGGTATAGCGTGTGCAGAAGGATCTCCTGGTTTTTTATTAAAAATCTTGAGAGAAGAGATATCCCCTTTACTGTGGAGGAAGACTCGAATGGAAAAAGAGAAGAGACGTTCATTTCTAAAACACATGCTTGCGGGAAGCGCCGTCATTGCAGGAACATCGGTAGCGGTAAAACCGGCAAAAGCAAAGAAGAAAGCGGAACCGGCAGGTTCCGATGAGGTTCTGTATTATGAAAGCGAGGCCTTTAAAAAATATTATAAATCGCTTCGTTCCTGATCGTGGCGCGCCTTTTTACGATTTTTTCTTAAAGCGAACGCCCCGATTTCGGCGTTGAGAAGGAACTCCCCAGATTTCTGAAAGAAGGAGAATGGATATGGCCAGAAAAATAATAAGGAAGTCTTCCGTCGTTGGCAATCAGGACTCTGCCAGACGCAGGATGACCTTGAACCCCAAAATTGCCCGGCGCTCTTTTTTAAAGATCTCCGCCGCCACCGCTGCCTTGACCGGTTTGGCGATGACAGACAAATTGACCACAAAAGCTGTAGCTTCGCCTAAAAAATCGGGTCCCTATACCGGCTCTAATGTCGTCAGGACGATCTGTACCTATTGTTCGGTAGGCTGTGGTATTGAAGCTGAGGTGCATAACGGTGTCTGGGTTCGTCAGGAAATCGCAGCCGACCATCCGGTCTCTCTTGGCTCCCACTGCTGTAAAGGAGCAGGAGCCATCGATATGGTGACCAGTCCCAAACGTCTCAAGGAACCGATGAAAAAGGTCAACGGCACATGGACGACCATCAGCTGGGAAGATGCCATCAACGAGATTGGTGACAAGCTTTTGAAAATCCGTGAAGAAGACGGCCCGGATGCACTGCATATCAACGGCAGCGCCAAGGTCTCTAACGAAATGGCCTATCTGCAACGAAAATTTGCCGCTTTCTGGGGGTCGAACAATATCGACCACCAGGCCCGTATCTGACACTCCACAACGGTGGCAGGTGTCGCCAATACATGGGGTTACGGAGCAATGACCAACAGCCTGAACGATATGAGGCATGCCAAGTCTTTTATCTTTATCGGCTCCAACCCGACGGAAGCCCATCCGGTTTCCCTGCAGCATATTTTACATGCCAAAGAAACACATAACGCTCCCATCATTGTGGTTGATCCACGGCGAACCAAGCTGGCAGCCAAAGGTACCGAGTACTGTCGTATCCGGCCGGGAAGTGACGCCGCCTTCATTCTCGGCCTGATCAACGTTGTTATCGCCAACGGCTGGGAAGATACGGAATTTATCCGTACCCGGGTTGCCGGTTACGAAGAGATGAAAGAAGTTGTCAAAGACTATCCACCCGAAGTTGTTGAGGACATTACCGGTATCCCCGCTGAACAAACCATCCGCGTTGCCAGAACTCTTGCAGAAAACAGGCCGACCAGTCTGACCTGGTGTATGGGTGGAACCCAGCACTCGATTGGCTCATCTATAACCCGCACCTTCTGCATGTTACAGCTGGTGCTGGGCAATATGGGAAAATCTGGCGGAGGAACCAATATTTTCCGTGGCCACGATAACGTTCAGGGTGCCACCGATATGTGTGTTCTCTCTCATTCTCTGCCGGGATATTATGGTTTGAGCGAAGGTGCCTGGAAACATTGGTGCCGGGTCTGGGATGTTGATTTTGACTATATCGCCTCCCGCTTCAAAGACAAGAGCTGGATGCACAAGAAGGGCTTCTCTTTAGCGCGCTGGTTTGATGGTGTCTTGAACGAGAGGAACAAGATCCATCAATATACGCCAATCAAGGCGTTGATCCAGTGGGCCTGTGGCTCCAACTCCAACTCGCGGTTTTACGATGTCAAACGGGCCTACGACAAGCTCGACCTTCTGGTGGTTGTTGATTGCTTTCCAACCGTTGCTGCCGCTGCCTGTGATTCAGACAATATCTATCTGCTCCCTGGTGCCAGCCAATATGAGACATCTGGTACGGTAACCTCCACGTCCCGCCAGATCCAGTGGCGAAACAAAGTGGTTGACCCGATATATAACAGCAGGGATGACTACCAGATTATGGAAATGCTGGTCAAGAAACTCGGTTTTGCCGACAATTTTTACAAGGGTATCAAGCAGATCCCTGAAGATATTACCCGAGAGCTCGGTTCCGGCTGCCTTACCATTGGCTATAACGGCCAGACCCCTGAACGCATCAAGAAACACAGCGAGAACTGGCATACCTTTGATATTGATACCCTGCAGGCCATCGGTGGTCCCTGTGACGGAGACTATTATGGCATGCCCTGGCCCTGCTGGACCCAGGAACATCCGGGAACCCCGATTCTCTACGATATGTCCAAACCAGTGGCCGAGGGAGGGCTCCCGTTCAGGAACCGGTTTGGTCTGGAAAAAACCTATGACTCCAGTGGCCGTACCGAAAACCAGCTGGCAGCCGAAGGAGTCAGTAACCCGGGTAGCGAGGTAGATGGCGGCTACCCTGAATTCAAGGATGTTGTTCCCGGAACCAACTGGAAGACAGATCTTTCCCAGAAAACATTGCAGGTGGCTATCGCCCGCGGGATGGCACCCTTCGGCAACGCCCGGGCCCGCTGCGTGGTCTGGAACTTCCCGGATCAGGTCCCCATTCACCGGGAACCGCTGCATTCGCCGCGCCCTGATCTGGTAGAACGCTATCCGACCTATCAGGACAAGTCTGACCATTACCGGATTGATACCGATTATGCCTCTGAACAAAACCCAGATCTTGTTAAAGAGTTCCCGTATGTCATTACCACCGGACGGCAGGTGGAACATATGGGTGCCGGAGCGGAAACCCGTTCGAACCAGTATCTGGTCGAATTGCAGCCGGAGATGTACGCCGAGATCAATCCCCGTCTTGCCAACAATCTGGGGATTCGTGACGGAGCTATGATGTGGGTTGAATCACCCGAAGGGGGAAAAATAAAGGTCAAGGCCCTGCACACCGAACGGGTTGATGACAAGACGATATTCCTGCCATATCACTTTGCCGGTATTCTGATGGGTCAGTCTTTAGTGGATAAGTATCCAGAAGGGCATGCTCCCTTTGCTTCCGGAGAGTCTGGCAATGTGGTTACCAATTATGGCTATGATATCATCACACAGATTCAGGCGACAAAAGATGGTCTGTGTAAAGTCAGTAAGGCCTGATGGGGAGGAATGAAATGGCACGAGTAAAATTCTTATGTGATACAGAACGCTGTATCGATTGTAGTGGATGTGTTGTTGCTTGTAAGGAAGGCCATCATATTCCCGTGGGAGTAAACCGTCGCCGGGTAATTACCTTGAATTCCGGTAAACCGGGAGAAAAGTCAATCTCCGTTGCCTGTATGCATTGTGCCGATGCACCATGCATAGCGGTTTGTCCGGTTGATGCTATCTATCAGCGTGATGATGGTATCGTTCTGGTAAACAAGAAAACCTGTATTGGTTGCGGCTACTGCTTTATGGCCTGCCCCTTTGGGGCGCCCCAGTTTCCCAAGGGGAATGTCTTTGGAGCCCGCGGAGCTATGGATAAATGCACCTTCTGTGCCGGTGGTCCGGAAGAAACCTTTTCCGAGGAAGAAAAACATCTTTACGGCCAAAACCGAATCGCAGAGGGGAAACTGCCGCTTTGTTCCGGAATGTGCTCTACCAAGGCACTTTTGGCAGGTGATGCCGATGTGGTTGCCGATGTCTACCGGGAACGTGTTTTTCGCCGGGGATCGGGAGCCAACGCCTGGGGCTGGGATAAGGCTTATAAGAAAAAATAGCTCTTTTGCAGTTATGGGTCTGTTACGTAAGGGATCTTTTCATGATGTTCCTGACCTGCCAGAAACATCCTTTGGCAGATCAGGAACCATAAAGGTCGCTGCACGGAAAATTCTTACTTATCAGTCGTTTCTTCGCGCTATCAGGAAACACGGCAAATACTATACAGGAGTGAACCGATGCAGAGATGGATCACAATACTGGTTTTATGTGGCGTTATGGCTGTGGCTGCCATGCCCGATGCGGTTTGGGCCCAGGCCCAATTGTTAACCACCTCGTCCGCCGCCTATTATAAACGGCTGATCACCTATATCACCGGAGACTGGGGCCGGTATGGCGGACTGTTTACCTTGCTCCAGGGCCAATGGTTCTGGAAGGTTTTTCTGGGCATCATTACGGTGGTGCCAACGGTCTTTCTCATCCATTATCTGGTTATCGGCGCCAAACATTTTGATCATGATGGAGAGCAGGTCTTTTTCTTCACCCTCTATAATCGAATTGTTCACTTTGTGGCGGCCCTTTCTTTTTCGCTGCTGGTTATCACCGGTCTGATGATTATTTTTGGTAATTTTCTCGGCGGGGGTACACCGATCCGTCTTGCCCGTTATATCCATCTTACCTCAGCCACTGTCTTTGTGGTTCCGGGTATTCTCATGTTCCTGATGTGGTTTGTAAAGATGTTACCCCAGCTGCACGATATCCATTGGCTGTTTATTCTCGGCGGCTATCTCAGCAAGGAAAAAAAGCCGGTCCCAGCCGATAAGTTCAATGCCGGCCAGAAGATGTATTTCTGGTTTGCAACGGTGGGTGGCATGGTTATGGCCTATAGCGGTTATGTCATTTGGGGCTTCAACGGTGACCTTGATACGGTACGAATCTACACCATGATCCATAATGTTTTGGGCATGGCCATTGTTGCCTTTTATCTCACTCACTGCTACATGTCTGTCTTTGCCATTGCCGGATCCCTGGAGTCGATGAAAACCGGCTATAAACCAAAAGACGAGGTGGATATTCTCCACAGCAGGTATCAGTATTAAAATTCTGCTGTTTTTGCAAGTCACTCTTACGTGGCAAGGACATGGACAGCGACAGACAAGGTTCGTTAAAGAAACGATATGGGCTGACCGTGCTTGTCTTCAGTCTTGACAGGAGTATCTCCTTCCTTTTTGTATTCCTCAAGCATTTGTTCTATTCTGTTTTTCGGGTGCGTCGTTCCTTCGGCTTCATTTCTTTCCCGTTCTTCAAGATACGGTATCAACCTGTCTGATTTGCTGGTTATGATCCCGTCAAAGCCGATTGTATAGAGGCATTGTTCAGCCAGCTGTTCCGGACGATAGGTTGAAGACATATCTGTATAACGATCAAACGGGTAAAGAAAGAGCTTAAGTCCAAGCATACGGGCATCTTCAGCATAGGCCGGGTTTGCATGGTTCGCTCCCGGATCAAGCATCAGTTCCGGTTTGAACCCGATGATATCCGCAAAAGACGACAGGGCTTTCAGACCGAATTTGGTGAGGAGCCAGTCATAATTGTATGGCTGCCAGCCAGACTGTTTATAGCGCATGGTTTCGGTACCGTCGTTTGTATCGATCAGTTGAACCAGTTGTATCTTGAAAGGAATGGTCGGAATCAGGGTTTTGTGTATCCGTTCCAGTTCTTCCGGATCATAGGTGGCAATGAAGAGATTGTCCCGATCTGCGGATGAAAACAGGGTCATCAAGGAAATAGTTTCGGCGGCAAGATCTTTTCCCTGATGCCGATGGGCCCAGCATTTTTTCAACTCAATCATTATCCCTATCTTTTTATCAAACCTTTTTTCAAGCAGACGGATAAAACCGAGGGCGTCAGCAAGCGTCGCAATACGAATTGTCGGAGCTGGAACCCCTACGGGAAGAAGAGTCTCTTCTTCTGAAACAAGGGAGAGCTGTTGTATTTCTTTCAGTGAAAAATCAAGCGACCGGTATAAACCATCAGAATCGGCTTTCTCAGGAAAGACGGTGGCGGCATTGGTTATTCCGGAGAGATCGATATCTTCTGCGAGGATAACCTGGCCATCTCTGGTCATCACAACCCCGAACCGGAGCGAGACGGCACCACGGGCAACCGCCAGGGCAATCGATTCGAGACTGCTGCCCGGCAGACAAAACGCCGAACAGTCTGTAATAACGGCTTTTTGAAGGCTAAAGGCAGCAGCAGGAAAAAGGGTCAGTGCCAGCATAAACGACGCAAGAAAAAGCCGAAACATGACGAGTCCTTATGATATGAACGGGTGAATATAACACTATTGAATAAAACAGATATAACCTGAGAGCAAAAAAGTCAACACGATACCCTGCTGAAAAGAACTCCGTGATTCCAAACGTGAGATCCAGATTAAAAGATGAGCTCGTTAAAATAAACGATGGAGGGAAATGTCTCTGAAAAAACAACCGGTTTGTGGGAGCTTGGTTTGGCAACAAGAATAAGCTCCCTGATACCATACTGTCGGGCTGAGTCAAGGACCCGGGCGGTGTCATCTGCAAACAGGGTACGGGAACGGTCAAAATAGAGATATGTTGCCAGTTCCTGCCAGAACGCCGGGTCTTCCTTTGGCCACCCTGCTTCACCGGTGCAGGTGATCTCATGGAACAGGTGACGAATCCCTGTCTTTCTCAGTTTCAGCTCGAGAGAGAATGGATGGGCAGCGGTGATCAGGCATACCCGTTTCTTCAAGGTCCTGACATGCTCAAGAAATTCGTTCACAAACGGGTGCGGGCTGATCAGATGTTCAACACAGCGTTTGAGGTGAAAGATGTCCAGGCCAAGCTCCTCCGACCAGTAAGAAAGGTCGCTCCATTGAAGTGTTGACTCTACCGAGCGGTAACGGTTTCTCAGAATATCCTGCGCCCGTTGAAAATCAATTCCGTTTTTGGCGGCATACGTTTCCGGCACAAAGATTTCCCAGAAATAGTCGTCGTAATACTTGTCAAGCAGGGTTCCGTCCATATCGAGCAGAACCGTATCGATATCTGCCCAGTTAAAACAAGGCCTGATCTGTCTGATAGCCGCCTGATCATTCATGGGTAAAGGTAATCAACTGCTGGAGGAAGGTGGTGATTTCAACGTGCCATTCTGCCATTGAACTGCCTCTGGTTTGTAATATCAGCCGTCCATCCGGTGTCAACCGGGTCCGCTTCTTTTCCTTCTGCAGATAGGTCATCAACCGTTCCGGCCTGACCGGGGTATCCGGCAGCAATGAAAACACCAGGCTTGACGGGCCGCGTTCAAGTTTTTCAATCCTGAGTTGTCTGAGCGTTCTTTTCAGAGATACAACCCGAAAAAGATTTTCCACTTCACCGGGTATCGGGCCATACCGGTCCTGCAGCTCATCACGTAAATCGGCTGTCATGGCCGCATCTTCAGACGCAAGTGCGGATATCCGGCGGTACATGATGTACCGCTGACTGATATCAGCGATATAAGACTCGGGTATATATGCCGAAACACGCAGATTGATTTCCGGTTCCAGTTCCTCCGTCACCATTGATGAACCGTCACTCGCTTGTGCTTTCAGGTCCGCTACGGTTTTCTGCAGCAAATCCAGATAGAGATCATAGCCGATGGCAGCGATATGGCCACTCTGGGAAATACCAAGAAGGTTACCGCCGCCCCTGATCTGCAGATCACTCATTGCCAGTTTGAAACCACCGCCAAGCTCGTTGTATTCCATCAAGGCCCTCAACCGTTCACGGGAATCCTTCGAAAGATGGTCAAGGGAAGGAACAAGTAAATAGGCAAAAGACTGGGTCGCCGATCTGCCGACTCTGCCCCGAAGCTGGTAAATCTCAGCAAGCCCCAGACGGTCGGCACGATTGATAATAATGGTATTGGCCGACGGAATATCGAGACCTGACTCTATGATGGTGGTGCTGACCAGGACATCAATATCACGGTTCACAAAGGACACCATGATATCCTCCAGTTCTTTTCCGGCCATCTGTCCGTGAGCTACCGCAATCCGTGCCCGGGGAACCAGATCCTGTATAGTTGAGGCCATCCGTCCGATCGACTTGACCCTGTTATGAACGACGAAAACCTGACCACCGCGCACCAGTTCCCGGTTTACTGCTTCTTTGATAACCAGTTCATCATAACGGGCAACAAAGGTCTTGACCGGACGGCGGCGCTCGGGAGGACTTGATATAACGGAGAGATCCCGAATACCGAGAAGTGACATCTGCAATGTTCTTGGAATAGGGGTGGCTGTCAGCGTCAGGATATCAACCTGCGCCTTGATCTTTTTGATCTTTTCCTTATGAGCGACGCCAAAACGATGTTCTTCATCGATGACCAACAGACCCAGACGGCTGAACGATACGTCTTTTGATAAAAGTCGATGGGTACCAATAACAATATCAATGGTCCCGTCTCTCAGTCCTTTGACTACTCTTTTCTGGGCAGCCGGTCCTTTGAACCGGTTCAGACTTGCTATGGTGACGGGAAAACCCTGGAGGCGCTCCTGGAATGTTTTTGCATGCTGTTCAGCAAGCACGGTTGTCGGAACAAGAACAGCTACCTGATACCCGTCTTCAATCACCTTGAAGGCAGCTCGAATCGCAACTTCGGTCTTGCCATAGCCAACATCGCCGCAGATCAGCCTGTCCATCGGCTTGTCAGAGATAAGATCGTCAATGGTATCGTTGATAGCCTTGAACTGACCGGGAGTTTCTTCAAATGGAAAGGATTCCTCAAGTTCGTGGTAAAGCGTAGCCGGAGCGGAAAAAGACCTTCCGGTTTTCACCTCTCTTTTTGCGTAAATTTCAAGGAGTTCCTGAGCGACTTTCCACACTTCCTCCGAAACCTTCCTTTTGGTTGTTTTCCAGGTCTGGGCCCCAAGCTTGTCTATTTTGGGCTTTCTGTCAGAAAGCCCCTCGTAACGACTGATCAGGTTCAACCGATCAACGGGAAGATAGAGTTTGTCTCCCTCTCTATACTCTATCAGCATGAAATCATTGATAATGTTTTGAAGCTTAATCGTTTCCAGACCGCGATATATACCGAGTCCATGCTCACGATGAACAACAATGTCACCATCGTTGAGCTCGCTGAAACGAACGGGTTGTTTGTTACCGGTAACCGATTTCTTTCTCTGACCCAGTCTTTTTTCTCCAAATAATTCATTTTCAGAGAGCAGATGGATCTTTCTGTCGGTCAGGCTAAACCCCCTGCTGAGCGGAGCGTCTGTCAGATAGACAGTCCCCTCGTTCATACAATTGACAGCCGCCTGCAGGTCGAGCGGGGAAGGCAGTGGGGTTACGCTCATTTCAGCTTTTGCCAGCATGGTTGCCAGCGCGTTACGCCTTTTTTCTGACCGGCAACAGATGATTACCATATCATTGTCTTCGAGCCAGGGTTGCAGATGATCGACGAGCGGAACGAGCAGCCCCTCCTTTTTTCTTCTTATGGCAATATCCTGTTTGAGAAGCTGATGATTGGTAGATGCTATGGTTGTATACCCTTCATTTTCGGGAATGAAATCTGTTACGTCGTAACAATTGAAACCGGTAAAGGTCTGGATCAGACAATCCGGGGCAACAAAGAGCTCTTCAGGCGGCAGGGCCGGCGTTCCTGAATGACAGGCACTGGTATAATTTGCTTCTATACGTTCGTATACCAGAGCCGCCTGCTGCTTGAGCATTGAACGGTCATGAAGGACAAACTGGGTGTCGGGCGGCAGATAGTCGAAGAGCGTTGCGCTTTGTTCGTCATCATCCAGCAGAGGCAAAAAAAACTCGATACCGGGAAAACGGCACCCATTCATCAGCCGTTCGGTTATCTCAGCAGTCTGTTCCGATAACCAGTTGTAGGTTTCACCACTCTGAATAAAACGTCTTTTTGCTCTCTTTCGTCTCTCCTGGTCAGCTGCCGACAAAAAAATATCACTGACCGGGAGCAGGACCAGCTCGTCAATCGACTTACCGGATCGCTGACTCAGCGGATCGAAGGAATTGATCGACTCAATCGTTTCACCAAAAAAATCAAGTCTGACCGGACCTTCATGTATTTCCGTCGTTGGCAGAAGAAAGGCAGGCGGAAATATGTCGAGAATCCCCCCCCTGACCGAAAAATCACCAACACTTTTTACCAGTGATACCTGGTCATAACCAAGCAGGACCAAGTGATGACGCAGTTCATCAAGGTCAAAATCCTCTCCAGCCATCAGCAGCTCGGCATGATCAAGCAGCTGCTTCTTCGGCATGACCTTTCTCAAAAGGGCCTCTACTGAAACAATCATGGTAAACGGAGTGCTGTTTTCGGCAATCCGGTACAGAGCCGACAAGCGGGCGGCTGTTGTTCTCTGATCCGGCGAAAGGGGCGTATAAGGCGGAATTTCATAACCGGGATAACCGATCACCGGACGGCTGCTAAACAGCCTGACATCCTGCTCAAACTCAAGCACCAGCTGTTCATCTGCCAATACGTTACAGATCGGCATATGAGGATCGAGGGTGGTGTTAAACCAGGCGGTTCCAGCGCCCCTGATGCCAGAGATGATATATGTTCCTGGTTCTTTTTTTGTGCTGATGGTACTCATGAAAGAAAAGAGCCGGTCGCGGAAAAAGCGACCGGCGTCATTATCGAGCTCCTGGAGGAGTATCCGGAATCAGAAAGTGCCTCCAATACTGAAGTCCCAGACCGTTTCGTCTTCATCTGTAAGCGGGTCGAGGTTGACTCCCCAAACGATGCGCATCGGTCCCATCGGAGAGAACCAGCGCAGCTCAAAACCGACAGCTGTGGCAATATCCCGGTCTCCGTCATAATCATCTGCAATCGAGTTACCTGCATCAAAAAAGAGAATACCGTAAAAACCCTGCTCCTTCACCAGCGGAAAAACAAATTCGGTATTGGTATACCACATCCTCTCACCACCAATACGATCATTGCTGTCCGGATCGATCGGACTGACCTTGCCATATTCAAAACCCCTGATAGAGTTTATCCCGCCAAGGTAAAAACGTTCGTAGACCGGTAAACTGTCTTCCTCGTTTTCCCAAACCTGACCGGCAGAGGCAAGAAAATGGAAAACGGTACTAAACGGCAGCGAAAAGTACCAGCTACTGGTTGCTTTCAGTTTGGTGAATTCAGCGTCCCCACCAAGAAAACTACCAGCGTATTTGACACTTATCTGATTTTTCGAACCACGGGTTGCTCCATAGAGACGATCTCTCGTGTCACGGGAGGCCGTCATTTTAATGGCACTGGTAACAGAAATATCCTGCGACTCCCTGATAATATAGGAGGCATCATCATCTACCTCTGAAAGCGTTGTCTCGGTGTAACTATAACTCTCATACAGACGCCATTTTTCCCACAGCGGATGACCAAACCTGAGCGCTCCACCTCTGGACTCCTTGGTGTAGTCATTATTTTCACGTTCCCAGTTAAACAGATCGACTCCCATGGAAAGCTGGGTATCGTATACCCGCGGGTTTGTCCATGACAGGTTATAGCGGGAGCTGCTGCCGCCGACATTTCCACTGAGAGCGAGACGGTGGCCGCTGCCAAGGAAATTGTTTTCTGAAAGCTCTCCCATGACAACGAGGTGATCTACAGATGAATAACCGGCACCAACACTGAACTGGCCGGTCGATTTTTCCTTTACCTCAATAACCACGTCCATCTTTGCCGGGTCAAGTGCCGGCTCCGGGGTGATATTGACCTCTTCAAAAAAACCGAGCCGTTGCAGCTTCTGGCTGCTGATTCTGATCCCTCTTGAATCGAAAACGCCTCCTTCTGCTATATTCAAATCACGCCTGATGACATTATCCCTGGTTCTGGTGTTGCCCCGGATACTTATCCTGTTGATATGGACAAGATCACCTTTATCAATGGTAAGGGCAAGGTCGACGCGTGTTCCCGTCTCTGACTTGTCCATTTTTGGCCGAATATCGGCAAAGGCATATCCTTTCTCAGAATAATAATCGATTATTTTGAGGATATCTTCACGCAAGGTCTTTCTACTCCAATATTCTTCCTCTCGAAGAGACAACAGGTCAAGCAAAATCTGTTTGTCTGCAATCAGATCCCCCTCTATCGTAACCGTCCCGACCTTGAAACGATTACCTTCCTGAATCGGAAAGGTGATATAGAGCCACTCTTCTTTCTGCTCGATACGTGCTTCACCGACCCGTGCTTCGAGAAAGCCGTTATTATGATAAAAAGCGGTTATACGGCCACCATCCTGGTTGAGCACGTCTTTATCGAGAACACCGGAATCTGTCAGCCAGGACAGCCAGCCTCGTTCACTGGTTTCAATCACTCCTTCAAGATCATCATTATCAAAAGTTTTGTTTCCTTCAAAACTGATTTCCTTGATATAAATCTTTTTCCCTTCATTAATGACAAAACGGACTGCCGCTGTTTCCGGCGTCGGGTAACTGATATTCGGCGTAACTTCCGTGTTAAAATACCCCTTTGACTTGTAAAACGATTTAATCGCTTCTGCAGCAGCATTAACCCGCTCAGGGTTGAGAATTGAATTTTCCTTGATTGTTACGACTTCAGCTATATCACTCTCTCCCAGTTCTTCCTGACCGGTGTAAGATAGTGAACTGATAACCGGTTTTTCCAAAACCCGAAAAATGACCTGTTTTCCCTGATCACTATCCTGAACATCGATCTGGACATCATCAAAAAAACCCATTCTGTAGATGGCTTTCAGATCTTCACGAAGGATGGCCGGATCATACGCTCCTCCAACGCTCGTTCGTATCTTCCTGAGAATGGAACCTGAATCGATCCTCTTGTTTCCTTCCGGTACGATCGAGGCGATATACTGTTCACGGTTCACATAGATCTGGATCTGTGAAATAACATCGGCAATGATTGTTTCAAGATCAGCAAGGCTCTCTGTTTCCTGAGAAAAATAGACGGGATGATCCGGGTCAAGCAGGTCAAATACCTGATAATCTAAACTGATCTGATTGCCGATAACCGTCAATGTACCAATGGCGACATTGTCAAAACCGGTCTTTTCAGCAATCCCCTGAAGGGCTTTTCGAGATGGTGGCCAGCCCTTGTCGTCAACAAGCTGTTCGGCGTTTTCACGGCTGACCATATCCTGATTGGATCGTGCCAAAACCGACCTCAAGCTGTCGTCAACCGCTGCTGTAAAGGATGTATCCGTTGTCGAAGCAATAATTCGCAGCGGCAGATATGCAGCCTTCTGCCCTGCAGCAACGCTTGTTGCATACAGCAACAGAGTAACAAAAAGGAACAGTGCGGAAATCGAACAGGAACGTATAGAGAATACCGCAAGAGATTGCAGACGATGGTGACAATCGTTTTTCATGGAAATATCCTTTTAAAAGGTGGTCGCATAAAGGACACGGTTTATGTGGTCATTTTCCACAAAATCAGTTAATTACTTTATCATTAGCTGAATCGACAACGAAGAGCCCGTTCATTATGCCATGTTTCAAGAAAAATGCAAAGGATGCATGTAAATGAATGGTAAACGTGATACGACTGCCTTTTCCTGTTCGGAAACGATGGCGAGCGTTGTCAAAGGCCTGCTTGATCTTGTTTATCCGCCAGCCTGTCTCCTGTGCAAGCAAAATACCCTGGACGAAAAAGGAGCCCATCTCTGCTCCCGCTGCAGCGGGTTTGTTACCTATATCAAGTCTCCCCGCTGTCAAAAATGTGGCTGTGCCCTTGAACCTGCTGCCGGTCTGGAGGATCGGATCTGCGGTAATTGTTTGAGGAAACCACCCGCTTTTGACTCTGTCGAATCACTGGTCTGCTATCGGGAACCTGTTTCCGGTTTACTTCATCGTTTGAAATATCATGGAGATACATCCGTTATCAGCGGAATTTGCGAACTTGCCAGCGTCGTTACCGTTTCTGAGCAGATCCGGCAATGCGATCTGATTATTCCTGTTCCCCTTCACCGGAAGCGCCTGAAACAACGCGGTTTGAACCAGTCACTTGTTCTGGCCGCAGCAATTTTTCAAAAAGAAAAGAGCAGAATTGTCCCTGATCTGCTTATTCGAAAGAAAAACACAAAATCACAAACAGGACTGGATGGGGCTGCAAGACGAAAAAACCTGAGAAACGTTTTTCAGGTAAAGAATGTTGAGCGGATTGTCGGCAAGCGTATCTGTGTCATCGATGATGTATTTACTACCGGGACCACGATAAACGAATGCGCGAAAACACTGAAAAAAGCTGGAGCAAAACAGGTTCATGCATGGACCTTTTCACGAGTTTAAATCCTGCTGTTTATGAATGCCCGGTTATTTTTTTGACAAAAATAATGAGGCTAAAAATTGATGAAGCCCCTGAAATTAATACGGTCATGGATTTTTTTCAGAGTTATTTATCGAAAATTTTACTTTTATCTACTTATTTCTGGATTTATCGAGATTAACAAAAACATTAAATTGTTGACAAACCAATTGCCTCATTACTAAAATATCAGGATAACGAAAAAAAACGACGGTGATCTAAAACCTCCTTCAGACAAGCATATCGGCATGGTATCTCTTGCTGCCCCAACAATAATGGGAAATGATGAACAACGGACATAACATCATAACCTGATAGAAAAATCTCTACATATGGTCTTTGACCATTGACACAAAATATAGTTTATCTCATGCCATAGAATGTACCTCTTGGTTTTCTTTCTGAAGAAAAGAAAGTCTGTCTGTTGTTCCTGTTATATATGAGATTTAGCCGCATCTAAGTTGCATTTTTTCGACTGTCATGTCGGTGGTGTTTTTTTTAAAATCAACTGGAATGATGTGAAATCAGTTAATCTGAGCTTTTATGGGTTATGATGATTTGGAAAAAAGCGAAAGAAAAACTACAAGGTGTACTTGCCGAAAACGTTTACAATTTATGGATTGAGCCCTTAAACGTACAGAGTCAGAACAAATCATGTCTTTGCCTTTCCGGTCCCGACCGATACTTCGGGGCCTATGTAAAGGAAAACTATCTTGAATTGATCAGGGAAAAAGTCTGTGAAATCGCTACAGAGATAGAAACGGTTCAGCTCGTTGATCCGAGAGGACAGCAAAGATCTCATAAAGCCCCCCGGCAACGGCGATTTTCCTCAATGCCGGCAGAGCGTTCCCAGGTACGCGCCCTGCATCCCCGTTATACATTTGACGAATTCATGGTCGGAGAATCAAATATCCTGGCTCAATCGGCCTGCCGGTCTGTCTCCCTCCTGGACGATTCCATCGGTCCATGTCTTTATATCAACAGTACGACTGGACTGGGAAAAAGCCATCTTACCCATGCGATCGCTCATCAGATTATCGGTACATCACCACTGACAAGGCTCCATTATCTGACGGCCCAGCAGTTTTCTGCCGAGATGGTACAAAATATCAAAACAAACGCAATGGATGTATTCAAACGGAAATATCACGAGCATTGCGATGTTTTGCTGGTAGAAGACGTGCAAAGTCTGATCGGCAAGAAAAAAACGCAGGAAGAACTGAATGAACTTCTGGATACCTTGATCAAACAGGGGAAACGGGTTGTCTTGACATCAAACAGTTCTCCAAGAGACCTGGTTGGTATCGACGATGACTTCCGGTCACGGATGGCTTCCGGACTGGTTACGTCCATCCGGGAACCGGATCTTGATACCCGTTTTCGTATTGTCAAACAAAAAGCTCAACAAAACCGTGTCGAGCTCGCCGAGGAATTTGTCAACTATCTTTCCCGGCATATCAAAGGAGACGTCAGAAAGGTAGAATCTGCAATTCTGGCGATAAAGGCACGAGCAGCCATCCAGGGTGGTCTGGTTACAGAAACAATGATAGAAGAGGTGGTCACCATGGTGGCAGGTGTCCCACGGGGAATTACCGCCCAGATGATCACCGAACTGGTCAGCCGTCAATTCCAGATTTCAATAAATGATATGCAGTCCAGATCACGCAAGAAAAGATTTGCATTTCCTCGCCAGGTTGCGATGTATCTCAGCCGGAAACATACGGAAGAAACACTTGCCGATATCGGTCATATTTTTAATAGAGACCACGCAACCGTGATGCATTCGATCAAGGTTGTTTCCGGGCTCATCAGACGCGATAATTCAATTTCAGCCCAAATCGATTTGCTCGATAAAAAAATAGGTACACTGTAAATGCAGGTCTCCCTTTAAACCTCTTAAGGAACAGAAAAGATATCATTTTTACAGAACAAGCTCTTTTGCACAATCTGTCATTCTATTCATTTCATTTTCCAGTTTTTCGGTTATTTCATCATCATCAGCGTTTTTATCGACAAACAGAGGCTCTCCAAAACAGTAGGCTATCCTGCTAAAGGGATGAGCAATGATAAACCTGTCCCAGGTATGCAGTATTGTCGCTTTTGATGACGCAAATCCAACCGGAATGAGAGGGCAGCCTGAGAACCTCGCTATAGCCGCAGCTCCTTTCGCAGCTTTCATTCCTGGTCCTCTGGGACCATCGGGAGTTATACACACATGACTTCCATTTTTAAGAGCATTAACAGCTCCCAAGGCAACTTCTTTTGCCCCTCTGCTTGAAGAACCTCTGACAGAGAAGACACCAAACAGCTTCACAAGAGAAGAGGTTATATCACCGTCTCTATTACGGGAAGCCATAATGGTAACTGGAGCGTATCTCTTTGAGAGACAGGGTATGAGCAAGATATGACCATGCCAGAGAGCAAATATCATTCTCTGTCTTTTTTCCTGCAACTTGTCCAGGTTATCCCTGCCTGTTATATTTTTTTTACATGTAAAAAAAATAAAACGAATATAAAGAAAAACAACAAAACAGATTAATTTTAGAAACAACTTGTTCTTAGTTATTCTTTTTATAATTTTCATTATATTTATCGACCTATTTTAAATATATATTTATTTTTAATTGTAATTTTATTTTAATATAACTTTAATAAAAAATATATTTTATATATAAAAAATATTTTTTAACATAACTTAAAAGTATTTCTATTTTTTAATAGAATATAACAAAAAGAAAACAGACAATCTCCAGTAATCACAAAGAAAACATTCCCGGACGGCCCTCATTGAAAACAGTTTGCCACAATAAATTTCATTTTAAAAGTCTTTTTAGTAAACAAGTCAGTACCGATCTTGACAGAAACACGATCACCGCTTACGATTGCTCTCTTGTTTTTGTCGGTCCCCCTTCCTCAGAACGGGAAAGAAAGAACGTTTTCAGTCCGCATACATACGGGAGGACAGGAAGAGGATAACGGGCTGGCTTCATAACGCCCTGGTTACCATAAAATCTGCCATTGCAGGCAGAAAAGGAGCATGGTTAAATAGTACTGGTAATTATTTCTGTTACCAAAAGATAAGATCTGCATATTGCAGGTATCTATCCCGGAACGGTTTCATAAGAAAAATTCTTCTTTGTTCAGAATGCCACATGTATACTATAGTGGTAGAGAGGAAGATCGGATGCTATCGTCTTATCCAGGCAAGATTTACAGATTCTACAGAGACGGGTTTCGGTCAATGACCATTGGTAAAACCCTTTGGAAAATTATTATTATCAAGCTTATCATTATGTTTGGTGTTCTTAAATGGTTCTTTTTTCCAAACTTTCTCAATACGCATTTTTCAACAGATGAACAACGGGCCGATCATGTAATTGAAGAAATTACCCGGTCTTACCCGGCAAATCAATAACGGAGGAATTTATGGGCGAGCTAGATCTGGGCCTGGTCGACTGGTCCAGGGCACAATTTGCATTAACAGCGATGTACCACTGGTTATTTGTACCACTGACATTGGGACTATCCTTTCTCTGTGCGTTTTTCGAATCCATCTATGTCAAAACCGGCAGAGAGGAATGGCGATATCTCACACGATTCTGGATGACACTGTTCGGGATAAACTTTGCCATCGGTGTCGCAACAGGTATCATTCTGGAATTTGAGTTTGGTACGAACTGGTCCAACTATTCATGGATGGTTGGCGATATTTTTGGAGCACCGCTGGCCGTTGAAGGCATTGTCGCCTTTTTCCTCGAAGCAACCTTTTTTGCGGTGATGTTTTTTGGTTGGAACCGGGTTTCCAAAGGATTTCATCTCTTTTCAACATGGATGGTAGCGATTGGCTCCAACCTCTCGGCTCTGTGGATTCTCGTGGCAAACGGCTGGATGCAGTATCCAACCGGCATGACCTTTAACCCCGAGACCGTCAGATTTGAAATGCAGAACTTCTGGGAAGTCCTCTTCTCACCGGCAGCTATCTCAAAATTTACCCATACAACCGCGAGCAGCTTCCTCGTCAGTTCGACCTTTGTTATCGCCGTCTCTTCATGGTACCTGATAAAAGGGCGGCATCTTCAAATGGCCAAGCGTTCGCTCCTCGTTGCTTCGGTTTTCGGGCTGTTCTCCTTTTGCTATGTCGGCCTGACCGGTGACGAATCCGGCTATGTCAATGGCTACACCCAACCGATGAAACTTGCTGCCTACGAAGGACTTTACACGGGTGAGAGAAAGGCTGGAATCGTTGCCCTTGGTGTGTTGAACCCGGAAAAGAAAACCGGGGATGACCAGGATCCGTTTCTGTTTGAAATCAAGATTCCATATATTCTTTCCCTGCTCGCCAATCGATCAATCGATTCTTTTGTCCCTGGAGTCGATGATCTGGTATACGGAAATAAGGAGGAAAAGATTCTGGGTATTAACGAAAAGATTCCGATGGGGAAAAAAGCCCTGGCTGATCTCAATGCGTATAAGGAAGCACGGAAAAGCGGTGACCAGGTTGCTGCCGATGCCGCGCTTGACCGCTTTGACGAAAACAAGGAATACCTTGGATACGGTTATCTGGAAAAACCGGAAGATGCCGTGCCATCTGTTCAAACAACCTTTTACGCCTTTCACATAATGGTGTTCCTGGCGTTCTTCTTTGCCTTTATCTGTATCGCCTATCTCTTCTTTGGTCTGAAAGACACCATCGAACAGAAACGCTGGTTACTGCCGCTTGGTATTGGTTCGTTCTTCCTTGCCATGACAGCCAGTCAGGCAGGATGGATTGTCGCAGAAGTTGGTCGTCAGCCGTGGGTAATCCAGGATATGATGCCGGTCGGGGTTGCTACGAGTAATATTGCCTCCGGAAATGTTATGGTAACATTCTGGATGTTTGCAATACTTTTTACCGTGCTGCTCCTGGCAGAAATCAGGATTATGCTGACACAGATCAAAAAAGGACCGGAGGGCGAATAAATGATAGGTAACCTGGAAACAACACTCCTGCAGCAGCTGTGGTGGATTATCGCTGCTATTGTCGGCTCCCTGTTCCTCTTTCTCAACTTTGTTCAGGGAGGACAGACGCTGCTTTGGCAGGTGGCGAAAAATGATATTGAAAAGGCACTGGTTGTTAATTCACTGGGAAGAAAATGGGAGTTGACCTTTACCACCCTGGTTCTTTTTGGTGGCGCGTTGTTTGCCGCCTTTCCCAAGTTTTATGCAACCAGTTTCGGCGGCGCCTATTGGGTATGGATATTGATCCTTTTCACCTTTATTATTCAGGCGGTCAGTTACGAATACAGAAAGAAACCGAATAACCTGCTGGGGGCGACGGTTTATGAGCTTTTTCTGTTTATTAATGGTTCGGTGGGAATCCTGTTAATAGGTGCTGCCGTCGGTACCTTTTTTACCGGTTCAAACTTTACCCTGAACACCTTTAACCAGGTGACCTGGACCCATCCGATGATGGGCGTGGAAGCCGCGTTCTCTCTGTTCAACCTGTCGCTTGGACTCTTTCTTGTATTCAACGCTCGTCTTCTTGGCTCCCTGTATCTCCTGAATAATATCGATTTTACAACTACCCCTGATCTTGAAAAACGATTGAGAAAAATGTGCCTGCAGAGTCTTGTCTGCGCACTTCCTTTCCTTTTGTATGTTCTTGGCTCACTACTGCTGATGGATGGTTTCGGTTTCGATGATCAGGGCATTGTCAGTATCGTCGAAAAGAAATATCTCCAGAATCTGCTGGCAATGCCTGTTGTCCTTGGTCTGCTTCTTACCGGTTTGGTTCTGGTCGTCTGGAGTGTCATCAGTACCGCTTTTCTCTCGAGCTACAAGGGAATCTGGTTCGGTGGACTTGGTACGGTTCTGGTTGGCCTGGCAGTCTTTTTTACGGCTGGTTTTAACAACACACCCTTTTATCCATCGAAAGCGGATCTGCAATCTTCGCTGACCATTTACAACGCTTCCTCAAGCCATTATACCTTAACGGCAATGACCTATGTCGCCCTTGTTATCCCTTTTGTCCTTGCATACATTGTCTATGTCTGGAAACTGATGGATGCCAGAAAGATCGGTCGGGAAGATATCGAAGATTCAAAGGCCTATTGATCCATATTATTGAGGAGGTACGTTGTAATGATAGCTTTTTTGCTTGTAACCTGGGGGCTCCTGATTTTTGCCTCATACAAGGTGTCCGTGAAGGTGTTGGAAAAGGCCGGTAAACTCTAGGTCGCGATACGCTGGATAATCAGCTCCCCCGTCCGTTTCTACAAAGATACGGTGAAAGCGGCAGACGCTGCTGCACTCACCGTACCTTTGAACCGGGAAAGGGGGTAAAAACGACATCGTTTCGTCAACCACCACGGCAGTTGAGAGTTGAGGGACAGTCCCAACGATAAAAGAAATAGCGCAAAGCGTATCGGAAGTCTTCATTGATCTTCATGATGCCCGCACCACTGCTTCTGATATTACCGACACCAAACATTATTGTTGATATTGGGGGACTCAATAATACCAAAGACATTGCCCAAAGTGGAGAAGACGTCTTACGCAGATCTCAACAACTCAAGGAATATGCTGATAAGCTAAAAGAAATTGTTGATCAATTCAAGATAGCGCCTATTACCAAAAGAGCGCTCGATAGAAAATTTCAACATTCTGTCGAAAGCCCGGTAAAGGCATCATAATCAGGGGCACGAAATCAACCGCATATCTCTGATTATCTGTCTGATAGTATATTATTTATTTTCTGTCATTTTCCTATGGCTGTTTATACCGGTAAAAAAAAGTGGTGATCAAGAGATATGCTCATCTTATGATCCGGTAAAACATCTTAACAAGACCGGCGTTCTTTGCATTTGCCTGCGATTATGCTATCCTTGCCGAAAAAAGAAACCGGCACCGCCTTCAGTGACGACCATTTCCACAACATGGATCGATTGCCAGTCACTTTTCAGATAATGAAAAGTGACTGAATTTGTCTGGAAAGAGACAGATGAGTAATAGAAAAATCCCTGATGCCAGCAACATAAATAATCGAAGAATAGCCCGACTGGCCCTGGCAGCAGACCGGGAGAAGCGGTTACCTGGTTGTGTTACTGCCGAGGAAATGGCCTTGTTCCTTGATCATCGCTGCGGTTATGAAAAAGAAGGAAAAATCAGGGCGCATCTTGCATCATGCGACCAGTGTTATCGTGAATGGTTGATCCTCTCCCGGTTTATCACGCAAAAAAAGCAAAAGGGACGTATCATTTCTCTCTTTGCACGCAGACCTTTTTTGACAATAACCGGCTCCTCTCTCGCCCTGGCGGCAAGTGTTACGATTTTCTGGATGACACCGTTTCAACAGCAGAAAGATACGTACCTGATTTCTCCGGAGCAGGCCGTCCAGGAAAAAGACAAGAACGGTCAGAACAAGCTCCTGTTGAGACGGCTGGATATCGAGCAGGATAACGCTCATTTCTTTTCTGAGTCGGCAACAGTTGCCGGTTCAGGTTTAAAGGAGAAGGTTTCCGATCAAAAAGCAAGATACCGGAAACTCCCGAAACCAACGTCGGAAACAATCAGTGGCCATAGTGATTCCTCTTCATCAGCCCCTGTTGCCGGAAACATTGATCAGTCAAGCAAAAGAGACGAAAGGGTGAATAGCAACAGGGTTGAAGTGGCTCCAGATATTCCTGTGTCCTCTTATCAGCAATTAAGAAAGAAGCTGATCTCCTCTTGCACCGGTTCCAAACAGAAAAAATCCATGCAGGAGTGGACAGAAGAAGCTCAAAGACTGATTCATTCAAACCTGATAACCAACAAGGAGAAACATAACATATTAACGTTATTGAATATGATAGAAGCAGAAAACCATCCTGGTAGAGAAGAAATATGCGCTCAAATTCTTGGTCATCTGGAGCAGACGGGTAAGTAAAAGGCTGCTGAAAAGACCTGAAGCTCACACCTTTTTAAGATTATACGAAAACCAGGATAAAAAAATACGCAGAAAGAAATGAAGAAAAAAACGATTCCCCTGCAGGAAAGAATTATTGTTGCCCTGGATGTTGATCATCCAGACAAGGCAAAGGAACTGGTCGACAGATGTGAGTCCCGTGTTTCCTGTTTCAAAGTCGGACTTCAGCTTTTTATGAAAGACTGGTTCAACACGGTTGACTGGATACTGGATCGGGGACACAAGGTAATGCTCGATCTTAAGTTTTTCGATATCCCCGAGACGGTAAAACGGGCCGTTGAACAGGTGAACAACCGGGGGGTCAGCCTTGCTACAATTCATGGAAACGATGCAATCATTGAAGCAGCAGTGCAGGCACGAGGCGATCTCAAGCTGCTTGCCGTCACGGTTTTAACCAGCTTTGGGGAAGAGGATATGCGGGCGCTGGGAATGACGGGAACAATTGAAGAGCTCGTCTATCATCGGGCGCAAAAGGCGCTTGATCTTGGCTGTGATGGCGTCGTTTCCTCGGGACTTGAGGCTGAGCGGTTGAGAAACGAGCTGGGAGAAAAACTGCTGATTGTTACACCGGGTATCAGACCGGGCGTAAACAGGAGAACAGGAGCAGAAGACGATCAGAAACGAGTGGTGACTGCCGGCAGGGCCATTGCCGGTGGTGCCGACCATGTTGTGGTTGGCCGGCCGATAACGAGAGCAGAAGATCCCGTACGGGTAATTGAACAATTGCAACAGGATATTGACAATTGCCTCCGTGGTTAGCAGGATGTCTCTCATACACGCTTCAGGCATTACCTTCAGATCATTTCTGATTGACCGGTGCCGATGCTGCAGTGACTTACCAAAGTTTTCTTCTGATAACACCCCTGAAAAGGCGCTGGTCAGGGACCAGATCAAAATGGAGATTAGGTTATGCGGTTTACAATAATGGGACTCCTTATCGGTATACTATGCATGACGTCCTGCACTGCCGTTGACATGAGCAGCGAAAATCAGGAAACTGTCGGCAATGATAACGGCAGCATCCTGATTGGTCAGGCTATTGGCAGAAATATTGAAGTGAAACTTACCACAGCAGTAACGGGCACGATGGCTGCTGATATCATAGGTACTGAAATGGACAGAGGAGACCGGCAGCGGCTGAACAATGCCTTTGAGCGGCTCTCTGCCAGTAAGCCGGTTGCCTGGTTCAATCCAGATACGGGAAATCATTATCAGGTTATTCTGGAGCAGTCTTATACCGGTAATGCGGGCAATCAGCTCTGCCGAAAAGTTGAGATTGCGGCAACGCTCAATGGCAGGTCTCAGACAACCGTTGCAACTGCCTGTCGGAATGTCCAGGGACAATGGGTATTGCAACGCTGAGCTGTACGGAACGCCTCTCTTCCTGTCTGCATTTCCACTGGCTGTAGATAATTTACTGGAAATCAGGCAAGAAGGAGCCGCTGACCCTTGCCCGGAATGGTCGTATGAAATCCTTTCTTTTCAAGTGAGTCACTGAAGGATTCCAGGGTATCAGCTTCTCCATGAATCAGGTAGACCATTTTCGGTTTTTTCTTAAAGGCCGACAACCATCCTGTCAGTTCGTTGTGATCGGCATGGGCAGAGAAAGAGCCGATTTTGGCGATATCTGCCTTGACGGCCAGTTTCATCCCCATCATTTTGATCTCTTCCACCCCATTAAGAAGAATCCTGCCCAATGTCCCCGGAGCCTGATAACCAACAAACAATACCGTCGTTCTCGGGTCCCAGATCGAATGTTTTAGATGGTGACGGATACGTCCCGCGGTACACATACCACTTCCCGCGATAATGATGGCCGGTTCCTGCAGCACGTTAGCCTTGCGTGATTCCTCAACGGAAGGGGTACAAATCAGCCCTGGAAAATCAAACGGTTTGTCTGTCCTGGCTCTGGCCTCTTCATCATATAATTCAGGGTACTTTTTGAAGATCTCGGTTATCTTGATTGCCAACGGACTGTCCAGATAGATATCCATCGGTGGAAAATCAGCTCTTTCATTTTTCAATTCACTCAGCGTATAAAGGAGCTCCTGTGTCCGTTCCAGTGCAAAACAGGGAATAAGCAGTTTCCCGCCCTTTTTGTATGTTTCGACGACATGTTTAAATAAGGTCTCTTTTCTCGGCCTGTCCTTTTGATGTATCCGGTCGCCATAGGTGGATTCAATGAAAACAAAATCAGCATTCCAGATAAAGGTCGGATCTTCTATAATCGGAACATCCCATTGACCGAGATCGCCGGAAAAAACGGTCTTGGTTTCTGATCCGTCACTGTTTCTTGCGAACAATTCAACAATTGATGAACCGATAACATGACCAGCATCACGAAACCTGAAGGTGATTTCGTCGTTTACCTGCATTGCGGTATTGTAGGCAAGCGGCTGAAGCAGGTTGGTTACTTTTTCGACATCACCCTGGTCGTAAAGCGGTTCACGGAGGGGGTGCCCTTTTCTTTGACGTCTTCGATTTTCATGTTCGGTATCTTTCTCCTGAATATAGGCACTATCGCCCAGCATGACCGGCAGTAGATCAGCGGTAGCACGACTTGCATAGATGGTTCCGGCGAAACCATGCTTGCTCAATTTTGGCAGGAGGCCGCAATGGTCGATATGACCATGAGTCAGAATGACGAAATCTATCGACCGGGGATCAAAGGGAAACGGCTCATAATTAAGCCTGTTCAATTGTTTATTTCCCTGAAACATTCCGCAGTCGATAAGAAAACGATACGATTCTGTTTCTACGAGATGACATGATCCGGTGACGACGCCTGCGGCACCGTGGCAGGTAACGTGCATTACAGCGCTCCTTCAATAGATATAAAACCAGTTTATCAGATTGTGTTTATTTCCTTATTCCTAACCCGGCCACAAAACTACCATGAATATAAGGAGATTGCATAGGAGAAAGAGCGTTTTTGCTGATAAAATGCACAGAGGTGAGAAAAAGCATGACTCAGGAAAAAAAAGATTTTTTCGTTCTTCTTCCCGCAGCAACTGGTGTTACTGAGTACGGAGCGGATGTTTTTGAACATCCCGTTTGTCCGTTATGCAAAGTAACCGCTCTGGTACAGGAAGATACCGAAAGAAAAGTATACTACTGAATAAAGGATTTTTTATCGATATATCGGTCACGGTTTCCACAGTGCCGTATCAGCGATAAATCACTTGACGCAATAATGATTTGTTCATATATGAGACTCAGGAACCTCCTGGCATAAAAGTTCATAACGAAAAGGAGACGTATCATGGCTGGAAACTATTTCAATACCCTGCCGCTGCGTCGGCAGGTGGAAGAACTGGCCCAATGCCGGTTTATGGATGAGGACGAATTCGATGGCGTTGATTTTCTGAAAGGAAAGAAAATTGTCATTGTTGGTTGTGGAGCACAGGGACTGAACCAGGGACTGAACCTGAGAGACTCCGGTCTCGATGTTTCGTATGCACTGCGTGAAACCGCAATAGCTGAAAAGCGGCAGTCCTGGAAAAATGCAACCGATCATAACTTCACCGTTGGCACCTATCAGGAATTGATACCGACAGCAGATCTGGTAATCAACCTCGCCCCCGACAAACAGCATACCGATGCGGTTTCTAGCTTTATGCCGCTGATGAAAAAGGGCGCCTGCCTTTCTTATTCCCATGGGTTCAATATTGTTGAAGAAGGACTTGAAATTCGTGATGATCTGACGGTTATCATGGTCGCTCCCAAAGGGCCGGGAACAGAGCTGCGGGAAGAATATGTCCGCGGTTTCGGTATTCCAACCCTGATTGCCGTTCATGGTGAAAACGATCCGAAAGGCGAGGGCTGGGATATTGCCAAAGCCTATTGCTGTGGAACCGGCGGGGATCGAGCAGGAGTTCTTCAGTCTTCTTTTATCGCTGAGGTCAAATCAGACCTGATGGGAGAACAGACAATACTCTGCGGCCTTCTTCAGGCCGGATCTCTGCTCTGTTATGACAAGATGGTGGAAAACGGAATTGATTCCGGCTATGCCTCCAGACTGGTTCAATACGGCTGGGAAGTGATCACCGAAGCACTGAAACACGGAGGCATCACCAATATGATGGACCGTCTGTCAAACCCGGCAAAGATAAAAGCCTTTGTCCTTTCCGAAGAACTGAAAAACATCATGGCACCACTTTTTGAAAAACATATGGATGATATCATGTCAGGAGCCTTTTCAAAGGGCATGATGGAAGACTGGGCCAATGATGACATAAAGCTGTTGACCTGGAGAAAAGAGTCAGGTGAAACCGCTTTTGAACAGATGGTGTCAATGGATGATGAAATCGCTGAACAGGAATATTTTGATAACGGTATCCTGATGGTGGCGTTGGTCAAGGCCGGTGTTGAGCTTGCTTTTGATACCATGGTTTCAGCTGGCATCAAAGAGGAATCTGCGTATTACGAATCCCTGCACGAAGTCCCGCTGATTGCAAATCTGATTGCCCGCAAGAAATTGTACGAGATGAATGTCGTGATTTCCGATACTGCAGAATATGGCTGCTATCTTTTTGCAAATGCGGCAGTACCATTGCTCCAGGACTTTATGAAAAGCATCGATGTCGATGTGATCGGTAAGGGACTTGATCTTCAGGATAATGGTGTTGATAACCTGGATCTGATAGCTGTTAATGAAGCGATTCGTTATACCGAAGTCGAAACCATTGGAGAGGAATTGCGTTCCTATATGGGGGCAATAAAACCAATTCTGTAAAAAAATCAGGGTTTTCTGGAGAAGGCTGCCGCTGGTATCATTTCTGCGTTCTTCTCCAGAGCTCACAACAAAGACAGGGGGTTATCTGATATCATCCCTGTCTTTGTCTCCTATTCGATATCCTTTCATATCGGCAGGTTCTTTGACTATGTAAAGCGTACTGCTTATACCGTGATTTTTTGTTCCGAGCTGATTTTCAGCAACCGTCAAGTCCTGTCACTGATATATAAAAACGTGTAAAGAAAAAAGACGACTATGATTATTTGTGTGGATTTTGACGGAACCATCGTTGACCACCGATTTCCTGAGATAGGAAAGCCGGTTCCGGGTGCGATAAAATGGTTGAAACGAATACAAAAAAGGAACGGCAGGATCATTTTGTATACGATGCGCTCAGATAACGAATCAGGGGGCAACCTGTTGGCAGAGGCGGTTCGCTATATAAAGGCTGAGGGTGTTGAACTCTATGGGATTAACGAAAATCCTGAACAGAAACAGTGGACGACCAGTCCCAAGGTCTACGCTGACCTCTATATTGATGACGCTGCTTTCGGCTGCCCGCTTATTCACCCACAAGGGTTTGCCCGCCCTTGTGTTGATTGGAAAAAGGTTGGTCCGTCGGTGGAACACCTCTGTTTGAGCAGGTACTGACGACACCAGAGCGATATGTTTGAATCAGCGTAACCAAAAAAGGTCCTCCCATAGATCGCTTTTCAAACCAGTTTCCGTTGCAGCTGACACGATCCTGACGCAACAGCAGTGGTATGGGATTGTATAAATAGTAATTGTAATTTGCATCACTGAGTGGCATTATTTGCACAATGAACTGCCAAACCGGCAGAATTGTTTTTTTGCCTGTTTTTATGCTGGTCTCTTGAAAACCGGTTTTAAAAAAGAGTATCTGAGCAGGGAGTTTGCTATGGACAGAAAGCGGTTGTACAAATTTGTTTCATTGCGGTTGTGGTTTATTGTTGTTCTTCTTTTATCCACCGGTACTGGCGGGTTTGCTGATCAAACAATGGAAATGATCTGGAGCGAGTCAGATGGGCTGCGTCATGAGATTTTCACCAGTTCTTACCGCAGTGGCGCCTGGAATGAGCCGGTAAAAATCACTGATGATAACGCCAGTAATCTGCATCCTGCAGTTGATGTTGACTCACATGGTAAAAGATGGGCTGTCTGGACTGCAATGGAAGGTGCGACTGTTGAAATCAGATATGCCGTTTATAGTGATGGAGAATGGGGAGAGGTCCAGACCCTGCCCTCCTCTTTTTCCAGTAGTATAAAACCATCGATCATTGTAGACGATACGGATACCCCATGGGTTGTCTGGACCGGTAATAACGGTGATGATGATGATATCTATGTTACCCGTTTTATGAATGGGGAGTGGACCGAAGAGCAACGCGTGCATGAGGATAACGATGTTCCCGATATCCTGCCATCTATCGACGTTGATGACCAGAACAGACCGGTGGTACGCTGGAGTCGTTTTCAGGACGGAGGATATGTCCAGGTCCAGAGTGTCTGGCAAGACAACAATTGGAGTGAGCCGGTGATTGTTGAAGAGACAGAGAGCAAGACAAAAGAAAAAGACAGACAAGTGGTTATCCCGCAATTTGTCAATGACAGTCGTCAGATCTTTCTGAGAGCTTTTGATACATCTGAAAAAGAATAGCTGGGTAGCTATTGTGAGATAAAAAGGAGCACGTGTCCCGTGAAAAACAGATCAAGAATTTCTGGTTCTTTGTTGTATTCGGTGATGTTTTTTGTTGTTTTTATCATGATGCCTCCTGCAAGCAGTTTTAGCGAGACGGTTGTCTGTTTTGGTGATTCGATAACCTACGGGTATAAAGGTGTTCCCGGCTACCCATCCTATCTGAATGAGATGGTGGGCAGTGTCATAAACAGAGGCTTGAGCGGAGAGATGACGACTCACGGAGTGAGCCGGATTGATAAAGTCCTGGCCGAATTTGTACCGGAGAAGATCATTATCATGGAAGGTGCGAATGATGCTTTCTGGGGTGTTTCTGCATCAACCGTAAAACATAATCTGGGTAAGATAATTGCCAAATCAATAAGCGCTGGTGCTGTTCCCATTATCTCAACGATTACACCCAATACCAGGGATGCCGGCGTCAGCAGCTCAATACCATCTGTCTATAATCCTCAGATAATAGCCCTTGCCGCTGAAAGCGGCGTCACACTGGTTGATTCTTATTCTGCTGTTGTTGCAGACTGGGCACGTCTGACCCAGGAGGGACTGCACACGAATGCCAGCGGTTCATTAGCGCTTGCTGAGCTTTTTTCAAACTATGTTGGCGGCGGTGGAGGTGGCGGCGGGTGTTTTATCGCAACTGCTGCTTTTGGAAGCTATCTCGAACCCCGGGTGAAAATACTCCGGGATTTTCGTGACACATACCTGCTTACGACAAAACCAGGGCGTGCTTTTGTCACGAGTTATTATCGTTATTCTCCACCTGTCGCTGACTTTATTTCCCGACACGAGTTCTTGCGGGCAATTGTCCGATTAGCTCTTTATCCATTAATCGGTTTTTCCTATATTCTGCTGCATGGCAATGTTCTGGTATATGTTCCGCTCATTGGACTTTTGACATTTTTTTCCACCCTTTTTGCACTGGCAATCAGGAACAGGCGCACAAGACACCGATTTTCCTGATGGCATCTGGTCCTGATACTCCTGGAACGATCGATTTTCCTCTTTGGTGCAATTTTTTGCTCATACCGGATACGTATTTTTCGTAAAGCAGTATTGACACCATATCTTTCTTTGTGTAGCTTTTTCAGTTGATTTTCAGGTTTCATTTTATGAAAGAAGAGGGAACCCGGTGAGATTCCGGGACGGGCCCGCCGCTGTGATCCTGCCTCTTTGAACAAAGGAGGAACCCTTTCAGCCCTGTATGCCACTGCTGACGCGGGAAGGCTGCTGAAAGGGCAGGAAAGTCAGAATACCTGCCTGAAAAGATAAGCAGACCCTCGTGGATCAAGGGTGGCGACGCTGCTTCTGTGGATAAAATCAGGGAATCCCCGGATCAAGGTATTGGTCCGGGGATTTTTTTTCAGATGTCAGCAGGAAGAAAGAAACGCGGACCTGTTCATACCGTTCAGTTTTATATCGTCTTCCGGGGCCAAAGCCGGCACCGCTTATTCCGCTCAGCCACTGATACGTGACGGCCTGATACATTAAAACGCTTTTCCGCCACTCCATGTTCCAGACGTAAAAGCGGGAGCAAGTCGAATTGCTTACGGCGGAGCCGGGTAAAGCCCGCCGGCGCCTCCAAACGCCCGGTTTCGTCGTAAGTTATTTCGTATTCCTTACTGGTTACATCTGTTACTGAAATACAATCGTCGTTGATCGGGAAATTGTCGGACTACTCACTCGTTTTTTCTCCTGGTTGTTCAGCTAACGAGCTGATTGGCGTTTTTTTGCAATCCCGACTATGATCAACATTGTTGAATAATACCATGAAAGGTCTTTTATATTGCTGTCGACAAGAAGCGAAAAAAGAACATTCTTTAAAACGAGTACTTATCGAAGAAAAAAGAAGAGAGGGTGGAATGGATCGACACGGCTATATTGGAAGAAAGATGCGCCAGCCGTCCCTTTACAAGGAACCGGCGATTATTATTGCTGCTTTTGGAAGCAGTCGCAGGGGCAAGGCTGCTTATGCCCTGCTGGAACAAAAGCTTCAGGAAACCTTCCCCGACCGCGAAATCTTCTGGTCGTTTTCTTCCGATATAATCAGAAAAAAAAGTGGAAGCCAGAGCCTTCATCAAGTTCTTGCGGCTGCTGAAGCGGCTGGTTACAAAAAGGCCGTTGTCCAGCCGCTGCATGTTTTTCCGGGAACGGAATATCAGCAGATCAGGGAGACCTGTGAATATTTTCCGGGTATGCGGGTAATCACCGGCGAAACCCTGATGCATCGCTGGGATTTTATCGAAGAAATGCTGACTGCGGTCTCGTCTGAGTTTATTGCCGCTGAAGCGGGCTTTAATATCCTTGTCCTCCACGGGACACCATTGGCGGCAGATCCGGTCAATGCGGTGTATCTCGGGTTAGAAAAAATGGTTACGGATCTGTATGACAATGTCTTCTGTGTTTCTGTCGAGGGTGTCCCCTCATATCAAGGACTGATACGTGGTCTCAAAGCTACTGGAAACAATAAAAACAAAAGGGTGCACCTGATTCCTCTGATGTACCTTGCCGGTCTGCATGTTGAAGATGATCTGATGGGAGATGAGGAGAGCTGGAAAAAAGCTCTGGAGGAGATTGGTTTCACCGTAACGTGTGCGGTAACGGAGTACGAGGGAGAACGCTATTTCAAGGGTCTCGCTTTTTATCCGGAAGCCATCACCGCATTGGTAGAGCGCCTACAAAGAAGTCTTTCTCTTTCGCGCTACTATTAGGAGATTCGTTTACTGTTCATCCCTTTCCTTTCCACCTTCGGTGTCAATAGTTCAGAGACCGGAAGAACCTCTCGGGAAAAAGAAAAACAACAAAAGGATCTGGTTGTGTCCGCAGCACGTACCGGGCTGATTAACGGAGTTGATCCAAATCGGTTCTGCTGATAAATGACTACGCTGATCAGCAAAACCTCAAATGGACGATACGGTTGCGCATTTTTCTTCTGATCAGGGGCAGACGTCCAATGAGTCCAAACCATTTCCAACGGTTACGGTGATAATCGAAACAATTCCATTCCTGAATAAACCGGATGTTCTCATGCCAGGTTTCCAGCTCTCTGCTGTCTTTCTGTCCCCAGGGAAAAGGGACCGTATCGATGGTACGGGCAGCCGTATGGTCCCTGCTTTTTCCAACCCGAAAAGGCTCACGCATTTCCAGTATCATTTCAGCACCGGGCAACTCAACGGCAAGCTTTGCAAAAAGAGGTCTCAACTGACTTTCATGGAAATGCATCAACAACTCCTCGGCAATGATCAGGACCGGTTTGTCTCTGGTATCCATATCGAGTAACCAGCTGGTATCAAACAATGATTTAGCGATAAACCGATTCTTTCTTCCTTCTGAAAAAAAAGACTTTCTCAAACCAATAGCCTCTGGCAGATCCAGATCATACCAGTCGTCAATCGCTTCTGTCTTCAGGCGATCATGCCGCGTATCCAGACCTGAACCAAGATTTATGATGATGCATCCGGGTTTTCTCCGAACAAAATTGCGGACAGCCTTGTCAATCAACATCGTCCTGATCGAAACACCAACCTGAGACAGCCATGCCTTTTCGAACCGTGAGAAATCGTAATCAATCCGGGACAGTATCTTCAATGCCATTCGGTCTACGATAATGGGCTTGGCTCTTTTCGTTTCGACAGCACGCGCCCATAATGGAATAAGCATGGCTTCCGGAATTCCAACATGTTTCTGTTCCATCGTTATTTCTCCCTCCAGTCATTATTAGGCAAGGCTAATTATATTTTCCATAACTTAGTTTAGTCTTGCGTTTTTGTCATTATTTTGTTTGATAGTGATCGGAAAAAAGGAGATGATATGCATATTGAAAACACATTAAAGGAACGTATTATCAGCAACCTTGCCAATATAGACAGAGATACGTTCTGGCAGCTGGCCCGTGATTTCGAGGTTCCCGAACAGGTTGTTATTGAATCTTTGCCTGAATCTTTGACGACAAGGGTTGGGCCTGCTCACTTTGAGGAAATCATGGTTATGGTGGCCTCCTGGGGCGAGGTTTGGATATCAGTCCGGAATGAAGCCGTCACCTTCGATATCAAGGCAATGCTTCCACTTGGCGTATTACAGCAAAGTACCTATATTTTTGTTGACGACCCGCTCTATATACTTGGTGGAGCTATTAACACTGAACAGCTTGGTGCCATTTATTTTATTGAATATGACAATCAGGAGCTGGAACCGGAACGCTCAATACATTTTTATGATTGTCATGGACAGGCAATGTTCAACATATATCTCCTCACAAGTATTGAAAATCCTAAGGCAGCAGAGCAGGCAGAATATTTTGAAACACTGAAAAATCGTATATGCGGTCCTCATGGCTGCTCCTGCTGTTCCTGACCCGTTTACGAAACAGATCGTGCCACTTTTTCGTCAATACCATCACGTCAACTCATTGTCCCCTTGACCAGATCTGAAATTCTTTCTATAAGCGTATTCGGGAACCGCTTATTTTCTGTATTGTGAAAATCTGTAATGATTTTTCTCTATTCAGCGACTCAACTCATTCACGTTGTTTCGTGGGATGCGGGTATAAAACCTGTGTTCGGTTATATACCGGAACCGCTTTCTTTTCTAACAGACAGGTTCCCGTCGAGTGCTGACCATTTTTCAGGGAGCTTCTGATACCAATGAAAAAACTGTTTATGTCCCTCTTTGCAGGCGTGCTGGTTTGTACCGTAATGATAGCGGATTCCCTGGCAAAAACGCGGTTGACCTATGCCACCTTCTTTCCTCCCACCCATATTCAGAGCCAATTGGCTGAAAGCTGGTGTAAGGAGGTAACAAAAAGAACCAATGGTGAGATTGAAATCACCTATTTTCCAGGTGGTACCCTGATCAAAGCGTCCCAGACCTATGATGGTGTTGTACAGGGAATCGCGGATATCGGTATGACGGTTCTGGCGTATTCCAGAGGACGTTTCCCTGTGGCCGCAGCGATCGACCTTCCCATGGGATATGCCAGCGGGGTCCAGGCCACTCGGGTGGCCAATGCAGTTTTCGACCATTTTTCCCCCAAAGAATTTCATGACACAAACATTATGTTTTTACACGCTCACGGTCCTGGACTGATTCATACCCGTGACAAACCGATTCATACCCTGAGCGATCTGGATGGGCTGAAAATGAGGGGAACCGGTACCAGTGGCCTTATTCAGGCAGCACTGGGGGCCTCCCCTGTCGGCAAATCAATGCGTGACTGTTATCAAATGCTGCAAAGAGGGGTTGTGGATGGCTCATCCCATCCCATGGAGTCAAACAGGGGCTGGAAACTGGGCGAGGTAGTTCAATATGCGGTACAAAATTTTTCCACGGCTTACACCACCACCTTTGCCGTTTTCATGAACAAGAACAGATGGAAAAGACTCACCCCTGAACAGCAGAAAACGATCCTTGAAATCAACGAAGAATGGGCGATCAAACATGGAGCTGCCTGGGATGAAGCAGATCGCCAGGGATTGCTTTTTTTCAAGGAAAAAGGCGGTAAAATCATTTCACAGTCCCCGGCAGAATCTGAAGAATGGGCTCAGGCAGCTGCTCCTGTGATAGATACCTATATCCAGAACGTTTCTAAAAAAGGAATTGACGGAAAAGCGGTTGTGGCGTTTATCAAATCACAATTACCAGACAATCAGTGAGGAACCTGTTATCAGAACATATTATTTGATCGCACTGTCTACGCCTTTTCCGGATAGCATCTCTTTTTATTTAAAGAAAGGTAACATAAGGATAAAACAATGCATCTGATCAGGCAGACACTTGACTGGTTTTCCAAAGCCCTCAGATCTGTGGGTGCCCTTGCCCTTACCACTATGATGATGCTGATCGTGGCGGATGTCATTGGCCGCTTTTTCAAGCATCCTGTCTTTGGTTCCGTGGAACTGGCTGGATTTATCGCAGCCATTGTTGTTGTGGCAGCTCTGCCTGATACGTATAAAAGAAACAGCCATGTGGGAGTTGAAATTCTGGTCCGGAAACTGCCGGTAAAAGGCCAGCTGTGGATGGATATTTTCACAAAGGGTCTGACCGTTTTTCTGTTTGGCCTGATTACCTGGCAGATGTTCTTATATGCAGAAGATCTCAGGATTGCCAGCGAGGTCTCCATGAATCTGGAAATTCCCGTACACTATATTGTTTCTTTCATGGCAATGGCGCTGTTCATTTTTACGATTATTGTTGCAGTCGATCTCTTCTCCAAAATTCAGCTCCTGTGGGGATTAAAAACACCATGAGCCCCTTGCTGACCGGAATTTTCGGTATTCTTGTCATGATCCTTATGTTTCTGAGCCGAATGCCGGTGGCATTTGTTATGATCCTGGTGGGGTTTGCCGGATTTTCGATATTGATCAGTCCCCATGCCGGCATGGTCCTTTTATCCAGAAATATCTATGAAACCTTTTCTTCCTCTGATCTGACCACCATTCCCCTGTTCATTCTCATGGGGCAACTGGGATTCAATTCCGGGATCAGTAAGCGTCTGTACGATGCCGGATACAAATTCCTGGGCCATATACACGGCGGACTTGCGATGGCAACCGTTTCTGCCTGTACCGCCTTTGGTGCCATCTGCGGTTCCAGCCCGGCTACGGCAGCAACTATGGCAACGGTAGGATTGCCTGAAATGAAACGTTATCGTTACGATGACGAGCTGGCAGCCGGAGCTGTGGCATCCGGCGGAGGGATTGGTATGATCATGCCTCCATCGGTGGTGCTGATCATTTATGGTATTTTAACGGAACAATCTGTTGGTGCCCTTTTTGTTGCCGGTATTTTCCCGGCTCTTTTGATTACCCTGTTATTTATTGCCGCTATCTTTGTCCGCTGCCGAATTACCCCGGAACAGGGGCCACCGGGAGAAACATTTACCTGGCCGGAAAGAATCAGGGGATTATTGAGCCTCAGTGAACCCCTGATTGTTTTTATCCTCGTTATTGGCGGGATTTTCATCGGCTTATTCACTCCGACAGAGGCGGCTGCCATGGGTGCTTTTGGCGTATTGGTAATTGCCATACTTCGTCGTCAAATCAGTTGGAAGGGGTTTGTCAAATCCCTTGTGGAAACACTGCAAACCTCATGTATGGTCTTGATGCTCATCGCCGGTGCCGTCATATTCGGCAAGTTTCTGGCAGTAACCCGGATTCCCTTTGATATTGCCGGCTGGGTCAGTGATCTTCAGATGAGTCCACTTCTCGTTCTTGGCATCATTCTTCTGATTTATTTCTTGGGTGGTTGTTTTATGGATGCTCTGGCCTTTGTGATTTTGACTGTTCCTGTTTTTTATCCGGTGGTCATCGAGCTTGGGTTTGATCCGGTATGGTTTGGTGTCATCATTGTACTGGTCACCCAGATGGGGGTGATCACGCCTCCCGTGGGTATCAATGTCTATGTGGTCTATGGGGTGGCCAAAACCGTTCTGGATGAACAGATCCCTCTGGAAAAGATTTTCAAGGGAATTTTCCCTTTTCTCATTGCCGTTATTGCGGGTATTATCCTTTTAACGATTTTTCCGCAGATCATCCTCTTTCTACCCAACCGTATGTATTGAGGCGCTGATACTGCACCACTCAAAGTATTCTTCCTGATGGAAGATCGAAAAATATATCTATTTTACCAGGAACCACAAAGGCTGCTTACCGTCTGGCGACAATGGCCAGTACCTCATCTGATTTTTTGCGATGCCCGATGTACCAACGTTTCAGCCTCTGTGAAGATTTCTTTTTTAATGGACTCATCTTCGATACCGGGCAGGTTAATCAATACATTCTGATAAGCGTCCCATGCCTCATCAGCCACCGTCATGGTTTTCAGCGGCACCTGGATCGCCGTTTTTAAGCCCGCCTGCATTTTCGCTTTACGGGCCGCTTTCTGCTCATCAGTCTTTTGAGGCATGCGCAGTACTCATTAAAGGCGTTGGTATCGGCATCAATCATCGGAATCAACGTTCGTGATACCCGGTGCAAGGTCGGGATAGTGGCCCGGATCCGGGTATCCAGATCTTCGAATTTTCGAACACCATAGGTCAATTTGGCCGACATGGCTCCCAGACCGGTACCCGGAGCTGCCAGAGCACCTTCAATGACAGTACACGGATCGCCAACAAAGGTATAGACAGTCCGGTTTGTCGAGGCGCCAGGGTCTACATCCAGTAATCGACAACCGGTAGTCCGATGGATGGCATCGGCAATGGTGTCAATTGTTTCCTGGTTACGACCTTCGGAAAAATTAGGGACACATTCGATAATTTTTTTTACATAATAATCACTTTAAAAAAGCTGAAAATTCAGGTATATTTTGGCTGACACCAGTCTGGTAATCAATTGGCCTCTTCCCAGCCCAGTATGGCCGAGATTGAGCAGGCGGTAGCCCGTAAACATTTCTGCAAATGGTGGCGTGTATCCGGCTGATCGGCTGCAAAATCGGGAACCGATACATTAATCGCCGCTACCACATTTCCATGATAGTCTCTCACCGGTGCAGCAAAAGCGGTAGAACAACCGGAGCTGTTAATGCTGATACCAGACTCACGGACCGTTTCAATAACGCTGAGCAATTGCGGTAAGGACTGGATGCTGCCGTTTCGACCATCGAGAGCAACACCTGAATAGAGCTCCCGTAAGGTCGTATTATCCAGACCGACCAGCAACGCCAGACCAATTGCCGTATTATAGCAGGGTAAACGGGTTCCCACACGGATATTGACCATGATAAGTTGAGGAGAAACCGCTCGATAAAGATAAAGGGCATCAATTCCTTCCCTGATCGCCAGATGACTGGAGGCACTGGTATCATCCCGCAGTTTATCAAGCAGAGGGACCGCAACAGTAACGATATCCCGGGCAGCCAGATAACTGAAACCTCTGGACAATACCATAGGACCCAGTTCAAAAACATTACGCGCTACTTTTTTCAGGTAACCCATCTCAACCAGTGTTACCACTGTTCGATAAATGGCCGAAGTGCTGAGATCAAGCCGATGCGCTATCTCCGCCAGGGTCAAAACCTGCTGCCGGGCTGAAAACATTTCCAGAATCTGCAACCCTTTTTTTAAAGCGGGAACAATATAGTCCCGGTGCGCTTTCGTTATCTCTCCCATATCAGTGTTTTTGTTTTACCGGCTTCTGTTTTAATCGTTATGCGAACCCCTTCTAACCGATAGCCGGTTTCAAGGCGCTCCGCTTCATGGCATTGGGCACCAAAACCGCCAAAACCAGAGATGCTCCGGTCATAATGACCCAAATATTATTGGAGACCAAAAGCAGCCCGCCAACAGTCAGGGCAATCTTGCCCGGTACGCCCACACGAATATTAAAATAGCCGATGTAAGCAGCAGAAAGAGCAATAACTCCCAGGATACCACTGGTAAGCGCCACGGCAAACTCACCCCAGGAGAACTGGATAAAGAGCATACTCGGCGCATAAACAAACATAAAGGGTACCAGAGCTTTTCCCATCGACAGTCGAAAAGCGGTCGTGCCCGTCGCCATGGGATCTGCTCCGCCGATCCCGGCTCCGGCATAGGCGGCAAGGGCGACCGGTGGGGTAACATCAGCAAGTACCCCGTAATAAAAAACAAAAAAATGGGTCGCCAACAGCGGAATCCCCATATCGTTGAGCGCCGGTCCGGCAATGGAGGCTAAAATAATATAACAGGGTGTTGTCGGAATACCGGCACCCATAACGATACAGGCAATTGCCACCAGTACCAAGCCGAAAAAGAGGGTACTGGCCTGAACCGAAATCAGATTGAAAGGATCGATCGCGGCCAGGGAAGCACCAATTCCCGAGGCTATCTGTAAAACGGCACCTGAGAATTTAAACCCGAGTCCGGTTAATGTTATCATTCCCAGAATAAATCCGACACAGGCGCAGGCCGCACCAATGGCAAGCGCGTAACGCGCGCCCTGATCAAGTCCCTGAAGCAACCGGCGGGGTGTCAGGGTATGAGAGGCATCCAGCTGCCCGAGCCCCATTCGGTTGGTAATCACCGGAATGTAGGAACAAAGGACGGACAGGATAATACCCCAGAAGGCAGCCAGGTAGGGTGTATACTGCATCAGCAGTAAGGTCACCATGACCGTTAAAGGAATCACCAGGTGCCACTGGGTTTTTATGATATGGGTGAAAAGAGGAATCTGTTCCCGTGACATACCTTTAAGTCCCAGACGTTTGGCTTCCAGATGGACCATGCTGAGCGTGGCCAAATAGTGAAAAAAAGCAGGGATGACAGCAATCAGAATGATCTTGTTGTAGGGAACTCCGAGCATTTCAGCCATGACAAAGGCCGAAGCACCCATAATGGGTGGAGTAACCTGGCCACCGCATGAGGCCGATGCCTCTACAGCTGAAGCAAAGGTTGGTGAGAAACCGTTTTTCTTCATCATCGGGATCGTAAAAGAACCGGTGGTAGCCGTATTGGCAATTGGGGAACCGGAAATCATGCCAAAAAAACCTGAAGAAACCACCGAGACCTTTGCTGGTCCACCAGAATAACGTCCTGCCAGGATCATCGCCAGATCAATAAAAAGCTGGCCCAGCCCCGACATCTGGGCCAGCACACCAAAAAGCACGAAATGAAAGACATACGTTGCCACAACCCCCACGGCAATCCCGTAAATACCTTCGGTACCAAGATAGAGATGCTCGACAATACGGACAATGTCATATCCCCGGTGCGCCAGTACGCCGGGTAAAAAAGGCCCCAGTAACCCATACAGCAATGCCAGGGCACCAATAACAGGTAAGGTTTCTCCCATGACCCGCCGACAGGCCTCCGATACCATAATGATGGCCAGTAACCCCATAATATATTCTTCAAGCTCTGGAAAACCGATATTCTCAACAAAAATCTGCCGGAAAAAAACAATCAGGTACAGGGAGATTCCTGAAGCGGCCAACGCCAGCGGCCAGTCACCGATAGAAAGGTTGTCTCCCCGGCCTTTAAGTGACTCCAGAGGCAAGGCCGTTAAAGCAAGTAATCCGACACCAACCGCCAACGCGACAGTCCCCCACAACGGAATCTGATCCTGAAAACGGTCGTTTAACTGCCAGGCTAAAAAAAGATAGAAACCGGCAAAGACAAGGCCAAAAAACCAGGATCGGATTTTATTGCCGGGAATACGTCGGGGAAAAACCAGAAAGACCAACCCCAGAACAAAGGAGAGGTGTACCGTTCGATGCATGACCTCGTTGAGCAGGCCAAAACCAGCCGTATAAATATGGAAAAGGCTCAGGGCAACACATGCCACCATCACAATGGTTGAGGTAATTCCCCGCAAATCTCGAAAGTTCGATTCAGCGTCATACTTCTTGACAATGGCGTCTACGTCAGATGTCGTCTCTCTTTCATTGACGTCATCTGCAATACGGGAGGAGTCTGGTAAAGAAGATAATGCAGTATTACCGCTCATAATCTCTGTTCCTCTGTCAATTGCTGAATGGGCCACAGGTCGATAAAACACACGGCTCAATGGTGATTTCAAGGGCTTGATCCGGCCACTGATCGAGGTTGATGGTATCGGTGCCGCTGTGCAGACGGTTACGATATCGGGCGTCTGTGCGGACAATCAACCGCGAAATCGGCCGTTCCATAAAAACGATGAACTTTCCCTGCCGCTGTTCCCATCGTTTTACCCCCGGTTCATCCAGTTGAGAAGGCAGGCCAGCACCGTGGGTTTCAAAATATTCAGCTACCTGTACGATCATGCCGTTCACCACCCGATATTCGTCTTGTACCGGCGTTTTCGAAACCGAATGGATAAAAGAAAGGAAAAACAGGTTTTGATCAGCCGTTGGAACCTGGGCCAACTTTTCGCCCCCTGGAAAGCGATAGACGGTCAGGCAGGTGGGTTTGGTTGTGCCAGACCCCTGGACAGGGGTACAGGCCGCCAGTAGACAGACCAGCACCCCCAGAATCGGCAGCTGCATCTATCAGTTGATGCCTTTTTCTTTATAGTACCTGTCAGCGCCCGGATGAACCGGAATGGAAACTGATTCCAACGCTGTATCTTTTGAAATTTCTTTTCCTTTCACATGCACTTTAGCCAGGGTTTCAGTATTTTCGTACAGAGCCTTGACCAAAGCGTATGCAACTTTTTCATCAAGCTGGTCGTGGGTTGCCCAGATTGCCCGCACGGCGATTGTCGGGACATCTGCCGTTTGCCCCTTGTAGGTGTTGGCAGGAAGATCTGTTTCCGCGTAATATGGCTGAACTTTCAGCAATTTGGCAATAGGATCACCCGTCAGGGGAACAATTTTGATACTATGGTGATTGGCAAGTTCCATAACCGATGCTGTCGGGGCACCAGCGGTAATCAGCGAAGCATCAAGATTACCATCCTTGATTTTTTCCACTGACTGGGTGAAGGAACTGTAATCCTCTTTGATATCCTTACGCGTCATGCCATGAGCTTCAAGCAGATCACCCAAAAGCTGCCATTGTCCGGACCCTGGGGAACCGGAAGAGACCGATTTTCCTTTCAGGTCGGCAAAGGTGTTAATCCCCGAATCTCCTCGGACAACCAATTGCACAACTTCGGGATACAGTGCACCCAGAGCACGGATATTCTTAATGGCCTTGCCTTCAAATTGCTTCTCACCCTTGTAGGCAGCATCCAGAATGTCTGCCGCGACAAAAGCCGATTCAATCCCGGCCCGGCCCAACAAGGTCGCATTAGCCACCGACGCGTTGCCGGTTTCAGCGGTCGCAGACAGCTTTTTTCCATCAATTTCAACGGAGTTGGAAATCATCTGAGCCAACATTCCCCCCAAGGGGTAATAGGTTCCACCGGTACCGCCGGTGGCGATGCCAAAAAAGATCCGGTCAGCCGCCAGACCATGCCCAACCATCACTCCCGATAAAAACAGGGCCAGCGTCAATACAAGACGTACCTTTTTCATCTGCACACCTCCTCTTTGTTCCCTGGTGAATAATCGTTTCGCATAAGACATTTATGCGTCCAAAGACAGCCAGATTTTACCAAATACAAATTCGTCTGTCAACAGGGCTTTTCTATATAAAAAGTACCGGCTTTTACGGTTCAAGATCGCAACAGGATATTTCAGCCAGGACGAGGTCGTTAAAGCCCTTATCTTCCTGTACGGGGAAACAGATATCTTTCCGATCTGTGAAAAAGGATCATTTCAGGGCGTTTTGTGAATTATTTACAAAAATGAATAAAATGGAATTAATACCTTGTAAAAAAGGTCATGATCTCTTCACAAAATCCCAAAATACCAGGAGACCCCATATGACCGTGACAGCAACACTTCTCGTCATTCTTTCCGCCTCAATACATGCGGGATGGAATCTGTTTTCCAAGAGTCGCTCACCGACGATCGGTTTTTTCACGTTGGCCACATGGGGTACAATCCTTTGGTTTTCACCAGTTTTACTGATCACCTGGAAGCTGATACCTGCAATCTCTTTCACGTTGTGGACGATCCTGCTTGGTGCCGGTTTTTTCCAGGCCGTCTACTATACCGGTCTGGCCAGGGCTTATGAGCGAGGAGCGCTCTCCATCGCCTATCCGTTGGCCCGGTCACTTCCGTTATTGATCCTGCTGGCATTGACCTTTGCAATCGGTCGGGGCGAGGATCTCTCTGTTTCTGCCGTGATCGGTATTCTGGCCATTGTCATCGGTGCGGTGATTCTCCCAATGAATCATTTTCGGGATTTCAGGATTCATCACTATAACAACCCTTCCTGTGCCTGTGCCGTTATTGCGGCAATTGGGACAGCAGGATACTCTTTTGCAGACGACATCGGTATGCATCTGCTGAAACAGGTATCCGGTTCGGCAGAGGACTGGGCACGGGCATTGCTTTATCTTATTCTGGAATGTGTCTTCACGGTCTTTTGGCTGCACCTGCTCATGTTGTTTGATGTTCGTTCTGCTGACGCCTTAAAAAATGACCGTCATCGTTTGCTGAAACCAGCCCTTCTGACGGGGCTGGCCATTGGCGCGACCTATGGAATCATTCTTCTTGCGATGACCCATGCCGTAAATGTGAGCTATGTTATTGGCCTCAGACAGCTTTCCATACCGATCGGAACACTTCTCGGTGTATTATTACTCAAAGAGAAAGGTTCTCTTCCCCGTTTTATCGGTGTGGGAATATTGTTTATCGGCCTTTTTCTTGTGGCAACAGGATAAAAAAAGAGATACACCCTGATAATTTCGCTCAAAATCTTACTGTCAGTTTTTTTCAGTATAATAAGGCAAAAAAAACTGAAGAAAAAGAACTCTGACAGCCTTTTCCCAAAAAGACATAAATCATTTTATATCAGTATCTTGCAAAGGTTAAATCCGTTTCTTTGACAAGGCATCTATATATATGAAGGATCTTAACAGGTGACAAAAATGGTCATAGAAACAGCATGTACCAAACCGCTAAGGAGGAGAAAAAATGAAAACTATTAAACTCGAAGTAAAATTGACAGGAGGGTCTGCTCTCACGGCAATCATTATCCTTATGGTCGGGGGAGTTTCCATTTTTTTAGCAAAACCAGCTGAATGAAAAAGCGGAGTTACTGGAAAAGGAAGCAATTCCGACTATTAAATATATCATGACTATTAAGAATGAAGGCTCAAATATCGTTGCAAGCATGCGAACCATTCTCACCCCTTATGCTACCCGGGAATGCCAAAAGAGAGGTGCTCGCGGCACGAAAGTCATCTGGTCAGGCAAGAAAAGTTTTTCCAGGCTTGCCTTTTTCAAAACAGTACCCGGATAATGGGCAGCGCTTTCTTACCAATGTTGATAAATGGTCAGCAGCGAATAATACCGCGACCAGGATCTCGGAAGAACTGCTTGAAGCGGATATTTTTAATCCGGAACAATTAAAACAGGATATGATCTCTTTTGAAAGCTCTCATAAAAGGCTGCTTAACAGCAGTAACCAGCATGCTGGCGTTCGGAACCTCTTTTGCCGGCGGTACAGATGCAAAAACCGGTGTGATAGGAAAATGGTTGAAAAAAAATGCCGACATCCAATCAGGAAATTATTGCGGAAATGCAGGAGTTACAGCCTATTCATACGAAACTGCATCAGACTGTCCGTCAAATCAAGGATCTGGCTGCTATGGGTAAGGTTGAGGAAAGTAAACTGTTGATGCAAAATACGCTGCTGCCACTCTCCGGTCATTTTTTTGCAATTACCGGCAGAATGAATACGCTGGCTGATATATACCAAAATAAATTCAAAGAGCTGAACGCTCTTTTACTGGTTGAAGCCATCCAGCAGCGACATGACACCTTTCAGATACTGGACGACATTGTTGAAAAAGCCGTAAACTATGCCGAAGAACTTGGCAATAGTGCCAAAACAACCGCACACACCGGAAAAACAATGATGCTTATTGGCATTATTACGGGAACCATCCTTGCGTTGCTTCTGGGAGTTGGACTGACCCTGCTGATCACCCGGCCGTTATCTCAAGGAACCAAGCGCGCCAGAGAAATTTCTGAAGGGGATATGACCCAAGCACTTGATATCGATCAAAAGGATGAAATTGGACTATTGGCCGGTGCTTTAATAATATGGCTCGGAATTTGCGGAAAATGCAGGCAAAAGAGCTTGCAGAGGTTGCCGATACATTGAAAAACATGGTCACCACGTTCAGCAGGGTATAAGGTCATTTTCCCCTTTTCACTGAAGACAGCTTGGGATGGAGGATATAGCTTTCTGGAAACTGGTCGGGAAAGCACCCCCGACCGGTAGTCGTTCCTCTTGCCTCAGGATATGAAACAATGGCTCCCTGAAGATGGTCTCGTTTATTTCATCATCAATGTGGCGAAGTGACCTGCTTCTCAATTTCTACGAATTTTCGTTTTTTCAAAAGACTCTCAGAATACGGCTACTCGTATAAAAGAACCTTTATTTCAGTATCATATCCAGCTTCACAAAAAGACTTTCTTATTTTCGCATACAACCTTCGTAATTTTCCATGAGCCTGGTATCTGTTAAGCCCTATCATTCTCCCGGCAGACGCGACATTCAAACCATCACGGTGGCACAATTGTAACAGCAGCTTTTCCTCAGCAGTCATCTTCAGTTGATGAGCCATCATCTTTGTTATCGCTCCTTCCAGGTCATTGCTGTTCTCTTCTGCAACCAATTCACGAAACAAGGCCTTTGTAATCAGTCTTTTTTCCTGCTGCTCTGTCTGGTGCTGCTGTACCGATAATTCATGCTCCATACCGGTACCAAACTGCTCATCGTGGAAAATTTCCCGATCAGGATGTCCAGCACAATCAGGGATTTCCGTTACAATTGTCTCGGCAACCTGTTCAATCTCAGGAGAATCAAGATCAACATGGCAATCACCAGCCCTCATCACTGCCTCAACGAAAGGAAATCGCTCAAAACAAAGGAGCCGGAACAACGTCATCCAGACACCACCAAGCTTTTCTATCCAGGTCGGTATTTTTTTTCTGCCGAATTTTTTTCGTGCATAATCTTCCAGGAGACGATACACAACTGAAGATAAATACGTTTTAAACCGTGATCTGCCACTGAATCGTCTAATCCGGTACCAATCATTTTCTGCCAGCGCGTCGATAACATACAAGGCAGCATTCTCGGACTCTGTTTCCTTGTGAAACCGAACGGCTGCCAGGGCATTAATCAGGCTCCAGTGAGCCCATACCCGTTCCCTGCAGGCTCTATTTTCCTCTGATTCAAAAGACATCGGAATATATTAATTGAGAAAAATGATATTCAGCTAACCAAAACAAAACCTTTTTTACCATTTTTGGGTTCGGTTACCGACACATCTTCAGTTTGAGACCGTCAGAGATTGTTAAAACATCATAAATCGGCCAGTCGCTGCGCCGGCTCACAAGCAAAAACAAAAAAGGAGATTACCATGAAAAAAGGCATATCCATACTTGGTTGTTTCATGCTGCTTACCCTTCTATCCTGTGGGGAACAAACAGGATTGACCAAAAAAGAAACACCATCGGTCACAGCACGTGGCAGTGTACAAAAAGACCATAACATCATTTCTGAAAAGACAAAAAGCACTGCCAACAAAAAGGTCTCATCAGAGATGGACAAAGATGGTATTGACCACGGCATTATCGCCGGAAATGCCGGCCTTCAGACCATACCCACACCATATACCACTTCCGCCGGTATTGCCCGAAAAACAGTAAAAGACAACGCTCCGACAGTCTGGAACCAGGAGTCATATACCTTTCTGAATGAGAATGATTTCACCAATTGTATCAACGATCCCCTTTCGACCTTTTCAATCGATGTTGATACCGCCTCCTATACAAACATTCGCAGATTTGTCAATGATGGCAGTCTCCCACCTGTCGGGGCCGTACGAACTGAGGAAATGATCAATTATTTTCTATATGACTACCCGGAACCCACTGGAACAGACCCCATCAGTCTTTCAGCGGAAGTCGGACCAAGCCCGTTTCACCCAGAGTACAAAATGGTTAAAATCGGTCTGAAAGCAAAAACAATCGAACCATCACAATTACCTCCATCAAATCTGGTATTTCTGATCGACGTTTCTGGTTCAATGAACCAACCAAACAAACTGCCACTGCTCAAAAAGTCTATAAAACTGCTGACCAGACAATTGAGAAAAAATGACCGGATTTCTCTTGTCGTCTATGCAGGATCCGACAAAATCGTTCTGCAACCAACACCAGGAAACAGGAAGGAAGAAATAGAACAGGCGGTAAATCAGCTGCAGTCAGGAGGATCGACACATGCTTCAAGCGGAATCATAACCGCTTATGAACTTGCTCACCGTGCCTTTATTCCCGGGGGAAATAATCGGGTTATCCTTGCTTCTGACGGCGATTTCAACGTTGGTACAACCACCAGGGGAGCGTTGCAGCAGCTGATTGAATCTCAACGGGAAAATGGTGTGTATCTGACCGTACTCGGGTTCGGCATGGGTAATTATCATGATGACACCATGGAAATACTCGCGGACAAGGGCAACGGCAATTACGGCTATATCGACTCTTTACTCGAAGCCAAAAAAATGCTGGTCAAGGAAATGAGTGGCACGTTGTTCACGCTTGCCAAAGACGTGAAAATCCAGGTGGAGTTCAATCCGGCTGTTGTCGGTGCCTATCGTTTACTCGGTTACGAGAATCGGGCCCTTGCAGATGAGGCATTCCTGGATGATACCAAGGACAGTGGTGAAATCGGTGTCGGCCATACGGTTACAGCCCTGTATGAAATAATCCTCGCCGGTCACAAAGATATTCCCCAGGTCAAGACTTTGAAGTATCAGCGTATTGCTGCCCCTGGACCAGAAAAAAAGGAGTTGTTGAATGTCTCTGTTCGCTACAAACCGGAGCAAGCGAATAAATCAAAACAGATTACTCTAGCAGTGGAAGATGACACCAGACATCTGGCAAATACCACCGATGATTTCAGATTCGCCGCTGCCGTTGCCGGATACGCAATGCTTCTGAAAAAATCAAAACATCTTGGTTCATTTACCTGGGAGCGCTGCCTTTCTCTTGCAAAAAACGCCAAAGGTACCGATATTGAGGGATACCGGGCCGAGTTTTACAGAATGGTTGAAATGAGCCAACTTCTCGACCAGAACAAGTTATAATTCCTGCCGGTGATTGTTCATCATACAATGACACCCGTTCCTTACTGACCGTAAAAAAACGGGTGTCACCCCTGCATTACCAGAGAAAACAAGACTGAAGATACAGTCAGGATCGGTAACTTACCCATTAAAAATGAAAAATTTACGTACTACATAATTGATCATTACCGCCGTGAAAATATTGACGCCATAGGCATAGGTGGTCAACACGCCACATCTCCTGATCAACACGCCCATTAAAACAGTACCAAGAAACAGACTGCTTCCCGAGACCGCATAAAAAAGAAGTATTTCGATACTGATATGATGTCTGCCAGCCTTAAATACCCAGAGTACATTGGTAATATAGGCCACCAGGTTAGCAAGCATGAAAGAGAGAACATTGGCAATCATCGAATTACGTGAACGGTACTGATCATCGATTTTTCCTGTCTTTATCTTGAAAAAGCGAACGAAAGGATCTTTTTCCTGCAATGCTGGAAAACATTTCCAGGCGAGCAGGTGAAAAAGACAGAGATGAGTCAGCGTGGCCAGTCCTCCGGCAAACGCATACTTGATAAACTGGATTAAATTCTCGTTTTCCAGAATCATAAAGTATCCCTTTTTACTGAAACGTATCGAATAACAAGTTGAACGATCTCCTTTCCGGGAAAAGATTACCTGACGCGGCACCCTAAACAGCAATCGAAGGTAATGCAAGTCCATCTTTTTCTGGTAACAGAAAAGAACACTGGCCTGACCACGTCATCGTAATCCGGTGTCCTCTGTAATAGAGATATCCACCAAACAGGTTCCCCGGTACAGGTTTGTTTTGCCCCGAAGGAAAACAACAGAGACCGGCCGTTTTTCTGACAATCAGCTGCCTTCTTTTTCATCATTAATAATGATATAAGTGCTCTATATAATTTATCCAGGACAACCTCGCCGGTATATCCTGGTTGTTGAGATATTTTTTCTTTATAATTTCAGTCTATTAATAAAAGCAACACACGGGCGATCAATCATTTTTTGGAGCCCGGAGAGAGGAAACATATTTCGTTTTCTCTTTACAAATAAAAATCTGGCATTTAAGTTGTGTAGCCAACGCTCATCTGGTAAAACCATTTTCACTTTTTCTGGATGGTAACCGTTCATGGTCGCAGCGAAAACGGCAGCCGGAACATACCCGGATTGATATTGTTCTTAAAAAAAAACGTAGAACGTGGACGATAGCCTGTTGGAAAAGAGTGAAAAAGTCTATTCGTCTGGCAGACAGGGAAAGAGGGCAAAACAGGGTGAAACGTAAACAGCAACTCTTGTTTCAGTATAAACGATCTGCTGTTTGAAAAAAAACCACATACGCTGTTGAAAAAAACGGCACAAAGGCATGTGAATCAAGAGGTAGCCCATGATTTTTGAAGGTCTCAAGTTAATGGTTGTCGGTATGACAACCGTATTGTTATTTCTCATGTTCATGATTCTGCTCATTCAGTTCGTAGCCTATCTGACCCGGGATATCACAGCCCGGGAAATCCAGGCAATCGAAGAGGAGAAGGCGCGTCTGAAGCGTGAGAAAGAGGAACGGGCACGGTTGGCGCAGGCAGCAGATGACAGTGATGAGGACATCGTGGTCATATCTGCAGCCATTGCTGCTTTTGAAGCCGAAAGAGCAGCTGTTTCATAAAGAACCGGCACATCACGAAAGTCATACGTCATCCGGCCACGGGTTGACAAAACTAAAGCAAGGAGAAGTATTGTGGGTAAAAAAGTAATCAAGTTCATGGATACGTCTTTCAGGGATGGTTTTCAATCGGTGTTTGGCACGCGTGTTTTTACCGACGATTTCATGCCTGCCGTCAAGGTTTCAGTAGAAGCGGGTATCACCCACCTTGAAGCGGGTGGCGGAGCCCGGTTTCAGAGTCTGTTTTTCTACTGCAATGAGTCCGCTTATGACATGATGGATCGTTTCCGTGCAGAAGTAGGCCCGGATGCCGATCTGCAGACGCTCGCCCGTGGAATTAATGTCGTTGCCCTGAGTCAGCAGCCGAGAGACATTATTGATCTGCATGCCAAAATGTTCAAGAAGCATGGTATGACGACTATCCGGAACTTCGACGCATTAAATGATATCAGAAACCTGGAGTATTCAGGTGAAAGAATTGCTCATCACGGTCTCAAGCACCAGATCGTCGTAACCATAATGGATCTGCCCCCAGGCTGTGAGGGAGCTCACACCCCCGAATTTTATCTTGAACGTCTCAAGCAGATTCTTGACTCCGACATTCCGTTTCATTCCATCTGTTTCAAGGATGCAAGCGGCACAGCAAACCCAAGAAAAGTATATGAGACTTTCAAAGGAGCCCGAAAAATGGTTTCTGACGATACCATTCTCTGGTTCCATACCCACGATACAGCGGGAATCGCTATTTCCCAGAACCTTGCAGCCATTGAAGGTGGAGCAGACGGTATCGATCTGGCCAAAAGCCCGGTCAGCGGCGGGACCTGTCAGCCAGACATCCTGTCAATGATGCATGTCCTGAAAGGAACCGATTTCACCCTTGACCTGGATTACGAAAAAATCCTGGCTGCCGAAGAAGCTTTTGAGGAAGCAATGAAAGACTATTTCTTCCCGCCGGAAGCCAAAATGGTATCACCGACGATTACCCTGTCACCAATGCCCGGTGGTGCATTGACGGCAAACACCATGATGATGCGGGACACCGGCACACTCCATCATTATCCTGAGGTAATCAAGGAAATGGCAGATGTTATCAGGCTCGGTGGTTTTGGTTCTTCGGTTACCCCTGTTTCCCAGTTTTACTTCCAGCAGGCGTACCTGAACGTTACCCAGGGTAAATGGAAAAAGATCAACCCCAGCTATGGCAACATGGTCCTCGGTTATTTTGGACGAACCCCCACCGAACCGGATCCGGAGATTGTCAAGATTGCTTCAGAACAGCTCGGGAAACCGGTATTCACCGAAAACCCACTGGATATCCTTGAAGACGGTATTCCAAAAGCCACAAAAATCCTTGAGGAAAACAACCTGCCAGTCAACGATGAAAATATTTTCATCATCGCCAGTTGCGAACAGAAAGGTCTTGATTTCCTGCTTGGAAATGCCAAGACCATGGTTCGGAAGAAAACTGACGAAGAAGAACGTAAACCGGCGGCAAAAGCAGCTCCGGTCCAGGCCCCGGCAGCGGCCCCAAGTGGTCCCCGCTCCTACGCGATTACCGTTAATAACCGTATCTATGATGTTACCGTTGCCGAAGGCAGCGGCGCAGTTCAAGCGGTACCGGCCCCGGCAGCGGCCGCTCCGGCGGCGACCGTTGAAGGAACCGAGATCGAGGCGCCGACTCCGGGCAATATCCTGAAGCTTCTTGTCCAGCAAGGCGATGTCGTTAAAAAGGACCAGCCGCTTGTCGTCATGGAAGCAATGAAGATGGAATCAGAAGTTAAATCGCCGTGCGATGGCACTGTTCAGGCCGTGCATGTTGCAGCTGGAGATACCGTTCAGGCATCTGAGCCGCTTTTCACCATCGGTTAATGCCATTGTTTGTCTACCGTATGACCCGTTGGTCCTGCGGTAGACTCCTCGTTTGAATGATGGAATCGCTATGAATATAAAGAAATCCCTCCTTGTTCTGCTTGGCCTCATGGCCTTGGGTTTTACCTCCAGCGCGCAGGCCCAGCAGGATATTGTATCAATCATTGCTCCGGCTGACGGAAAAATCATCCGTCTTGATATTGAGCCCGGCGACAAGGTTTTCAGCGGAGACATACTGGCCATAACCAAGATAGACGACGGTACAACGATTATTCTCAGAGCCGGTGTCTCCGGTGTAGTCGAGTCTGTCTCTATGCGTCCGTACAAGAAGATAAAAAAGGACAGTGTCCTTGGTACCATCAAGCAGTCATTGATTGTTGCCGACCAGCCACTTGCGGCAGAAGCTTCAGAGTTGCCGAATATGATAACGCTGGCAAAAAACCTTTTCAGGACGACTGGCGTCTTCGGTATTATTGAAGGCCAGCTGGATAAAGACTGGACAGTTGGGATCGGGCGAGTACTGATGATATGTGTCGGTCTGACCCTGCTCTATCTCGGTATTTTCAAGCAGTTTGAACCGCTGCTGCTGATCCCGATCGGTTACGGCGCCATTTTATCCAATATTCCCCTAGCCGGTATTTCGGAACCGGGCGGCATCCTCTATTATATATACGATGTCGGTATTGTTACTGGAATATTCCCACTCCTCATCTTCATGGGCGTCGGAGCTCTGACCGATTTTGGCCCGATGCTGGCCAACCCGAAAACAATCCTGCTCGGTGGTGCAGCCCAGATAGGAATCTTTATCACGCTGCTTGGAGCCCTGTTTCTGTCAGATTTCATCCCGGGAATCAATTTCTCCCTGCGGGATGCCGCCTCTATTGGAATTATTGGCGGAGCGGATGGTCCCACGGCCATTTTCCTTTCAAGCCAGTTATCACCGCGGCTTCTCGGTTCAATTGCCATTGCTGCCTACTCTTATATGGCCCTGGTTCCCATTATTCAGCCGCCGATCATGAAATGGCTGACAACCGAGGAAGAACGTCAGATCAAAATGGTCCAGATGCGTCACGTTTCCAGAATTGAGAAGATGATTCTGCCGCTTCTCGTTCTTGGTATCTGTGCCTTTTTGTTGCCGACCGCCGCCCCGTTGATCGGTATGTTTATGCTCGGTAACCTCGCCAAGGAATGTGGCGTGATTGATCGCCTTACCGAAAATATTAAAGGGCCGCTGATGTATGTTGTTACCATTTTTCTCGGCCTTGGTGTCGGCAGTAAACTGTCAGCCGACAAGTTTCTCAATATTGAAACACTCGGTATCCTGGCCCTTGGTATGATTGCCTTCTGTATTGGAACCGCCGGCGGTGTCCTGATGGCAAAACTGATGAACAAATTATCAAAAGCCCCGGTCAATCCCCTTATCGGAGCGGCCGGTGTTTCTGCCGTACCGATGGCAGCCCGGGTTGTCAACAAGGTCGGACTTGAAGCAAATCCGCAGAATCACCTGATCATGCACGCTATGGGAGCAAATGTCTCCGGCGTTATCGGCTCGGCCGTTGCCGCCGGTGTTTTACTGGCGCTGCTGTAAGTTTTTCTGCTACCCCGTTTTCAGGCGTCTGCATGGTGCATGCAGACGCCTTTTCGTTTTAGAAGCAGGATACGCTATGCTGAAAATCAACGATAAAGCGCTTCCCCACCTGACAAAACTCCTGAAAGAGGGATCTCCGACATCAGCAATACGGCTTGCTGTTACCGGAGGACCGAAGGGCGTTGGGCTCAATCTCATGCTTGATGAACAAGATGAAAAGGATGATCTCATCATCCACAAAAAGCTGCCGTTTATCATTGATTCGAAGCTGCATGATTATTGCGGAACCATAACCATTGATTATCAGGAAAAAGTGACAACCGGCTGTCCGGCCAATAATACCGGAGCACTGATTATCAGCTCAGAAAACAAATTATAGGGGCTGACAGACAAGCTCGCACCGGAAAGATCAGGATACCGATTTTCTGACAATCTCCTGATCAAAGTAATTCACTGCCATTCCGGCATCAACGACAATGGTTTGACAGGTAATACCGGAAGCCCTTTCTGATAACAGAAAAACAGCCGTATCCGCCGCTTCCTGGGTTGTCAGTGCCTTTTTCCTCAAGATCGCTTTTTCCGCAAACAGATAACTGTCTATATACCCGGGGATTCCTGCCGAGGCAGACGTCTTCAGTAATGACGGAGCCACCGCATTAAACCGGACACGGGAAAACGCTGAAAAACTTTTTGCGAGAAAACAAAGTGAGGAATCAAGGGCGGCCTTGATCGGAGCCATATAGCCATAATTCACCGATGCCATTCTGGTTGTCGATATCGAAATCGTGACCACTGATCCATCCACAGCCAACAGATCTTTAAAATGGTTGGCAATAGAAACCAGGGAAAAACAGGAAATATCAAATGCCTGAAGAAAATCGGCTTTTTTTGTTTGGTGAAACGGCTTCAATCCCTCAGAATAATTAGCAAAAGCAATCGAATGAACAATACCGTCTATTGTACCACCATGCCGCGCATCAATCTGGTCGGCAACCAGATCCCGTACCTGTTCAATCTGTTCTTCATACTCAACATCACAGATAAACGAAGGACAGGAAGGAAACAGTTTTTTGGCAGTCTCTCTTCTCTGCTCCGATCTTACCACGAGAAGAACGGCTCCACCCTGTGCAAGGATCGTTCTGGTAATCGCAGCCGCAATTGACTTTTTGTTTGCCAGACCAAAAACAACAAAGGTTCTACCACTGAAATCAAGAAAATCCATACGTCAGAAAGATAAATAAAAGACCTCAATCAACACAAAAAACGTTTCCGAATCATACAATACCTCTGGACCAAGAACAAGTCTTTGCAGAACAGTCTTCAGGAGATACCAGGAAAACAAAAGGAGACGCCGAACCAACAGAGGGACCCGAACTCATTGATCCCAGCTATTCCATCTGACTTTCACCGTTTTTCGAGGTAATCGTCGTCGCTCTTTTTTCATGATGGCAAAATTAAGCCATTGCATTATAGTTGCGGGCAACCATGTCCTTTATCCTACATAAACGCTATGAAATACCATATAGGAATTGACACCGGCGGAACCAGTACCGATGCAGTTCTCGTCGATCCGGCCCGCGACCTTGTCGTGGCAACCGCAAAAACGCCGACAACTCGCTACCGCCTTTCTGACGGGATATCATCAGTACTGTCAAAACTGCTGAGCGGTTCGGATGCCTCAGCCGCTGACATTGACGGCCTGGCCATCTCGACAACACTTGCAACCAATAGTGTTGTCGAGAACAAGGGGGCCCGGGTCGCGCTGCTTGTCATCGGCTTTGTCAAGCATTTCAAACTTCCGGTAACGGCCGTTATTTATGTAAAAGGCGGTCATTCCATTACCGGAAAAGAAGAGGCTCCCCTGGAGCTCGAATACCTTGTCGAGACCCTGGAAAAACTCAAATCGTCTGTCGACGCTTATGCCGTCTGCTCCACCATGTCGATGAAAAATCCGACTCATGAACTGGTCGCCGAAAAGGCCATTTCGCTGATCGATCCCAAACCGGTCTTCTGCTCACACCGTTCAAGCTCCGAGGCCGGTATGAAAGAACGAGCCGCGACGGCTGCCCTGCACGCCAAACTGATGCCGGTCATGAATGACTTTATCACCAGTGTCACCGCTTCCATGAAGCAGTTCAATCTGAACTGCCCTCTTGCCATCGTCACTGGTAATGGATCAACAATCACTGCTGAACAGGCAATAAAACAGTCGGGACAGACGATTGCCAGTGGTCCAGCCTGTACGGCCCTCTTTGGCGGCAGATCCGAAAACCGGCAGGCACTTGTCGTCGATATCGGCGGCACAACAACCGACATCGCCATGGTAACAGCCGGTAATCCAATTCTGTCACCTCATGGCTGCACAATCGGTTCCTGGGCGACCCACATGGAATCAGTTGACCTGTATACCGATGGCATTGGTGGAGACAGCCTGGTAAGCCTGGGCCCAAAAAACACCCTTACCATAGGACCGGACCGGGTAATACCGCTCTGTATCAGCGGTTCCAACGCCGGTTCTGTCGACTGGATCGGGCCCGAAGAAAAAGGCAGCGCCCTCTTTCTTTCCCCATCGATAGACAAGAGCCGTGCCGTAAAAGACCCCATCCTTCTCTTCCTCGCCGAAAACACGCCGGCAACACGATATCGGTTAAAACGTTCACCGGAATTGAAAACAATCCCGATTACCCGTCGCCTTGAACAATTGCGGCGGAAACAAAACATTGAGGAAACCGGCTTCACCCCGACGGACGCACTTTGTGTCCTTGGGTTAACAGATTTTGGAGAGCGGGATAACGCAGCAAAGGGTGGGCAAAGGCTCGCGAAACAAATGGGCATTTCCCTGGAAACCTTTTGCCGGAACGTAAAGAAAGAAACAGAGGAAAAAATTGTTTCCGCTATCCTCAGCTACGTTATGAACAGAACCTGGGGAAACTCAATCGCACCATTTTTGTCATCGTACAAAAATCACGATCTCCTGGATACCAGATTCAGGCTGAAAATACCATTGATCGGCACCGGAGCGGCCGCCCGTTTTTTTCTTCCCGCCGTTGCCGAAAAATTATCAACTTCCGTTACCTTTCCCAAATTCTGCGACGTTGGCAGTGCTGTTGGGGCAGCATCAATGCTGCGAAAACCGGCAGGCATTAAAAAGAGGAACTCCCCATGAAACCGGCAAGCCCCCCTGAAGCCATCAAAACATTCGCCCGAAACCGTCTTGGTTGTGACTGTCCAGAAAACGTTTTTGATTCAATTCTTGTTTCAGAATCCCTAACAACCTCCATACCTGGTGCTCGATACCGAAAAATCGTGATAGGCGGCAGGCTGCTGATCTACATTGTTTCTCTTTCCAAAGACCCATCAATCAGCAGCCTCATCGAGAAGCTCATAATCCTGGGCCGTAATGAAAGAGATAAAAAAAACTACAACCGTTTCCGGCTGGTACTTGTTACAGATGAGCATGATACTGCACCGAAAAGCAACGGGCAGGATCAAACAGACGAAAAAACACACCTTCATCTGATAAAAAAAGAGGATATCCCCCAGACGCTCATTCCCCGTGAGACGTAAACAGCCATGGAGACACCAACACCGACCGGTTACAATCAGAAAGAAGAGCTGGCAAACGGACTGACACATGCTCTGGCGACCGCTTTATCAATTGGCGGACTGGTATTGATGCTCATTCTTTCCTCCAGGTATGGTGACACTTATCATATCGTCAGTTCCTCAATATATGGGGCTTCACTTATCATGCTCTATCTTGCCTCGACCCTCTATCACCTCGTCTCCTCTGTAGCGTTAAAATCTGTTTTTCGAAAAATAGATCATGCAATGATCTATTTACTTATTGCAGGAACCTATACCCCGTTCACTCTGATAACCCTTCGCGGGACGTGGGGCTGGTCCCTTTTCGGGACGGTATGGGGAATCGCCCTGATCGGACTGTTCCTTGAGTTTTTTCTGCCCGAACGCATCCGCTGGCTGTCCCTGACTCTTTATCTGGGACTTGGCTGGATGATCGTCATTGCTGCAAAACCACTTGTCGCAGGCCTTGAACCCAACGGGTTTTTTCTGCTGGTAGCTGGCGGGATTTCTTATTCATCTGGAGTGATTTTTTATGTCTGGAAGTCTCTTTCCTTTCATCATGCCATCTGGCACCTTTTTGTTATGGCAGGATCCCTTTTTCATTTTTTTGCTGTTCTTTTTTATGTTATCCCATTAGGTTAGAAAGGAGTTGTACATTATTCATCTCCGCTGATCCTCTGTTACCGCTTGCCTTAATCCAAGGGAACCGATCTTTTTATCGTAATAACAAGCTTTTATGACAAAGAAAAAAAAGAATCTCGATTAATGAAAACAGAAAACAAACCAGCCAGTATAACGATCCAGCTGCACGCCGGAAGACTGGACCTTGCGCTCGCCCGAAAAATCACGGAACTTGCCGAAGAAAATGGTTTTTCCCTTTATCTGTCAAACAGCCAGAACATAAGGATCATGAATATACCAGCAACGGCTGTAGCCGCCATAAAAGAAGAGCTGCGTCCCTTTGGAGTACAGTTCAGAAAATCGGGAACCTTTCCCGTTCCCCGAACCTGCGTTGGCAAACCCCATTGCGAACGGGCCAGAACTGACACCATGAAACTGAGTCAGAAAATAACCTCTGCTTTTGCGAAAAGAACACAGGTAAAAGGGAAGTTCAAGATCGCCATTTCAGGCTGCGGATTCTGCTGCTCCGGAGCAAAAACCACTGATATAGGAATCATCGCCGTCACAAATGGATTTGATATCTACGTTGGCGGCAAAGGTGGACACACGCCACAGGCCGGACGGCGAATCAAAAAAAAGATATCAGAAAAAGAGGTCCTTGAAACAATAGAAACGATTGTTGCCTTTCACGATGAAAAAACGGTCACGAAACAACGACTGGCAAAACTCGCAGCCAGACCCGATTTTCCGTTTTCTGAAATATAGAGAAAATGGAAAACAAGATCATGACAAATGGCCGCTTCTATGTACATAGTGGCACAATCATACAATATCCCTGGCCAAGCTCATGTGTAACAGATCATCGCTGATATGTACCACGCCACCTAAACGGGCGACGAGAATGCTGATGTCATAGCTCTCCACAATAGGTGATAATTCTTCCGCAGATAAGCCCGCCTCACATTTCAATGTAATGGTATTCTCAAATGATTCGGCAGAAACCGTAATGGTCGAATCACTTTGACCTGCATCAATGATGGCACGAAACAGCAGATACATCAGTGATGCAAAAGGCAGCATCGGGCCGGTAATACGGATATCAGCATGATACGCTACCGAAATAGTCATGTTTTTCATATCGGCCTGGCGTTGTGCCAGAGCTGCCACAAGTTCAAGAATTTCAGCGAGCGGTTCCTCGGCAATCTCCCTGTCGCCAAGATGAGCAAAACGGTTGCAATTTCTCATGATACGATTTGCCCGCTGTACCTGACTACTGATTGCCACTGTAGCAGATTTTACGTGGCCTGGAGGAACGCCCTGTCCAGACTCGCTCATCAAGATGATATCTTCGAGCAGGCCATTGTTCTCGTTGATGATGGCAAGTACGTTTTTTACCTCATGGGATATTGATGCGACGACCTTGGCAAACACCTGAACACAGGCCGCTTCAACGGTGTATTTATCTGCTCTTGTTTTAGAGTCTTTTTTCATGGCCAGAATTAACCTCATGATCAGAAAAAATAGGAGATACTGCCTTGTTCATCCGGCTAGAGTTGCCTGACTGGCTTCTTCAATCCTGGTAATGAGCTGGTTAAGATCCACCGGCTTCATAAGGTAGTCGAAAGCACCCCGTTCCATTCCCTCGCGGCCTGCTTCAAAACTGCCGTGGCCGGTAAGGATGATAACCTGCACATCAGGATGTGATTCCTTGACACGGGTTAATACCTCAAGGCCATCCAGATCCGGCATTTTCAGGTCGAGAACCAGAACATCAGGTGGATCCCTATTAATGGCCTCCAATGCTTCCTGACCGGAGTTGGTCATTGAAGCCTTAAACTTCCGCAGATTGAGACGTGTCTGCAGGGTAGAGGCAAAGTCCTCTTCATCATCGGAAATAAGAACGGAAATATTATTTTTCGTCTGTTCTATCATCTTGTCTCCTCTCTATGGGAAAAGTTAAGGTGAATGCCGTTCCTTGACCGGAATGAGAACGCACGGAGATATCTCCTCCCAGTCTTTTTATCAGACCGTAGGTGATGGACAAACCAAGTCCCGTGCCTTTCCCTGTTTCTTTTGTGGTAAAAAACGGTTCAAAAATACGTGGTACAATCTCTTCAGGGATACCGGGGCCATCATCCTGAATAACAACCCGAACCTCACCAGCAACACGTTGGGTGAAAATAGTGACAACACCATCTTTGCCAATAGCGTCTATGGCATTGTTAATGATATTGAGAAAAATCTGCTGCAATTGCAGGTGATCGCTCTTGATAAGCGGCAGATCCTCATAAAGATGCAAATCCAGTTTGATACGGCTATGAACCATCGAATTTTCGAGAAAACTCAATACCTCCTCAATAACGTGGTTAATCTGTACATCTTCTCCCAACACATCAGAACGTCTGGCAAAGCCAAGCAAACGGTGGGTGATGGCCTTACAACGCGCAACACTCTGGTTAATGCCTTGTAAACTTTCACCGATGACCTGCTTGTTCTCAAAATCACCAGAGATGTCCATCAGGTCCTCAATAAGCCCGGTCTTCTGGTCAATGATGGCCAGCGGATTGTTGATTTCATGACCAACACCGGCGGCAAGACGGCCAATGGATGCCAGCCTGTCAGTGTGCTCCGCTTCCTGAAGCACCTTGAGCTGCATTTCATCAGATTTTTTAATCAGGTTGGTCAGCAGCATAACCAGGGTATACACGACGATGAAGGAAAGAAACAGACAAGAGGAGACAATGATCACCAGTTTGGTTCGAAAGGTAACATAATCCTCATGATGAACATAGCGTTTTTCTATAAGAATCAAATGCCAGGGCGTATGAGGAATCTTGCCGATCGCATGGAAAATCCTGTCACCTCTTTCTTCAAAATTATGTTGAAGCGAGGTTATATCCTCTGCATCAGGATAACGATCAAGTACAGCACCAAACTGCCGGGATGCCGTCTGGAGAACACCCTGGTTATCTACGATAAACAAATCGTTTGTCGCAGACGTTTTAATGGTATCGACAAAACGCTGCAGGGTACTGGCATCAATAGTTACCCGCAATACCCAATCCATATGGGTTATGGGGTCAATATTGGCAACGGCAACAGCAAAATGCGGTACCTGCCGGTAACCCAGGTAAACTTTTGAGATGAAGTAACCATTTTCCCGAACTTCCTGCAGCCATGGTTCCGCCGAGTAATCCCTGCCCCGAAGATCATATGGACCATAGTAGGCCCGTTGAATCCCCTGGCTGTCGATTACGCCAAGATCAGCCAGAAATGCGTACTGTCGCTGCATCCGCAGGAAAAGCTGGTCAATGTTACGGTCACTGATCAGTTCAGAATAGCGGTCCTCACGGGCCACAAAGAGGATAGCAGCTTTCAGGCTGTCAATAAGTGCGGAAATTGACTTGATTGAGCCATCAAGCCGCCATTCGAGCTGTTCCCGCTCTTCTTTTTGCAGTAAATCCTGATAGTTTTCGTAGCCAAGCCACGCCGTTATCAGGGTCGGCCCGAAAGCGATGATAAATATCGAAGAAAAGAGGATAAAGCGTAATCGACTGTAGTTTCTTCTGGCCAATCCGGCACGTTGAGGTAGTTTAAAGGCCTTGAAGACAAAAACTTTCTTGAGTGTCTTGAGAATTTTCATAGGTTCAGATGCTGTTTTTGAGGTTTGAGCAGCGTTTCCGGCTGAAGACCATCAACTACTGCCTTGTCAAGAGCGGTATGCCAGTCAGCGATAATACCATCAATGACGTTTACCTTCTTCCAGATCAAAAAATTGTAGTGCAGTTCCTCGATACCGCCGCACACCACATCGGTAATATTCAATTCAACAATCATCTGGCACAATTCTTCATCGGAAGGACTGTCCATAATGAAATTTCTGGGTTCACCCGCCACCTTTCCTTCCTCAAAACGTACAACGACAATTTCAGTCGCCAGATCAAATCGTGGGGCGATAAAATCTCCTTGAATCGGAAGCAATAGTTTTCGCATGATGATCTCTCTCCCTACATCAATTCATAAGCCTTCATTTTCCGGTACAGTTTCATCCGTCCCCAGCCAAGCTCTCGGGCTGAACGTGTCCTGTTACCGTGAAATTTCTTGAGCGTATCAATAATCATCTGCCGTTCTATTTCATTCCAGCTCTTGAAAGCACACCCCTTTTCACCAGAGCCTTTTAGGGCTGTAGCGGACGTTTCTTCTGTAATCTCTTCAGACATCCCGCCCGCTTCTTTTTCTGGAGGTGTCTCAAGGATATAGGGTGGTAACATGTCTTTGCCGATCTTCTTTTTTTTGCAGAGATTTACCACGTATTCCACAATATTGCTGAGTTCACGGATATTTCCCGGATAATGATAGCGCATAAGAACCTGCATTGCTTCCGGTGTGAAGCCAACCAGTCGCTTTCCGAGCGCTTTGGCAAACCTTTGCAGAAAATGGTCGAGCAAAGCGCGGATATCGTCATCGCGCTCACGTATCGGTGGCAGGTGCAGGTGCAGCACATGGAGACGGTAAAAGAGATCTTCACGAAACGCATTGTTTTGTATTTGTTCTCTCAGCGGTCGATGAGTTGCTGCTATAATACGCACATCTACTTTGACTTTCTGTTCACCACCAACCGGAACAAACTCACGATCATCCAGTACTGAAAGTAACTTTACCTGCAGCGGCAGCGGCATATCACCAATTTCAGTGAGAAACAACGTGCCGTGATGGGCCAGTTCAAACATGCCCTGTTTGTTACGGGTGGCACCGGTAAAGGCCCCTTTCACGTGACCAAAAAGTTCAGATTCGAGAAGGCCCGCCGGTAAAGCACCACAATTAATCTTGACAAAAGGAAAACGGGCCCTTGTCGACCTTTTGTGGATTATCTCGGCAATTCTGTCCTTACCCGTTCCGGTTTCCCCGGTGATTATGACAGATGCGTCTGTCCGGGCGAGAAGCGGGATAAGATCGAAAACCTTCTGCATTTTCGGACTGTAGCCGATCAATTCAAAGGCTGCCGACTCCAGCCCACCCGTTTTATGACAATCGATCGTGGCGGATATATCTTCCACGATCACCAGCAGACCACATCGTCTGTTTTCTGTATCTGTTACAACGGAAACCGTGTACTGGATCGGTATCTTGTGACGATGACAGTTAAGAATATCACCGGATACTGAGATCTGTTCACCACTCTCAAACACTTTTTTAAACAATTTTCCTGATGAATTACCGGTATTGGTACGGGCAATCAGCTCACCATGTATTCCCTGCACCTGTCGTGTACGGTAACCGCAGATTATCTCCATTAACCTGTTGATTTTGAGAATGCAGTATTCTTTATCAAGCAGCATGGCAGCATGGGGAATACCTTCCAGAAATGAACCGGGTTTGATCTGGGGTGTGGGCTTCATGATAATCAAAAGATCCGGAAATTCATATTACCAGCGAGGCCAAGATTCCATCCACCGGAAACATTGTTACACGTGTAATAGTGAGGTTCTTTTCTCTTTTGGCCATTACACGGCATCTTTCTTTCCTTATTGCTCTTTTTCAACACATACGGTCTCAACATGCATCACCATATCTGTCAGGTGATTCGACGACCTCAAAGTCGTGACTGCTGCCTGACTCATTCTTTTCGTTTTTTATTGCCCGCTCTCCTGTATTGGCGTTACAAAGACCTCCATACCCATCAATGGCCAGATAAACTGCGCTGCCAGCCAAACCATTACCATCAAGAGAATTGATGCCGGAACACCGTAAAGGAAGAACTGCCCCGTGGTAAATTGCCGGGAACTGTAAGCAATAGCGTTTGGTGCCGCACCAACCAGAAAAAGAAACGGCATACCGGCGACCACCAGACTGGAAAAAAGGACAACTTCTCCCGCAACCCCAATATACGGCGCGATAACCAGAGCTACCGGCAGAGAAATGGCGATCGCGGCAACATTCATAATCAAGTTGGTCATTATCATAACAAAAAATGCCATACCCAGGATAAAGACCATGCCGGGAGCGTCTTTAAACAGCTGCAGCCAGTTAACCGCCAGCCATTTAGCTGCCCCGGTCTCCCAGAGACAAAAACCGATGGACATTGCGCCGGCAAAGAGCAGAATAATATTCCATGGAATTTCCTCAAGGTCCTCCACATCAAGGATCTGCAGAATGAAAAACAGAATGGTGGAAGCCAGCATTATTGCAGTCTTGTCAAGAACAGAAAAAACAGGCACAAAGTTTTTCAGCGCAATGATCAGAATCGTCCCTATAACAATAAAAAGCGTCAGCAATTCGTTGCGTGTCCAGGCACCGAGATTAACATACATCTGCTTTGATCTTTCTTTAAGACCGTCAATACGAGCCTTCTCAGGCCTGCAGATAAGCATGAAGTATCCCCAGAGCAAAAAAACCAAAAGCCAGCCGATAGGAAACATATACATGGTCAGCTCGAAAAAAGAGATCTCAACATTCATGATGTCCTTATAGAAGCCAAGAGCGACCGCTCCTCTGGCGGCACCAAGCAGGGTTACAATGGAGCCGGCACCTGCGACAAAAGCCATACCAATGAACAGCCCCCGGCCAAAACGTGTCGGTCTATCATCTTCCGAATAGAGGGCGTTAATGGTCATCAGCAGCGGAAACATAGTTGCAGCCACAGCGGTATGAGCCATAACGTGGGTGAGCAATGCCGTCATCGTGAAACAACCGAGCAGGATTAGAGAGGTACGATCACCGATAATGGCCAGCATCTTATAGGCAAGCCGTTTGGTCAAACCTGTTTTGGTAAAGACCATACCGATGACAATGGAACCAAAAATAAACAATACCGATGGATCCATAAAATCCTTAAAGGCAGCTTTCGGCTCACGAATAAGATAAAGAGCCTGTAAGCAGCCAATGGCAAGACTGGTTACACCGATTGGCACGACCTCAAAAACCCACCAGACAGCAGCCAGACAGAAAACTGCCAGGGCTCCTTTGGCCTGCTGATTCAGTTCGAATTCCACTCCCAGAGGGTCTATCGCCGCAGACCAGGGCGGCGAATAGTATACGCCAAGAAAAAGCCCGATACCAAGAAGGATAAAAAAAAGCCGTTTCCAGTCAAGATTGATTCTGAAAATCTGGTCGCCGGTCTGCCCTTTCTGCTTGAACACAGCCAGCTTTTTATTTTCTATCGCCTGTTCTGTATATGACACGATGTTCTCCATCAAATCAAAATTTACCAGAGGAGTCCTTCTCAAATACCTAATTATAAACCTAAGAAGCCTCTAGGCATCCTGTTCTGCGAAGGCCTAACATCCCAAACACTTCTCTTCCACACCCCTGTACAGGAATGATTGATATGACCAGTAATCAGTTGATATTGTTCATATCACCACGGTTTTGATTGCAGGATATCATCAATTTTCTTCTTTGCATGTTTTTCCATAACAAGAATTCGTTTTTCACGGGCTTCGGCTATTTTTTCCAGCAGGTCAGGAAGATCAACCGGTTTTTCCAGAAAATCAGTGGCTCCAAGCTTCATCGCCTCGGTAGTGCTTTTAACGTCACCATGACCGCTGAGCATTACAATTTCAGCATCAACATCCTTTTCCTTGATATGCTGAAGTGTCTTCAGTCCATCCATACCAGGCATGGCCAAATCAAGCACAATGATGTCAAATGTTTCGTCATCAAGCAGATCAATGGCCTTTTGTCCCCGTGTGGCGGTAAAAACCTTTAATCCCCGAACTTCAAGCCGTTTGCTGAGACTATCAACGAAGTCCGCTTCGTCATCTACAAGGAGCACTTTTGCCTTTATTGTATCCATACCTTTTCTCCTTTCAGAGTGTTCGAACACAGATTTTATTTACGTTACTATATTATCAGTGCGTATCTTTTCGTTGGCAGCCTTTATGGTTGCCGAAAGTTCTTCAATATCAACCGGTTTGTTCAAATAGGCAAAGGCCCCCAGCTCCATGCATTCACGTTCGTCTTTAACAGTGCCATGACCGGTGAGAATAATAATTTCAACACCGGGGGCAATCTCTTTTGTGCGCCGCAAGACCTCAATACCGTTTATACCGGGCATCTTCAGGTCAAGTACCATGACTTCGGGCGTATCTTCACAGATTAATTCCAGGGCTTCCTCACCATTAAAAACACCATAAGTTCCAACATCACGACTGATAAGACGCTGGGAGACCGTTTGTACAAAGTCTTTTTCATCATCAACGAACAAAACCTTGGAAGGCAACTCAAACTTCTGGGCGCGATATATAGAATCCTTATATGCCTTAGACTTCTGCAATGTAACGTTCTCGACACCGGGAACGGTTTTCGCAAGTTTGGTCAGCTCCACTTCAAGGCTGCCAAGGTTAAAGACCGCATTATGAATGGTAATAACAATATCATTACCATCAGCTGTAACTCCAAGGTTGTGTCCTTTCTCAAGCAGAACTCTTTTTACCGCTGCTTTTGTCGCAAGATTACGTACTCCCTGCTGAGATTTTTCAGTTCGAAGAATCGAGGTTGTATAAAATAATTTCAGGATTTCATCCGAAAGCTCCTTATGATCTCTGCTTTCTACCGGCAGGACCAGGTCGTAAAGTGACCTGTCATACGCCTCTTTTTTTGAAAGAAAATCACTCCAGGAATAGGCACTGACATCATGCATTCTCACCTTTCTTTTTACCTCCTTGATGGAAAGCCCTTCCTTTTGACAACAATCTATTCGCGACTGTCTGGTATCGACAACCAGAACACGGAGTACCTCAGAAACATCTGGTGGAATAAGCAAGGTATGAAAACCATAGAAAAGGTAACGATCCTGCTCCTGTAATTTTTCGGCAAGAACAGTACGAAACATACTGACGGTACGCTCTTTTTCCAGGGTAAACTGGTTGAAGACCGATGTTTTTCCAAACATCATCTTCTTGAGATTCGCCTCATCGTTACCAAACCGGTTACTGGTGTCATTGATCAGATTATCGTCAGTGTAAACCTGCAGATCAAGCCTGGTTGACAGCTCATCAATGATACCGGCATTGGGTGTACAAAGGCAGGGGAATAATGCAATTGAAGACATATGGCACCTCGTTGGTTGAAATGAAAAGAGAGCTAAACAGTCTTTTGTTTTTCATATAGTAAACAGCAACCATCATGCCAGAAACAAAAAAACATTTATTTCAAATAGATACCCGATCCTCTCACCCCGGTGTATCGTTTTGAACGGCAACCCTTCAAAAGAAGTGTACCATATTGTATCATTTTGATACATATTTTTTATATTTCTAAAAAAAGAGTCTCAAAGTCTCACAAATTTCGATCTTTCGTCAAACACTATGATCATAAATTAAAAACAGAATGAGAGACTGGTGCCACGTAACATTTATAAATTTGGATAAGGATTTTAGCCTTATCCGGGCCTCTTCCATCTTGAACGGTCAGTCAATTTGATGAGCAGTATTCTTTCTTGCCGTTTCACAGACAGTTGCTTCCGACCGTAAAGTTTCTATGTCGTTAATTCGACGATCAAGGCACTGTCCCTTGAGGACTCTCTGCTCTGTTTCAGCCTTATTGGGCCAACTTCCATGTTTAGCCCCAATTTCTCATCAAAGTAAGAGCAAAAAGGCCACAGATATTGCATAATTGACGCTATTTCAAGACGATAACAAATACAACAGAAACAGCCTTATGAATACAGGGTGTACAAAAAAAGTATGATACGTTTCACCCCCTGGGAAGAAAAGAGATAGCCGCTGAATGTAATGGAGGGTTGATTACATCTGATGGCGGTTGCCGGTTACTCAGAGAAGTTGAAAAACGGACTGCAATACTTCAGCGTTTTGCCGAGAG